>Ga0302286_10000156_pt1 | contig 56926 bp, 47 predicted proteins | sample III_Fen_E2_3_FD_198765 | JGI IMG/M metagenome (GOLD analysis project Ga0302286, IMG submission 198765) | Peat permafrost microbial communities from Stordalen Mire near Abisko, Sweden - III_Fen_E2_3 | ecosystem: Environmental > Terrestrial > Soil > Wetlands > Permafrost | place: Sweden: Abisko...
CGCTATTTATTTCTCCTATAAGAGTTGATTTGTTTATAAAATAAGGGAAATAAGGGTGTGGTGTGTGGTGTCAGATTTTCTACTAAGGGCGCAAAAGCATAAATAAGGTTTTGAATATAAGATAAATCCATACATATTGACCACCTCGAAATTCAATCATTATTTTTAATTTCTTATACACTGCAAACTCTTTATAAATTGATTCTAACAATCAAAAATTAAGGTCCTATAATGAATAGAGTGTATGATTTTTTTAAGTTAGTAAACTGGTTTGCATTAGTAATGGCGAAATTTAGTAATCTGTTTGAAACTATGTAGGTAAAGTCATATGACTTTACCTACGGAGTATTAAATTAAAAAGGTTAGGATTTAAACACCATAACTGTATATGAATTTGGAATTATAGTTACAAAATTTCATATAATATTTGAATTTTCACAATTTGGAATGAACTATTTCAACATTGAAATAAAAGAATAAGGTTTAGAAATAGAGAAGATTATTTTCTACTGAGTCACCCACAATCAAAGTTCAAACATCAAGATAGATAACTTTGAAGTGTTGAATTAGACAATTTGCTATTGCTTAATTAGAAACGCTTTGCAACAAGTTATATAGTAGGTTGACAAATAGAAATATGGTTATTTCATTTAAAAACCTTATTTTCAAGGATTAAACCTTAGTAGTCCCTCAATATGAACGCAAAAAGCCCCAATAAAGTAACTTTTTTAAAATGCTTAATTTCAAGAATTTATAAAGGAGTTGCATAAGAGAATACCGATCACCCACAAAACCCAACCTTATTTATTATTAAAAAAAGGCAACTTTCAATTCGTTAGTAATTTATTCAACTTTATTCTTTTTTACACAGCCTCTCTAAGGGGTAGGGGCTTCCAATTACTCTGATACAATCAACCCGAAATTTGTGGACATAAAAAAACCGCAGAAAGAAACTCTTTCCGCGGTTATATAATTATCTGATAGTCGGTTTAATTTCCTATTTCAGAGAGGAACTTCACACGTACCAGCCTTACTTCTGTTTCGCTGTAATCGTCTTCGCCCAGGTCTTCAAGTGCTGCTTCGATCTTATCGGTTTCGGCAGAGTTGAAGTATTCAAAGATCTCCGAAATATGATCGGCATCCATGATTTCGTCCAGGAAATAATCGATATTGATCTTGGTACCCGAATAAACAATGGCTTCAATTTCATCAAGCAGTTCAAAGATGTCCAGTCCTTTCGACAGGGCTATGTCGTCGAGGGCAATTTTGCGGTCGATAGCCTGAATGATGGATACTTTTAGCTTTGATTTGTTGGCAACGGTACGTACCCGTAAATCTTCAGGACGAATGATTTCGTTTTCTTTGACATGCTGTTTGATAAGCTTGAGAAACTCTTCGCCGTAACGTTTTGCCTTTCCTGCTCCAACGCCGGGGATGTTCTGCAATTCGTCCATGGTGATCGGATAGCTGGTTGCCATTGCTTCGAGCGATGGATCCTGGAATATCACAAAGGGAGGTACTTCCAGTTTCTTGGATAACTTCTTGCGGAGATCTTTCAGGATCGAGAATAACACATCGTCGGCGGCGCAGGTGCCCCCTGCACTGCGTGCAGCGGCATCTTCTTCCTCGTCTTCGAAGTCGGTATCTTTGACAATCGGGAAGGGCTGAGGCTTCTTGAGATACGCCTTTCCGCTCGGATTCAACCGCAACAGTCCGTAGTTCTCGATATCTTTCGAAATAAACCCGGCAATCATCGCCTGCCGTATCACAGCATGCAGCAACCGTTCGTCTTCATCAGACGCCGATGCGAAATTCTCGAGGTCGTCGTGTTGATACGATTTTACATCCGAGGTTTCATTCCCTTTTAAAATATCTACAATATGTTCGGCTTTGAATTTCTCCTTAACCAGTAGAATCGTTTCTAATACTAAGGACAATAGTTCTTGTCCTTCAATTGTTTTTCGTGGTTTCATACAGTTGTCACAACATCCGCAGTTCTCTTCCAGATAGTCTTCTCCAAAATAATGGAGGAGTAATTTCCTTCGACACACTGACGATTCAGCGTAAGCTTGTGTTTCCAATAATAATTGATTGCCTATTTCCTGCTCGGCAACAGGCTTGCCTTGCATAAATTTGCGTAATTTGTCTAAATCTTTATAAGCGTAAAAGGCGATACATTGACCTTCTCCTCCATCACGTCCGCCACGACCTGTTTCCTGGTAATATCCCTCCAGGCTTTTGGGCATATCGTAATGCAATACATAGCGTACGTCGGGCTTGTCAATTCCCATTCCGAAAGCAATGGTTGCTACTATCACATCTACTTTTTCCATCAGAAAACTGTCCTGATTGAAACTCCTGACAGCTGTTTCCATGCCGGCATGATACGGAAGCACCGAAATGCCGTTCATACGAAGCGTTTCGGACAGCTCTTCCACCTTTTTACGGCTCAGGCAATAGATGATCCCCGATTTTCCGGCCTGTGAACGGATATACTTAATAATATCCTTATCGACATTGGCGGTTTTGGGGCGAACTTCATAATATAAGTTGGCACGGTTAAACGACGATTTGTACACCGACGCGTTAAGCATGCCCAGATTCTTTTGAATGTCGTGTTGTACTTTGGGAGTGGCAGTGGCGGTCAGTGCGATAACCGGTGCAACTCCTATTTCGTTTATGATCGGACGAATGCGGCGGTATTCGGGCCGGAAATCATGTCCCCATTCCGAAATACAATGTGCCTCATCAACGGCATAAAACGATATTTTCAGTTGTTTTAAAAAATCAATGTTCTCTTCTTTTGTCAGCGATTCGGGGGCCACATACAACAGTTTCGTTTTCCCTGAAAGAATATCTCCTTTTACCACATCAATAGCTTGCCGGGTAAGGGACGAATTGATAAAGTGTGCTATACCGTCTTCCTCACTGAAGTTCCGCATGGCATCGACCTGATTTTTCATCAGGGCGATCAGTGGTGAAATAACAATAGCGGTTCCTTCCATCATTAAAGAAGGCAATTGATAGCATAACGACTTACCACCTCCTGTCGGCATCAACACGAAGGTGTCTTTGCCATCAAGCACATTTTGAATAATCTCTTCCTGGTTTCCCTTAAAATTGTCGAAACCGAAGTTCTTTTTCAACTGCGAATTTAATGCAGATAGTTTAGCCATGTCAGAATCTTGTGTAAAAAATGAATGCGAAAGTAGTATTTATTGTCGAATTAAATGCGTTGATTAAAATGTTTTTTTATTGTATATTGCAAATAAACTCTAATTTAGCGTTTTGACCAATTATTCTTTTCTCTAGCAAAAATAAGAACATGTTTATAATATACACCATCTTTTCGAAAAAAAATCAGGAAATTAACTAAATAAATTAGTCAATCTCCTGAAATGTAAGGATAAATAGTACTATGTCAATAAGATAGACTATTTTGTTATGCTATTTTTAATCTGTTTATATTTGTCTTTTCAATCTTGCTTTGTGCATAAGGGAGTGAAATCTCCAGTACCTTCAGATCTTTCGACGGCATTTCGAACATTTCGTCCATCATGATGGTTTCGGCAATGGATCGTAGTCCACGTGCCCCTAGCTTGAATTCAATCGCCTTGTCTACAATGTATTCGAACACATCTTCATCGAAGATCAGTTCTATTTTATCCATTAAGAATAATTTGTAGTATTGTTTAATTATTGAATTTTTTGGCTCGGTCAATATCCTACGCAGTGCACTCCGGTCGAGTGGTTCAAGATAGGTCAGGATAGGTAAACGCCCAATAATTTCCGGGATTAATCCGAAAGATTTAAGATCCTGGGGTGCGATATATTGCAACAGGTTATGTTTATCGACCTGTTCATTGTCTTTCGCCGCATTATATCCCACAACACGTGTATTGAGACGTGAAGCGATTTTTTTCTCGATCCCGTCAAAAGCGCCTCCACAGACAAAAAGAATATTCTGGGTATTTACGGCTATCATTTTCTGATCGGGATGCTTGCGTCCTCCCTGAGGCGGAACGTTCACTATGGCGCCTTCAAGGAGCTTAAGCAGTCCCTGTTGTACTCCTTCACCGCTTACGTCACGGGTGATACTCGGATTATCGCCTTTGCGGGCGATTTTGTCGATTTCATCAATAAATACAATACCGCGTTCGGCTGCCTTTACATCGTAATCGGCTACCTGCAATAAACGGGTCAGGATACTTTCAATGTCTTCGCCCACATACCCGGCTTCGGTCAACACCGTGGCATCGACAATGGCAAACGGAACATGCAGTTTCTTGGCAATGGTGCGTGCCAGAAGTGTTTTACCGGTACCGGTGGAACCTACCATGATGATGTTCGATTTTTCAATTTCCACATCGTCATTCGAATCTTCCTGCATCAATCGTTTATAATGGTTGTACACAGCAACCGATAAATATCTTTTTGCCTCATCCTGACCAATCACATACTGATCGAGGTATTCTTTTATTTCTACCGGTTTGGGTAATGCGTCTTTCTCTAAATTAGGGAGATTCGATTTCTTGGATAAATTTTCCTTTACGATATCCGCTGCCTGAACAGCACATTCATTGCAGATATGGGCTCCATCCTGACCCATGATAAAGAAATCAACCTGCGATTCCGGACGTCCGCAAAAGCTGCAATGTTTAATGTTTTTAGCCATATTCTTATTTTATTCCGCGTTCTGCGTTCTGCGTTCTGCGTTTGAAGTTTGAAAGGTTTGATGTTTGAAGAGTTTGAAAGTTTTGAAGAGTTTGAAAGTTTTGAAGAGTTTGAAGAGTTTGAAAGGTTTGAAGAGTTTCGAGTTTGAAAGGTTTGATGTTTTGAGAAGTTATTGACGCATTATTCATACCCGACTAACCTTTCAAACTCTTCAAACTACAAACCTTTCAAACATTAAACATCAAACCTTTCAAACTCTTTAAACTATAACTTACAGACTTTTTTTCTTTTCGTTAAACAATACTTTATCAATCATGCCGTATTCGAGAGCTTCGTCGGCAGTCATCCAATAGTCACGGTCGCTGTCTTTTTCGATGCGTTCGAATGGATTGTGTGAATGATCGGCAATGATGGTATACAATTCTTTTTTCAGTTTTTGAATTTCGCGGGCGGTAATTTCGATATCCGAAGCCTGTCCCTGTGCACCACCCATAGGTTGATGAATCATGATACGTGAATGTTTCAGTGCCGAACGTTTGCCTTCTGCTCCGGCTACCATCAATACCGCACCCATAGAAGCGGCCATGCCGGTGCAGATAGTTGCCACATCTGAACTAATGAACTGCATGGTGTCGTAAATTCCAAGACCTGCATAGACAGAACCACCCGGTGTGTTCAGATAAATAGAGATGTCTTTGCCCGGATCGGAAGAATCTAAATAAAGCAACTGCGCCTGAATGACATTTGCTGTATAATCGTCAACCTGGGTGCCCAAAAAGATAATACGATCCATCATTAAACGGGAGAATACATCCATTTGTGTTACGTTCAACTGACGTTCCTCCAGAATCGAAGGAGATATGTAGTTGACATCATTGGTGATACTGGCATATTTATCTAACGCCAATCCATTCATTCCGAGATGTTTGGTCGCATAATTGCGAAAATCGAAGTTGTTCATATTAAATAAGTTTGATGTTTATACTTTGAAGTTTAATGAGTCTGATCTCCCATAAAGGTGGAATGTCATCGACTCCGTTTGAAAGGGTTGAACTCCCGTTACTATGGGAATAATGATTCCTTTCATTTTAAAAGGGCACTAATTGAAGGATATAGTCAATTAATATGCCAATCTACCATTTGTCAATTTTTCAGAGAATCCTGTTCTGTCATTCTGTCATAAAAACCCCCAGCCCCTGAAGGGGTGTTAAGAGTGATTGAATGGTTTTTTTATGTTTTAAGTTGAGTCTTCTTTTTGCACAGTGTCTTTATTACTCCTCCGGGTTCAGAATCTACTCTGTTTTTAAAATCTCAGTTGTGACACCAATTTAATAAGTTAGCTGACATGTTTTGTGAGATTTTTTTATCGTTTAATCCAACAAATTAAGAACTGAAAAATCTAATCATCACATTCTCACATTACCACATCATCTCATCACCACATCATCTCATCACCACATCGTCATCTCATCATATCATCACATCATCTCATCACCATATCACCATATCATCACATCATCACATCGAAAAAGGCTTTTAACCTTTGCTAAAAATGAAACAAAGTACAACCTGTTTTGTTTTATTATGTAGCAGTTAAAAGCCTTTTCGGCAAAATGAATGAAAATAATTGTTTTGAGCAATTATTTTTCTTCAAACATTTTGTTGAATTCTTCAATTGTAATTTCCTTGTTGTCAACCTTTACAGCTCCTTTGATCACTGCCAGTATTTTTTCTTCGGCTACCTTATCCATGATGCTTCTCATTGTTTCTTCTTTTTTCATCATGTCTTTGGCGTAATTGGCAATGATTTCATCATCCATGCCGATCATACCGTACTGTGCAAACTGAGCTTTTGCCATTTTACGTGCATACCCATCGACATCTGCATTTTCAATTTTTATGTCGTTGGCTTTTTCGAGTTTGCTTTTGACCAATTGCCATTTCAGGTTTTCAATCATTTTTGGGAAATCAGTTTCCAGTGTTTCAACGGTCAGGTTTTCGTTTGAAGAAAGTACCCAACGTTTGAGGAATGCTTCGGGGAATGCAATGTCGTTGTATTTGGCAACCAACATCTCCTGGGCATCAATTCCGAATTTATATTCGCTGTCGGCACTCAGGTTCTCCTGTATGTTTTCTTTAATTTTAGCGCGGAATTCTTCTTCGCTTTTTATGACACCGTCACCGTATACTTTATCGAAAAGCTCCTGGTCAATAGCCGATTCGTGGTAACGGGTGATGCTTTCAATTTTCAATTGGAAGTCGCCAACGATTTCTTTGGCAGCTTCTTTCGATATCTTCAGCATGGAACTGATCTCGGTTTCACTTTCAAATGCTTTGGCAGGATTGAAGGTGATGATATCTCCTTTTTTCGCTCCTACAAAAAGTGCTTTCTGTGCATCGTCTTTCATGTAAGCGGGTGTCAGGGTGGCATCCTGTACCTTTAAGCCTTCTTCGTTTACTTTGCCGTCTGCCATTTCGAGCAATTCGCCTTTCAACATGTCTTTTTCTTCTACTTCCTCTTCCTGGATGTATTTGCCATAACGACCGGTATACGATTTTACCTGATTTTCAATCATTTCTTCGCTTACAGCTATCGTGTAGTATTTTACTTTATCTTTCTTGGTCAGTTCAACTTCAAATTCAGGAGCAATTCCTAAATCAAATACAAATTCGAAATCTTCCTGGGTATCAAAATCAATGGCTTTTTGTTCTTTTTCGTTTGGAAGTGGTTCGCCAAGGATATTTACATTGTTTTCACGAATGTAATTGTACAGGTTGTCCGAAACCAGTTTATTGATTTCTTCAGCCAGCATGGCTTTACCGTACATTTTTTTTATTAAACCAGCAGGGACCATGCCCGGACGAAATCCCGGAACGTTTGCTTTCTTGCGGGTTTCACGCAATTTTTTGTCCACTTTCTCCGAGTAATCTGCTTTTTCAATGCTTAAAGTTAGGATCGCATTGTTTTGATCGAGGTCTTTTTTGACAATATTCATAATTTAATAATAGAGTAATGTTCTGATAATTATCTTTTTGTATTGGGGTGCAAAGGTACGAAAAAAAGAGATATGTCGAACATATTACACTTAAAAAAGTCTAAATGCAAAAAAAACCACGTTTAACGTTCCGTGTTCCATGTTCCATGTTCCACGTTCCACGTTCCACGTTCCGTGTTTCATTTTTCTCACCAAACTTTTTGTCGTCGAGGTACGAGATACAAAAAGTTTTCTTCAAAATGGGGACATTAGTAATGACATAAGAACCAAAAATCAAAAACCAAGAACGTGCAACGCGGAACATTGAACACGAAACGTGTTACTTTCCTCCGCATTTGGTTCGCATCCGGTTTATAATAAAGTAAGAAGCTATCAATTGAAAATTAAATACCTGGTAATTAATAAGTAATATCTATATAGATTATGCTTTTTAATTCCTTATTTATTGATTGTATATTGATTATATATTGATTATATCAAAACCGGATGCGAACGAAAGGCAGAGGGAATGGGCAGCAAACGAGCACACACTGTCCTTTTTTAATGCGGCGGTTAAAGCCGAAAATAAAAGTGAAATTATAAAAATAGGGATATACGGATTAAAAGGATCCTGTCGGAAATTGGAAGGTTGAAATATAAAAAAGGAGTGAATCGATTCGATTCACTCCTTTTCAATGTTTGTATTTAATTCAATCAGCCTTTAAAACAAATAGACCAGGTTGATTGAATAGACTCTGTTTGTTGCTTTAGTTGGTGTTGGCAGTCCTGCAAATGGTGCAGATGTGTTTTTAAGACCCTGACTCCATGTTGCACCGAATTGAATTTTTTTAAATAATTCGACGCCGGCTCCGAAATTGTATCCGTAATCGGTATGATCGCTGAAACCTGAAAATGTTTCATCCTGAATGTCATTAGTCGTTTCATCGACTGTTTTTCCATTCAGGGCATATCCCAGGTATATTCCTCCAAAACCATAAAGTCCAACTCCACCGAGTGACCACCGGTAACGTACATTCACAGGCACTTCAAGATAATTCAGTTCTTTGTATCCCTGCTTAATAACATTGGCAATGTTGGTGCTGTCACTAAAGGTACTCCCTTTTTGTGAAAACAACACCCCGGATTCAATCCCGAAGCCGGAGTTTTTTGGCATTACCTGATAAACCAATCCAATTTGATATCCGGTTAAGTTCGTAGAATGGAATTCTGCTTTTAATCCGGGCTGACTGAATGAATTTATCTCGTTAGCCATATTTATTCCGGCTTTGATTCCCAACTGCGCATACATGCCTGTTGTCAGAAACAGCATTAAAAATAAAAAACAAAAGAACTTACATTTCATAATCATAAAAATATTATTAAACAATATCCGTTTTTAAACGTCTGTTTCAGTAGTATCGTATAATTTAGAGGTGTAAAATATATTTTTTACAATATAACCTGATTTCTCCTGATGATTTATTTCCGTTGATTGCGCTTGCGTTCGTTTTCGTCAAGGTAAATCTTACGCATACGGATTGAAGTCGGAGTAATTTCGACATACTCATCTTCCTTGATATATTCAAGGGCTTCTTCCAGACTAAAGACTACCGGCGGAATTAATTTCGCTTTATCGTCAGCTCCCGAAGAACGCATGTTGCTCAATTTTTTTGGTTTGGTTACGTTCACTACAATGTCACCATCTTTTGAACTTTCACCTACTACCTGACCTGAATATACTTCGTCCTGTGGAAAGATAAAGAAACGTCCACGATCCTGAAGTTTGTCCAGTGAATAGGCGAATGCGTTTCCACCTTCCATGGCTATAATAGAACCATTGGTACGTTTTTCGATATGACCTTTGTAAGGTTGATATTCAGAGAAACGGTGCGACATGATCGCTTCACCGGCCGAAGAAGTCAGCACTGCATTACGCAATCCGATAATTCCACGTGATGGGATCAGAAATTCAAGCTGAATACGATCGTTGACCGATTCCATGCTTAGCATTTCACCTTTACGCATAGCCACCATTTCAATGATTTTACCTGAGCATTCTTCCGGTAAATTGATGGTAAGCTGTTCGATAGGTTCGCAACGTTTGCCATCGATTTCTTTAAAAATTACCTGTGGTTGTCCAACCTGTAATTCATAACCTTCACGACGCATGGTTTCGATTAACACCGACAAGTGAAGTACGCCACGTCCAAAGACATGCCAGATATCCGAGTCTACATTTTTTTCAACACGCAAAGCAAGGTTTTTATCCAATTCTTTCATCAGACGATCGTGTATGTGACGTGAAGTCACATATTTACCATCACGGCCATAAAATGGCGAGTTGTTGATAGTAAACACCATGCTCATGGTAGGTTCATCGATTGCAATTGGTACAAGTGGCTCCGGGTTCTGTAAATCGCAGATTGAATCTCCGATTTCAAATCCTTCAATACCAACCAACGCACAAATGTCGCCTGATTTTACTTCTGTAGCACGGGTACGGCCCAAACCGGTAAAAGTATGTAATTCTTTAATACGTGATTTTACGGCAGTACCGTCACGTTTTACAAGATTCACATCCATTCCTTCACGCAATGTACCGCGGTGAACACGTCCCACTGCAATACGACCTACATACGATGAAAAATCGAGCGAGGTAATCAGCATTTGAGGAGTTCCTTCCAGATAAAGAGGATCGGGAATATATTTGATGATAGCATCCAGTAATGGAATGATATTGTCGGTTGGTTCTTTCCAGTCTTCTGCCATCCAGTTTTGTTTGGCAGAACCATAGATAGTATGGAAGTTTAACTGAGTTTCAGTGGCATCCAGGTTATACATCAGATCAAAGACAGCTTCATGAACTTCGTCGGGACGACAGTTCGGTTTATCTACTTTGTTCACTACAACGATAGGTAAAAGCCCTATCTGTAATGCTTTTTGCAATACAAAACGTGTTTGCGGCATTGGCCCTTCGAAGGCATCCACCAATAAAAGCACGCCATCAGCCATGTTTAATACACGTTCAACTTCACCGCCGAAATCAGCATGTCCCGGTGTGTCAATGATGTTAATTTTGTATCCCTGATATTCGATCGATACGTTTTTTGCTAATATGGTAATCCCTCGTTCACGTTCGAGGTCATTATTATCCATGATTAACTCGCCGGCGTTTTCGTTATCACGGAACAAGTGTCCGGCCAATAACATCTTATCTACCAGGGTAGTTTTACCGTGGTCAACGTGGGCAATAATAGCAATGTTTCTAATTTTTTGCATGTAAGACAATCTTTTTTTTTTGAGGGTGCAAAGTTAGTCAAAATAATCCAATATCTATTTAAATTAGAAATACTTCTGAGTGATAAGGGATAAACGTTTGTTTTTTTAGTTTAAACGGGACTTTATTTTCTGGTTTTACATGAAAAAGGGAGCCAATTATTTGCTTTATGGAAAAAAAACTGTACTTTTGCAGTCCAATTTTAGCGTAATCTCTGACAGAATAGATAAGGTCTGTGAATATTGCGCATAATATTTATTTAAACAAAAAGCAATAATGGACTTAATTAAAGTTGCAGAACAAGCATTTCTGGTAGAAAAAATTCACCCCGCATTTAAAGCCGGTGATACCATTACGGTTGCTTACCGTATTATTGAAGGTACCAAAGAACGTATCCAGGAATTCCGTGGTGATGTTATCAAGATTGTCGGACATGTCGGCAAAAAACGTTTTACGGTTCGTAAGATTTCGGGTAATATCGGCGTAGAACGTATTTTCCCATTGGAATCTCCATTTATCGAAAGCATTACCGTGAACAAACATGGTAAAGTTCGTCGTGCTAAATTGTATTATTTACGTGCACTTACCGGTAAAAAAGCAAGAATCAAAGAAAGACGCGTATAATTTTCGTCTTCAGAGAAGAAATAAAAAGAGAGAAATTCGTTTGACGGGTTTCTCTTTTTTTATAGACCAATGTTTTATTTTAATTCGTTTTTTCAGGTATTTAAAAAATGAGTATATTTGCACGCTGAGCGGAAAAATTAAATCCTGGCACATAAACAGTATCAAGCTAACTATATAACTATAAACCATGAGTATATTAAAGGAGACAGGAGGGTATGTTCTGCTGATGAAGCGTGTATTGGTTCAACCCGACCGGTGGAGAATGTTCTTTCGCCAGTTCCCAAAAGAACTGGAGAAACTGGGATTGCAGTCCCTCCCCATAGTTATTATTATTTCAGTGTTTATCGGAGCCATTATGACCATTCAAACCACACTGAATTCTTCAAATCCATTGCTGCCAACTTATACTACCGGGCTTGTAACGCGTGATACCTTGTTGTTGGAATTTTCGTCCACCATTATGTGTCTGATCCTTGCCGGTAAGGTAGGGTCTAATATTGCATCTGAAATAGGGACCATGCGTATTACCGAACAAATAGATGCCCTTGAGATTATGGGGGTTAATTCGGCCAATTTCCTGATATTCCCTAAAATAGTTGCCTTTGTAGTAATGATGCCTTTCCTGGTTATCTTCAGTATGGCGCTGGGTTTAATCGGCGGATATTGTGTCGGGCTGCTTACCGATATTATCACTACTGCAAATTATCTGGCAGGTATTCAGTATGCTTTTGTTCCGTATTATGTGTTTTATTCGTTGCTTAAATCGCTGGTTTTTGCATTTATTATTTCGTCGGTGTCCGCGTTTTACGGCTATTATGCCAACGGAGGAGCACTGGATGTGGGTAAAGCCAGTACAAATGCAGTGGTGAACAGCAGTATTCTGATATTGTTTTTCAATCTGTTGATAACCAATTTGATGTTAGGCTAATCAGACGATTTTAATTCTTTAGGGAATTTACCGGAAACAACTTTAAGAGAAAGAAAATGATTGAAGTAAAAAATGTATATAAATCGTTTGATGATAATCAGGTATTGAAAAATGTTTCTGCCATATTTGAAACAGGAAAAACCAATATGATTATCGGACAAAGCGGGTCAGGGAAAACAGTCCTAATGAAGAGTATCATCGGGTTGCATAAAATTGACAAAGGCCGTATTGAGTACGATGGACGCAATCTCCCGGATATGAAAATGCATGAGATCCGGATATTGAGGCGTGAAGTGGGCATGCTTTTTCAGGGTTCTGCACTTTTCGATTCGATGAGTGTGCTTGAAAATGTAATCTATCCACTCGAAATGTTCTCGGATTTTAGTAAAGAAGAGATGGCAGAGCGGGCCATGTTTTGTTTAAAACATGTCAGTCTGGAAGAAAAAGCGTTTCATTTAGCTCCTTCCGAAATTAGCGGTGGAATGCAAAAACGGGTGGCAATTGCCCGGGCTATCGCACTTCAACCGAAATATCTGTTCTGTGATGAACCGAACTCCGGACTGGATCCAAAAACATCATTGATCATCGATCAGTTGATTTCTGAAATTACCCACGAATTTGATATTACTACCATTATTAATACACACGATATGAATTCTGTCATGGAAATCGGCGAGAACATCATTTTTATAGAAGACGGCGAAAAAACCTGGCAAGGAAACAATAAGGATATATTTCACGTTGATAACAAAGCATTGAATAATTTTGTATTCGCATCTGAATTATTTAAACAGGTAAAACAAGTAAATCAATGAAAATCATTTCGTATAATGTAAACGGGATTCGGGCAGCATTGTCCAAAAATTTTACTGAATGGCTTCAATCTGCAGATCCCGATGTGCTTTGCCTCCAGGAAACTAAGGCTCAACCGGAACAGATAGACACTATGCTTTTTGCAAAACTGGGGTATACATCCTACCTCCATTCTGCCGAAAAGAAAGGATACAGTGGCGTGGCAATATTAAGTAAACAGGCGCCTGATAACGTAATTATCGGAATGCAACATGCCGGATTTGACTCCGAAGGAAGAGTTATCCGTGCAGACTTCGGCGATGTGACAGTAGTCTGTGTGTACATTCCATCCGGCTCATCGGGTGATATCCGCCAGGCTTTAAAGATGCAATTTTTAGAGGCTTTTGCGTTGTTTATTGCGAACCTTCGTAAAACCAGACCGAATATAGTTGTGTGTGGCGATTATAATATTTGCCATAAACCTATTGACATTAATCATCCTGAAAGACAAAAAGGCGTATCGGGTTTTTTACCCGAAGAACGCGAGTGGCTCGATCAGTATGAAGCATCGGGAATGGTCGATTCGTTCAGGGTATTCGATCAACGTGCCGATCAATACAGCTGGTGGAGCTACCTGGGTGCTGCCCGGTCAAGAAATGCAGGATGGCGCATTGATTATCACTGGGTAAGCGAACCTTTGCGCAGCAGACTGGTCTCGGCGGCAATTCTCCAGGAAGCTGTACATTCAGATCATTGTCCTGTGGTGGTGGAGATAGATTAGAAATAAGGAGTGAGGGGCGAGTAAGTAAGAGGTAAGGGGTAAGAGATAAGTAGTGAGGAAAGTCAGTAGTTGGTAGTCGGTAGTAAATCGATAAGCCATGGGAGTAAATAGTAAATGGTAAATAGTAAATGAAATAATTATTCATTTCAAGTGACTTTTTTCAAAAATCCTGTTTTTAATGATAAAAAACAATAAATCTTAGGAAGCTCGATAAAGATGAGCTAAAATGTTTTTAACTTTGTACGTTCAAAAAAAAACTTTGTATTTATGAAATTCAATCAGTTCCGGCTATTTTTTTTCCTGTCTTCTATCATTTTACTAAGTTCGTGTTTAGGTACTACTACAGTAACAACAACATCTACCGATCCTGCTTTTGTTTCATTGACTTTTGCGGCAAATGACAGTATCCCTTATATCAGCACGGCAGTCTTTACATTAGTCGACAATACAATAGTAAATTTAGATTCTTTACCGTATCAAACCCGAATTGACAGTGTGACTCCTACTTTTAAGTTTGTTAGCACAGCCGGTGCTATTTTGTATTACCCCGGGGGTAATAAATACAAAAAGGATTCGGCATGGATAACCGGAACAGATACCATTGATTTTAATAAAGCAAAATTTGTCAGAAATTTTGCTTCTGATGGAATAACACCTTCTCCAAAATATAATATCACTGTAAATGTTCATCAGGTGGACCCGGAAGTGTATAACTGGAGTAAAGTGACCGGTGATCTGAATCAGTTCAATGCAACCAGTCAAAAGACAGTTGTTAAGAGCGATACTATGTTTTACTATTCAAATGATGGCGTTAGTGCTAAATTGAATCTCTCGACCAATGGTTATACATGGAATGACCAAAGCTCTAAATTAAGCGGATTACCTGTTAATACGCCCTTAAATGACATGATCCTTTTTAATGGGAAAATATATTTAACACAGGATGGTGTCAATATCTACTCTTCTTCGGATGGATTTAGCTGGACTAAAAAAGCTGTTACTGAATTTACATTCAAATCCCTCACGTATGTGTTGAATGGAAAGCTCTGGGCAGTAGTTCAAAGCAATGATTTAAGCTACAGGTTTTCTTCTACCGGTGATGGAGTCACCTGGGGTGTAACTGCAGGAACTATTCCGGACAACTTTCCGGTGAAAGATTTTGCTGCCGTGAGCTACAGTTCTTCAACTGGTCAGCCTAAGGTGCTGGTCTCAGGAGGTTATTCTGCTACCGACAATGTAACCGCATTAAAAAATAGCTGGAGTTCGGAAGACGGAGTCTACTGGGTAGATTTCAGTACTGAAAATCATTCATTGGATACGCTTGCCGTTGGTGGTTCGATCATATCCTACGATAATAAATTATTTGCCTTTGGAACACGAAGAAATAATGGCAATAATTATTACAAAGTATCAATTGATGATGGGTTGAGCTGGCAGAGACCCGACACTTTACGTAATAAACTTCCTTTAGACTTACCGTTACGCAATTACCAATCGGTAGTGGTCTTCAAACCTTCACCACTTAAAGGAATTCAAACAGCAGACAAAAAAGATCAGATACTTAAATCGAACCGCATTTTTATCATAGGCGGAATTTCAGGGACAACATCCCATTCGGATGTATGGACAGGAAAATTAAACCGTAAAAACTTCCTTCGTCAGTAAGTTGTCCTCAAAAATATTAGAAAGGTGTTTCTGTTTACAGATGCACCTTTTTTAATTGCTGGTAATCCGGATTTAAATAATTTTTATTACTTTTGCGCCTTCAAATAACGGGCCCGTATGAACTCAAAGAATCCACATATTTCTTCTTCTCTCCGCTTTCGTCGCTGGAGCAGGGCAGGGTATGCTGTTTTCTGCAGTCTCGGATGTTCGGTCACCATTGGAAGTCTCGCAGTTTCCATATCAGATAAATCTTTACAAAAATCAACCGGAGTTTCTAAATGTCCGGTCATTAGTTTCGCCTCTGATTTCGAATCCGTCGATAAGTCGCCTGAATTATCGGAGCTGGAGGCATTATTGTGTCAGGTTAAGGAATTATCTTTTTTTGAGAATACCACTGTGAGTGCGGCTGCGTGCTCACAGTATCCAAATAAATATTTTATTCATCAGAACGGTTGAAATGAGTCTATCTCATTTCAACCGTTTTTTTTATTTTATTCTTTATGAAAAAAACTTTTATTCTCTGTTCCATCTTTTTGTTCGTGTACTCTTCTGTTCGTAGTCAGGAAAAAGCCGACTCAATTGCAATCAGTCTTTCGGAATTGCAGGTCAATGCCAACCGGAATAAGCTCTATTCGGAAATGGGCAGGGTGCTCACGGTGGTTGATAAAGCAGACATCGCCCGAATGGCCGTTCAAAGCATCGATCAGCTGCTGGATTATGTCGCCGGCCTGGATATCCGTCAGCGTGGTACGAATGGTACGCAGGCTGATATATCTGTGCGTGGTGGCTCGTTCGACCAGGTATTGGTGCTTCTTAACGGTGTCAACGTTACCGACCCGCAAACAGGCCATTTTAATCTCGATATCCCGCTTAATCTATCGGATGTCAGTCGTGTGGAAATACTGGAAGGTTCTTCGGCCCGGGTGTTGGGACCCAATGCCTTTAGCGGAGCCATCAATATCGTTACTGAAAACAATGAGAAACATGGGCTGAATGCCGAACTCGACGGAGGCAGCTTTAATTACTTTGCACAATCTGTTTCGGGAAGTCTGGGCACAGAACGGTTTCATACTTTTGCTTCTATCTCCCACAAGAGCAGTAGCGGTTATGCTGCAAATACTGGGTTTGATTTAAGCAGCGCCTTGATTCAATCGACTTTCAATACTAAAAATACCGGTAAATTCGACCTACAACTGGCTACTCAGTTAAAAGATTTCGGTGCAAGCGGATTTTATTCCCTGTCTTTTCCCAATCAGCATGAAAATTCGAAAACCTTTCTGGCTGCATTAAACTGGTCGCTGAAAAAAGGTGATTTTGAGTATTCTGCCCAGGGATACTGGCGCGAACATCACGACCGTTTTGAGCTGGACTTCAATAAACCTGCCGGATGGAATTATCACCTGACTGATGTCACCGGAGGAAAAGTTTCCGTTGCCTATCTGTCTAAATTTGGTAAAACTACCCTGGGAATCGATCTAAGGAACGAACATATTTTCAGCAATGTGCTTGGAACTCCCATCGATTCAATGCGTGCTCCCCTGGAAACAAAAGGTTTCTTTACACATGCCGCCAACCGACTTTTATCGACCGGATATATTGACCAGACGCTGAACCTGAATCGTTGGTATTTCTCTCTCGGGGCAGCTTCCGCCTATACCGCTTCATATGGATTAAATACGTTTGGTGGTATCGATATAGCCTATGCCCTGACCGAAAAAGTCCGTATTTTTGCAGATGCCAACTCGGCTGTCAGGCTCCCTACTTTTACTGATTTATATTACATAGGACCACAACATACCGCCAACCCGGATTTGAAACCCGAGCATTCACAGACTTTTGAAGCCGGAACAAAAATCATTGATACCAACTGGAAATTAGATGTAGTTGGTTATTACAGGTTGGGGCAAAATGTTATTGACTGGATCAAACCAAGTGCTACTGCCGGATGGATCAGTGAAAACCTGACCGATATCAATGCTCTTGGAGCAGATATTTCTTTTGATTATTATTTTCACCATTCCTTTGTCCATAAACTGGGATTAAATTATTCGTACTTGCAGTTGGATAAAAGTGCAGGTGATTTTATCTCCAAATATGCACTCGACTACCTGAAGCATAAAGTTGTTTTAACCTTAGATCATTCCATTTGGAACAAGTTTTCAGCATCCTGGAATGTATCGTATCTCGACCGGTCGGGGACATATGATGCCAATAGTGTGTACGGTGCCTCTTCCGTAATCAGAAAATTTACTCCTTACTTTCTGCTTAACGGACGGTTGCTCTGGTCGCAAAAGAAGGTGGATGTTTTTGCAGATGTGAATAATCTCCTGAATACAACCTATGCTGATTACGGTGGATTAACACAGCCGTGCATCAATGCTACCATTGGAATCCGGTTAAAACTGAAATAAATAAAAAAACGGCTGCCTGATTATCCAGACAGCCGTTTTCTATATTCAAAAACCTACTTAGCAAGCCATGATCGGTTTAATTTGCTTAAAGAAGTCGTTTCCCTTATCATCAACCAGGATAAAAGCAGGAAAGTTTTCCACTTCAATTTTCCAGATTGCTTCCATTCCTAATTCAGGATATTCCAGGCATTCCACTTTCTTGATATTTTGCTCTGCCAGGATAGCTGCCGGACCACCGATAGAGCCCAGATAGAATCCACCATGCTTTTGACAGGCATCAGTGACTTGTTGGGTACGATTTCCTTTGGCAATCATAATCAGGCTGCCTCCGTTTTCCTGAAGCAGATCAACATACGAATCCATACGTCCGGCGGTAGTCGGACCAAATGATCCGGATGCCATTCCTTTAGGTGTCTTGGCAGGGCCTGCATAATAAATCGGATGATCTTTGACATACTGTGGCAGTGGTTTACCCGAATCAAGTAATTCTTTTAATTTGGCATGTGCAATATCACGACCTACAACGATTGTTCCGTTCAGAGATAGACGGGTTGATACAGGATACTTAGACAAGGTAGCCAGAATCTCTTTCATCGGTTGATTTAAATTAATCTTTACCGCATTGCCTTCTCCCTGGTTGCGTAATTCTTCCGGTATTAAACGGCCGGGATTATCTTCCATACGCTCAACCCAGATACCTTCTTTGTTGATTTTTCCCTTGATATTGCGGTCGGCCGAGCAGGATACTGCCATGCCAACAAAACAGGAAGCTCCGTGGCGTGACATCCGTACAATGCGAACGTCATGGGCGAAATACTTCCCGCCAAACTGTGCTCCGATACCCGATTCCTGAGATGCTTTCAGAATTTTAGCTTCCATTTCCACATCGCGGAACGACTGTCCGAGTTCATTTCCTTCGGTAGGTAGTTCATCGTAATATTTGGTTGAGGCCAGTTTTACTGTTTTCATACAGGCGTCGGCCGAGGTACCACCAATCACAAAGGCAATGTGGTAGGGTGGGCAGGCTGCTGTTCCCAGCGTTTTCATTTTCTCGGTAAGGAATTTTTCTAACGATACCGGGTTTAACAGGGCTTTTGTTTCCTGGAATAAATATGACTTGTTGGCAGAACCGCCTCCTTTAGCAATGAATAGAAATTTATATTCGTTGCCATGACTGGCTACCAGGTCGATCTGTGCAGGAAGATTGGTTCCTGTATTCACTTCATCGTACATATTCAATGCTGCATTCTGTGAATAGCGTAGGTTTTCTTCGGTATAGGTTTCGTAGATTCCTTTCGATAAGGCTTCTTCGTCGGTACCGTTTGTCCATACATTGCTTCCTTTTTTTGCATAAACGGTAGCTGTACCGGTGTCCTGGCAGAAAGGTAAAATTCCTTTCGCTGCAATCTCCGCATTGCGAAGCATGGTCAACGCTACATATTTATCGTTTTCACTGGCCTGTTGATCGGCAAGGATAGAGGCCACCTGAGCCTGATGAGCAGGGCGAAGCAAAAATGAGCAATCGCGCATGGCAGCACGTGCCAGCCTGGTGAGTCCTTCCGGTTCCACTTTCAGCACTTCCTGTCCGTCAAATTCAGATACCGAGACATGTTCTTTTGTGAGCAAATAGTATTCGGTTATTTCCTTTCCCAGTGGAAACGGTTCCTGGTAATTAAATTCTTTAGCCATGATTCTATTAGTTTGAATAGTTTGATGTTTGATGTTAGAAAAGTTTGGTGATTTAATGAGGGTACAAAATTAAAGAAATTTTTCTGTAATGCCTAGAATTTGAGAAAAACAATATTGAGGATTGTACGCAAAAATCATAAAATAGGAACATCTGGTATAGGTCAAACATTCTATTTCTTATGTTCTTTTAAAGGTAAGTAAAAGGAATGGTAAGAATAAAAGAGAATCTTATCGATAAGGTGTGGGTGATAATTTAAAATTACGAGAACGGCTATATTATTTCTGGTTAATGAATCTTTCAATCTCTGAAATAAAATCTTTCATTTCATCATACATTTCAAGGATAGTCTCTTTTTCAAACTCAACAAATGTCTCATAATCCCCTTTTGTACGGCGATTTGAAGCTTTGTTTGTAATTTCCCAAACCTGGAATCTATATATCCATTATGTATGAAATTTCGATTGAACCACCCGATGAATTGTTGGTGTTTAGATATTTCAAATTCATAGGCAAGACCAAGCGCAAGTAATGAGTAAAATATGCCATAATAAATTATATTTACGGCAGCTCTTAGTCTGTCATTTTCCAACAACAATTGAACATCCTAAATGGTTTCTTTTGACTCGTCAAGTCTGTACCTGATAAGTTCCGCCCGTTCATTTGTGTCAAGACTCATGCGTACATACCGGTTTTTAGTGCAGTAGTGTAAATCGGTTGTTTGCCTCTTAAAGTGTTAAGGTCATTTAGCGTAATAAGGTGTATATCTATTATTATATTATATTTCAAATTAATGTCATAGCACAAATCATAGATTTCATTTTCATCCCTGGCATTATATGCTTTATCCAATACAATTAAAATATCATAATCCGAATCTTCATTCGATTTACCTGTAGCTTGTGAACCGAACAAAATTATATCCTTTACAGAATCGTTATAACCTTTCTGTAAATGAGTTTTCAAATCACGCAATCTGATCATTTTGTCAGTCATCCTGTAAGCTAAAATCAATTTATTAGATTACAAAATTACAAAACATTCTAATTGTCATTATTTTAATTTTTTTTTATTCAAAATATTTTCATGTCATTACCAATCGAATGTTTAATGTGTGGTAAGTAATTATTTAAATCATGAATTTCACATCCATGTATTATTTTCCTTCTAAATAGAGTGTGTCAGGACACAGATCAAGTCCGTTAGACCATTGAATACTTCCAAGAAAAGGTTTTACAGAATTAAACATGCTTACGTCTTTTAATTCCTTAAAAGAACCGATTTCCAAATATGGTTTTACATCAAACCTTTTTTCTTCACCGTTATTAAAAGTAATAAGCAAAGTAAAGTCTTGTGTGGGCGTTACGTTTTTTACTCTGGGATTCATATTGCTATCATTTTAACGGGTCAATTTTAAATATTGTTTCGCCTGAACTAGCCAATTCCCAATCAGCCATTAATTCTTCATTGTGAATTTCAATCCATGCCTGAACAAGTTTCATTTTATTCGAATTTAATGTACCTTCTAATAGTTGACCATCAATAATTGAAATCACAGCTTCCTCATCTTGATATTTTACGTGAATATTTGGCAAGTTATGACGCTTATTGTCCAAATAGTACATGGAAATAATTATACCGTAAAACATTGAAATTATAGCCATTGTCTTTTTTCTATGTAACGACAAAGATAATACTTTTGTTTTAAATTAAAAATGATCACGGTAGTAGGTCGGACATTCTGATTAAAGTATTCCTTTTTGATGAATCAAGTTTCAGATTTTATAACTGTTGTTTGCTTTTTTGAATCTCAATTTTTTAACCTGATCATTCAATGTAAGTTGGTTAGTAATATTTAGTTCTCTTGTGGTTGTTCTTTAATTCTTCAAATATCCTTCTTCCCGGCTTACTATTTTCATGAGTTTATTATTTCGTATCGAGTTCTGCTCGCTTACCACGATGGCAGTTACCGACACGGTTACATTGATCGGTTCAAAGGAATTGTCGTTCACCAGGCCCAGGTGTATTTTCCCTCTCAACGGTTTCTTTTGCTGAGCAGCGTCATTTAATACATCGCCCTGTTTAAAGCATTTGAATTTCTTTCCCGCTTTGAACATGGCGGCATTGATCTCATCATCCATAAACCAGAATTTCACATTGTCCTCTCCCTGAATCATACTAAACGCGTTGATGCCGTACATGGCCAATGCTGCCATCGTACCATACCCCGGAATGTGTGAAGCTACGGAGGCTGCTGAATTAAAAAAACCTCTTTTTGCTTTGACAAATGCTTTCTGACCTTCCGTTCCTACACCGATATAATAGCTCCACGACACTGTTCCAGCCGGCAGGGTGAAATCAATCAGGTCTGTGTTTAATTTCCCGTAAAAGAGATTTGAAGTTCCAATCTTTGTAACCCTTTCCACCAGGGTCTGTGCAGAGGTATCCCGTTTCATAATGTATTTTTCCTGGGTAGGTACGTACGTAGTATCCTGAACCGTGTGCCAGTAAACCGATGAATTGAAATCCTGAGTAGCGGGTCCTGCCGGAATGCGTTGAATCTTTATTTTACATATCCGTGCACTGCTTTCGGGATTCACCAACCTGAATTTATAAATCCCTGTTCGCGAAATATAGATTCTTTTCTCCTGTATTTTTCGTACTTTATAATCCATAAACTTAACCGACATTGGAAGCTCACTGATTTCTAGTTCTTTCAAGGACCAACCATGTATTTCTTTAAATGAGAATACCAGTTCATCACCGGCAGAAAACCCATAATAAAATACCTCTTCACTTTTCCCGTTTACTTTTAGTGTGTTATCAGCCACATCTACCGGTGAAGCACCAAAAACGCACATACTCCAACATACTATCACCGGGATCAAAGTCAAAAATCGTTTCATTGTTTTTTAATGTCATTGTCATTCGACCAGCGTTTACTCTCCGCCGGAACAAATGAATTTAAAAGAAGCACAAAATTACTCAATTCTACCAGATCGCCCAAATTAAAAAATATGATTATCTGCATGCTGTCCTGTAGAGAGACTGATTTCCACAGATTATTTAGATTTAAAGAAATAAAGAAAGATTGTCCGCAGATTACACAGATTTCCACAGATTAGTTAGATTTAAAGAAATTAAGAAAGAATGTCCACAGATTACACTGATTTCCACAGATTATTTAGATTTAAAGAAATTAAGAAAGAATGTCCACAGATTACACAGATTTCCACCGATTATTTAGATTTAAAGAAATTAAGAAAGAATGTCCACAGATTACACAGATTGCCCACAGATTATTTAGATTGATTATCTTCAATGTCTATGAATAGAGTAGATTTTAAATTGTAAAGTGATTGAAGGAGCTTTTGGTACATTCCGACGTGTCGGAAAAGCTCCGACATTTTGGTAGAAAGGACGTAATTGAACATCCAGAGTTGTTTCTGTATTCTATTTCCCCAGTTCCGCAGTCTACACTGAGGGTTATTCAAAGATTACACCTACAGTGTAATTTGTTTCTTCAAATTTGTTTTAACTACCAATACAAAGGTGAATTTACAAGTAATTACAGGTTGGGTGCAAATGCCAATATTCATTTTATAATTTATGGAATGGTTTTCCATTTAACGCATGGATCAGGGTGTACAAGGCAAGAATACCATACAAGGTACTGACAATTAAAACTGACATCGTGGTTTTCAATAAATAAAATGCAAGAAAGGGAAGTAGTTGCAAAGCATGCATACCTATGAAATGGGCTATTCTTAAATCACCGGATTTCTTACTCCAGTTCAACACCGGTATTCCGGCACCGGCATCTTTTCCACCCACTGTGTGAGCCATCCTGGATCCCATTACTGCACCTTCAAAAGAAAAGACAACAAAAACAACAATGCCTGACCGGATACCCCAAAGGTAATTTAAACTTAAATCAGGAAAGTCATACTGGAAAAACAAGAATCCTACATAAGCTGTGTATATAGTTACCAATGCTGCCGCCAATCCCATCATCTGAAAAAGTATTGTGTATATAGGGGTACTGAGATTATAATGTGAGAGCTGTCCCCGCCCGGCTTGAATCGCGATGTATATGATTTCAAAACCAAACAATACAATTATCGTCCAACTGAACAGGTTTGTGTTGAAGGACGGCAGGTAAAAGCAATACCATGCCATTGACCAGGAATAGAACATGATTGATAAGGCAAATTTAAAAGGCTTATACCATGAATTTACACCGGCTACTTGTTTGGATGTTACTTTGGTGAGCAAAATAAACAGAACTGCTAGCCCGAAGCACATCAAGCCAAAGTAGAACAAATATTCATTTCTCGATTTTAATATTTCAATAAAATTCATTGTAGTTTTTTTTATGTTTTTAATTAATTGAAAGAATTTCTGAAATCTTAATGTGAAATGTAGGTTTTGTAGATCCCATCATTCGGGACGATTGCAAAGGTTGTTCCACCAGAATTAAACTTATATTCGCTCCAAAAGTACAAACAAAAATTAATATTAAAAGCACTTTATAAATTCATTAAAAAAAATAAAAATCGGGATGTTTTATTCATTGCTTTCCGATTACCATTTCATGTTTTATCCACAACAATTACATTAAAACCAGAACGTTTTTAATATTCAATTCTTTGGTGGAAACAATTTTTTGAATCGTCAGAATAAAAGCATAACCTTCACCCAACAATTCAATACAAGGATTAGACATTCCAATTTATTAAAATATGAAATAAAATTATTATATTTGAATCCAACAAAAAAAAACGGTCAATCAAGCGAATTAATCGCCTGATTGATCCCATAAATCTCAAGAATGAAAAATAAATTACGTATTTCGGTTCTATTTGCATTATTTGCATTTTTCAGCGTGTCATCACTAGTGGCTCAGATTGTTACGGGCAATGTAGACGATTATGGAGTCTATACCCTTAAAAGTGGATCGGGCGAACTTTATCTACAGGTTGCAGGAGATACCCTTTATAACGAAAAATATAAAGACCAGGCTTTTATTGTTGGTCATGCTGCTGATTTGGACTACGAGGCCAACCCTCAAAAGTATCAAAGGTGGCATATTATTTACGTTTCAACCGAAAATGATGTGAAGTACTATTCGATCCGAAGTACAATGAGTGGCAAGTTTCTTGATATTCCTGCCGGATCCACGGTTGCCGGTATTCAGTTGCAACAAAATGCAGGGTTAACATTGCCCGGGAATCAAATGTTGTGAAGTATTACTGAAGTATCAACCGGTAAATATAAAATAACCAATAAAAATAGCGGATTGGTATTAACCAATTCAAACCTGTTAATACCAGATAATACACCCATTACCCAGGATGTATTCAGTGGAGCGGATAATCAGCTGTGGGAAATTAATAAAAGGGCACTTTGTACATATCGTGATGACAAAGTAGTGAAGTTTTTTGGACGGAATACTAAGAGCTTCGGTTCAGCAGCTTTTGACCAAGGTTCCAGTATCTCTTTATCGAATGGTAAAACGTTGTGGGTTACTCAGGATTCCTGGGATGGTTCGCAATTACAAACCAATAGCTTATTCAGTAGCACTGCGTACTTTTCCTATGGTAATTCTATGTTCTTACAACCTTCCACTACGGATTGGTCACCGGATCATGCTCCGAATATCACCCGAAATTACAGTTCCCAGTCTCGTCCCAAACAAATTTGCAACATTCAAACCAACCAATCTTTTGCCTGGCCTTCAAATGGTGTGGAGATCAACGGAAAAGTATATTTAATCTGTGGCGAGGGCAGCGGATTGTCACAAACAAAACAAACACTGTATGAGATTTATCCATCATCAACGGGTAGTCTTGTCTGGACTTCCATTCGCCACGAAGTCCCCGGATTGAGCACCAGTGTTGTTATAAACTATGCTTACGGGATGGTTAAAGCTTCCGATGGTTATGTTTATGTCTTTGGAGGCAGGGGGCTTGGTTTTGGCACCGCGATACAGATATTCGTAGCCCGGTTCTCACAGAACAGTCCATTCACTGGATGGACTTTCTGGGATGGCTCTGCCTGGGGATCTGCGCAACCGGCTACCGATGCAGAATGCTCAAAAGCCAAGGTCTTTGAAGGAACGGGAGCATCTGCTGCAGTCGGGTATGTTAACGGCAAGTATGTATTGATTACACTTGACATTGGCTTTTGGTCAACAACTTCAAGGTTTATCAGGGGTGCTGTTGCCGATTCTCCTGTTTCGGGCTTTTCAGAGTCGAAGAAGATCTATGCTATCAACGAGTATATTTATGGTTCACAGGCTCGTTATTATACGCCCAACGTTCATCCTCAGTTTACAAATGAAAATGATGAATTGCTGATTACTTACAGTTTGAACTATTCTGCCGACGACAAAACGGATATCACTGTGAATGCGGCCGGTAAGAAAATTGTGAATGGAGTGAGTGTTGTAAAAGGAGCATATATCGATCCTTATTTCTACCGGGTAAAGGGAGTGAGAGTCCCCTACTCGGTTTTAGGCATTCCTTCAACAGGAAGTATAACCTCAACAGAGAATTTAAAAGCAAAGAAAAACGAGATTGAACTGTTTCCCAATCCTGCTAAAGAATTAATTGATATAAGATCCGGAATTCCTTTGGAGGGGGCTACTTATGAAATTTACAATACAATGGGAAGTTTAATAACCAACAGTAGGTTAAAGGAGAATCATGTGGATATTCAATCTCTTCCTGTCGGTTTTTATACATTGGTAATTAAAAAAATAACGCGGTTTTCTCTAAATGTTTTACTAAAATAAAGGGATAGTCTGTTGTATTAATTGCCGGGAAATTTTAACAGGGGAAATAGAGTATATGAAAAAAAAATACACTATTTCCTCTTTGTTTAAATATTAATTATCAGATACTTGTCGAGGATAATACATCACAGGAAATATGAAGCTTATGTCGCTTTTCTGCTAGGGTCTTATGCTCTAAATTGAGGTGTAGTTTGGCATAATATTGATTTACAAACATAACTGTGACTTTAAACCCGGAAGGTTGACATGATTGTAGAATAGAATTGAAACATAACATTCCAATTTTCAACACAATCACATATCCCCATCCTTTATAATGTGTGGAATTTTTTATTCACTCCACACACCATTTTTAAAAAGTTGAAACCATTTTTCAATATCAGGTTTACTATACAATTCTATCTTCTCAAATATCTCCCTTGCAAATTCAATAGGTGCAATCCCTTTTGCTGTAATTACTTGCTCATCGGTTACTGCGAGTGAGTTGAGATAATACCTGTCACCTGCATAGTGTGGTACCATCTGTTTCAGATAGTATAAGTCGTTGCTTGTATGTTTCATATGATCTAAAAATCCTAGTTTCGCTAAATAGGTGGTCGCTGCACAAATAGCGGCAATAGTCCTTTTTTTATCGAACAGAGTTTTAGTCAACCGGTCTATTTCTGTATTTTCTCCTTTGTCCCAGGCAGTCCCTCCCGGAAGAATCAACATAGAAACATCTTCCGCATTGATTTCCGCCAACGATACGTCCGGCAGTATACGCAACCCTCCCATTGAGCTTACAGAGCTCCCATCAGCTGAGAAATAAACTAAATCAAACTCTTCACTTTTCCTGATCTCAGGAGTGAGGTACGCAATTTCCCAATCGGAGAAACCATTAAACAGGAATACAATTATTTTTTTATTTTTCATAAGTTTCTGTTTTATATATGGATAATGGTTGCAATGCAATTCGTTTCGATTTAGAGCTCCAGTATTATCGGCTCAAACAGTTCCCTGCCTAATGTGTACGGTATGTATCCTTTGTGTTGCAACCTTCCAATAATTATCGCCGGATGGGTGTTGAACTTTTTTGCGAACATACGTACTTTCTCTTCATTCAAAGGAGTTGCATTCATTATTTCTTTTTCTTCATCCTCCGACAAAGTCCATTTAATGGCAAAAATGTCTGCCTCCAGTTCTTTTTCATTTATCTTATCCGGATATTCTATATTTTCCAGGAAAATATCTTTCTTTCCATGGATTAGAATATGACCAGCTTCATGGAAGAATGTAAACCAGAAAACATCATTCCGTTTATATCTCCCTGTTAGTTGAATAAAAGGAGTGTCATTCAACCAACGTGAGGATCCACTAATAGGTGCTTTAGGCAAACATGGAGTATATACCACTTTAACACCTGCTTTCAGACACTTGGTTTGTAATTGCACGAAAAAATCTGCCGGCTGCGTAGCCATTAAGGTTTTTATTTCAGGCAATATTTCTTTAAAACTTTTTTCCGAATAAGTATTTGTCGGAAGTTCTGCAGCTTGTAAATCTCCCTTTCGTAGCCAGGCGGAAATGGCATAAGGTTCGTTGGTATGTGCCAGCGAAATCCGGAAAGCAACTTTCAGTTCCTGATTGAAGTAATAATCTTTCCAGGCAGCCGGACTACTAATGCTAAAAAATGAAAGTAACTCAGAAGTTTTTTCTTCTATGCTTGAAAATGGGTGTAACCATCCTTTCTTTATCATGTCCGAAACAGGAAATAATCTTGCCCATTCTATCGATTGAGTTATTATTTCTTTCCTCTTTTCACGTGCTACAAATTCATCATAGTGGCGTTGGCTGTTTATCCAGAAATGGGCCGGTATTCTGGTCACACTTTCGAATTGGACAGCCATATCGGGAGTCAGGGAGCTATCCCCTTTTAGTACTGCAATAATTGTTTTTTCCGGTTTCCCGGTACGTATAGCAAACTCTTTTGGTCCCATGCCCATTTCCTGAAGTTTCTCTTCCAGTGTTTCACCCGGATGAAAAACAACTTGTGGGAAGTATTGATTTTTATTTGTTGTCATGGTAGTTATGTTATTGGTGATAGTCTGTAATTTCGATGATTTCAACACCCTTTATTTCAAACCAGATATATTTTCCTGAAATATCAGTTGGTACAGGATTTTCTTGTGGTTCAAAAATTAATCTGTAAGGTTGATCTAAATCGCAAGCCCATTGGCCTTTTCGGTTTTTCGTTAGTTCGTGGTAGTTACCTGGCAAATTCCTTACATCTTCTAGAGTTTCTGCTTTTGTTAAATCACCTAAGCGAATATTGTAAAGTTTGGCTCTTTGCTGACCCATTACCTTCTGACACTTGCTATAGTCGTTTGCCAGTTTCTCAAGTTTATTATCGTTAAATATTATTTCCACTGCAAAGATATTATTTTATTATGACTAACAGTATGTGTAAGTATAAATAATTATTATTGTTTAACGATGTAGCTCTATTCTACTTGTTTTTAATTCTGAATTAAATAAACTCTTTCAGCCGGCACCATGCCTCTTCCTTCTTTTCCCTGGATACACCTGCATTAGCCGGACTGGTTGAAGGTAACGGAATAAACTGTACACTTTCAATCCCCACAATGTGTTTTCGAAACATTCGTGCCGATTCCTTGCCATTGCATCCGATTGCTTTCAGGTGGGGATGAACGGCAATAAATGTTTTTATATCATTCGGCACTTCATCAGAGATGTTACTATCCAGACTTCCCGATCGGTTACAGACCTGACACATATCCCACAGCGCCACTTTATGCCGTCGTAAATATGCTTTCTTATCTTCATAATTTTCCGGCGCTGTTTCCCCTATGACTCCGGCTATTAATTTCCAGAACAAATTACGGGGATTTGCATAGTAGGCTTGCTGTCTCAACGATTCTATCCCGGGCATGGTTCCCAGAATCAATATCCGGCAGTCTTCGTCTTCAATTGGAGCCAATCCCGATACCTGATTAAGAGATGTATTTTTTATTACTATTCCCATATATGATGGTTCTTCTACTTTTAAAATATTATATACTATCCTTGTGAATCAATTCAAAAATCAGTTTCTGTAATCCAGCTGCACAATGCAAAACCCGATGAATAAAATCCCCATTCCATCTCTGAATGGGTGTATGAAAAGCAGTTCGCCGTGTACTTTTGCAATGTCACTGATTAGAGATTCTTCATTATCATATGTGTCTGGTAATACATTAAGTATATCGTTTTCAAAAGCACTCATGCATTGTGGAATAAATTGAGCCGCTGGAAATAGAAATCCCCCTTTTGACATATTCACTGTCCGATACTTTCCTGCAAACGAATACAACTCGTTAAGTGCTGATTTATGTATTTGTTGAATATATTTTTCATTGAATTTTGTCCTGAAAGTCAATTTGTCAGTTAGTTATAGTTATGTGTATAGAAAACCTTCAAACTCGGCATTATCAATATCTTCTTTTTTATTTAAATGAAGAAGATTTGGTAAATTTCATTTTCGTCCCTGGATAATTTATACTTGCTCATTTCTAAACTCTATTTACAGACCAAAATCACACATTAAAATTTCAACTGTTCATTATCTATATTTATTTCATCCTTTATTTTCGGTTAAATCATCAGTTGTACTGTCTACTAATTCTTTATACGGACTATCAATGAGGATGTCAATTGCCCGTTGGTAGTCTTCTGTATTGATTTGGATACCGATGGATTCAGCGGCATTAAATCCGGTGTAGGTAGTCATAATCGAAGAGGCCGGATTGTCTGAAACAAGCATCGTATAAATTTCAGATTCTTCCAATAGACCCTGAATATCCTCTGCAATTATTCTGTCCTCCAGTGAGAGTAGAAGTCTTAAGTCGTCTTTAGCCATGATTTTTTATTACTTTTGTTTAAGGATAAATTTGTTATTGAGCAATAAGTGATTTAATTTTTTTTTAATATTCGCTATTTTTAAGCCTAAAACGGGTTTAAAATATAATCCAACTGTAAAGCTTTCTCTTTCGGCTTACTCTGCTCCTGGTGGAATTGCAAAACCGTGAACATACTTCCATCCAACTGATTGAAGTACTTCCATTTCAAAGGTTTCTATTCTATCTTCGGTGATTGGTTTCACTTTCAAACTTTATTTATCGAGGCATTTTATTCATCATTTTGTCTTCGATGGATTTTTAGTTAAAAATTGGACCATCGGATATGCCGATATTGAGAAATTGGCATTTTTTTATTGCCGATTTACAATGTGCTGAAAAAATCGGCAGTAAAAACAGCAATCGGCATTGCCGAAATTGCCGATTTACTCAACCCATACATATTTGATTCCTTCTTTTTTTACATAACCATTATAAAATAAGGCCGTTAAATGATTTCTTGCCTGTCGTTCTTTTAATCCAGTAATCTTTTCATATTGTTTTGTCGTTAGAGATTTATGCGCTCTTAAAATCTCTAAACCAGGCAGTTCTATACTCGATTGAGTTTGTTGTTCGGGGTTAACTAATCGATATAGTGTTGCTTTCAAGATTCCATTTTCTAAAGTAAACTTTGGTTTTGGTAACCCGAAACTTTCTACTTTTCCTAGTTCTTCCATACCAAAGCCCCTCTCCTCAACCAACCCCATTTCGAAAAAGATATGAGCAATTTTAGCATTTCGACTAAACGAAGGTGCGGTGAAGCTATTCAATTGTTCAAGGGAACATAACGGTTCTCCAGGACTAGATATAACTACCTTTTCATCATCAATATCTACCATAATTCGCGCACCAGCAATGGTATAATCTCTATGTACCATGGCATTCATGATTACTTCATAAAGTGCAGAGTAGGAAGCTTCAACCTTTTCTGTTCTATCAAAAGAAGTACGAGAAGAAAAGCCCTTTGGGAAAACAAAGCCTAAATATTGTTCTATTTTTTCTGGAAGAAGGACTAACGGTCCTTTAAAATCCTCAATCTTCGGATTGTCTGAACCAGACCGGACTGTAAACTTTATTCTTGCTTGTGGAAAATGTAGCTCAGGTTGTTGACCTAAAAGCAATAAACCTAATCCTGTGGGACGGGCTGTATTACTTTCTTCATTGACTTTGATTAACTTCATTCTATTCAAATAGCCTTTCCAAGCATCTGTACCTATTTTGTATGACAATCCCATTTTGTCAATCATGGTACGCTGAGCTTCTTCTGAGAGGTCGTGCAATTGAAATTCTATCAACTCATTTTCAATAGGATCAATAGCTGATTGAATTTCCTTCGTTTTATCCTCTTCGGCTCGCTTCACTGCTTCTTTAAAAAACTGTTCATTTTCTTTAGCGATAATCTCTTCGTATTTCTTATCAAAGAAATCCACTTCAATACCTGCCATCTTTAATAATTTATACCCATTAGATGCCACGGTTGGGTCAGGGTCATAATGACCAATGTAAACTTTTTTTAATCGAGCATTAATACAGCGTTTGTAACATCCTTTTTTTGGTAAATTCCTTTTTACGCAAGGCTCAAGAGTTGAATATAATGTAAAGCCCGATAAGTCTTCACCTTGGTGTTTTCTTTCCAAAATGGTAAATTCGCCATGATCACCAATACGTAACTCTCCTCTATGAGCCTTGTCGAAATAAGCCCCATTTTTGTCAACCAAAACGGCCCCTACTTTGGGATCTGCTCTATCAGCATGCTCAGCCTTAGACTCCAACATTTCTAAGATGCAAAGCTCCATATATTGCTCATGGGTATATTTCTGCCCTTTTATAAAATTTTCTCTTTTCATGTATAAATAATTGTTTTTTAAGGTTACATGGAACTCGCATTTCAATTTTTCATCAACTTCTGCAAACTTTCTGTAGTTAATTGCCCATCAAAAACTTCGAGTAAAGCGAATAGTGTTTTTCTTCTGTAATATAATATGTAACAAAGGTACGAGTTTTATTTATTGCTCATCTTTACACGTTGTATGAACTATGATTTTAAACACAGTATAGACATTTTTATCCTATCATCCCAACAAAACAACTTCGACAATAGAATTTACTAAAGTTTTAATGTTAAGCATTTTGTTTACAATCTTTTGATTATTTCTTCATGTTTCAAATACCATTTACCCCCACTGTCAAAATCAGCTTTCTCAACAAATAGCAAATGATTATGTTGTAACCATGAAGTGGTGGTTGATAATAGGTTTTGTATCTACACTTGAATCAATTCTCCTTGATTAGACTTTTTTGAATTAAGAGTCTTTTTTGTGCGACTTAAAATTTTTTCAGAAGATAATACTCCCCAAAAGCGCCATTTTAATCAAGTACATATGTAGTATGAATCCTAGATTTGAGTCGGTATACCTTGGCGGCTGTAGTTGAAAATACTTTACTGAAAATCTTAGTTGGAATGAACCCACTTTTTTCAATCTCATATGCAAGCTTTACTATACCGTCTTTTACAATAATATCAACTTTAGAAACTCCCGACTCTCTTTTGGGATCACTTGTGACAAAGAAAGACAAATGTTGTTTTGGTTTATTACTATCATCAGCTGCTTCATCCTTTTTAATTTCAAAACCTGGCTCACTGCTGACTAAAGTGCATAAAATTAGTCAATTGCATTAGTAACTGCAATTTGCAATTCATGTGCAGGCATCTTTCCCTCCTTTCTTTTTACTTTTCCACTCTCACTTCCCCACTCATCACCTTTGGCAGCAGTATATCGCCGGTTTGTGTTAAAGTGAGGATTTGGTTTTGGTTAGTTCTTATTTTTTCGAAATATGGTTTTATTAATTCTTTAAAAGCATTTATTTTTTGTTCATTAGGAATTGCCATTTCTATTTCTTTAATTATTTGCGAATTTATTGATTCGACAATTGATGATGTGCTTCCTTATTCGACTCAAAAATCTGTATTCATGTACTCTGTCATTCAATTAACTGCAAATATATTAATAATTTCACAATTGCAAATATAAACTTGCTGATAACTTAAAATTAATTATAAACTATCAATTATCCCGAATCCGGTTATGTTTTTTTCTGTTCAGTTTATATATCCATATGCTTCTGCAATGGTCCGCTAGTTATTAAGGAACCAGTAAGAGTTGATTAGGCGTTGGTTAAGCGTAAAGAGGGCTGGGGCCCAATGAAGGCCCAACCAACCCCCAACCAACCCCCAATCAGTGCCTAATGAAAAGTAGTCAATAACAGGATATAAAGTGGACGGATTTAGCACAATAAAGACATAAATCCGGGTAGGCAGGTTGTGAAAATGATGGATAGATGCGAAAAATGAAGATTCAAAACCCCGGGCGTTTTATCTCTGTATCTATATTGTCCGGGTGCAAAGTGAATTTGAATGGAAAAATTCACAAGAGAAAGGATAGTTGATGGATTCTAAATGGATTCAACAGGTCCGGGCATTTAGGTTTTGTAACTGAATTGGTTCGTTATCTATAGTATCAATAAGAAATAAATAAAAAATAAACCGCAAAGATCATAACAAACTTTGCGGTTTATAAATTATTATCTTCAATATTTGAAGACCAGACTTTTTAAATCCGGAATTTTGAACTCAGAACACGGAACACGAAACGCGGAACGCGGAACGCATTTTAGTCGAATAAATTCAATTGCCCGGTGATGTCCTCAATGATTTTTTTATTATCAATAATTTCATCTTCGGGGTTGGGTTCTTTTTTTGCGGGTTTTGCAGGCTTTACCTTTTTAGGAAGCTCAGGCTTAACTTCCGCGACATCGTCAAGTGGGATAAGTGGCTGAGTAAACTTCACTGGGACTTCCGGATCCACGATGTCTTCATAATCATCTTCAATGCCGGTCACTCCGTTCATTTCGGTATCTATCGGATCGGCTATGTTATCTCCACCTTCGTTGTCTTCGTCCTCACCATTTCCTTCATCGTTTTTGGGAGTGGGGGCGGGGGCATTAAACCTTAGGGGTTCGAGTTCATTGATGGTTTCCACTTCGAATGTCGAGAGGCGTTTGCCTTTGGCTTTGTAGCTTTTAATACTGATAAATTCTTCGGCGTCTACCACCAGGGTTTCACGGTAGGCATCATTCCCGCCAAAGATGACTTCGAAACGTGGAAAATCAACGTCGGACATCAGCAACAGGCGCGAATCATTGCTTTCACCCAGGAAGTTCAACGGCTTTTGCGAAGGCTCCAGCTGAAAACGTTTCAGGTAGTTGAATTTCTGTTCGGCATCATACAATACCACTGACCAGACCTTGTGGGGATCAAATTTCTCGATCACCATAATGTCTTTGTTGTAATGGTTAGCGAGGTCAAAGTTGCTGGTGTAATACTCTCCTTTGGCCGATACTACCAGGATCAGGTCATCGCTCTGAAATTCGCCCAGGAATTCGCCGCGGCTGTCGTAGTTCAGGCGCAATACATCGCGGTCGAACCATACCTGACGGCCACCGAGTGTGGAACCTCCCTTTTGCTTCAGGGTAATTTTATGAATGTCATTTTTAGTCAGGATATTCCCCATCGACTGCCGGCCTTTAATAGCAATCTCACTGAAATCTTTTTCAAACACCAGTTTATTCAGGCGGGGTTTTGGTTTAAGGGTCACGCGGATTACTTCGGCTTCGGCATTGGGGTTGACCGTGAAATAAACCACTTTCGAACCCGCTGTCCCCTGTGTGATGTCGTATTCTTTGTCACGGGTGATTCCATTTACGGCAAACCGTTTGATATAGTAAGGACCTGTCTTGCTGTCGCGGTACACGGCGTTGTATACGGTCCGTTTATCGTTCTTTTTGAAGACGTCCAGATGCAGGATATTTTTGCCGACAAACATTTTATCAACGACCTTGACAATCTTGTAACGGCCATCTTTAAAGAAAATGATGATGTCGTCAATGTCCGAGCAGTTGCACACAAACTCATCTTTTTTGAGAGCTGTTCCGATAAACCCTTCATCGTGGTTGACATACAATTTCTCATTGGCTTCCACCACCTTGGCAGCCACGATGGTTTCGAAGTTGCGTATTTCAGTCAACCGTGGATGATCCTTGCCGTATTTAGCCTTGAGTCCTTCGTACCAGGTGATGGTATACTCGACGATATTGGCCAGGTGATGGTCAATCTCTTCAATTTTCTTCTGAATAGCCAGCAGGGTGTCGTTTGCTTTGTCGGCATCAAACTTAGTGATCCGCATCATTTTTATTTCGAGCAGCCTCAGAATGTCTTCCCGCAGAATCTCCCGTATAAAATCGGCTTTGAAAGGATCGAGACGGGTGTCGATATGTGCTATTACTTCATCCTGCGAACTGCTTTCCTCAAAACCTTTGTCCTTGTAAATACGGTTTTCGATAAATATTTTTTCGAGCGAAGTAAAGAACAGTTGTTCCTGCAACTCTCCTTTTTGAATCTGCAATTCGAGGCGCAACAGGTCAACCGTATGCTCACAACTGATCCGCAACATCTCACTCACCCCGCAGAAACGAGGTTTGTTGTCATGAATCACACAACAGTTGGGCGAAATGCTCAGTTCACAATCGGTAAAGGCAAACAGGGCATCAATGGTTTTATCGGATGAAGAGCCGGGTAACAGGTGAACCAGAATTTCCACTTTGGCTGCCGTATTATCATCCACTTTCCGTATTTTTATTTTCCCTTTGTCGCTCGCACGGATAATGGATTCGATCACTTTGGAAGTGTTCGACCCGAAAGGAATCTCAGTGATGGCAAGTGTCTTATTATCGATCTTGCCTATTTTTGCACGTATCTTCACTGCACCCCCGCGTTCACCATCGTTATAACGGCTTACATCGATAGAACCACCGGTTTGGAAATCGGGATACAGGATAAAAGGCAACCCTCTCAGATGGGCAATACAGGCATCAAGAAGCTCGTTAAAATTATGGGGAAGGATCTTTGAGTTCAACCCCACGGCTATACCTTCGATCCCCTGTGCCAACAGCAACGGGAATTTTACAGGAAATGCAACGGGTTCCTTGTTGCGGCCATCATATGATGATTTCCATTCGGTGGTCTTTGGGTTGAAGACTGTTTCGAGAGCAAATTTTGACAGGCGTGCTTCGATATAACGAGGGGCGGCTGCACTGTCGCCGGTAAGTATATTTCCCCAGTTTCCCTGGCAATCAATCAATAAATCTTTTTGTCCGAGTTGCACCAGGGCATCCCCGATGGAAGCATCCCCGTGAGGGTGGAACTGCATGGTGTGGCCTACGATATTGGCTACTTTGTTGTATCGTCCATCATCCAACCGTCGCATGGAATGAAGGATACGGCGTTGAACAGGTTTTAATCCATCATAAATATCGGGTACGGCACGTTCGAGAATAACATACGAGGCGTAATCCAAAAACCAGTTCTGGTACATCCCCGACAGATGATGTTTCACGGCATCCTTCGTAATTTTAGGTACTTTGTATGTTGAATGTGAGGCGGATTCGATATCGGTCTCGATATCTCCGGTTGTTTCTGTCAATTCGTTTTCTTCGTCTTCGGAATCAATTATTTCATCTGTGCTCATTATACTGTTCTGGTTATGCGTGTTGCAAGTTACGGAAAAATCTTTAAATAAAATTAAAACAAACAACGGAATGCGGTAGTTTCATAATTATTCCAACGACAAAAATAAGTAAAAATAAGAAAAAAGCCGTAACTTTGCGTTCCTATTTTTAGTCTTTGACTGTTAATTGTCGATTAAAATTAGTTCCTAACTTAAAATGATTTACTTATGAATGCGAAAGTACTCCTTTTTGTGTTTTTAGTTAATTGCTTTTTGGCTAATTCACAACTCCTGCGTGTTAAAGCAACCATTGAAATCGTTGATGTTTCCTGCACAGGGGACACCACTGCAAGGCAGGTTGATTTTCAAAAACAGGAACAAAATCAATACAGACTTGTAAAGAGTTTTACGACAACAAAATGTGACAACGAATTTATACTCCCTAACGATCCGGGTATTTATAAAATGGTTGTCAACTCGTTTAACTGCGACGAACAGGATCTCACATTTAAAGTGGATACTGGCAGGCAAGAGATCGTATTGGGAAAGACCTCGTTGTTTCGACATAAAAAAGCCATCACGTTGAGTGAAGTTACCGTAATCGGGAATAAAAAGGAATTTATAAAAGTAGATGCCGATAAGACAACTTATCTGGTGAAAGATAATCCGGCACTTTCATCCGGCTCTATGTCGGACGCCATTCGTAAATTGCCCGGAGTAATCGTCAGTCCATCAGGTAATCTGAATATGAACGGGAAAGATTTAGCCGTTTATATTGATGGGGTTCCTTCCAATCTATCAGGCCAGGATCTGAAAAATTATATTCAGAGTTTACCGGCAAATGCCATTGAAAAGATTGAACTGATTGAAAATCCCGGTGCATCGTACGAAGCGAATACCAACGGTGGAGTGATCAATATTATTACCCGGACAAATAGCTTTATAAGCTTCGGCGGTGTAGTAAACCTGCATTACGGAACGAGCCATAATAACAAATATTCACCGTCCATTATGCTGAACGGACGAAGAAACGCCATCAGCTGGCAACTACAGACCGGATACAACTATCACGAAATAACCGATTACAATACAGCAGACCGGATTTTCACCACGTTTACACCGAATGTTGCATTTAATCAGGATGGTACGTCCAAGGAATCAAATAAAAACTTTTATTTCAGACCTATGGTTAATTTCAGGATGAACAAAAACTCCAGTATAATTGTAAATTATAACCTGAATACGGCCAGTAACGGGACTAGTACCCAAAGCATTGTTACCACCCAGCCTGCTTCAGTTGGGATTAACTATATCAACCAATATAACAACCTGAATAGAAATAATAACAACGAACTTGTGGCCAAATATAAAGCAAAGTTGGACACAATGGGTAAATCGTTGCAAATCACAGCTTATTATTCCAGGTATACTAAGAAAGCACTGGGTAAGTCGACGCAGAACCAGGATAATTCGTATCTTTACAGTCTGAACGATATAAATCTGAATCTGGATAATTATTACATCAAGTATGATTTTGAATTGCCGTTCAAAGGATTTCAATTGAATACCGGTGGAAAATATAATCGGGTGAATGCCGGTGACGTGGGGAAATATAATTTGAACAATACATCTTCCTCTATTTTTGATCAGCCGGTTTATCAGGATCAGTTGAATTTCGATTACAACGAAACTAACCTGGCGTTGTATGCCGAGTTGAAAAAAAATCTTGGAAAATTACATGCTACAGTAGGAGTTCGTGTAGAAGACCTGAAGTTTGATAGTAAAGTTATTCAAAATGATACCACAATAGCAGGGGAAATGGCTAATATCTACCCTACTTTCAACCTGCTGTACGAGCTTGCACCAACTTTAAAACTGACAGGACGGTATTCGCGTAAAGTATCAATGCCCCCTTACAGTCAGTTAGACCCGAATAACAGCGGTTATTTCGATCAATATACTTCCCAGGTGGGAAACCAGTATCTAAGGCCAAATTTTTATGATAATTACTCATTGGTCTTTTCGGCTTTTGATTATGTAAGCCTTGGCGGAAATTATTCATACACCAAAAATGTAAGTTTAATGACATTAAATACCGAACCGAATTCTTTAGTGTCAAGCCAGACTTTCACCAATTATGGGAATATCCGGAATTATAACCTCTATGCGGCTTTTCCGGTCCCTTTCGACTTAATCACCAAAGGGAAGGCGTTTTTTAAGCAGACCATGGATATAGATAAAATGAGTTTTCTATATTTTTATATAGCCTATAACCGTCAGCTCATTAAAGATTATGTTTATCCTGACGGAGGAGCGACTCCGTTCTGGATATACGCGGTTAACTCACAAATCGTGTTGCCACTTCAGTTAAAATTGAATCTTCAGTATTTTTATTTAACGAAAGGTACTTACCAGATTTACCATGTGGATAATCCGATTCAATACTGGATGGTGGGCCTGACACGGAAGTTTATGAAGAATAACCTGGAATTATCTGTAGAGGCATCGAAGGATATTAAACAACAAATATCCTTTAATACCCCAAATCTGAAAACCAATTTCAGCAATCTGAATGATGGATTGGTATTCTGGTTTAAGTTATCCTATCATTTCGGTAAATTTAAAAGCAAGGAAGAAACCCAGATTGATATCGAAAAGAAACAGGTGGAAGGGAACGGACTGGACTTTAAGAAGTAAGTAAGAGGTGAGAGGTAAGGAGCGAGGAATGAGAAGTGATGTGGTGATGTGGTGATGAGATGATAATATGATGTGATGATAATATGATGTGATGATTTGATGATTTGAAGATTTGGAGTAAGGTGGATGAATGAAATAAATTTATTTAAAAACGCCCCAAGCCCCTAAAGGGGATGTAAATTACTACCGTCTCCTAAAATAATCTCCAACTATCTGTTGTTGAATCTGGTTTACAAAAATAAACAAAATTCAGAACCGGAAAATTGTAAATAGTAAATAAATAAATAGTAAATAGATTATGGCTTCACAAGAAGATGTTTTTAAAAAACTGATTGCGCATTGCAAGGAATATGGTTTTGTATTTCCTTCAAGCGAAATTTATGATGGATTGGCTGCGGTGTACGACTATGGTCAAAACGGTGTTGAATTAAAGAATAATATCAAAAAATACTGGTGGGACAGTATGGTATTACTGAATGAAAATGTGGTGGGACTCGATGCCGCCATATTTATGCACCCTACTACCTGGAAAGCTTCGGGACATGTGGATGCATTCAACGATCCGTTGATTGATAACAAAGACAGTAAGAAAAGGTATCGCGCCGATGTGTTGATTGAAGATTTGCTGGCAAAATACGACGACAAAATAAACAAAGAAGTAGAAAAAGCAGCCAAACGTTTCGGTGAGAGTTTCGATGCTACCATGTTCCGTACTACCAATGAACGGGTATTGGAACATCAGGCAAAACGCGATGAAATTCATACAAGTTTTGTAAAGGCTTTGAACGACAGTGATCTTTCGGGATTAAAAGCAATCATTGAAGAAAATAATATCGTTTGTCCGGTGAGCGGAACAAAAAACTGGACCGACGTGCGTCAGTTCAATCTGATGTTCTCTACCGAAATAGGATCAGCCGACGGATCCATGAAAATATATTTACGTCCTGAAACGGCACAAGGTATTTTTGTGAACTTCCTGAATGTACAGAAAACAGGACGTATGAAGATTCCTTTCGGTATCTGCCAGATTGGAAAAGCATTCCGTAATGAAATCGTAGCACGGCAGTTTATCTTCCGCATGCGTGAATTTGAACAAATGGAAATGCAATTCTTTGTTCGTCCGGGTGAAGAAATGAAATGGTTTGAACACTGGAAACAATTCCGCTTGAAATGGCACAAAGCTCTTGGTCTGGGGGATCAGAAATACCGGTTCCACGATCATGATAAACTGGCACACTATGCCAATGCCGCTACCGATATCGAATTTGAAATGCCTTTCGGATTCAAAGAAGTGGAAGGAATTCATTCGCGTACCGATTTTGACCTGAAGAGCCACGAAAAGTTCTCGGGTAAAAATATCAAATACTTCGATCCGGAGATCAATCAATCGTATACTCCGTATGTTATTGAAACCTCAATAGGGGTCGACCGTACCTTCTTATCCATCATGGCAGGATCGTATAAAGAAGAAACTCTTGAAAACGGAGAAACCCGTGTTGTGCTGGCATTGCCTCCTGTATTGGCTCCTATAAAAGCAGCTATTTTACCCTTGGTAAAAAAAGACGGCCTGCCAGAGAAAGCACGCGAAATAATGAATGAATTGAAATTCGATTTCAAATGTGCATACGATGAAAAAGATTCCATCGGAAAACGATATCGTCGTCAGGATGCCATCGGGACCCCGTTTTGTATTACCGTCGATCATGACACGCTGGTGGATAATTGCGTCACCATCCGCTATCGCGATACTATGTTGCAGGAACGCGTAAAGGTGGAAGAACTCCACCACATCATCGGTGACCTGGTCAATATGAAGAACCTGTTTAAAAAGATTGTGGGATAATTCTTATTAGAATAATTCTTAACAAAAAAAAGAACTTCAAGACAATGAAGTTCTTTTTTTTTGCTTTTGGAGGCCTTGTTTTCAATAGAAATTCATACTTTTGAAATATACTGTTGAATAGCAAATTTTACTCTGCCACAAAGCCACAAAGTCACAAAGGTTCACAAAGTAAGACGAACTTGTGTATCAGACTTAGTTGATATTAGTGGCATTGTGACCAATTGGCAAAACATCATCTAATAGGATTCATTATAGTTTCATCTGGTTATAGTCCCGTTTGGAAAATTAAAACTATTCTATTATTGAATCCTGTAACCGGTTCCAAAAACGGTAGTCAGCCACAATCCAAAGAAACGGTCGTACACCTGATACTCATTATTCTCGGAAGTTATAATTTCTTTGTCCAGCAGTTGCTTGATGGCTGTCTGGACTGAGCTGGATGATAGTAAACCGTGTTTTTTGATAAAAGCAGCCGAAGTAACCGACCTGGCTTTGCCTTCTTTTGCAATGGCATAAAGTATTTCTTTCTGACGTTCAGTCAAAAAGGATAACGTGCTCAGAAAAAGTGGTTCGTATGTTGCTATTTTCCTCCTGACAGACTCTTGTATAAATTCCAGTGTGCATGTTTCTCCTTGCTCTGTCATCGCATACAACTCATTAAAAATATTCTGTATATACCAGGTGTGTCCTTCGAAAACACGATAGACAGTACTAATTAACTCTTTTGGAATGACCTTATTGTCATTGCCAAAGTGCTGTTGAACAAAATTGATGTACACTTTTTCATTGATTGCTTTTAATGTGAGCAGGCCAACGCTTTGGTAAAAAGGTCGTGATGAAGTAAAGAAAATGTTCTGCATGATATGGCGTTGACTACCTGCAAAAATAAACGAGGAGTTTTTACAATGTTGAATATGGGTTCTTAAAACGGCTTCAATGTTGTGTTCGGAATAGTTGGCAATTTGCTGAAATTCGTCAATAGCTACAAGGCAAGGTTTATCGGCTGATTCCAGGTAAGTGAATATCTGTTCCAGGCTGAATGCCGGCTCGCCAATTTCACCGATCCCTATATCGAAGGTCGGTGCTCCGGTATTTGAATCTATTTTAAAAGCAGGGCGAAGAGAACTTATAATGGAGAAAAAACCATCGATAAACTTGCTGCCATTTGGCTTCAATGTTTCGAATATTTCCTTCCCCAGCTTAAAGACGAACTCTTTAAGGTTGTTTGTGGCATAAATGTCTATAAAAAAACAGTGGTAATGCCGGCTTATTTCAGGTTGATGAAAGCAGTGAAGAATTAAACCTGTTTTCCCCATTCTCCGGGGAGAAATCATAGCCAGGTTGTTGCCGTTCGTAATGCTTTTAATTACTTCTTTTGATTCATTTTCCCGGTCACAAAAATAATCGTTAGATACATAGCCACTTGTTATAAATGGATTTGATATTTCTCGCATACTGATTGAATTTTATGCAAAGATAATAATTAGATTTCAATTATTGAATTTCAATTATTGAAATCTAATTATTTAAATCCAATAATTATAACTGTATATTGCTTAATTCATTCAAATACAAATAAATATGCTTACATTTTTTCTTTCAAAAATCTACCTGTATACGATTCTTTACACTCTCTGATTAGTTCAGGAGTTCCCTCGAAAACAAGATTACCGCCCATATCACCTCCTTCAGGGCCGATATCGATAATGTGGTCGGCACATTTGATGATTTCCAGGTTGTGCTCGATAATAATAACGGTATGGCCTTTTTCGATTAATGCATCAAAAGCTTTCAGCAAAGTTTTAATATCGTGGAAGTGCAATCCGGTGGTTGGTTCATCGAATACAAATATAGTTGGCTCGGGTTTTTCGTTGGCTAAAAAGGAAGCCAGTTTTACACGTTGGCTTTCACCACCCGACAGCGTGCTCGATGACTGACCCAGTTTGACATATCCGACACCGACATCCTGAAGCGGCTTTAGTCGTTTTACAATCTTCTTCTCGGTATTCCCTGTTGATTGAGAGAAAAATTCGATAGCCTGGTTGACTGTCATTTCGAGCACATCAAAAATGTTCGCTTCTTTGTATGTCACATCCAGGATGTCTTGTTTAAACCTTTTCCCGTGGCAATGTTCACATTCCAATACCAGGTCAGCCATAAACTGCATTTCTACGGTTACAGTGCCCTCTCCCTGACATTCTTCACAACGTCCGCCTTCGGTATTGAACGAGAAATGGGAAGCCGTGTAGTTCATTTGTTTGGAAAGCTGCTGGTCGGCATAGAGTTTACGGATTTCATCGTAGGCTTTAATATAAGTCACCGGATTGGAACGTGAAGAGCGCCCTATCGGGTTCTGATCGACGAATTCTATGTCTTTTGCCAGATGCATGCTGCCTTTCAAAGTCCCGAACTGACCGGTACGGTCGGCAATGCCACCATAGTGTTTTTTTAGTGCGGCATAAAACACATTCCGGACCAGCGATGATTTACCCGAACCGCTGACTCCTGTTACAACAGTCATTACATTCAACGGAAATTTCACATTAATTCCTTTCAGATTATTCTCGCGGGCTCCAATCACTTCAATGTAGTTATTCCATTTCCGGCGTTGGAGAGGAATGTCTATTTTTTCAAGCCCTAATAAGTATTTCAGGGTATATGAATTCTCAATTTCCGGAGTGATGGATTTGTTTTTCGAGAATTCAGTAAGATCAGGAACACCCTGAAAGACTAATTTACCACCTAATCTGCCGGCATTGGGGCCAATATCGATCAGGTAATCGGCTGCACGCATGATTTCTTCATCATGTTCCACCACGACCACTGTATTCCCCAAATCACGAAGTTGTTTGAGAACTTTAATAAGCAAATGGGTATCCCTGGAATGTAATCCGATACTCGGTTCATCCAGGATATAGAGTGATCCTACCAGGCTGCTTCCTAACGAGGTAGCCAGATTAATACGCTGGCTTTCACCTCCCGAAAGTGTATTCGACAGACGGTTTAACGTCAGATACCCTAATCCTACATCGAGTAAAAAGTGAATGCGGTTATTGATTTCAGTCAGTAAACGTTTTGCTATAGCAGTGTCTTCCTCGTCTAAGTTTATGTTTTCAAAATAGGTATTCAGTGTCTTGATGGGTAATAAAACCAAATCGGTTATTGATTTACCATCAATGCGGATGTAAGAAGCCTCTTTTTTTAATCTGCTTCCATTGCATTCCGGACAAATGGTTTTCCCGCGATATCTGGCAAGCATGACACGATATTGGATTTTATATTGATTCGCTTCAAGATACTTGAAAAAGGCATTTAAACCTTCAAAATAGGTATTTCCGGTCCATAGTAAATGCTTCTGTTCGTCGGTCAGGTCATAGTATGGTTTATGAATCGGAAAGCTGAATTTTGAAGCTGTATGAATAAGCTGTTTTTTCCATTCACTCATAACTTCACCCTTCCAGCAGACAACAGCATCTTCGAAAATGGACAGGTTTTTATTTGGCACAACGAGGTCTTCGTCGATACCGATAATCTTTCCGAATCCTTCGCAGGTAGGACAGGCACCGATAGGACTGTTGAAGCTGAATGTGTGTACGGTGGGAGTCTCGAAAACAATACCATCGGCTTCAAATTTCTTGGAGAAATAAAGCAGTTTCGTTTCGTCTTCTGTGATGACTTTCAGTGCGCAGGCATCATTTCCTTCCAGAAATGCAGTTTCAATAGAATCTGTTAACCGGCTTATAGCAGATTGGGTATGTTCAATCACTAACCGGTCGATGAGTAAGTATACTTCTTTGTCTTCAACTTTTGCATTCTGTTTCAGAAAATCGGTAATCTGAAAAGTCTCGCCATTCACATCGACCCTGCTGAAACCCTGTAACTGCAACCCGTTTAATTGTTCTGCCAGCGACCTTTCAGCGGTAGGAAGTATCGGCGACAATACCATTATTTTAGTGTTGTCGGCAAAGTTCATGGCAGCATCGATCACGTCCTGTGCTTCGTTTCGTTTAACCAGCTCTCCGGAAATGGGGGAGTAGGTTTTACCGATTCGGGCAAAAAGAAGTTTAATGTATTCGTATATTTCAGTCGATGTACCAACTGTGGATCGCGGATTGCGGGTGTTTACTTTTTGTTCTATCGCAATGGCGGGTGGGATACCTTTGATATAGTCTACTTCGGGTTTGCTCATCCTTCCCAGAAACTGACGGGCATAAGAGGATAAGCTTTCTACATAACGGCGTTGACCTTCGGCATACAAGGTGTCGAATGCCAGTGATGACTTCCCTGACCCTGAAAGTCCGGTGATCACAACTAATTTGTTACGTGGTATTTCGACATCTATATTTTTCAGGTTGTGAACTCTGGCACCTTTTATGATAATATTCCCCTGTTTGGACATGTGTTTAATAATTCGTTATTAATAATTCGATTCGTGAATATGTATGCCTAATACCTGCATAAGTATTTTCTCTTAAACTGTTGGCTGCAGTTTTTCACATGAAGTAGTTTTTTACAACCTGCAAAGATACAGCTTTTGGAACGAATATTTTCTACCGGGGAATGAATAATAAATGATGGAAACGATTGCTTTGTCGACATTATATAAAAATGCGCTGATTATGCTGCTATTTTTTACAGACTTCAGGAATCAATGTTGCGGATCTTACCAAAACAAATGTATTGTTCAATAAAACCGGAATCTGATCACGATAATTTGGTCCGATTGTTTTCGCTATCCAAAAAAACCGATGTGATTATGAATATATATACAGTTGCAATTTATAAATATACTGATAAAACAAATAATACAGCCTTTATTGAGTTAAAAATGAATATATATGATAGAATGTGGTGGGATATACAAAAATATGTTGTACTTTTGCGAGAAATCTAAATAATTATTCATTTATGAAGAATAAACGAAACCGATTACAAATTATATCTGAGATTCTTCGATCGACTGTAGTAGGAAGTCAGGAAGAATTACTTAAATTGTTGTTTGATCGACAGTGTGATGTTACACAAGCCACATTATCCCGTGATTTAAAACTGTTGAAAGTTGCAAAAACGCCCTTGTCGAATGGTGCGTATAAGTATATATTGCCTTCATACAACAAACCGTTACCAAATTCGGGAACAAGTAATACCTTGATAGCCCATGGTGCCGTGTTGAGTCTCGAATTTTCAGGGCAGTTGGGAGTAGTTAAAACAAAACCGGGATACGCCAGTGCCATAGCCTGGGATATTGACAATAAAGCTACGGAACATGTGTTGGGAACAATTGCCGGTGATGATACCATTCTGGTGATTCCCCGCGAGGGCATAACACGTGAGGATATTCTCGAGATGATGAATATCACCTTTTCCGAAAAGGAATAAAAATAGATTATTACAGGATTGAATTGTGAAGTGATATCACTTTACTACAATAAGAACTCATTCAAATTGAAAATGGATAAAGAAATTACCGTCGAAGAAATCACGGTACAAATTGCAGATGAGCGTTTTTTAGGATATGTTGAAACGATTTTGACCACCATTTCAGATGCGGCCAAAGTCCGCGGAACAGGTATTGCCAGACGCTCGCCCGAGTATATCGAGCAAAAAATGAAGGAAGGTAAAGCAATTATTGCTTTAGCAGGAGACGAATTTGCAGGGTTTTGCTATATTGAAACTTGGGGAAATAAGAAATTTGTTGCCAATTCAGGATTGATCGTAGTTGATAAATTCCGTGGGCATGGACTCGCGAAACGGATTAAGCGCAAAGCTTTTGAACTTTCGAGACAACGATACCCGGATGCTAAAATATTTGGTTTGACTACCGGGTTGGCGGTTATGAAAATAAACTCAGAACTCGGTTACAAACCGGTAACCTTTTCCGAACTCACCAATGATGAAGCATTCTGGAAAGGATGTCAGAGCTGTGTAAATTATGACATTTTACAGCGTACTGAACGTAAACATTGTTTGTGTACGGGAATGCTTTACGATCCGGCAGTTGAAGAAAAAAAAGAGAGTGTCGATTAATTTAGTCATAAAGTTATATAGTTGATTACGCAAAAATAAGTTAAACAGGTCGTTTCGATACATTCTTTTGATGGGCATTAGTAAACGGACCAATTACTTTAAACAAAAAAATATGAAAAAGAAAGTTGTTTTAGCATTTAGCGGAGGATTGGATACATCGTTTTGTGCAAAATATTTATCAGAAGATAAAGGTTATGATGTGTATACTGCAGTGGCCAATACCGGTGGATTCAGCGAGTCTGATTTGAAGGTTATTGAGGATAAAGCTTACAGACTGGGTGCTGTAAGTCATGTCGCATTGGATGTAACGCAGGAATATTATTCAAAGAGTATCAAATATATGGTTTTCGGGAATGTGTTACGTAACGGCACATATCCGATATCTGTGAGTTCTGAACGAATCTTTCAGGCTATTGCTATTATTAATTATGCCAAAGAAATTGGTGCCGATTTTGTAGCGCATGGTTCAACCGGTGCCGGAAATGATCAGGTACGGTTCGACCTTACATTTGATGTGTTGGCACCTGAAATAAAAATTCTTACTCCTACCCGTGATCTTTTGTTGTCACGTGAATATGAAATTAATTATCTGAAAGCTCATGGATTTGAAGCTGATTTTAAGAAAATGGAATATTCTATCAACAAAGGCTTATGGGGAACCAGTATCGGTGGAAAAGAAACCTTGAAATCAGAACAAACGTTGCCCGAAGAAGCATATCCCAGTCAGGTTGAGAAACAAGGAGAGGAAACTGTAACTATTGAATATGAAGAAGGCGAAATTTGCGCAGTGAACGGTCAAAAGAATTCAAACAAAGTAATTTTGATCAATCAACTCGAAGAAATTGCAAGTAAATTCGGTATAGGTCGTGATATGCATATTGGTGACACAATTATCGGAATAAAAGGACGGGTTGGATTTGAAGCCGCTGCACCGCTGATCATTATAAATGCTCATAAGATGCTCGAAAAACATACGCTTACCAAATGGCAGCAATATTGGAAAGATCAGTTGGGTAACTGGTATGGCATGTTTCTTCATGAAGCGCAATACCTCGAACCGGTGATGCGTGATATAGAACAATTCCTTCAAAGTTCACAAAAAAATGTTACCGGTACAGTCATTGTGAAACTTCGTCCGTACGGATATACGTTGGTGGGCGTCGAAAGTACTTTCGATCTAATGAAAACAGATTTTGGTGAATACGGTGAAATAAACCGGGCGTGGAGTGCCGATGACGTGAAAGGGTTTACAAAAATACTTGGAAATCAAATGAAGATATTTTATAACGTTCAAAAGCGGAATGATAAATAAACTGAAACAATAAAACTAAGATTGGGAAAAAGCCTTTGCTGCAAAGCAGAGGCTTTTTTCTTACGATAGGTTTGATCCATTATTTTGGTAATCAAAATTTAAATAGTACTTTTGCAAGCTAAATTATAAGAATCAATTTGAAATCCACATAGTTGAGTATTTGAAATTTGAATCGTGATTTACCAACTATTATTCGAAAATTGTTAATTTCTTAAATTAAAAATGTTTTATGGCTACTACAGCAGATATTAAAAATGGAATGTGCCTGGATATTGATGGTCAGTATTTAGTGATTACAGAGTTTCTTCATGTTAAACCGGGTAAAGGTCCTGCCTTTGTTCGAACAAAAATGAAAAATGTTATTACCGGAAGAACTTTTGATAAGACATTTAACGCAGGAGTAAGAATTGAAGAAGTAAGGATTGAACGTCGTGAATATCAATTTCTCTATAAAGATGATATGGGATATAACTTTATGAATAATGAAACTTACGATCAGGTTTCAATAAATAAAGACATTATTAATGGGGTTGATTTTTTAAAAGAAGGTATGATCTGTGAAGTGGTCATTCATGCACACTCTGAAACAATTTTATTTGTTGATCTTCCCGTTCAGGTAGCTCTTTTAGTTTCCTATACCGAACCCGGTTTGAAAGGTGATACTGCTACCAATGCTACCAAACCTGCTACCGTCGAAACAGGTGCTACTGTTCGTGTTCCTTTGTTTATCAATGAAGGTGAAACGATACGGGTAGATACCCGAAATGGTTCATATATTGAACGTGTGAAAGCATAATACACATATAACAGACTTATTAAAAAAATCCGGCATACAAATTTGTTTGCCGGATTTTTTGTTTGAAAAATCATTATCTGCTTTTTTTTTACGTTATTTGCGTTTGTTTTAGTTTATAATAAAATTATGAAAAAAAGAATACAAAGTTTTGGATATGCGATCAAAGGAATTCGCTATGTTTTTGGGACAGAAGTAAATATGAAAATACATATTGCAATTTCCGTCCTGGTAATTGCAAGTGGAACATTTTTCGCTATTAGCCTGATAGAGTGGATGTTTTGCTTGCTTTGTATCGGATTGGTAGTCGGGGCTGAAATGCTGAATACTGCTATCGAAAATGTTGTCGATTTAGCGTCACCCGAACAGCACCCTTTGGCCGGTAAAGCGAAAGATATTGCAGCCGGTGCAGTTTTAATTTGTGCCATCATCTCTGTAATTATCGGGCTTCTGATTTTTGTTCCGAAGGGATGGAATTTAATAGCAACGCTGGTTTGAAAATCAGTCAACTTGAAAACAGGCGTAACCCAATTTGTGAATTCTTAAAAATCTCTTAGTTTGTAATAATCATTTATTTTTTTCAATTTGTTATCTGCTGTTTGCTCTATATAACCTGTAAATTTTTGATTATGAAATTCAATCCTTTTATTGATTTTATAGATCTGATGTTTCCTGATTTATGTGTGGTCTGTGGGAATTACTTACAAAAAAATGAGCACCACCTTTGTCTTTCCTGTCTGGTTGATATCCCCAGAACAAATTATCATCTGATCAAAGAAAATCCTATTGAGAAAAGATTCTGGGGTAAAGTTCCTGTATTCAGAGCAACGTCCTATTTCTTCTTTCAAAAAGGGTCTCCATTCCAAAAGATGTTGCATATTCTCAAATATAAGGGAAACAAAGAAATTGGATTAATAATGGGAAAATATGCCGCTGTTGACTTGTTAGATACTCCGGACTTTGCATCTGTGGATTTGATCATTCCTGTTCCTTTGCATCCCAAAAAGTATAAAGCGCGTGGATACAATCAAAGTGAATGGATTGGAAAAGGAATCTCTAAGATCCTGAATAAACCACTAGATATTACTACACTCGTACGTGTTAAAGAGAATCCTTCGCAAACCAGAAAGTCTGTCTACGAAAGGTTTGAAAATACGGAGGGTATTTTTGAATTAAGCGACAATACAGTTTTATTCGGTAAACATGTTTTGTTGATCGATGATGTTCTTACTACCGGTTCAACGTTAGAAGCCTGTGTCCGTGCATTACTTGAAACCGAAGGAATTAAGATCAGTATTTTTACTCTTGCAGTGGCCTGACTAATTATCTCAAAATTGATATCGGTTTCTTGAACTGTTTTTTTTTTGATCGATTGATTTTTAAACGGAATTTCTATAAATAAACGGCTTTTTTTTTATTCAGGATTGCAGAAATATTTTTTTTTAGAAATAGAAAATTAACAAGATTTCCTTTGTTATAGGACTCTGTGGAGAGTTTTTAATCAAAACAAATTTGTACATTTGCAAGGAAAATTTTAATATTACTTCATGCCTGCATTTTATCGATATTGTATGATCATTCTCAGTTGTATATTCGTATCCAGCTGCTCATTCATGCCCAATGAGATAAAGAACGCCGAACGAATTATGGAGTCTGATCCCGACTCAGCATTGCATATTCTACAACATATGCATACAAGTAGCATGATGATGTCTACTTCTGATCGGGCATTGTATGGATTATTACTTTTTCAGGCTTTGGATAAAAACAGTAAACCATTAAAACCTGATTCTGTCATCAACTTTTCTTTAAATTATTATCAGGATGTAAATGATAAACCACACCTGGCTACCAGTTATTTCTTTAAAGCCAGAATATACAAACAAGCCCAACGATTTGATGATGCAACCCTTTTATATCTTAAAGCCTTGGATTTAAATCAATCATCTAAGGATTATATTTTGATGGGGAAAATCTATTCGGACATGGGTGATATTTGTTCTGTTCAAAAAGATTATAAAGAATCTTTAAAAAAGTTTCAACAATCTTTAGGGTATTTTAAATTAGCAGGTGACACAATAGAATCAAGTTATAAGGTTATTGATATTGGAAGAATCTATCGGTTTTTGAAAAATTATAAAAAGGCTCAGAATTGCTATCGTCAAGCTCTTTTACAAACTACTGATTCAATGTTGCAAGGTGCTGCCTATCAGGAAATAGGGATTAATTATTATTGGGCTAGACGATCTGACTCTGCTCAATTTTTTTTACACGAAAGCTTGCATTACCCTTATATAGGAACTAGTTATGCAATTAGATGCTACAACTTAGCGGATTTGTTTTTTGATATTCAAAAATATGACTCTGCTTTTAATTATGCCTCGCTTGCTTTAAAATATCCAACTACATTTTTTATTCAGCGTGATTGTTATCGGATTTTATCAAATACAGAATATAGTCGGGGAAATCTTAAGCAAATGGCATTTTATATGTCAAAATATCAGGATTGTACTGATTCTGTCCGAAAAATAGAAACACAAACTAAAACATCGGTGCTGGAAGACCTTCATCAAACAAATGGAGCATTCAGCAAGTCCAGACATTTTCTGATCATCCTTGGATGTATCATTCCTCTGATTATTCTGTTGAGCCTTTTAATCGTATATCGCTTACGTAAAAGAAGCAAAGGCAAAGAGAAGCAATTGGAAGATGCCGAAGTTCAATTGGTTGAAGTCGCTGTTCAACTGACTGAAAAGAAAAACTTATTTATTGAAAACCTGATGCATCAACTCCAGGAGACCCGCAATTCTCAGGCAACTGCTTATAAAAAAGCAACGATACCTCAACGGGAACAAATGGACAAGGAATTATACAATAATTGCCTTCATTTAAATGATTGGGAAGCTTTTAAAAGGCTTATGAATAAATTGTTTAATAATATAATTACAACACTCGAAAGTAATTATTCCGATCTCACACGTAAAGACTTAATCTGGTGTTGTTTGTTTTTATTAGATATTCCAAATCAGGATATGGCAATTATTCTTGACAGTCAACCTGGAAGTTTATACAAATTAAAATCACGTCTGACTCAAAAAATGAATCTGAACAGTACCAAAGATCTCGATCAATTGCTTAAAGAAAATTCAAAAGGAAAATAATATTTGAATATCCATTTTTTTTATTTTCTCCATTTCTTATCTTCAGCCCCCCTGTTTTATACTGCATTTTCACCCCTCAAAATACGTGTCCTAAAAATAACTGACATATTCTGATTAAATTGCTACAAACCAGTCACATAAAAAATGACGTGTCCTAATTTATTTTGCCTCAAAATTTGGTATAGTGATGACCTATGTCTAACTTAGCACCATAAAGGAATACCTTTTTTTGGATTCCGTAACCCTATGTTCACACTATAATAATTATTTTATGAAAAAAATTAACTTCAGGCTTTTAGCCTTTTTCGTGGTATTACTTTCTGTTTTTTCAAATCAGGTAGTATTTGCAGAAATTGTTATCAGAAAAGATGAGCAAGGTCCTAGTACAACTCCTACTGTGCAATCCAGATTAAAAGCTTTTTCTTTAAGTTCAACTGCATTTATTGCCGTTACTGCAGATGTAATTGGCTCAGATTTAATCGTTGATTTTGGAACATCAGTTGGCACAGCATTAGTTTCTGTTGTTGACCAAAATGGCAATGTCGTTTATCAATCGTCAGTCGATACATTCAGTACTTCGGAAGTAATTATTCCGGTTGATGGATTGAGCACCGGCAAATACTCTGTGAAAATTTCTTATGGTTCTACGAAACTTATCGGAGATTTTAATTTGTAACAAAATTTTAATAACGGGGCAGTTTATGTACTGCCTCGTTATTAATTTGATTTTTTAATTCCCTGAGTGGTCTTATTAAATAAAAAAGTATCCTATGAAAAATGTATTAAAAGCATTGTTGATGAAAAATCAACTGACGAACGATCCTACCGATTATAAAGCACAGGTAATAGTAAAAGGAAATCTGGGCATGTCGGATATTGTAGATGAACTCATAAAAGAAGGACTTACGCTTGATAAAGAAACAGTAATTGATATACTCTCACAATACAATCAGAAATCGGCCAACCTGGTCCTCTCAGGTTACAATGTGAACAACGGGCTGGTGAATATGCGTTCGTCCATTAGAGGGTCTTTATATCAAGGAAAATGGAACCCGAATATCAATTGGGTAGATGTCTCTGTTTCGCAGGGAGCTGAATTATATCAGGCAGTTGTACAAACGAATGTTGAGATAATCGGCGAAAAGGATGAATCTCTTGAAATACGCCATCTGTCAGAGCAAATTAATCAATTTACAGGAAGTTCACAAAGTAAATTTCAGACGACTGAATCGATAGGGACCCGACTTAAACCAACGACTGAACCTGCTTGTGGTATGGCTTTTAGAAACTGGCTATGCAAGGCATAATGAATAGTGATTCTTAAAAGATGTACGGTATTTGAATTGATTTTATCGATTTAAAATCAGAACTTCTCGATTTAAAAATGATTAGGAGTGAAAATGTGATTAAATTTTGTAATTTTGCATTTCATCGCATCAATTCTTAATTTCGGATTATGCATAATGAAGTACTCTTTATGCATTTTAAAATCAGCATATTCATTACATTTATTTGCTTACTTTTTGTTAGGTGCACAGTCGTACCCGAACAGATGAAAACTGCTGAACGAATTCTGGATACTCATCCCGATTCTGCTTTGTATATCCTGCAGCACCTGAACCCCGAGATTTACAAGTCATCTTCGAACAGAGCTTTATATGGGTTACTCCTTTATCATGCTTTGGAAAGATACGATCGGAATATTCAACCCGATTCTGTAATCGAATTCTCGATCAATTACTACCAGAATCAAAACGATAATATTCATTTGGCTGGTTGTTATTTCTATAAAGGGCATATGCTTAAACACAAACAACGGAACGATGATGCTGCTGTTCTGTACTTAAAGGCTTTGGATTGTCTCAAAAATAAAAATGAAAATGTTTTATTTGCCAGGATTTATTTAGACATGGGAGAAATTTATTCTCTCCAATCTAATAATATTGAGGCTTTAAAAAAATACAATTTATCTCTTAGATATTTTAATAGAGCTAAGAGAAAAATTGATGCAAGTTTTATAATGCTTTCTATTGGATCCACCTTTAGTGTAATAAAAAAACATGAAGTTGCACAAAAGTATTTTAAATATGCAATTTCAAATACTAAAGATTCCTTTTTACTTGGGGCTGCCTATCAGAATATTGGAATAGATTATTATAGGAATAATCAAATTGATTCAGCAAAATATTACTTTTATAAAAGCTTACGATTCCCATATAGAAACAATACTTTATCTTTAAGATGTTACTATTTAGCTGATTTATTATTTGATAAAGATCAATATGATTCAGCTTATCATTATGCTCAAATTGCCTTAAGACATCCAGTGAATTTTTATGTTCAACGTGATTGCTACCGGATTTTGACAAATGTGGAATATACCCGAAAGGATCTAAAACAAATGGGCATTTATTTAGCTCATTACCAAGATTGTAATGATTCTATTCGTATAGTCGTTTCACAAACTAAAATTTCTGTCCTCGAGAAACTTTATAATTCATCTCTTGAAGCAAAAGCCTCCAGTCAAAAACTGATATTAATTGTTTCTATTTTGTTATTTATAGTCTTAATATCATGTTATTTTGTTGTATTTCTATATAAAAGAAACAAGCTAAAAAGGCAAGAAATACATGCATATAAGCAACAATTGAATACCAAGCAAGAATTTGTAAGCCGTCGATTATTCAGAAAAATAGAAGAAACAAGAGCTTCTCAAACCGAAGAACGGAAAAATGCATCCGTTGAAACTCGTGAAAGGCTGGATAAAGAAGTTTATATTATTGCTTTACATCTGGATAATTGGGATGATTTTAACCGGGAAATAAATCATGCTTTTAACAATATCATTATTTCCTTGAACTCAGAATATACTTCAATTACGCGTAAAGAAATTATATGGTGTTGTTTGCATCTGCTGGATGTCCCGTTAGCCGATCGAATGCTTATTCTTGAAGCATCCTCAGATAGTCTGTATAAACTTAAACAACGACTGGCACATAAACTGAACCTCAAAACCACTAAAGAACTGAGTTCGTTTCTAAAAGACAAGACTGAAATAAGCAACTAAATAAAGACTTTTTTTTATTTGATGCTCATATTACTCACTTTCTAATCGCATTGTACCTCCCTTTTCTCAGATGTCCAAAAAAAGACTTTTTAAAATTATCAATATCCTAATATACAGCGATAAAGCAATTCTGGATGTCCAAAAATATTTATAAGTAATTTTGGTTGTTATAGCGGTATTGACTAATTTAGCGGCACAAAAAGAAGAATTTATTGTTTGAACTCACTCTAAGAACCATTTGTATCGGTTGATTTAGTTTCGCAGATTCTATCTTAAGAAACTTCAATCCGAATGTTTTCAGAACAATTATAAATCATAATCCAAATGGAAGGTGAAAGCAGTATAGTCATTCCCGGGTATAGTATAGTGAACATATAATATTTGTACTCCCAGCCTAAACCTTTTTAAAAAGGAGAATACAATTTCTACTCGTAATTTTAAATTGGCTGTACTGCTCAACCTTCTTTTTTTATTCCCTTTTTTTTTCTGTCAATAATTCATTTTGATCTTACTTCTTGATTAAATAAAGAAAGGAAGGATAAGTCCGTTTTAAGGCTTACCTTCCTTTTATTGATTGTTGTAGAAAAGTGTTCTTTACTTTTCAGTTTTTTTTTGATACCAGCTTATTAATTACTGACAATATCCGGTTGCTTTTTTAAACTTGCAACTGCTTCATCTGCCGTTGATATTTGTTCCAGGAAGTCACGAAATTCAGCGTATGCTTCTGCCGGATATACTCCCTTTATCAGCTCGAAATGGCGAATGTATGTAATTGAATTATTCACCAGAGTCGATTGCGAAGTGTAGTTGCCAAATTTTCCTGCTATTTCTGTTTTCTCAGGAATAGCAGTCACTTTATATCCGTTTGTAATTGTATAGACCACCGTGTCATTTTCCATATATGGGCGACGAATACACATTTCA
>Ga0302286_10000157_pt1 | contig 56888 bp, 42 predicted proteins | sample III_Fen_E2_3_FD_198765 | JGI IMG/M metagenome (GOLD analysis project Ga0302286, IMG submission 198765) | Peat permafrost microbial communities from Stordalen Mire near Abisko, Sweden - III_Fen_E2_3 | ecosystem: Environmental > Terrestrial > Soil > Wetlands > Permafrost | place: Sweden: Abisko...
ATCGTTGGGAAGATCCTATTGTCATACCTTTGGTTTATTAAGGTATTCGTATCTAAAAATTTAATTTCTCTTAAAAAATCGGCATTACGCCGGTTGGTAATACAACTAGTGAAAATTGACAGCTTACTTATTATCTTTGTAGGTGTCAACAAAAATTCCATGATCAGAAATGCCAAGGTGCTGATGTACACTAAGGAAAATATTCCATATATTGATGATAATCTGGAATATTGGTTATGTTTGTTTCTTCTTTTTTATAAACATGCCAAGACGGTGAAATACACCTTTTGCGTTTAGCGAACTTACATAATAGACTCCATCTTTAATGGCATGAATGTCGATATTGGTTCCTTCATATGGACGTACTGCTGTTACTTTTCCTATGATATCCGTAATTACCACATAGTCAGCATCAAGTATTGATGGCTTTGGGGGAATGCAGAGGTTGTTACCATTATTTTTTAGGAGATTGAGATGCACCGGTTGAACTGAATGAGGGGCTTCTGTCGGCTTACTTTCATTGCCGTAACGATCCATGGCGGTTATGGAATAATTAAGATGTTTGTCGCTATTTCCACTGCCGATAGAGATACAGTTGCCTAAAACCTTAGTTGCTATTAGATTACGTGCGTCTTCAGTATTTACAGGATAATCTTGTGATGCGTATATATTGTATGTAAGATACGTGGCACCAGAATGGTCGATGCCATTTTTCCAACTAATTATTTCGGCGGTGTCAGTAGTCATGACATTGACAGATTGTGGTGCGGATGGTTGTTGGTTACTTGCCCATGTCATTGCTGGAACAAGGGCAGGATATTGATCGAACTCGTCCGCAGTGAAGTTGTATATTCCTTTTGTGTTATCTGTAAAGAATTTGCTTCTGAAATAAGCATGTCCAAGACCGAAATTTCTCAGTACGTACATCTCACGTTCTATAATCTCCGAGTCCCAGTTTTTTTCATTTTCGCTCATGAAGTATATACCGAGTCCCGGTACCACAGTTCGTCCGTAAGAGCGCTCCTCCCAGTCTATGGCAAAGGGAAAGAACTGCTCTCCCTGAAAATACATCATCGGATAAAGCTGATCCATGAGCCCATCGCGTAACCATCCTTGTGCATCTTGGTATACTGTCTCGTACGCATTCCATCCATGACTCCAATATCGTGTGAGATCGCTGTATTTACCTATAGGTGAACAGCTTATTTTTATCCATGGCTTTATCGATTTTACTTTGTCATGTACACACTTTACAATACGTGTGATATTGCTGCGTCTGTAATCAGCAGAACCTTTAATCGGATATGTCTCTGGATAACGGATATAATCGAGATGGATGCCGTCGACATCATAATTTTCGGCTATCTCTTTGCAGATATCTGCTATATAGTTAGCTGTAGTCTCCTTCTCTGGAATCATGTACCCCTCGTCATTCACCCTGCGACATAATTCGGGATGTTTTTTTCTAAGGGCGATGGCACCTGATTTGTTCCACTTGCCGATGGGGATTGTAACTACCCATGCGTGTAGTTCCATTCCGCGTTGGTGACACTCGTCAATAGCAAATTTAAGAGCATCATAACCTGGATTTTGTCCAGGTAATCCTGACAGGCATCCATCCCACGGTTCGTAGGCCGATGGATAAATAACGGTGCCTCGAATGCGGGTCTGAAGTAGTACGGTGTTGATATTTGCAGCTTTAAGCCGGTCGAGAATGGCACAAAATTCTTGTTGCTGTTTTTTCTTCGAATATTCCGACTGAGAATATGAATGAGGCCAATCGAGTCCGCCGATAGTAGTAATCCATACTGCTCTTACTTCACGTTTAGGAGGGGCTTGAGCCAGAGATTGCTGAAAAAAAAGAATAAGTATAAATGTAATATAAAAAAATAAACTATTGATATATTTGCGGTGTATTTCTTTCATTTTAAACTTTTTGTGTGCAAAGTTATTATTATTTTTCCATTATTCGAATAAAATACGTATTTTTGCAGGATAAAAGTTTATTAAACAATGGTGTCATTTACAATTAGTTTAGTCGCATTAGTCTTAGGCTATTTTTTGTATGGCCGTTTTGTTGAACGTGTGTTCGGCCCTGATGATAGACTTACTCCTGTTATGGTTCATCCTGATGGAGTCGATTATATAGCACTTCCAGGATGGAAAATTTTTATGATTCAATTCCTTAATATTGCAGGAACTGGATCGATTTTTGGTGCTATTATGGGGATGTGGTTCGGTCCCTCTGCTTATCTGTGGATTGTAATGCTCTCTTTGCGTAATAATGGAGCAGGATTACCAGAATTGATTGGAAAATATCTTGGTGGTGTGACAAAAAAGGTAATGTTGGTCTTTTCCATTTTGCTGCTTGTGATGGTATGTGTCGTATTCGTGTATAGTCCTGAAATCATCACGGGTAGTATATGGGGGTCGAAAATGATATGGATAATTATCATATTCATAGATTATATACTTGCAACCATGTTGTCTATAGATAAGATTATAGGTAAAATACATCCATATTATCATCACACTCATACCAGCGTTGTTTATGACAACGGTATGTTTCACATTTCTACTTGTGTCGCCAAATGCAATTGGACTCAATCAGACCGTGTCTTATGGTGTCGGCGGGTGTATGCCGGTAATAATGTTGGCATGGTTTTTTGGATGGTATTATAAATATAAAACAATTAACAAATAATTAGTAATGAAAAAGAAACTAGCTCTGCTATTTATAGCGTTAGGAATAACAATGACAATGAATGCTCAATTTGAGGAGGGTAAGGTGTATGCAAACACATCTCTTTCCGGATTAAATCTTTCTTATAACGGTACTGACGATCTTAATCTCGGTCTTCAAACTCAGGCCGGATATATGTTTCGAGATAATCTTATGCTTTTGGCTAATGTATCATATCAGCATGTTGGAAAATCTCCAAACAGGTTATCTTTAGGTGCTTCCGGCCGATATTATATAGTACAAAACGGCTTGTATCTCGGAGCAGGGATAAAGTATATGCATTGCTCGAGTTATAATGATTTAATGCCGGGAGTAGAATTAGGGTATGCGTTCTTCCTTAGTAGAACTGTTACAATAGAACCTGCTCTATATTATGACCAATCAATAAAAAATCACTCAGACTATTCAACAATAGGTCTAAAGGTAGGTTTCGGATTCTATTTGTAAAATCAAAATAAATATTATATGTTAAGTGTAGATGAACTGAATGATAAACTTATTGATTTGGCTTTCGCCGAAGATATAGGTGATGGAGATCATACAACATTATGTTGTATTCCAGAGCATGCGATGGGTAAATCGCAACTGATCATAAAAGAAAACGGAGTGCTGGCTGGGGTAGAAATTGCTAAAAAAGTATTTTGTAAATTTGATCCGGCAATGCATGTAGATGTAAAGATTAATGATGGTGCAGAGGTTAGGGCGGGTGATGTAGTGATGATTGTATCGGGCAAGATGCGCAGTTTGTTACAGACAGAACGTTTGATGCTGAATATCATGCAACGTATGAGTGGCATTGCAACCATGACAAATAGATATGTGAAATGTCTTGAGGGGACAAAGACACATGTGCTTGATACAAGAAAGACTACACCAGGAATGCGTATGCTCGAGAAAGCAGCCGTAAAAATTGGTGGAGGAGTAAACCATCGTATCGGTCTCTTCGACATGATTCTACTCAAAGATAATCATGTTGATTTTGCCGGTGGCATCACCAATGCCATAAATCGTTGCCATGATTATCTTAAAGAGAACAATCTTGACTTAAAAATTGAGATAGAAGTTCGTAGTCTGGATGAACTTCAACAGGTTATGGATTGTGGAGGAATAGATAGAATAATGTTTGATAACTTCGATATAGAGAAGACAAAAGAAGCAGTAAAAAGAGTTCACGGAAAATATGAAACCGAATCGTCTGGAGGTATAACATTTGAAACTATACGAAGCTATGCAGAATGTGGAGTTGATTTCATATCTGTAGGTGCGTTGACTCATTCGGTTAAAGGACTTGATATGAGCTTCAAAGCTATAAGCTAATATTAGTTAGCCAATGAAGTTGATGAAATATTTTTATCTGACTGAACATCTGGTTTATTTGGTGTTTTCATTTAATATGGCAATGAGTCTTGTTTTCAAAGCTCTTGATAAAGATACTTATAATGTAGAATTAAATATAAAAGCCCTATGATCGCCTTCAAGAATCTCTTGTTCAGCGTGGATTCATGCGTGTTCACCGTTCTTATATCATTAACCTGTCTAAGGTTGATATTGTCTCTAAGATGCGTATTGTTTTTGATAATGATGTGTTTGTGCCTATAGGCGATATGTATAAAGAACAATTCCTTAATTTCTTAAACGATTATTTTGTGGGTAAGAACTAATTTCTTTTATGCTAAGTTTACTAATAAGTGCTATGTTTGCCGTAAACCTTGCTTCGCCAGTAGACTATCAGGTCTCGCTGATAGGTAATTTTGGTAAACCGCATGGAGGTATTGATATTAAAACGGATGGTATCACGGGTAAATGTATATTCTCTGTCGGAGACGGTTATGTCAGTAGAATACCTGTCGGTTTATCGGGCTTTGGAAATGCTTTATACATAAGTCATCCAGAGGGTTATACTAGTGTGTATTGTCATTTCTGCAACTGATAATTGTAATAATGTAAAAACGTTAAAAGTAAAAATTAAATATTAAAAAAGTGAAAATATGAATTTAAAATTATTTTTTTGTACTGTTTTTATTACTGGAGTCATATACACTGAGGCTTGTACAAATTTCATAGTAGGAAAAAAAGCAAGTGTTGATGGTAGTGTAATTACTTCGTATAATGCCGATGACTATGGCATGTTTATTAACCTTTGTCATTTCCCTGCAGGAGTACATGTAAAAGGTGAAATGCGTAAAATCATTGACTGGGATACTAAGGTTTGTCATGGAGAGATACCCGAAGCATCTGTGACTTACAATGTCATTGGCAATATAAATGAATATCAGGTGACGATTGGGGAGACTACTTATGGTGGGCGAGAGGAGATGGTTGATACAACATCCCTTCTGGATTATGGGTCGCTCATATATATAGGTCTACAACGTGGAAAGACTGCCCGTGAGGCTATAAAGGTTATGACATCGCTTGCTGAACGTTACGGTTATTGTTCTGAAGGTGAAACTTTCACTATAGCAGATCCTAATGAGGCTTGGATTATGGAAATGATGGGTAAAGGTTCTGGCGGTAAGGGTGCTGTGTGGGTGGCTGTGCGTGTGCCTGACGATTGTATCTGTGCTCATGCAAATCAAAGTCGCATTCATAAATTTAATATGAAGGACACTGCGAGTGTGATGTATTCGAAGGATGTTATTAAATTCGCCCGTAACAAAGGCTGGTTTAAAGGCAAAAATCCTGACTTCAGTTTCTGTGATACTTATGCTCCTGCAAACTTCGAAGGACGACGTTTTTGTGAGGCTCGTGTATGGAGTTTTTTCCGTCGTTTTGATAAGACCATGGATCGTTACTTGTCTTATGTTGAAGGTAAGGAAGATGGGACAGAGGCTATGCCTCTTTTTATTAAGCCTGATACGAAGGTTAGCGTTCAGGATGTGATGGCAGCAATGCGTGACCATTATGAGGGTACTCCTCTCGCTTTAGATAATGATTTAGGTGAAGGACCTTATGGAATGCCTTACCGTCCTACTCCTCTTGTTTTTACTGTAGATAGTGTAAAATACTTTAACGAAAGACCCACGAGTACTCAGCAGACAGGTTTCTCTTTTGTTAGCCAGATGCGTTCATGGCTCCCTCGTCAGATAGGTGGAATTCTATGGTTTGGTAATGATGATGCTAATATGATTGCATATACTCCAATATATTGTGGAAGCTCTCGTCAACCTGAATGTTATAATACTCAAGGTGCTGATGCTGTAACATTTAATTGGAATAATGCCTATTGGGTGTGTAACTGGGTTTCAAATATGACATACCCTCGTTATTCTATGCTTTTCCCTTCTGTTAAGGCTGTGCGAGATTCTTTGGAACAGTCGTTTTTCGCGAAACAGAAGGAGATAGAAAGTAAGGCCATTCGATTATACACTGAGTCGCAATATAAAGCCGTAACGTTTTTAAATGAATATTCCGTTGACAAAGCTCAACAAATGTTGGCACGTTGGCAGAAACTAGGTATTTATCTTGTTGTTAAGTTTAATGATATGATAATTAAACCGGAAATGAATGGTGCCTTCAAACGTACATCCACAGGAATAGGAACAGCCCCAATTCGTCCTGGATACCCTACAAAATATGCTCGCAAGATTGTCGAACAGACTGGTGATAGGTTTAAATATCCTGTAGGAAAATAAGTAAAAAAACCGCTCGTAATTACGAGCGGTTTTTTTATTGTGAATTATAATTGCCACCAATGTTTCTTTTTGTGATAGTGATCTTCACTATTAGGCGTTTTTATTCCACCTGTCTCAGCTTCATAAAGCATGTCTGTGAATTGTTTGCGATGCTTCACCATTCTATAGATAGTCCCCCAGTCTATTAACCCACCTAGATTCCTATCATCAATAAACATATCTGCCTTAATCTTTCTAGAATAGTGCTCGTTATATTCTACCTTCTCTTCAGGAAAGTCCAAATTGACCGCATAAAATTCAACCCCGTGCTGTGCACACCATTCAACAGCTTCTTCCAAAAGTTTGCCTTGTCTAACACTCCATAAAATTAGTTTGTGACGATCTTCGATAAACATACGTAATGTCTGAGTTGCAAAAGGTTTCTCTCTTCCAATCTCGGGATACTTATCTTCAACTATTGTACCGTCAAAATCGACTGCAATTGTCATTGTTTCTATATTTCCTTTTTATTTTTCTTTTATAATATCTTCGCCCTCTTTTCTATTGTTGTCTATATCTCCGTATGTTCCATCATATCCGTAACCATATCCGTAACCATATCCGTAGTGACTACCATAGTGTGAATACTTTCCATATTTGCCATAGCCGTAATAATATCCATATTTTTTCTTCGTCATATCTACACCGTTGAGTACGATATTGATGTTTGGCAATTTTTCTTGTTCATAAAGACTATTGACAAGACCGAAACTTGCCTTTGGTGTGTAGTCTGCCTTGCATAGGTATACAGTAGCGTCAGCCACTCTACCAATAAGCAATGTATCAGAAACCATACCTACAGGTGCAGTATCAAGAATGATGTATTCATAATCTTCTTTTAAGTATTCGATAGCCTTGTCTAGACTGTTACGTGCAAGAAGTTCGGCAGGGTTTGGAGGAATAGGTCCCGCAAGAATAAGATCAAGGTTCTCATTAATATCAGATTTTATAATCTGTTCCTTGATTAATTCTTTATCAGGATTATCTGCACAGAGGAATGTTGTGATACCATGACCGTGTCCGTGGAGTTCGAATAACTGTCCGAGACGTGGCTTACGAATATCCAATCCTATGATAAGAACTTTTTTACCTAAGAGTGCAAAACTGATGGCCAAGTTCGACGCCGTAAATGTTTTTCCTTCTCCAGATGTTGTAGATGTAAAGAGGATAACTTTGTCGGTGCTCTTCATGACAAACTGTAAGTTTGTACGCAACGAACGGAAGACCTCCTCCATCTGACTGTTTTTGTTTTCATGAACCACAATGTCGCCTCTTGATTTTTGAGTCTTGGCAATGGCTATGTCTGCAAGAATAGGGATTTTAGTTAGTTTGACAACATCCTCATGACCTTCAATCTTGTATCTCAACATCTGTAAAATATAGAAGACCAAGAACGGTATTGCCAACCCTATGACGAATGCAATCATCCATATCAAATTTGTTTTAGGACTGATTTTCCCTATAAATTGTGGATCGTCGATGAGTTTACCCTTATCAGCTGTTGCTGCAAGCGAAATGGAGTTCTCCTCACGTTTTTGTAGCAACATTAGGTACAAGCCAGACTTTACTTCCTGCTGACGACCTATCTGTGTCAAAATCCTTTCCTGTTCTGGCGAATTTTCAAACTTGCTATTGTAAATGTTGTACTGTTTCTCTATACCTTGACGCTGTATATCCATACCTCTGTGTGCCTGATTTAGAGCAGAACGGATGCTACTAGACAATTCACTGATTGTATTAGTGTATGTCTGTACGGTAGGACTGTTTTCTGAGGCACTTCTCAAAAGACGGTTGCGTTCCAATACAGCTTCATTATATTTTACAATAAGGGATGTCGATGATTCGTCAGTTAGTCCAACGTTGGAAGGAATAACCTGCATTTTGTTCTCTGGATTAGATATATATTCTGATAGGTAGTCGAGGAGCTGTATCTGTGTATTAGCTTCCGACAGTTTCTGTTGGTATGTACTCGTTCCTGTAATTGTGGATGTGGCGTCCAACGTTAAATTTGCAAGTTTATTTCTTTTTTTATAACTTTCCAAAGTTCCTTCCGTGTTTCCGAGTTCTGCATTAATCTTTTCCAAACGGTTATTGATAAACGCCTCGGTCTTTTCTGCCACTTCATTTTTGTCCAAGTTCGCTTGGCGATTGTAACAAACAGCTAATTGTTTCAAATAGTCAGAAGCACGCTCCGGATCAATATCATGAATTGTCAGCAATGCTATGTCTGTAGTTTTTGACGTCGGTTCAACGGTCATCGCGTTAACATAATTTGTGGCTACTGTCTTTGGTGGAATGATAGAAACAATCATTGCTCTATCTTTGAACGTAAATCCTGGATTTTTTGTGATAGTAACTACCCCCTTATGGGTTGTAATTGTAACGGGTAGTGAAGTAAACGAGGCATCAAAAGGAATAGCCTCACCTTCATTATTATAGGTTTTCCCCTGTACTTCGTATAGATTGCCTGATTTTGAAATTGTTATGTCAATCGGAACTTTGAGTTGGTCGAGGTGTATAGGATCCAAATCCACGTTTAGAGGATTGTTTTTGTAGATAAGTTGGTCTTTTACTCTACCTTTTGCCTTATAGTCCACATATAGTTTTAAATCTTTCACAGCTTGTTCGGCCAGTACATGTGCTTGAAGAATCTCGACCTCATTGTCGATACCTACACTATTGGTCATGATACCTAAGTCCTGCATGTTGCTGAGCATGCTGTTGCCGCTTCTGCTTCTGGAGTTATCCTGATTTTTTATGAGAACTTTGGCTGTAATCTCATAAACAGGTCTGGCATATCTTAGATAGATGAATGCTGCCATTAGGCAAATGACGATTGATACTACGAACCATTGCCAATAGATAATAAGTGTAGAAATGATGGCTTGTAAGTTGAATGATGACTCCTCTTCTACTTCTTTATCGAAACGTTCGGAAGCTGTTATTATTGTCTTTTCTTTCATTATTTTTAATGTTGGAATAAATATTTACTTTTTATTTGCAATTATCTGTACTGTTGGCAATTTCGTCGGCAATTTTCATAAGATATTTACCATATTCGTTTTTAATCATTGGTTGTGCGAGTTTGCGTACATTATCTGTTGTAATCCATCCATTGTCTAACGAGATCTCTTCCAAACATGCCACTTTTTGCCCTTGACGCTTCTCTATGACCTCGATGAATGTGCTAGCTTCAGAAAGACTGTCGTGTGTACCTGTGTCCAGCCAAGCAAAACCACGAGCTAAAGTCTGTACTTTTAGCTCCTTCTTTTTTAGATATTCCTGATTTACAGTAGTTATCTCTAGTTCTCCGCGACTGCTAGGTTTTATGTTCTTAGCTATTTCTATCACGCTGTTAGGGTAGAAATATAGTCCAACAACAGCATAATTGCTTTTAGGTTTTTGTGGCTTTTCCTCTATACTAAGGCAATTCCCGTTTTTGTCAAATTCAGCAACACCGTAACGTTCAGGGTCATTGACAAAATAACCGAATACTGTAGCTTTCCTCATTTCCTCCGCTGTTTCTACAGATTGCTTGAGCATTCCTGTAAATCCAGCTCCATAGAAGATATTATCGCCCAATACGAGACAAACATTATCTTTGCCGATAAATTTTTCACCTATGATAAATGCTTGCGCCAATCCGTCTGGTGAAGGCTGTTCAGCATACTCAAATTTTACGCCTAAATCACTCCCGTTACCTAAAAGACGTTTAAAGCCAGGTAGGTCGAACGGTGTTGATATTATAAGGATATCCCGAATACCTGCGAGCATTAAAACTGAGATTGGATAGTAGATCATAGGCTTGTCAAATATAGGGATCAGTTGTTTACTAATTCCCTTGGTTATGGGATAGAGACGTGTGCCTGAACCACCTGCTAAGACAATTCCTTTCATATCTTTGTTTCTGTATTTAATTTGTGTTAATTAACTCTTTGTTATAGCTTAATATTTTATATGCCAGTCTTGTATAATCTAAAATATGTGTGCAAAGATAATCAAAATTCGCGAAATAAAATATTTTATAACGAAAAAAGGGCTTTTTTTGAATAAAAAGTATAACTTTGCACCTAAAATCAAGCATATTATAAAATTATGAGTATATTTTCGAATTTAATAAATAAAGCAAAAGAAGAAAATTCTGCTTCAAAAGTAGGAGGAATGGAAGATTTTATGACGCTTATACGTGTCTATTTTCAAGCTGTTATGGCATCGGATTTGGGTATAACCAATCTTGCTGTTTTACCTGATCTTCGAGTCTTCAAAACAACACTTCATGTGCCTACAGTAAATAATAAATTAGGAGTAGGGGAGCGTAACCGTTGCCGTAAAATGCTTAAAGAACTATATTCAATGGAAGATAGTTTTTTTAAAGAAATAGATTCTTCAATAAAGAAGAATTGCCGTAAGGTACAGGATGTGCAAAATTATCTTTATTTGTTTTCGGGTTTTACTCAAGATGTTATGATGCTTGCAGGAAATATGATGAAAATAAAGCTCCGTCTACCGTCATTCTTTAAGAAGGCACTTTATGATATGACAGCTAAAACCGTAAGTGATATATATAATAAAAACGATTTCAAAGATGCTGGAGTCATGAAAACTTGTCTCACAGTTCGACAATATTCTCAACGGTTAAGCTTCTCAGAGAAGTGGGTAACGGATTTTGCATACCGTGTTGTTATGTTGGCTAAAAAGGAACCTAAACCGAAAGATAACAAATAAAAAATCAACTTTTTAGCTAAAAAAGTTTGAAGTTTTAATTTGTTTCACTATATTTGCAAACAAATTGTTATAAATATGAACTCGGAAGAGAAAACTTTAGCACTTTTTGAGACTCGTGTCCGCCAGTTGATGTTCCGCTTCAATGAATTGAAAGAGGAAAATATTAAAATGCAGACAGAGATTGATGGAAAGGATACTGTGATAAAACAGACTACTAAAGAGCTTGAAGATGCTAAACAGAATTATGACAGTTTGATGATGGCTAAGATGATAGAGATTAGCAATGGAGATATGGAAAATGCTAAGTCAAAATTGTCGAAACTTATCAGAGACGTTAATAAATGCATTGCACTCTTAAGAGATGAAAAGTAATTAAAAGAGATTGAGCGATGACAGAAGAAAGAGAAAAATTTACCATAAAATTGCAAGTCGGCAGACGTACTATTAGTGTTACAATTCCACGTGACATGGAAGAGGTGTATCGTTCTGCCGATAAACTTATCAATGATAAGGTGAATACCTACGCAAGTATGTATCCCGGCAAGGACTATGAACAGTTCCTGTGTATGGCACTTATCGATATTGCGTTGTCGTTTAGACTGACTGAGAAACGCAATGACACATTTCCGTATGCAGAAACTATAGGAAAACTCACTTCTGAAATTGAAGACGTCCTTGGCGAGAAACATTAATTTTTTAAATATAATTTATATATGATTACCATAATAATTGCCGTTGCAGCTCTCATAGTAGGAGGATTTGCTGGCTATTTTGTCTTCAGATATGCAATCAAAGGCACTTACAATGCCATGATTGTCAACGCAGAGAAGGAGGCAGATGTAATTAAAGAGAAGAAACTTCTCGAAGTAAAAGAAAAATTCCTTAATAAGAAATCCGAACTTGAAAAGGAAGTCGCTGTTCGTAATCAGCATATCCAGCAATCTGAGAATAAGCTAAAACAGCGTGAACTTAGTTTAAACCAGCGTCAGGAAGAATTAGGACGTCGTAAGGCTGATGTTGATTCTCAACAGGTGCATATTGACAATCAAAAACAGATTTTCTCAAAGAAGCAGGAGGAATTGGACAAAATGCAGCTGAAAGAGCGTGAGAAACTTGAGGAATTGAGTGGCTTAAGTGCGGAAGAGGCAAAAAGCCGACTTGTTGAGAGTCTTAAAGATGAGGCTAAGACTGATGCTCAGAGTTATATTAATGAAATTATAGATGATGCTAAGTTGAATGCAAATCAGCAGGCCAAGAAAGTCGTTATTCAGACAATTCAACGTGTAGCTACTGAAACAGCTATAGAAAATTCCGTAAGTGTATTTCATATTGAGAATGATGAGGTTAAAGGACGTATTATCGGCCGTGAAGGTCGTAATATCCGAGCGCTTGAGGCGGCTACTGGTGTTGAAATCGTCGTTGATGATACGCCAGAGGCAATTGTCATTAGTGCGTTTGACCCAGTCCGTCGTGAGGTTGCACGTTTGGCCTTACATCAGCTCGTTGCAGATGGTCGTATCCATCCCGCACGTATCGAAGAAGTTGTCGCTAAGGTTAAGAAACAACTTGATGATGAAATTATCGAAACGGGTAAGCGTACTGCTATTGATCTCGGAATTCATGGTTTACATCCAGAACTTATCCGTATCGTTGGTAAGATGAAATATCGTTCCAGCTATGGACAGAACTTACTTCAACATGCTCGTGAAACAGCCAATCTTTGTGCTGTTATGGCTAGTGAGTTAGGATTGAATCCTAAAAAGGCAAAACGGGCAGGGCTACTTCATGATATAGGTAAGGTTCCTGATGAAGAACAGGAGCTGCCTCACGCACTATATGGCGCAAAATTGGCTGAGAAATTTAAGGAAAAACCAGATATTTGCAATGCTATAGGTGCACATCATGATGAGATGGAGATGAATACTATGCTTGCTCCAATTGTTCAGGTGTGTGATGCTATCAGCGGTGCTCGCCCAGGTGCACGACGTGAAATTGTTGAAGCATATATTAAACGTCTTAATGACTTGGAAGCTATAGCTATGAGTTATCCTGGTGTAACAAAGACTTATGCAATTCAGGCTGGCCGTGAATTGCGTGTTATCGTTGGGGCTGAAAAAATGGATGATAAGCAAAGCGAGGCTTTAAGTGCTGAGATAGCAACAAAGATACAGAATGAAATGACATATCCGGGACAAGTTAAGATTACGGTTATACGTGAGATACGTAGCGTAGCTTATGCAAAATAATTGCAAGATATTAATAAATGGGCAGTTGCATTTATGTGGCTGCCCTATTATTTTTTATATATACATTTTAGTTATGGCTGACAATTATTTGGAAAATCACTATGACAGTTATCTGTCGAAGAAAGAGAAGTGGGAGAGAGCCATGAAAAATGGTAGATTGAAAGTTCGGAAGATAAAGAAACAAATAGATAAACATTAAGGCTTCTGATAAATAAAGGATATAGCATGCCAAAATGTTATATCCTTTATCTTGTCTATTGATAATTTTATCCTAATTTGAAGGCAAAGATATGTTTTTTCTCGAAGTTTGTTCCTAATTATACTATATTGTGTAACTTTGTAGACCAAAAGTAATTTTATATATGATATTAATTGCCGACAGCGGTTCCACCAAAACAGACTGGTGTCTTGCGGACAGAGGAAAAATAGTGTCTCGTAAGGATACACAAGGGATAAATCCTTTTCATCAGGATGAAGATGAGATAAACCGTATAATTATTGAAGAACTATTACCGACACTCGGTGATGCAGATATTAACGAGATCGTTTTTTATGGCTCTGGTTGTAGAGTCGAGAAGATACAGCCGATGCGTGATTTGCTGTCGGATATATTTCCACATTCAGATGTTGAAATTAATAGTGATCTTATTGCTGCGGCAAGAGCTGTCTGTGGCAAAAATATAGGTATAGCTTGTATTCTCGGCACTGGTTCAAATTCGTGCTTTTATGATGGAATGAAAGTTACCAAGAATACTCCACCGTTGGGCTATATTATTGGAGATGAGGGTAGCGGAGCTGTTTTAGGAAGGCTATTTGTCAATGCTCTTTATAAGGGAGAATTACCATTGTTCATACGAAATGAATTCACAAAGGATACCCATTTGTCACTTACAGATATTATTAATAATGTATATTGTAAACCGTTGGCAAATCGGTTTTTAGCTTCACTTTCTGTTTTTATTAATAAGCATATAGACAATAAACAGGTTCATGAATTAGTCGTCAATAATTTCCGCTCCTTTTTCAAACGGAACATAGACCCTTATGGGAGGCATGATGTTAAAGTCGGTGCTATAGGAAGTATAGCATTTTACTACCGCAAACAGTTAATTGAAGCAGCCGACGCAGAAGGATATATCCTAAGTACAATCGTCCGAAGTCCCATGGATGGTCTTGTGAAGTTTCATTTATGATTTTCCTTGTAAAATAAAGCATCTGGATTATTAATATAATCATTATCCTTTGTTTTTTACTAAAAAAATAGTACTTTTGTAACCGATATAACATTAAAAAACAGTTAAAATCTACTTCTTTTGTATCAGATTCGATAATTTAATAATAAACAATTAGGAATATATGAAAAAATTATTGTTAGGTGATGAGGCGGTAGCTCAAGGCGCAATCGATGCAGGCTTGAGTGGCGTCTACGCATATCCTGGCACCCCCTCAACGGAAATAACGGAGTATATACAGGATTCGCCTATAGCACGTGAACGTGGTCTTCACAGCCGTTGGTGTACTAACGAGAAAACTGCAATGGAAGCTGCTCTAGGTATGTCGTATATGGGTAAGCGGGCATTGGTCTGTATGAAACATGTTGGTCTGAATGTATGCGCTGATCCGTTTATTAATTCTGCAATAACTGGAACAAATGGCGGTATTGTGGTCCTTGTGGCAGACGATCCTTCTATGCACTCATCTCAGAATGAGCAGGATAGTCGTTTCTACGGTAAATTTGCCATGATTCCAGTATTCGAGCCATCGAATCAACAAGAAGCATATAATCTTATGTCGGAGGCTTATGATTTTTCTGAAAAATTTCATCTTCCGATTATGATGCGTGTTACTACCCGTATGGCCCATAGTCGCGCGGTTGTAGATGTAAAAGAAACACCACGTGAGCAAAATAAGATGAACTATGAAGCTCAGGCGAAAGACTGGGTGTTGCTACCTGCATTTGCCCGTAAACGTAATGATATCGTGACTTCTCAGCAGCCAATGCTTGAACAACTTGCTATTGAAAGCAAATACAATAAATATATTGATGCTCCTGATCATACTATGGGCATAGTAGCAAGCGGTATTGCTTTCAATTATATTAATGAATGTTTCCCTAAAGGAAGTCCTTATCCTGTATTGAAGATATCTCAATACCCTCTTCCTAAAGCTCTCGTTGCAAAGATGACAGAAGAGTGTGACAGTGTGTTAATCGTAGAAGAAGGGCAGCCGTTTATCGAAGATACGGTAAGAGGAGTCATGCCTGGAAATAGTGTTATAAAGGGAAAGTTAACAGGTGAACTTCCTCGTACAGGCGAACTTAATCCTGATTTAGTTAAGAAAGCCTTGGGCATCCTTCCAGAAGAGACTTTTGCTTCGTGTGAGGATGTGACCCCCCGTCCACCGGCCCTTTGTCAGGGATGTGGTCATCGTGATGTGTATACAGCCTTGAATCTTGTTCTCAAAGAATTTCCTAATGCCCGTGTTTTTGGTGATATAGGTTGCTATACGTTGGGATTTCTTCCTCCGTATAAAGCAATACATTCTTGTGTCGACATGGGAGCAAGCATCACTATGGCAAAGGGTGCAGCCGATGCCGGGCAGTTTCCTGCTGTTGCAGTTATTGGCGACTCTACATTCACTCATTCAGGAATGACAGGTCTATTGGATGCTATTAATGAGAATTCCCCTATTACAGTTATCATAAGTGATAATCTCACAACAGCTATGACTGGGGGGCAGGATTCTGCTGGTACGAATAGGTTTGAGGCAATTTGCCGTGGGCTTGGTATGAATGAAGAACATCTTAAGGTTGTTGTTCCCCTTCCAAAAAATATGGATGAGATAATTTGCATTCTTCGTGAGGAAATCAGTTATAAAGGCACGAGTGTCATTATACCACGTCGCGAATGTATTCAGACATTAAATCGTAAATTGAAAGCAGCTAAAGCCAAAAAATAATGAAAACAGATATCATATTATGTGGTGTGGGAGGACAAGGTATTCTCTCTATCGCAACAATCATCGGTGAGGCAGCAATGAAGGAAAATCTATATATTAAGCAAGCTGAAGTTCATGGAATGAGTCAGCGCGGTGGTGACGTTCAGAGTAATTTACGCATCTCGTCAGATCCTATTAATAGTGATCTTATCGCACTCGGACAGGCTGATGTAATAATCTCGCTCGAACCCATGGAAGCATTACGCTATTTGCCTTATCTCAACAAAAATGGATGGATAATAACATCTAGTGCTCCTTTTGTTAATATACCTAACTATCCTGATATAGAGAAACTCAAGTCGGATTATGAAAAATTTGATAATGTAATACTCTTTGACGTTGATCTGTTGGCTAAGGATAATAACGTTCCGCGTTCTGCAAATGTTATACTTCTTGGGGCTGCACAAAAAGCATTAGGAATAGAATATGATAAACTTGAAGGTGCCATACGCCGTGTTTTTGCCCGTAAGGGTGAGGCCATGGTTGAGGCCAATATCAAGGCTCTTGAAATAGGAAAATCTGTCCAGAAATGAGATCGACACCGATATCACATGAACTTATCGATAAAACAATTGATGAGTTCGGAATTAAAGATTTTTCACGTGCAACGATACGTGAAGTGAAAGCAATAGCTTCAACTGCTGAGAAAGCTTCCGGCGTAGAATTCATCAAAATGGAGATGGGTGTACCTGGTTTGCAACCTTCTTCCATTGGGGTGAAGGCTCAGATCAATGCATTGTACAAAGGTATAGCACGTTTATATCCAGATATCAATGGACTTCCTGAATTGAAGAATGAAGCTTCGCGATTCATTAAGGCCTTTATTGGTGTAGATTTATCACCAGAGGGCTGTGTTCCGGTGTGTGGTAGTATGCAAGGAACTTTTGCCTCTTTTCTCACCTGTACGCAGGCAGATCTGACAAAGGATACCATTTTGTTTATTGATCCAGGTTTTCCTGTTCAGAAACAGCAGTTACTTGTGATGGGACAGAAATATGAAACTTTCGACGTATACGACTTTCGGGGAGACAAACTTGGTGCTAAACTGGAGACTTATCTTAAGAAGGGTAATATTGCTGCGATTATCTATAGCAATCCTAATAACCCAAGTTGGATTTGTCTAAATGAAGATGAATTAAAAGTCATCGGAGATCTTGCGACTAAATACGACACTATCGTTTTGGAAGATTTGGCTTATTTTGCAATGGATTTCCGTAAGAATCTTAGTGTGCCATTCCAACCCCCTTATCAGTCGACTATCGCCCGTTATACAGACAATTACGTTTTGCTTATCAGCGGAAGCAAAGCTTTTAGTTATGCCGGTGAACGTATTGGGGTAAGTTGTATATCCGATAAGCTATATCATCGTGCTTATCCTGCATTGACAAAACGTTACGGTGGGGGGACGTTTGGTACAGTGTTCATACATCGCATTCTTTATGCTCTATCCAGTGGAACCAGTCATAGTGCACAATATGCTATGACAGCAATGCTTAAGGAAGCTTCCGATGGCACTTATGACTTCCGTAAGGACATAAGTGTTTATGGAGAACGTGCACGTAAACTAAAGGAGATATTCCTTCGTCATGGATTTTCTATTGTATATGACAAAGATCTTGATGTTTCTGTTGCCGATGGTTTTTATTTTACTATCGGATATTCTGGAATGACAGGTGGTGAACTGGCATATGAACTTATGTATTATGGTGTAAGTGCTATTTCTCTTGTTACAACAGGTAGTGAGCAGGAAGGTCTTAGGGTCTGCACCTCTTTTATAAATGATAATCAGTATGATCAATTGGAAGAACGTATGTCAATCTTTGAAGAGAACAATCCTGTTACTCAGCAAATGTTAGGAATTTAAACGTAAAATTGTATACATAAAGAATGGAAGCTTATATAAGCATCCATTCTTTATGTATAATAATTATTTTTTCTGGTGAGAAATATTATTCCTTCATTCCTATTCCCGAACCATCCATATTTCCTCCTACGGGACGACGACCACCATCTTTCTCTTCAGGTCTTCCCTTCATGTGTTCGTCTATATTACTTTTCTTCATTTTTCTTAGCTCTTCTGCTCTTTTCTGATTAGCTTCAGCAACACTATCTTCCTTTTGTATATTAAGGTCGATGCGTTTGAACTGAAATTGTGAAGATTTTATAAATCTTACATCAAAATTTTTCTTTGCAGTATATTTGTATTTCATCTTGGTGTATTTCTTTTCCAAATCTTTCTGCTTTAATGCAAAAACAATAATGCAAGTCCTATTTTTTAATGACAGGTTATTTTCGATATATCCTTTCAGCTGATACGAATAGTTGTCTCTACTTAGCAAAAAGTTATTATTCGAATCAATATAAGCATTGTCGATGGTTTGCATGTCTGTGAAACAGACAATAGAATCGTTAAATGAAGCAGCAAAACCGAAGGCATATACCTTTGGTACAATTTTAGTTTTAGCTGATACTCTGTTTCCTATTAAGAATGCTATAGTGATAGCAGCTATTGGTAAGTACTTTAAAAATTTCATAAATTTGTTATTATCCTAAATACGTTTTCAATAATTTATTTTTTGTGTTTTGGCGTAAATGTCGGATTGCTTTTTCTTTTATTTGGCGTACTCGTTCTCGAGTAAGTCCGAACTTATCACCGATTTCTTCAAGAGTCATCTCCGGCTGGTTGATACCAAAGAACGCTTTTATGATATCCCGTTCCCGATTGTTTAGAGTTTTCAGTGCACGGTCAATCTCACTTCTGAGCGACTCTAGAATAAGTGTCTTATCAGCCATTGGCGAATCAGTATTTTCGAGGACATCCAATAGACTGTTGTCTTCGCCGTCAACGAAAGGTGCATCGACAGACACGTGTCTACCACTCACTTTCATGGCATCGGCCACTTTGTCTTCAGGCAGGTCTACACTCTCTGAAATTTCTTCTGGAGACGGCCTGCGTTCGTTTATCTGTTCAAACTTACTTAACGCACGATTAATCTTATTTACAGACCCTACTTGATTGAGAGGTAGTCTTACTATGCGGCTTTGCTCTGCAATAGCCTGCAGAATGCTTTGACGGATCCACCATACAGCATAGGATATAAATTTAAAGCCACGTGTTTCATCAAATTTTGTTGCAGCTTTGATAAGACCTAAATTACCTTCGTTAATTAAATCAGGTAAACTTAGTCCTTGATTCTGGTACTGCTTTGCTACAGAGACCACAAATCTTAAATTGGCCTTTGTCAGTTTCTCGAGAGCTTTACGGTCGCCCTTGCGGATTCTTTGAGCCAATTCTACTTCTTCATCCACCGAAATAAGTTCTTCATGTCCTATTTCTTGGAGATATTTGTCGAGCGATGCGCTCTCACGATTAGTAATCGATTTTGTGATCTTCAGCTGTCTCATTTCGCATTACACATTTTAGGCGTTACAAAATTAGCAAAAAAATCCGAACCACCTAATTTTTTATCATCTTTTTGACCAAATAATAATAAAAAGCGGATTATAAGCTTCTATAACCCGCTTTTTATATATTCCATGTGTGCTATTTCATTAATCAGACAACGGTACTGCAAAATATGCTTTCTTACCTGTTGGATATACTCCTTGTATGTAGAGCACCTGATCCTTGCTCGACGAAGCGGCTTTAACAGCTTTCTGCAGGTCGTCAATACTCTTCATTGATTCATCATTCACTTTCTGGATGATGAATCCCTTAGGAACGCCGCTGTCTTTCAGTTTCCCGTTATTAACTTTGATTACTTCAAGACCGTATGTTATGTTCTGCTGTTTTTTCTGCTCGTCGTTAACTGGTTTGAATGAACCGCCGAGAACATCCATATCTGCACTCTTAACTACACCGGTATTACCTTGTGCATTTTTTAAAGTAAATTCGGCTGTGTGTTTCTTTTTATTGCGCAGGTAATTGATAGAAACTTTATCGCCAGGGCGCAATTTTACAAGAAGTTCTTGAAGTTCAGCCATCTTTGTTACACTCTTGCCGTTGACAGAAGTAATGACATCCCCCTTTTGAATTCCTCCGTCTGCTGCTGCACCGTCATCGGTTACCTTATTTACATAGATACCTTCCATAGTGCCTAAGTCTACTTCATTTCCTTTTTCCTTTTCGTTGTCGATATATCCGTGAGCATCCATACCTTCGATGCCAAGAAGTGCACGCTGTACTGTACCGTATTTTTTGATATCATCCACCACTTTATTCATAATGGTTGTAGGGATTGCAAATCCGTAACCGCTGTAAGAACCTGTTTGCGAGTAGAGCATGGCATTGATACCGATAAGCTCACCTTTCACGTTGACGAGTGCACCACCTGAGTTACCCGCGTTGATGGCAGCGTCAGTCTGAATAAATGATTCAATACCGTTGGCTCCGAGTGAACGGGCTTTTGCACTTACGATACCAGCTGTGACTGTTGAGTTAAGATTGAATGGGTTACCTACTGCGAGCACCCATTCTCCAACCTTCAGGTCGTCGCTGTTGCCAATAGGCAGTGTGGGGAGGTTTGATGCGTTGATTTTGATGAGAGCTAAGTCTGTTGTTTTGTCATTACCTACGATAGTAGCAGAAAATTCACGGTTGTCGTTAAGTGTAACAGTCAGTTCGTCAGCACCGTCCACTACGTGATTATTAGTCACTATATATCCGTCGGATGAGATGATGACACCGCTGCCTGTTCCTTCCTGTTTGGGAGTCTGAACCTTACGTTTCTGTGTTCCACCTTGACCTTGACCTTGTTGTTCTTGTCCAAAGAATCCGAACGGATCATTGAAGAAATCACCGAAAGGATTGTTCTGTACATCGACAGTAGTGACTTTACTGTTTTGTGTAAATTTGATGTGTACAACTGCCGGAACAGCCTTTTCGGCAGCATAAGTTAAATCTACAGGCTGACCAGATAAGGCAGCCTCAGCTGAAGCAAACGGCGCGAAAGCAAGTAATGCCACAAACGCCAAAGAAAGAAATTTTTCAGATGTCTTTTCCATTTTAATTAACTATTATTATATATTTAAGTTTTATTTTTCGTAGTGCAAAAATACGATCAAAAGTTGTGAAACCGCCATTTTGTCACAATATTTGCTATCTTTTAACACTCTAAATGTTGCTATTAACAGCGCTTAAACGGAATATGAGACAATTTTACATTCATTTATTTTTTGTTGTGCTCTCGGTTTTATTTTTTTCGGATAAAGACGATAGGTTTTATCTCGGCAATAGAAATAAAAACTTTGTTATTTATTTTGTAGTACTCTTGATTTGCACTATCTTTGCACTTGAAAAGCAGTGTTCCGGTCTGCCGCTGGCATCATTTAATGATGCGGGAGGAAAGTCCGGGCAACATAGGGCACTTCGCTTCTTAACGGGAAGCTGCTGGTGACGGCAGGTCAATGCAGAAGAAAATAACCGCCTCTTAGGAGGTAAGGGTGAGAAGACAGAGGTAAGAAACTGTCGGCCGGCGGGTGATCGTTCGGTCGTGCATTCCGGAGGTTGCAAGTTCGCGTATACCGTCGTTTGAGGGCTGCCCGCCCGATTGGCGGAGGGTGGAATGCTTAAGCCGTGTGGTGACACGCGGATTAGATAAATGGCAGGCATCGCTTATGTCGAAAGATATTTTGCGAAACAGAACCCGGCTTATAGGAGCACTGCTTTTCTATTTTTTCTTTTTCAGGATTACCATATACCTTGATTAATAAATATTTAATATTAATTCTAAGTCGATCATGCGATGAAAACAATTAGGCAGTTTAAAAAGTTTTTTACCGTAGACATCTGGCGTGTTACACCGTCGGAATTAAAAGGTGTGAGATATATAGTTTACAGTATAATCAAGAAGATGATTCTTGCTGTTCGTTTCTTCACCAATGATCGAGTAATGAATCGTGCTTCTGCACTTACTTATTCCACAATCCTTTCCGTAGTGCCTATTCTTGCCGTTGTTTTTGGTATAGCCAGAGGATTCGGTTATTCTAAATATATAGAAGTTTGGTTTCGAAAATCACTTTCTGGCCAGGAGCAGATGGCCACAACAGTCATTGGCTTTGCAAATTCATATCTGGTACATGCAAAGAGTGGAATATTTTTAGGATTTGGTTTATTGCTTATGTTATGGACAGTTATGCTTTTGACTAACAATATTGAAGATACATTCAATGAGATATGGCAAGTGAAGAAAGGTCGTAGTTTATTTCGTACGATAACGGATTATACTACGATGTTTTTCTTGTTGCCGATACTTATTGTAGTATCTACGGGAATATCGATATTTATGACTACCATTATGAAGGGGATGCCCTATTATGAACTTTTTGATCCATTGGTGCATGCTCTCATTAGTGTATCACCTTATTTAATGATGTCTTTTATCTTTATTGCCCTTTTTGTATTTATGCCAAATACCAGTGTCAAATTGAAAAATGCGATTGTGCCTGGTCTTCTTGCGGGTTGTGCTTTTCAGGCTTTGCAGTATTTTTATATCAATTCTCAGATATGGATTTCATCATATAATGCTATTTACGGGTCGTTTGCTGCCATACCTCTTTTTATGCTTTGGACACAGTTATCGTGGAGCATCTGCCTTTTTGGGGTGGAGCTTACTTATACTAATCAGAATGCTGAGGCGTATTATTTCAGTGAGGATGGCAGTAATGTAAGTCACCGTTGTCGTCTTTTGCTCAGTGCCTTACTTATGAGTATGATATGCCGTCGCTTCTCTGAAGGCAAACATCCATATACTGCATTGGAAATGTCGAGGATACAAAACATACCGATTCGTCTTTCTACTGATCTTCTCTATGATTTAGTATGTGTACATCTTATTATAGAAGTAGTAGGTGATGATAAAGGCGATTCTGCTGTCTATTTGCCATACGAAGATATCGGTAATCTTAATGTCGGAGTTATGGTAGACCGACTTGAATCATATGGTAAGGAGTCACTAGATCTTAATTATAAGAATATATATAACGAGAAATGGCGTCAGATGTTACAGAATAGAGTTGATTTTCTAAATACCGATCGTGAGATATTACTCAAAGATTTGTGATATTATTGATCATTCATCATTTTGCTCCAGTGACGGTATCCGATAATGGCAATAATCGTGTATATACCATATAATACGGCAGTGAATGGTAGATCTTTATACCAGTAGAGTCCGCAATAGATGGCATCAACAAAGAGCCAGATGAACCATTGCTCTATATATTTGCGTGCCAACATCCATAATCCTATTACACTCATTGATGTAGTGAAACTATCCCACCATGGCACAGTGCTAGGGGTATAATTAATAAGAATCCATGTTATTGAGAAGAATAGAACAAGGAAGATGGCTACGCATTGTACCAACATTTTCTTTTTGAAATGGCTGATAGGAAGTGGAGCCCCTTCCTTTTGGTCATGTTTGTGACCATGGTTCCATATTATCCATCCGTAGACAGCAGCAAAGAGATAGTATACGTTAATACCCATGTCGGCATATAGACCATGGTCGTAATATTTGAATATGTCTATTGCCGGCATGATTATGCTAGTTAGCCACAAATATTTTATCGCCTTATATTCCTGAAAGAGATAGACGAGTCCTATCGCAGTGCTGATAATATCTAACGGATCCATACTCTTTTTAGAAGTTTAAAGATAAATGTGCTAAGAAATGTATAGGAGCTTGGCATGAATATGTGGCATAGCTGTCGTAGTAGCTGTCTTGGTAAGCTTCAACGCCTCCCTTGCCATTACTACGGAACTGGAGGCCGCAGGCACCATTACTTTCATATTCTTCGTTGAAAATATTGTAGATAGTGCATCCTACGGTTATACTCTTAAATGTAGGGATTTTAAAAGTGTATGACAGATCAAGGTTGCTCACAAAATATGCATCAATCATCGTACTCACTTGTGAGCCGTCGGTATCAATATAGTAGCGACATCCGGAATTTGTCATATATTGTTCGCTGACATATTGAGATTGCAGAGAAGCCGAAAACTCTTTATATTCATATCTGAACGTATTGCTGATGATACATGAAGGTGAGTAGGATAGATTGGTAGTACCGACATTGAGATATGATTCTTCCCATGTTGTAGGATTGACTAGCTTCAGATTCATGTTGTGCGCTTTGTTGCGACTCAGTGTGGTATTTGCATTCCAAGTAAATCCCTTGAATAGGTTCGCTTCTGCCATGAGTTCGATACCTGTTCGATAACTGTCATTCACGTTCATTGCGATCATTTCACCGTTGGAATCCTGTGAGCCGGTAAGTACAAACTGGTTTTTGTATTTCATATAATACAGGTTAATGCCCGCACTGAAAAATTTTGTTTTGTATTTGTATCCAAGTTCCCAGTCAGACATACGCTCAGATTTAGGCTGAGCACTTCCGTAATCTTCGTAGTCATTACGTGTCGGTTCCTTCTGGGCTATTGCGAATGAAGCATATACATTATTGTTTTTATTAATAGTATAGTACAGTCCGGATTTCGGGTTTAAGAAGTCGAAAGTCTTATTGATATTAAACGGTATTTGATGATTATTTTCATCAAATACTGCCGACATACCAGTCATTTCGTATGTTACATGACGATATTGAAGGTCTACATAACCATTAAGTCCACCAAAAATATTGTAATTCACCTTCCCGTAGATGTTGGCATCAGTCTTTTGGGCATTGTTATTGTAATATTCTTCGTTAGGATTGATGGATCCACTGAACTGTCTCACCCATAGTACATTACCAATGTGGTCTCCATCGTATTTGTTCCAACCACCACCAATAGTAGTTTCGAGACCGTTCTTCTTATAATTGAGAGATATTACAGTACCGTAGAAGTCATTATCCATATTTTTCTGTCTTACGAGGTCGCTCTTGGTTCCCAGTGTGGATGTAAGGAGGTATTTATATAGTTTCTGATCTTCTTTATATTGTTCGTAGTATCCGAAACCGTGAGTGTAATGAAACGCTACATTCAAGTTAAGCTCAGGCGTGAATATCTGGTTCCATAGTAGCTGATAATGTTGCTGGTGATAATAATCTATCTGATTGTCATAATATGCTTTGTTGCCATTGACGTCAGTATATTTTCCACATGGATTATATGTTCTGCCATTCTTTTTCCAATCTTCTCTTGTTGAATAATCCCAAGCATGATAGGTCTGTTCTGTACCATTAAACGTGATGAATTTGATGGATGAATTATTGACGTAATATCCCCCTTGAAAGAAATATGAATTCATTTTTGCGCTAGCTCTGTCAATATAACCGTCGCTACCGATATTTGATAGACGCACATTGAAAGCCCAATGGTTATTAAGTAATCCGGTATTGTATTTGAGCGTCTCTTTATGAGTTCCGTATGAACCTCCGGAAAAATCTAATCCCGTGGATTGTACGAGTGAGAGGGAGGATGTTTGTAGATTAATGGATGCACCAAAAGCTCCCGCACCATTAGTCGAAGTACCTGCACCGCGTTGAATCTGAATATTTTCAACAGATGATATTAGGTCTGGAGTGTTTGACCAGTAGACCAAGTTTGATTCAGCATCATTAAGGGGTATTCCGTTTGTCGTGATATTCACACGTGTAGGGTCTGTTCCTCGTACATGGATACTTGTGTATCCTACTCCAGTTCCAGCATCTGAAGTAGCAATTACTGACGGAGTCATTTGCAGAAGGAATGGCACGTCTTTCCCATAGTTCACACTTTGAATATATTCTTTTGAGATGTTTGTGAAAGCCATTGGTGTCTTTTTACCTGCTCTCGTCGATGTTACCTGAACATTTTGTAATGTTACCATCTTAAGACTGTCTTTGACAGTCACCTGATGTCTTTTTTGACCAAAAGACACAGAACTAATCATTGCCAACAAGGCAAAGATAACAGTTTTCTTTTTCATTTATTAACCATTTTTATTAAACAGAAAAGGGGTACTTTTCTTATCTCACTCCCTACGCCGGCATTGTCCGGATCAGGTTAATGGGTGTATTCTCAGCCCAAATTTATTAGGGCACCCCTCAATTTCATTTTGAAATCATGTGCGAAGGTACTGCTTTTTATGTTACATTGCAAATAAATTTTATATTTTGTTCAATAAATCAATTTTTTTTTTGTATTTTTGCAGCTATAATTTTTGAAAATTAAGTATGGCAACAATAAATAATCATGTCGTTATTATGGCAGGTGGCGTAGGAAGTCGTTTCTGGCCAATGAGTACAAAAGAATACCCAAAGCAGTTTATTGATGTTTTGGGATGCGGTAGAACTCTGCTTCAACTTACTGTAGACCGTTTCGAAGGAATTTGTGAGATGAAAAATATCTGGGTAGTTACGAATGAGAACTATTCAAGTATCGTCAAGGAACAGCTACCCGAAGTTCCGGATACAAACATATTATGTGAGCCTTGTCGCAGAAATACTGCACCGTGCATTGCTTATGTGAGTTGGAGAATAAAATCTCACGACCCGAAGGCAAATATAATCGTTTCTCCTAGCGATCATATCGTTATGGATGTGAAGGAGTTTCAGCGCGTAGTAAAAATGTGCATGGCCTTTACTAGTGAAAATGACTCTATCGTGACATTGGGAATGAAACCAAATCGTCCGGAAACGGGTTATGGTTATATACAGGCAGACTTAAGTACAAGTTCTTCACGTAATAGAGAGATTTTCCGTGTGGATACCTTTCGTGAAAAACCAGATCTTGAAACAGCAAAAAAATATATCCAACAGAAAAATTATTTTTGGAATGCAGGTATTTTTATTTGGAATGTTAATACAATAGTTAACGCCTTTCGAGTTTATCAACCTTCTATGGCTAAAATTTTTGAGAGCATGTTACCTATTTATGAGACTGATGCCGAGCAAGATACTGTTAATAAATTATTCCCTGAATGCGAAAACATATCTGTAGATTATGCCATCATGGAAAAAGCAGAGGAAATATTTATCTGTCCATCCAATTTCGGGTGGAGTGACTTAGGCACATGGGGCTCATTGTTGACACAGACCAAACGTGATTTATATGGAAACAGTTGCATCGGCAACGATATCAGTGTCTTTGAGACACGTAATTGTATGATTCATACCACACAAGAAAAGAAAGTAGTGGTTCAGGGGCTAGATGGATATATTGTCGCCGAGAAGAACAATACCTTATTAATATGTAAACTCTCCGAAGAACAGCGTATCAAGCAATTTTCAGGCGAAGACAAGTAAGAAGACTCATTTCAATACTATAAATTATTAATTAAACATCAAATTAGACGTGATGGATAAAAAAGTTGCTTTAATAACAGGAATTACGGGTCAGGACGGATCGTATCTGGCAGAGTTTTTAATTGAAAAAGGCTATGAAGTGCATGGTATATTACGCCGTTCCTCATCTTTTAACACCGGGCGCATAGAACATCTCTACCTTGACGAGTGGGTAAGAGACATGAAAAAATCAAGGCTCGTCAATCTGCATTGGGGTGATATGACAGACTCTTCTTCGTTGGTACGTATCATCAGCCTCTGTCGTCCGACAGAGATATACAATCTGGCAGCTCAGAGTCACGTAAAGGTTTCTTTCGATGTACCCGAGTATAGTGCCGAAGCAGATGCAGTTGGAGTACTTCGCCTTCTTGAAGCTGTAAGAATATTGGGAATGGAAAAGACTTGTCGCATTTATCAGGCTTCCACATCAGAGCTTTTCGGTAAAGTGCAGGAGGTACCGCAGAAGGAGACAACCCCATTCTATCCCCGTAGTCCGTATGGTGTGGCAAAACAGTATGGGTTTTGGATAACGAAGAATTATCGTGAGAGCTACGGCATGTACTGTTGTAACGGTATTCTGTTTAATCATGAGAGCGAGCGCCGCGGTGAGAATTTTGTAACACGTAAGATTACACTTGCTGCATGCCGTATTGTTCAGGAGTATCAGGACAAATTATATCTTGGCAACCTTGACTCTTTGCGTGACTGGGGTTATGCTAAAGATTATGTAGAGTGCATGTGGCTGATACTTCAGCAGCCAAAACCAGATGATTTTGTCATTGCCACAGGTGAATACCATACCGTAAGAGAGTTTACAACACTTGCTTTCAAGGAGTGCGGTATTGAACTCGAATGGGAGGGTAGTGGTGTTGAAGAAAAAGGTATTGACAAGAAGACAGGTAAAGTGCTTGTCGAGGTCGATCCTAAATTTTTCCGTCCTTGTGAAGTTGAACAGTTGCTTGGTGATCCGACAAAGGCAAGGACACAGTTAGGTTGGGATCCTTGCAAAACCTCACTTTCACAACTTGTCAAGATTATGGTTGAGCACGATATGAAGTTTGTGAAGAAACTGTATATTAAAGCTCAGTTGCCAGATTAAAATATGGGCCAATAAATATGGATATGAACATCTTTTGTTCATATTCATATTTATTAATTTTAAAAAAAGATGATAGATAAAAAAGCAAAAATCTATGTAGCAGGTCATCATGGATTAGTGGGGTCGGCTATATGGAATAATTTGAAGTCAAAAGGTTATACAAACCTAGTCGGAAGAGGTCATAGAGAACTCGACCTCCTTGATGGTGCAGCCGTTAAGAATTTCTTTGATGAGGAGAAGCCTGAATATGTCGTGTTAGCAGCAGCTCATGTTGGCGGAATAATGGCAAACAGCCTTTATCGTGCTGATTTCATATACCAGAATTTACAGATTCAACAGAATGTGATAGGTGAAAGCTTTCGACATAATGTTAAAAAGCTTCTGTTTTTAGGGAGCACATGTATCTATCCTCGTGACGCTCCTCAGCCGATGAAGGAAGATGTGTTGCTCACTTCACCTTTGGAATATACAAATGAACCTTATGCAATCTCAAAGATTGCTGGTCTGAAAATGTGTGAAAGCTTTGACTTGCAGTATGGATGTAATTATATTGCAGTTATGCCAACCAATCTTTACGGTCCAAATGATAATTTTCATCTTGAGAATAGTCACGTTTTACCTGCTATGGTTCGTAAAGTTTATTTGGCGAAATGTCTGAACGAAAATAATTGGGAGGCCTTGCGCGATGATATCAATCTTCGCCCGATAGAAGGAATAAGCGGAAAGAATCATGATACAGAAATATTGAAGGTTCTTGAGAAGTATGGAATTACCCCCGAAGGGGTTACACTTTGGGGTACCGGCAAACCGCTTCGCGAATTTTTATGGAGTGAGGAAATGGCTGATGCCAGTGTCTATGTACTGGAACATGTTGATTTCAAAGACACTTACGTTTCAGGCACTAAGGATATACGTAATTGTCATATCAATGTCGGAACTGGTAAAGAACTGACAATTGGGGAACTGGCACATTTGGTTATCAAAACTGTAGACTTTAAAGGTCAGTTGGTTTGGGATGCAACGAAACCAGATGGAACCATGCGTAAACTTATTGATGTTTCAAAACTTCATAATCTTGGGTGGCATCATAAGATAGAGATTGACGAAGGTGTGACGAAGATGTTTAACTGGTATCTTGAAAGCATTCGTATAAAGAAAGTGTCTCGATAAGAATAAGGGCAGATGTTACATCTGCCTTTTGTTTTTATATGAAATCTATTATTAAACCTAGAAATATTTTCCAATATAATATCAAATAGAATTTACAAGTACAGAATAATAAAGATATCAGATAAATTTTATAAGAAAAATTTATTATTAAATATTGCAAGACATACAAAAAAATCGTATATTTGCAAAAACAGTACATTCCTTCATAAATATAAAGATAAAGATAATAAATGTTAGTCAATCTAATCAACAAAATAAAAACTATTCATTATGAAACCCATACATTTATATCAATTTATTGCAGTGTCATTTTGTATGATTCTAGCATCTTGTATTAAAGATAATATTTCACAAATCGATTCTACTGTTGAAAAGCAACAATTGACAGGAACAGGTTTTAATTTTGGGAATAGCTTTACGTCACATTTATCCATCACATTTAGTGACCTGCAGAATGATCCTATTGCAAATACCAAAATTGATTTTTATGATCAAGACCCAATAGTCAGCGGTTCATCCGAATGGAAGTCGAATTTGGAACCGTTTACTAGTGGTCAGACAAATTCACAAGGTGTTTTTTGGGGTTTATTTACAGTTGGCTCTACTATAGATACACTTTATGCCTACATTCATAATATTAATTATTCGTCTCCAATACCTGTTGTCATTAAATCCGGAGAAATAATAAAGGTACTTCATCCTTCGGGTTATAGTGAGGTCTCGAAATCAGCATCAAGAGCTATATATAAGGCTTTTCCCATAAATTATTCTCCATGGCAATATACAAAATTATCATATACTACTAGTGATAATTTGTGGGTTCTTGGTAATTTCAATTCATCTGGGTATCCATCATATTTTGATGGAAGAGAAACAGAATCAAGTGATTTTACCAGTGCTATATCTCAGGCTTTACCAGAAACTAAAGATTTAACAAAGAGCACCCCCAGTCTTTTCAAAAATCCAACTACAGCTAATATGGTCACAACAGCACCTTGTCAGATTTGGGTCTCATTTTTATCTGAAGGTGCAGGATACCTTAACACTATGGGTTATTTTTATTATCCGACAAATTCAGCTCCGACTAATATAAGTTCAATTAGCAAAAAAATAGTAATATTTCCTAATTCTTCTTCTGCTGGTAGCGGTGGATTAATGGTTATGGGTGATAAAGTTCGTTTAATGTATTATGACGAAAGTTCGGCGCAATGGACAGATGTTTTTCCAGCTGGTATTACTGTAAGTTGGTTTATTATTTCTGATGGATTCAGATCAGGAACCGAAAATTCGGGAATATCTAAAATTGGTAAAACGTTCTTTTATTCTATTCCTTCATTTAATTCAGATAACCACACTCATAATGTATTGTTGCTTGATCAGACAACAAATAAGATGGTGATTGGTTTTGACGACCAAACGATGGAGTCTGGAGACAAAGATTTCAATGATGTTGTATTCTCAGTAACTGCCAATCCTATTTCATCTATTAATACGTCAGGAATGCCAATATTGCGTCCGACAAGTACTGATGATGCAGATGGTGATGGAGTGAAAGACGCTAATGATGCATATCCGAATGACCCTCTACGGGCATACGATTCTTATTATCCCACATCAGGCACAGGAACACTTGCGTTTGAGGATCAATGGCCAAATATGGGTGATTATGATTTTAATGATCTAGTGTTAGGGTATAAATATCATTTGGTGTTAAATGCTTCAAGATCAATAGAGGACGTTAAGGCTACTTATACGGTAAATGCAGTAGGTGCTAATTATAAAAATGGTTTTGGTGTACAATTCGGTACGGCACCGGGTAATGTTGCCTCTGTGAGTGGTCAGAAAGATATGGAGGGTAGCTCTTTATTTAGTTTAAATTCTGTCGGATATGAGAACGGACAATCTTATGCTGTAATACCTGTATTCCCGGATGCGCACAAATTATTTGGATATACAGATTCGTCCCCTATGATTAATACCGAAACAAGTGCTAAAACGGAAACCGCTGATGCCATCAATTTAAATGTTTCGTTTGGGACGCCCGTTTCAGAAAGTTCTTTAGGTACACCTCCGTATAACGTATTTTTGGTTGTCAATCAAAACAGGGGCAGAGAGGTACATCTGGCAGGCCAGATGCCGACCTCAAAGGCCTCGTCTTCGTTTTTTTGTACAGGAGATGACAAGACCAATGGGAGTACAATATTCTATAAGAACGATTCTGAATTCCCTTGGGCGTTAGATATCCCAACAATATTCAAGTATCCTTACGAAAACAAAAGAATTGATAAGACATATCTGATGTACTCAAAATGGGTTACATCACAAGGTTCCGATTGTACAGATTGGTATAAAAATTTGACTTCTGGTTATCGTAACGATGATAATATATATAAATGATGATAATTCAAGTATGAAATAAAGAAATAAGGGTAGGTGTTATATCTGCCCTTGTTTCTTTTTCTTTATTATAGTCTTTATAAATAAATAACCTAAAAGTAATATTACTGCCAGTATTATGAAGAACTTAAGGTACTCTCCATATTCTTTAATCTTATCATCTAGCTGATCTTCAGGCACTACAGAATGCAGATACCATCCCAATGTTGCAAGAATACTATGCCATAGTCCAGCTCCTATTGTCGTGTAAAGTAGAAATTTTCCATAATGCATCTTTGCCAGTCCTGCAGGAATAGAGATAAGGTGGCGTATACCTGGAACGAGTCTCCCAATTAGTGTTGATGTGATTCCGTGATCATTGAAATATTTTTCTGATTTTTCTACTTTTTTCTGGGATAGCAGACACATCTTACCCCATCGGCTGTTTGTGAAACGGTAGATAACAGGTCGGCCCAGATAAAATGCGGCTATGTAATTAATCGAAGCACCGATATCTGCACCGATAGTGGCAAACAGAATAATCAGAAATATGTTCATATTGCCTCCTGCGGCATGATAGGCAGCAGGTGTGACAACTAGTTCTGATGGTACAGGAATAACAGTACTCTCAAGTAACATCAGTAAAAGTATCGTTCCATAATTTAGGTTGCCGAGTAATGATGATATAAAATTCACTTCAGGTAATCTTTTATTTTGTTAAACACATAATCATAATATTCACTGGGTTCCATCTCATCCGGGAACATTCCTCCTAATATTTCTTTAGCTTCGGTTGGATTTATTTCGCAAGCTTTTTTCAGATAAATAAGAAATTCTTTCACTTTCTTAAGATCCTTGCAGCATAAAGCCATGTAGGAATATCCGTCTTTCCAGTCTTTTGGAGCGTTATCAAGAAGATGTTTAAGCATATCATAAGCTTTCTCATAATATTTATTATCAAATAGAGAAACGCTTATTCTCAAAGCTGTTGCAGGTATGTTGCTGCTCACCTCCAATGCTTTTTCGAAAATTCCGAAAGCCTCAGATTCCATTTTGTTGGACAAGAGGATATGTCCTCTAACTACCATCATTTCACTGTGGTCGCACTCGATCTTATCGGTCTTATCGATGTAACTAAGGGATTCGTCCACTTTTTCAAGTGAACTTAGAGCAAAAGCCAGTTCCTGATAAATCTGTAGTTGGTTTGAGGATGTACCGCCAGACAGTTCTTCGGCCTTTTTCAGGCAAGTCACAGCCTCCTGATATTGATCTAGGTTGTTAAGTGAAACACCCTGTAGGAAGTATCCTGTCTCGTCAGTTGGTACAAGTTTGGTGAAACGACGGAAATACGTGAGGGCCTCTTCTATGTTATTAAGATGAAATAGGCTGTTTGCCTTGTTTAATATTGCTTCGGTATCATTGGGGTTAATCGCTATTGCATATTCACTGCTCGTCAGAGCCTCCTTATAGTCATCCTGCATAAACTGAGAATTCGACAAGGAATTCCAGTAATCGCCAGAAAATGGATTGTCCTCTATAAGCTCATTGAAGATGCGGTTACTATCTTTGTATTTGCCCAGATTAAAAAGAATATCCCCCATGAGTTCCTTGAATTCCACAGATTCATTATTTTTCAATCTGGATATCCATTCGTAGGACTTATCATAGAGTTTGTAGTCATTGAAGATGTTGACCACATCAAGCACAAAATCTTGATATTCTTCATTGGTTTCGTCTAAGCAACTGTCCAGATAATCTTCTGCTTCATCAGCCATATCGTCTCGAATAAGCAGTTCTGCGTGAAGATAATAGTAGTCTAAATCATCACAGCCTTCTATTTGTGACTCATATTTTTTAGCCAAAGCATAATCGTCGGATAACATTGCTTCGCGTGCTCTGAATATAACAGGACTAATACTATCGGGATGTAATTCTGTGGCGCAGTCCAACGCATTATGACACTTGTCCACCTCACCGTTCATACTGTAGTAGTCGGCAATGTCCACCAAGTCGTCTGCATCCATGTATACCGGAGAACCCGAATTGACGCTAGTTTCGTATTCGCTTAAGATTTCTTTAAAATCTTCGCTTTCAAAATAATCGTTGTCCTCTTTGGTCATTAATCGTTATTTGTTTATCTTACTCCATGTATCCTTCAAACCAACAGTGCGGTTGAATATCAACTTATCGGTTGTGGAGGCAAGGTCTGGGGTGAAATAACCGATACGTTGGAATTGTAGATAATCACCAGGATTTTTCTCAGCTACATACTTTTCTACGTAACAGTTGGTAAGAACTTTCATGGATTCAGGATTGAGAAGTTCGCGAAAATCGCGTTCGTCTGCAGAAGGATTCTCTACGTCGAAGAGGCGGTCGTATAGGCGTACTTCAGCTTTTAAACTGTGTGCGCAACTAACCCAGTGTAAGGTTCCTTTCACCTTACGGTTGGCACCTTCCATACCGCTTTTGCTATTAGGATCATATTCTGCATTTATTTCTACGATATTGCCATCACCATCTTTTTTGCATCCCGTACATTTTATGATATATGCATTTTTCAGACGAACCTCCTTGTCAGGACTCATTCTGAAAAATTTCTTTGGAGCATCCTCCATGAAATCTTCGCGTTCTATCCACAGTTCGCGACTGAATTTAATGGTATGAGTACCATCTGCCTCATTCTCAGGATTGTTGATTGCTTCCATATCCTCGGTCATACCCTCAGGGTAGTTTGTGATGATGAGTTTTACTGGATTTAATACGGCAGACACACGGCAAGAACGTTTATTGAGGTCATCACGAACGGATGCCTCCAGAAGAGCCATGTCATTAAGAGCTTCAAATTTAGTGTATCCAATGCTGTCAATAAACCCTCGAATACTTTCAGGCGAATAGCCTCTACGTCTCATACCGCATACTGTTGGCATGCGTGGGTCGTCCCATCCATGAACTAGATGTTCGTCTACCAGAGTATGAAGTTTACGTTTGCTCATCACCGTATAAGTCAGATTAAGCCTGTTAAATTCAATCTGGCGTGGACGATTATCATTCATATTTTCTGTTTCTCCCTTGTATGTTTTCAGTTCGTCAATGAAGTGATTGTATAAAGGACGGTGAACGACGAATTCCAGAGTGCATATAGAGTGAGTAACACCTTCAAAAAAGTCGCTTTGTCCATGAGCGAAGTCGTACATGGGATAGGCGTTCCACATTGTTCCTGTGCGATGGTGTGGTGTATGAATAATACGATACATTATAGGATCGCGGAAATGCATGTTCGGGTTTGCCATGTCTAATTTAGCACGGAGCACCATTGAACCTTCTTCAGCTTCAGGAGTATTCATCTTGTTAAAAAGAAGTAGATTTTCCTCAATAGGGCGATCGCGGTAGGGGCTTGCCTTTCCCGATTCTGTTGGGGTACCTTTCTGTTGTGCTATATCTTCTGATGTCTGTTCGTCAACGTATGCCTTTCCTTCTTTGATTAGCCATACGGAAAAGTCCCACAACTGTTGAAAATAGTCAGATGCATAATAGACATTTCCCCACTCAAATCCCAGCCATTTGATGTCATTCATGATGGAATCAACATATTCTGTATCTTCCTTTGAGGGATTAGTGTCGTCGAATCTCAGATTACAAACTCCATTGTATTTTTCTGCAATACCGAAGTCCATGCAGATTGCTTTTGCATGACCGATATGGATATAGCCGTTTGGTTCCGGTGGAAAGCGTGTTTGTATTTTACCTTCATTTTTACCTTCTTCCAAATCTTTCTCGACTGCTTGTTCAACAAAACTCAAGCTTTTCTTCTCTATGTTCTCTGCGTTACTATTTTCTGTCATAGTCGTGTATCTTTAATAAACGTTAGCAAAGGTAGTGCAAGTTGAGCGAAATACAAAATAAATGACGAAGTTTTTGTTTTATTATTTAAGGCGTCTATTTTAAATAATATTTATCTTAATGAATTTTTTTTCAAAAAAATAAGCTAAATATGTTATCTAACATAAAAATTAATTTGCATGGATGCTAAAACTACTGTATCTTTGCAATCGTTATCCTGAATACAATCTTTTTACCTTAAAAAAGCTAATACCTATTGAGATTGAATGTGCCCCGCTGCGAAGCGGGGCGCATTTCGTTATTATAGTATATTAATAAAGAAAGCCCCTTTAAACATATTCGTCTGAAGAGGCTTTCTTTGTCTGTTATTTAATACCTTTATTATTTAAAGCTTCACTATATTTGTGTGCATTCTGCATGTGGTCATTATAGGTTCGTGCAAAATTATGTGTTCCAGAGAAATCTTCTTTCGCACACATGTACATATAATTGTGATGAACATGGTCGAGCACCGCATCAATACCGGCAACGCTTGGTATTCTGATAGGACCTGGAGGTAGACCTGTATTCTTATATGTATTGAACGGGCTCTTAATAAATAACATATTATTATAAATACGTTTTAGATTGAATTGTTTCAATGCAAATTTAATTGTTGGATCAGCTTGTAGAGGCATACCGGCTTTAAGACGATTGTAGTACATACCTGCAATCATCGGTTTCTCTCCGTCGTTAGCAGTCTCCTCATCTATTATGCTTGCCATAGTATAAACCTGAATTTCGTTGAGTTGCATGGCTTTGGCTTTTTGTTCACGTTCAAAATTCCAGAATTTCTTATTTTCTTTTTGCATGCGACTAAGTAACTTGTCTAGACTGATATTCCAATATATATCGTATGTGTTCGGTATAAAAATACAGGCGATAGTCAAGGTGTCATAACCGTATTTTTTACATGTGGCTTCGTCGGTCAGAGCCTTGTAGATCGTTGCACTATCAAGCATGAGGTGTAGCGATAGTACACCGGCAAGTTTGTCCATAGTCCTTACTGATGGTATTGTTAGACTTACCGATGATTGTAATCCGTTTTTCAGATGGCGGAAAATTTTGAATGTTCCCTCACCCGGTTTGATTGCATATCGTCCTGTTCTAATATCTTTATCGTATGAACTGTGTTTTAATAGGGTGCAGAATCCAGTCATTGCGTGGCCGGAAGCTATCGGAGTTAATTTAGTAAGAACAGAATCAATGTTATCGTCATTGTCTATATATACGTATTTTGTTGTCTCTTTTACTGAAAAGGAGCTGAAAAAGTAGTAATAAACTAAACCAATGATAATCAGCAGACAAGCACCTGCGGAAATCATACAGTATCTCATTTTTTTCGATTTCATGTCACATATTTTTAAACGCGTGCAAAGATAGTGTAAACCGAACATATTACAAAATAAAACACAAAGTTTTTTTATTCTTATTATTAGGGGGGCTACCTTTTTAAGCCTAGACTAAATCTCGAACGTCTTTCTTCTGAAATTTCTGGCCATGCGTTTTCGTGTGCATGCGGCAATTCCAAAGACAATACAATTGCCGAACGTATCAATAAAACAATAAAAGATGAACTCTTAAAAGGAATGACCTTCAAGAACATAGATAAAGAAATCAATCTTAATCTAATAATTTAAACATTCTGTCGATTAATGTCCATTTCTCAGAGGATGAACTGCCCTGTTTTACCACTTGGAACTTTGACACATATTCTTCCCATTCCTGCTGTCTGTCTAAGGTTGCTAGTTTGCCAAAGGCTGTATCCCAGTCAAAATCCATTGGAGTATCAACTATCATAAACAATCTGTTGTTTACAATATATATTTCCATTTCCAATATGCCTACCGAACGTATTCCTTTGGAAATTTCTGGCCATGCGTTTTCGTGCGCATGACATGCTATATAATTCTTTATCAACTCTGGATCATCATATAAGTCCAGCATTTGACAGTATCTTTTGGTTGGCTGCTCAAATTTCTTTTGTGCATAACCTGTATTTGCATTTTCTTTAATTGACATACAATTATCCTTTTTTATTCTATCTCTATAAATTCTGGTTCAAATGGTTTTAACAGTAGTACATTATCATAATGTTTATCGGACAACAATCCTTTAGCTTTACTATGGATAACAATATTCTTGTTGTCATTGCTAATATTTAGATATAGTATGTGCTTGTTGTCTATGCGACGGGCCATCACTCCTTCAGGCACTTCAGGCCCTTTAGTTATTGCCAGTTCATTAATTAAATCATCAAATAGAGTATCTAGGACCCTTGTATTGGCCGAAAGTCCGATGTAAATGGCTTGCCCCTTTCCGTATTTATTGCAAGTTACTATCGGATAGTCTTTGTCCAAACTTGTAATCTTTGCCAATATCTTTGCGCTTTTAGGGTCTATCACATCAAATCTGGATGATTCTGTATTCATAGATTGCCCTTTATAAGTCACTTCAATCTTCTTTCCTTTATATGATTTACGTGAAAGCTCATTTAAGGCTTCGGTCTCCTCGTAACTTGCCACTCTGATGCCAAAGACATCACTTAATCGCCCTGGGCGTGTTGACGAAAAGACTTTTCCCGTTTCGTCAACTATCGCCGAATTGCTTGTCATCACTACCGTTCCTCCATTACTTACATACTTCCTGATTTTGTCTGCCGTAGTAGAATCCATAACTGCTACTCCGGGAATAAACAATAGTTTATAACTCAGATTACTCTTGCTGATATCGACAATACGTGAATCCATATTCCTGTAATAACATAAGTTGAAACATGATTGTAATTGATTTTGATGTTGTTCTGGAAAAGAAGTACTGGCTATCTGACTAGGGAAAGAGAATGCCATGCCCACTTCGGGTTTCAACTGATAAGGGAAGTATTTACTTATTTTTTTAAACTCTGATGCAATCTGTTTGTATTCATCATACTTACGGTTGGGAATACCGTCCCAGTCTAGCATACCTTCCAGATATTGTTCTTCTCCACCGTGCATACTTTGCCATGTCCAGCCACAAACCATCTGATTGCCATACATTAATGTAGCATACGCTGATTTACGAATGGAACCAGGTACTGCTGTCATTGTTGTAAATTCAGAGCACCAGAAAGGGTTGCTGCTCTCAAACTGAATCCGCGACAGACCAAACAATGCGTCCATAATGCCCCAATTAGTGAGAAGCGATGTACCGGGATAAAAGCCACAGCCCTCACGTGTCATCTTACCGGAATAGGCTATCTCAGCATAATCAATATATTTCAACGGGCTGTAATACCATGCGTTGGTATTCAGCAATGCTTTTGGCGCATTCCTATTAGCGACTTCCATAACCTTAAATAACAGACCGTTAACTTCATCAGACACGAATCGCCTGAAATCCAGCACTCTTTCAGGAGCACCCATGACTGAACCGGAAACAGGTAACCCTATTTCGTCAAAGTTCCCTATCTGTCTCGACCATCGTTGACCAGCCCAGGCTTCATTAATTTTGTCAACCGATAAATACTTGTTCTGTAACCAATTAATAAATCTTTGTCTAACTGTCTCTGAATAAGAAATAGGTCCATCGCCCGACTCATTATCTATTCCGAATGCTAACAATGCGGGATGGTTGGCATATCTTTTTGATATCTCATCAGCGAAACGAAGTGCGTATTTCTGATACATTGGGTCACCAACGTCTTCCATATATCTATGATTAGGATACATACGGTTGCCATTAGCATCTACGACATCTATACTCGGATACTTGTGGTGAAGCCATATTGGTGCAGGACGAATGGCTATATCCAATATGACCTTTATCCCTGCCTTATTCATCATATCCATTACTTTGTCAAACCAACCGAAATCAAAGTTGCCTTCTGTAGGTTCGTAACTATCCCATGCAAGATGCCCCATACGAACGACATTAAAGCCTGCATCCTTCATCAATTGAATGTCTTTCTTTATCTTTTCAACATTCTTATCATCATGTGGATGATAATTTGTACCAACATACAACCCTTGTGCACTAATTCTAGTACTGATAATAATAGCTATTATAACAACAAATATTTTATTTTTCATAATATTCTAATTATTGTTTATATTTACGAAGATAGAACTCAATACACTGGCAGATGAAGAAGCACAAGAAAGGGTAAACCTATCACAATCTACTATCCATTTATGCAATTTATCATTATAATATGCTAAATCTTTAACGGGTATTGCAATATTCACGATACGATTTTCTTTTTGCTTCAAAAAAACCTTTTGAAAACCTTTCAGTTCTTTCACCGGACGTGGAAGTGACGGATTCTTCTGAGAAGCATATATTTGCACCACATACGCTCCGTCCATATGACCTATATTTGAGACATTAACATAGACATTTATAGTATCATTGGAAGAGTAAAATTTTTTATCTGATGAAAGTTTTCCTACAGAAAAGGCCGTATATGACAATCCATATCCGAACGGAAATAAAGCAGGTTTTTTCTTCATATCATACCAACGGTAACCTACAAAGATGTCCTCCTTGTAGATTTCGTGAATACTATCACCTGGATAAGATATTTTTCCGAAAGACATAGCACCATTATCCTCCCATCGGCGTGGAATACTAAAAGGCAATCTTCCTGACGGATTAACTTCTCCCGAGATAACATTAGCCATAGCCTTTCCTGATTCAGACCCCAGATACCATGACTGCATAAGAGCAGGTACTTTATTCAACCACGGCATAGCCACGGCATTACCACTTATTAGTATAATACCAGTATTTTTGTTAACTTTTAATAATTCTTCGATAAGTTCGTTTTGTCCAAAAGGCAAATCATAAGATAATCTGTCTCCCGACTCGCAATCCTGATTGAAGTTTTTATTTAGTCCGCCAAAATATAATATTACGTCTGCATCTTTGGCAAGAGCTAGCGCCTCACGTTTCAGAGAATCTGCATTATACGGTGATGATGAAACCATACCATAAGAGGTCGGCCCCGAACCATACCCCATTGTATAAAAAACAACGTCTTTCCCATATTTCTCTATCAATCCTTCCAACGGAGTGATTTCCTTACTTACCTTCACATTCGAAGAACCGCCGCCAGTGCAGAGTTTTCTTGAAGCATTTTCGCCTATGACAACAATCTTTTTAAACTTCCCTTTGATAACAGGAAAGAAATTGTTATTGTTCTTCAAAAGTACCACCCCCTGTTCTGCAATTTCGCGCGCCACAGCACTATGTTCATCGCATACAAATTTTCCGAACGGTCTGTTACGATTCATGTTTGTTCTGTAGTTGAGTCTCAATATACGTTTCACTTTATCATCTAACGACGACATAGGAAGTTGACCGCTAAGGATTTTCTTGTAATAAGGTTGTGCAAGAAAATATCTGTCAAAAGAGAATTTCTCACCTGTTGTAAGCCCATCTGTAAATGTTCCCATCTCTATATCAAGTCCATTTTGTGCCGCTTCATCTGTATTATGCGTACTTCCCCAATCAGATACCAGTACGCCATCAAACCCCCATTCACCTTTCAGAATGTCCATAATAAGTTTTTTATTATGAGTACAATATTGTCCTTTGTATTTATTATATGACCCCATGACAGCCCATGCTTTTCCCTCAATAACACCAGCTTTGAAACCAGGAAGATAAATTTCGTAAAGAGCCCTGTCAGAAACATCTACATCTATATGTCCGCGCCAAGTTTCCTGATTATTAAGGGCAAAATGCTTGATACATGCTGCCACTCCGTTTTCTTGTACACCTTTTACGTAAGCTGGAACTATTTTCGAAATCAAGAATGGATCTTCGCCCATATATTCGAAATTACGGCCGTTAGCAGGAGTGCGGTAGATATTCAATGCAGGTCCAAGCAGCATATCTTTCTTTCTGTAACGGGCTTCTTCTCCAATTGCTTTGCCATACGACAAAGCCAGATCTGGATTGAACGTGGCAGCAAGGCAAGTCATTGCAGGAAACGCAGTCGAGGCATCGTTTGTCCAGCCAGCACTTCCCCAACCGTTCCACTCCAGCTCTTTATTTACGCCGTGAGGACCGTCTGTCATCATTATCTCGGGTATTCCTAATCGCGGAACGCCTGGTGTGGAGAAGTTTGATTGTGCATGAATCATTGCTATCTTCTCCTCCAATGTCATTCGTGATAGTGCGTCGTTTATTCGTATTTCAATATCTTGTGAGTCATCGAGATACACTGGAATTGGTTTTGTTTGTGCCGCTACTTGAACAATGCAACTCAGACAAAGTACCATTATTGTTAAATTCTTTTTCCCCATTTTCTTTTATGCAGTGATTTTGTGGTTTTTGAGTCATCAAGTTAAGTCAAACTTTATTTAAATGTTGTGCCATTCTTGTGACTACTACCATTAACTAATATTTTTTTATTGTAACCTTATATTTTTTATTGCTTTTACAATCTTGCCTGTATATGCTTGAATAAAGAACTGCAAATATAATGAAAAATTGATCAAATATTCCCTTTGTAATCAAAATATTCGAAGTCAGCGTATGCTTTCGAACCGGCAGATGCAGATATTGCGTACATACCTAACACAACCCCAGTGAAACCGCCCACTGTTTCACTGCTCAGATATCTAGTATCCATTTTTCCAATATCATTATAATCCCTTCCGTTGACTGAGTATGCAAATGAATAGTAGTCTTTATTACCTTTCACCATGAGATTCACTTTCCCTTTCGGTAACATCACTTCTTGGGCCGTATGTGACAATGTACCCAACTGATAGCGCAATACTATAGTCTGATTCCCATTTGAAGCCTGCCTTACAAATAGGTCATAATGGGAGTCTTCATTCATAAATACGGTCAGTCCGGCCTCGTCGCCTGCCTGTCCCTTTTGTAGTTCTACTGATGTGGATGCCGTGAAATCAATATGCTCTTGTCTTCGAGCCACGAAAGTGGGACTGCCACCACTACTCAAGTTTACGTTGGTTGCCTTTAGCCTGAGTGCTTTTGATGTAAAGATATAATTTGTCAATACTGGATTAAACATATATATCCACTGAGGATCAAGCTGCTTGGTGCTGAAAGATGTCCTTTCCGACTTTGTCTGAAAAGGATGAAGTGGAAGTGTCGGCACGTCCATCTGAAGAGACACAGTGCCATCACCGTTAACTACCGGCCATGCATCTTTGTCCCACCTTACTGGTGCAAGGTATGTTTCACGCCCTATTAGGTGGTGACAACCTGACTGAGGACGGAAAGCCAGACAAAACATCCAGTAAGACCCGTCGGTCGTTTCAACAATGTCAGCATGTCCCGTCCCCTGTATCGGATTGTTTTGAGCATTCATGTTGATATGTGTCAGTATAGGGTTTGATGGATTTCCCAAGTATGGTCCATAAATATTGCGGCTGCGAGCTATAGTTATTTTATGTCCGTATTCTGTTCCACCTTCAGATATGAGCAAATAATACCAGTTGTCTTTCTTGTAGATGTGAGGTCCCTCTGGATATCTCCCGCCTGTTCCGTCCCATATCAATTTCGACTCGGTGAATTGTTCTCCTGTTCTTGGATCGATCTGACACAGATAGATTCCGTCGTTAGGATTGCTCACCATATAACATTTTCCATTCTCGAAAAAGAGAGACGGATCTATACCCCCTTGCTTTAGCCATACAGGGTCTGACCATTCGCTGTTTGGGTTAGTGGTATGTACGATAAAGTTTCCTTTATCTGATATATTTGTGGTTATCAAGTAGAACACACCGTCGTTGTATCTGATTGTTGGGGCATATATTCCTCCCCACAACAGAGATGCATTCTTGAGATTCAGCTGTGACTTCCTAGTAAGGCAGTTACCTATCTGTTCCCAATTTACTAGATCTCGGCTATGAAACAACGGTACTCCTGGAAAATAACCGAAACTGCTGTTTACCAGATAATAATCGTCACCTACTCGACACACGCTTGGGTCTGGATGGAAGCCGGGTATCACTGGATTCCTGTATCCCTGCTGGGCAAAACAGCGACCCACCATAATTGCAAACATTATCAATACCAATGCTTTTCTCATACTTTATTTATTATTTATTATTTTATATTCTCTTTATAGTGTAATGGTCATTTACAACGAATCTTCGGTGGTTGATGAGCTCGCCTGTATCCTACACGAATGAAATCACCCCGTTATCTGATAATCTTCATGTCTTTTCAGAAAAGGAAAGACTTTCACCGGAGTTTTATCTCAAAAGTCTTTCCCAACTTTAATATTAAACAATATCTTTCAACATTATATAGTATGAAAAATTATTGTGCTTCTGCTAATATTGCATTGAGCGAACGTTGGTCCAGCACAATGTTATTCACTCTGTCTAGCATGCTTCCGGTTTCCCAGTAGAAAGGTTTGATACCTACGACCAAACTCTGTTTTGTCATAAATGTAATCCAATCGTCAACGGACTTGTTGTGTTTGTCTAATTCTTTAGGAACGAATTTGCTATTAGAATTAAATCTTTGAGCACTATATTCGCCCATAATAACTGGAATTCCTTTATCAATAAATTGAGCTTTAATAGATTGGGAATCTGATAACAGTTCATCTTCTTCTCCATAAGTACAGTTGCGTTTTGGTTCTTTTTTTGAGTGATTCCCTGTTCCCCAATAAAAACGGACGTAATCCCAACCTACAGGAGGGTCGTTGTCTAGAATTGTGAAACTAGTAGGGGAATAGTTGTGCCATTCGAAAGCTAATCTGTTAGGGGTAGGATCGGTAGGAAAGTTACTTGGATTTATATATTTAGTATCTCCTTGTAATACAAGGGTGCGATATGTATTACGTCCACCTGTTGAGCGTACTGCATTAATGAATGTCTGATGGTATGAAAGAAGAACATCCATAGTTTCTTCAGTATTTGCATTGGGTTCGTTAGTACTGGCAAACATCAGATGATCGTCGAAATCACGCATTCCTGTCGCAATTTGTGTCCAAAAAGCTTTCTGTTTAGCATTTACCGAATCCTGCTTTGTAATAGTACAATTGTTTTCAAGCCATCCTCCATCCCAGTGGATATTAAGTAGCACATACATATCGTTTTCGATACACCACTTTACAATATGTTTCACTTTAGTCATAAACTCATCACTGATTTTTGCAGTCTTCTGATCTGCCCTTTGATTCCATCCACATGGTATCCTGACAGCATTGAAACCGCATCGTTTTATGAACTTGATGTACGGCTCTGTTGGGTCTATATTGATATTCTTTAGTTCAAGAGTATTACCGATATTGATACCAAATTTGATTTTTGATATCAATTCTGTTGCTGAGCCACTTTCCATTCCAGACTGGTCTGGAGCTATCGGAGATGTATTATATGACGGATAGATTTTAGGAGACTGATAAACTTTTACGCTTCTAGCCTGTCCATTGTTGTAACTTATTCTGACGACGGCACAACGCGTTATGCCAGTAGTATTAAGCGATATGGTTTTGAACTTCAGCTCAGATGTTCCTCCCACGCCTTTGGTCTTACTTATTGATAACCAATCAGGAATTGTAGCATCATCATAAGTAATGTTCCAATTGCAGTCTGTAGTAAGCATGAAGTTCAATGAATCTAAATCATCCTGAAATGAAATTGTTTTTGTTGAAACCTCCATTGTCGGATTGCTAGTTTCATCTTTGCATGATGAAAATGATTCAATATTCATCAAGAATACCATTATCAAAAAGTATATATATCTTTTCATCATTTCTTATTTTAATTATCTTTTTACAACTCTGAAATTATCAAATGTACCATAGAAACCAGTCTTGGTATCTGCATTTTCAATATTATGCAGGCATATCTTTCGACACACAAAGAAACTGCTCTTTGTTTTTACGAAAAAACCGTGAACCATATACCTTATTTTCATTAAGTTTAAAATCATGGCAAAATTACCATAAAAATATATGATGACAGGGTCTGATTTGTTTCAGTTTATGGTTACATTTGTCGCAAAAGGAAAAAGATCTAATATAACATTTTTAAAACCAAATTAAATATACTCACGACCCTAGTTCGGGATAAGAAAGTACGGAAAAAACCATGTGAAATTATTTTTATTCGGTGATTAAATCAAATTCAGCATATCCGATATTGTTGTTATTTTCTATATTCTTTGTTGCTTCGAACTTAACATAGCGTGCTTTTGTTGTGGTGAACGTTTTTATTTGTCTAACAGGATTATTCTTGATATTTGAAAATTCTCCTTCACTGACTAGTTTCCAATTCAAATTATCAGTAGAGACGAAAAAACGATATTCGCTGATAATTCCGGGTCCCCATAGAGTAGGGTCTGGCAGATACCTGAAACCGCAGATATTCAAATTGCTTCCTAGGTCAATAATAATATCGGCAGGCATTTTAACATCTTTGGGCTGATGCCATGACGATACAGGGTCACCGTCGATAATTTTTATTGCATCAGAATCATCTGAGTTTATTATCTTCCAATTATTATGTGGTAAATCAAATTTTTCAGAACAGACAGGACTGCTTTTGCCTGACTTTGTATCATGTGCAATTGCCTTAATTTCAATCTTTCCCAATGTAGGGAATGGTCCATTGTACCTGTTCGATTTCGCAGTAGGTGATGTACCGTCTGTCGTATAGTAAATGCTCGATTCTCTATCCGCAGGTATGATTGTTACTGTTCCGTTCTTATCGCGCATGATAGATGGTTGCGTAAGAATTTGGGGGGCATCATAAATGCCAATATTTGAGATGATAGGGCAACTCTTGGAATCGGTTATACAGAGACGTACTTGTGATGCTCTGACGGATGGAAAACATAATATTCTTTTATATCCGATTGTATTGGCCTTAGCTATACCTTTCCATTTTCCCTCAGAGAAAGCCTCTACGGTGAACGACTTGACACGTTGTCCGAGTCGGATGTATTCTTGTATTAGGAAACGGTTAAATGTTGTAGGTTTGCCAAGATCTATTGTCAGAGATGCTTTTGTAACATTATCGTCAGTAGTCCAATATGTTTCTTTGTTATTGTCTATGGTATTGGCTGCAGCAAATTTTTTGCTGTTAGCACGAGTATTTGATGCTGTTGCTTTCTTTCCTGTAACAAGATTATATTTGAATGCCTCTTTTATAGCCTGAGCGAATTCTTTTCCTGCTTTTGCATCATTTTCATGAATGCGACCTTTGGTGTCGATTGGAAAATTCAATAATAACGTGCCATTACGTCCTACAGAACTATAATATATATCCATCAGTTGCGGTAATGATTTCACCTTCGTATCTTCACTGGGGTGATAAAACCATTCTGGACGAATTGAGGTGTTAACTTCGGCTGCAACCCATGAGTCTCCGTTTTCTACACCATAGTGTAGCATTTCCCATGGCGTATCTCCTTTGGCGTTCATAAGACTCCAGTTGGTTTCACCAACGTTTCCGGCTTCAGTACCTACCCAACGGATGTCAGCTCTATCGCCTCCATCATTCCAAATAATGATATTAGGCTGTAGCTCCCTTATTAATTTGAATGTATTTTTCCAATCATAATATGTTTTAGGATCAATTTTACGTTCCTCACGGGCACCTCCATAATATCCAGTTCCTCCGTTCGCTCCGTCAAACCATATCTCAAAAATATCTCCATAGTTGGTTAGAAGTTCTCTAAGTTGGTTTCTGAAATAGATTAGATATTCAGGTTTGCCATAATCAGCACAATTTCTATCCCATGGTGAAAGATACATTCCTAATTTCAGACCATATTCTTTACATGCATTAGCCATTTCTCTGACAATATCTCCCTTACCGTTCTTCCAAGGACAATTCTTGACAGAATACTCCGTATATTTTGATGGCCACAGACAGAATCCACTATGATGCTTTGCTGTTATGATAATTCCTTTCATTCCTGATTCTTTACATACTCGTGCCCATTGACGACAGTCAAGCTCGGTAGGATTGAAAATCTGTGGGTCTTCATCTCCATTGCCCCACGATTGATCTGTGTAAGTGTTTATTGAGAAATGCACAAAGGCATATTCTTCCATTTCTTGCCAGCGTATCTGATTATCGTTGGGGGTAGGGCCATAAGGTTTGGGTGTTGTCTGTGTCGAAGCGCATACAGACAGCAATGCTGATAGTAGCAATATAAATGTTCGTTTCATATTAATTTATTGTTTTTTATTCTTTTTCTTTTTTATATTCGGAAGGTGATACATTAAACATCTCCTTGAAATACTTGGAGAATAATTTTGGGGAACTAAACCCTGTAATATACGCGATCTCTGATACATTCATCTGACTCTGCTTCAGATATTGGCAAGCGCGTTTCAAACGCAATACTCTAATAAATTCTAGTGGACCTTTTCCTGTAATACTCATTAGCTTGCGATATAAATGGCCTCGACTCATTCCGACTTCAACACCTAAATCTTCAACACTAAAGTCTGAATTGTCCATATTGTTTTCTACAGCTTTAATCGCTTTTTCTATTAGTTGCTCATCTAGTGAACTTATTGTTATTTCGTTGGGTTTGATATCCATTTTTGTAGCAAAAGTCACATGTCTCTGCATACTCCATGAAAGTATTTTCTCTATTCTCAGTTTCAGAATATGCAGATTGAATGGTTTCGTGATATAATCGTCGGCACCATCGCGAAGCCCCTCCAACTTGTGATCGTCTGTAGCCCTGGCTGTGAGCAGAATTATAGGTATGTGGCTTAGCGATATGTCGTTTTTAACCTTCCTGCATAGTTCGAGCCCATCCATTACGGGCATCATAATATCGCTGATGATCAAGTCCACATTATTCTTGGACAATAACTCTAGAGCTTCCTCACCGTCAGTTGCCTTGATTATCTGATAATCCACGTTCAGACATTCATCGATGAAATTACGGAAATCCTCATTGTCTTCCACAATCAATAGTTTACGACGTTCCTCTTTTCTGCTTTCAAACTCTTGTCCGGTGATAGTTTCTACTGTGGCATCATTTGCATTCAGATTGTTGCTGAAAGGGAATGCAAACGTGAAGATGCAACCGCTAGGCTTATTGTCGGTTAATGATATTTCGCCGTTGATAAGTGATATATATTGAGAAACAATGTGCAGTCCGATACCGCTACCATAGTTCTTATGCTTTTCATCTATCTGATAAAAGCGGTTAAATATTAAAGTCTTATCTTTGTCTGGCACGCCAATACCGTTGTCTTTCACTGAGGTTGAAACCATCTTGCTGTCTGTCTTTATTACCACTGTCACTTCACTGTTTTTTGGAGAGAATTTAAAGGCATTAGACAAGAGATTCATCAATATCTTGTTCAATTTGTCTTTATCGAAGTCTATTTTCAATTCGTCCAGATTAGTAATACATGACAGTTTTATCATCTTGTCTTTTTGTATAAGTTCAAACTCGCTGCATAATGATTTTACAAAAGCAATATAATCACTGTTGCTCAGACATACTTTTTCACCTGATTCGTCAAGTTTGCGAAAGTTTAGCAGTTGATTAATAAGCATAGTTAGCTGCATTGCATTATTATGGATTATCTGTAGTGTTTTTGTGATAGGTTTGTCCTTATAGTCTTCAAGCAATTTCTCTATTGGTGTTACAATAAGTGATAATGGAGTGCGGAAGTCATGACTCACATTTGTAAAGAACTCAAACTTCATCTTGTCAATATGTCTTTGTTTATCAAGCTCCATCTTAATTTGGTGAAGGTGCAATTTCTCGGTTTGTCGATGTTTTATAATATAATATACATAATAAGTTATTATACTCAGCAAAATCAGATATAATAGATACGCCCACAAAGACATATAAAAAGGTGGTAATACATTTATTTCCACGTAAGTTTCATTTCCCCATTCTCCGTTATTATTACAAGCTTTCACTTTCAACACATAATGACCAGGAGAAAGATGGTCAAATGTAACTTCAGCATTATTTGTATATATCCAATCAGAAGGAAGAGACGAATCCAATCTATATGCATACCTTACTGTTGTGCCGGTAACACTTTCCGGGGCTGAAAAATAAATTGTAATATTTCTGTCTGAATAGTTAAGCTGTATTTGTTTGCAATTATTTAAATCTTCATCAATTATTTTATACCCGTTGTATACACTGTCAACTTTAATAACATCATTTTCTACTTGAATATCCGTAAGCAAAATAGTAGGTTTTTTTGATGTTATATTTTTATTTCCATATTTGAGAATGCTGAATCCTTTATTTCCTCCATAATAAATATCTCCATTTCTATTTACAAATACTGCTTTTGTATTGAAGCGAGAACTTTTCAGGCCATCTTTTTCAGAATAATTCTGTATTGAAAATGAATATCTTTTATTATTTGACCGAACGATTATCTTACTTACGTTATTTTCTGTTGATACCCAAATATTATGTTCCTTGTCTTCCACAATACTTTGAATAACATTATTTTGCAATCCATTGTCTCTGTTTAGATAATATATAAAGTCTTTCCTTTCATCATAAATAGAAAGCCCTGTTGTGTTTCCCATCCACAATAATCCACGACTATCATAATAGATATATCTTAGTTCTTTGTCGAATAAGGATTGATTACCTTTTTTATTACCAGTCTGTATTTGATGACATACCATTGTCTTTGTGTCAATAGACAAAAATCCATAAGAGGCAACATACAAATGTCCGGATTTTGAACTACAAAGATTATTAAGCCATATTTTTTTTATTGGTTTATCAAAGTATTCCTTATTTGCATTCCAACGTTGTGGCCCATTTACTAAAGTACCAATCCATAATGATCCTTCCGAATCTTCTGTAATAGACCATATATCATTATCTTCAAGACCTTTTTCTCCTTTCTTGATATGTGTTATTTTTCCATTGTTATAACAGTAAAGTCCATTTTGATATGTGCCAATCCATATTTTCCCTGATTTATCCTCATAAATACAGATAACAACATTATTTGATATTCCAACATCATAATGAGACTTAAATTTCATATCCTTGCTAAGAACGGTAAGGCCATTACCATCAGTGCCAATCCATAGGTTTCTGTATTTATCCTCCATAATAGCTGTTACATCATTTCTAAATTCAGGATCTGATACACCAGGTAGTGAATATGATTCAAATAAGACCGGTTGATTTGTAGAAAAAGACAATCCGTTTTTCAAATAGCCAATCCAGATGTTATGGTCAGAATCAAGGTACAAACAATTTATTCTATTACTCAGTATTCCGTCTTCTCTACGTTCTAGTTGCATTACGCGATTTTCTTTTTCTGAAAAAACGTCAATGCCGGAATGTTCTAGTGCAATCCAAATATTACCCTTGGCGTCATCCAAGACTGCACAAACCTGATTGTTTCTCAGAATGTAATTGTCAGCTTTCGATGTGCCAAAATGAACCCAATCATTTTTTTTATTACAATGATATATTCCATTTCCACTTCCTTTTGAATAAACCCATATTCCATTACGTAAATCAATAAATAGATTTAAATTGGAAATTTGTCGTTCTTTACAAATTTTGTTGAATGAATTATCAAAAACCACGAAGTTATTACGGATAGAAATCTTAGCAATTGTTCCATCATTTTGAATGATAAATGCATTCTCATTATTCACTTTTATATCAGCTACATTTCTTATAGGATAGTAATTCTGTTTCTTTTTCTTAAAATCATAACAATAAATACCGTCTCTGTATATAAACCACATATTCTGATTTTCTATTAATACTTTTTGCGGTTTGGTTTTGCATTTAAATCCTATTCCATTTAAATAGGATATAAGATCATTAGAGAAACAATCTTTTTTTCTATAATAAACGAAATAATATTGGGTGTTATTTCTTTTCATTAATAGGTTACCCCAAGCATCTTCCTGTATTTCAGAGATATTATTAGTCCAGATAGAATTGGCATAGTCACTATTATATAGTTTGATACGAGAACCATCATATCTGCCTAGCTCGTTTGATGTAGCGATCCATAAATATCCCAGTTTATCCTTATAAATCGTAATTATTGATTTATTAGAAAATGAGTTATTGATATCTAGTTGATAAAAATGTGCACCTATTTCTGGGAAAATAGGTATACAAAAACACATAAAAAAAAAAGTAGATATGAATGCTTTCATAATAACACATGATAATTTGGTTGCAAATATAATGAAAAATATCTTATATAAAGGGATAGAATGTCTCATTTTAGGGGTTTTTTTGTAATATGAGTTATATTCTTTTGTCAATTCATAATGCAATGTACATTTATAGTCACAATTGATTTATATAGATCTTTTAAAATTATAGTCAAGACCTATCTGAGTTTGCTTGTTAATATGAAAAATTTTATGAATATGGATTTATTTGGATTTTCCAAAGATAATATGTATCTTTGCTCAAAAAAGAAGATATTATATATAATGAAATTAAAGTTTAGTACCAATTATAACACATCATGGGGTATCAGTCTTCATGTGTACCTATTATATTATAGTAATGAAGGTGACGTCGTCAGTTCTTCAGATATCCCTATGTTGACAGACGACGGAATATCATGGACTGTCGAAACGACTGTTGTTGAATCAAGGCAAAAGCATATTTCATTTATATCCTACCAATATATCGTATGTGATGATAGTGGAAAGGCATTACGTAAAGAATGGAATATGATTCCTCGTAAATATTATGTAGATGTTACAAAAGATTATGAATTTCCTGACATCTGGCGTGATATGCCCTTGCAATATCATCTATATTCAAAAGCTTACATAACTACAGTTAATGGCGATGCAGAAGAGAACATTGAACCTATGCGTCTGCCTTCATACAGGAAAACCGTTGTCTTCAGAGTCTCAGCCCCACAGTTGAAACGCGGAGAAATACTAGCTGTCCTTGGCAGTCACCCCATTCTTGGCAGTTGGAATGTAGCCCGTTTTATGCCTATGACATATTGTGGGAAGTATGAATGGATGTTGGCGGTCAATGTGGACAACGTGCAGATGCCTCTCGAATATAAATATATCATTGTCGATAAAGAAAACAATAATCTCAAAGAATGGGAGGGTGGTGATAACCGTACTACAGGAGATGCCTTTATTCCGGATGGTAAAGTACTTGTTCTCTACGGCGAGTCAGTGAGAGTATGTGAACCGAAATGGAAGATTGCCGGGGTCGTTATTCCAGTGTTCTCGTTGCGTAGTGAACATAGTTATGGAGTGGGTGATTTCGGTGATTTACGACGCATGGTCGATTGGGCCTGTATCGTCGGTATGCATGCCATACAGATATTACCAATTAATGATACGACGATGACACATCATTGGACAGACTCTTATCCGTACAATACAATATCCATATATGCGCTTCATCCTCATTACATTGATTTGGAGACATTGGGAACCCTTAAAGATAGGAATATGATGATTGCATTCAATCGTCAGCGTCAGGAACTGAATACCCTTGACTGTAGCGATTATGAAGCCGTCGACAGAGTTAAAACTTCTTATCTTCGTGCTATATATAAGGAGATAGGTGAAAAGACATTTAATTCGCATGAATTCAGTTTGTTCTTTAATACCAACAGACACTGGCTCGAACCCTATGCTGTATTCTGTTACTTACGGGACAAATATCACACTGCCCATTTCTCTGACTGGCAGCAGTTATCTGTTTACACTCGGCTTGAAATTGAAGCAATGTGTAAGCCGGAAGCAGAGAGTTATTCAGAATTGCAATTCACGTATTTTGTTCAATTTGTTCTCCATTGTCAGCTACTTGAAGTCACAACTTATGCACGAAGCAAGGGTGTGATCATCAAAGGAGATCTGCCCATAGGTATCAGCCGTGACAGTGTGGAAGCATGGATGGAACCACAATATTTTAATCTTGACTCACAAACAGGAGCACCACCGGATGCATTCTCATACAACGGTCAGAACTGGAATTTTCCTACCTATAATTGGGACGCTATGTATCAAGACGGTTGTCGGTGGTGGCGGCAGCGTTTTGCAAATATGGAACAGTATTTCGATGCGTTCCGCATCGATCATATATTGGGCTTCTTCCGTATTTGGGAGATACCATGTTCTGCCGTTCATGGCTTGCTCGGTCATTTCTCTCCATCTTTACCTCTCAACATCAGTGAGATTGAGTATTATGGACTTACTTTTCATAAGGATCTGTATACCCGTCCTTTCATTAATGACAATGTCCTGATTAAATATTTCGGCATTCATGCCAGTTATGTCAGCGAACATTTTCTAAAAAAGAAGTCGTATGACATGTATGATCTTCTTCCTGAATACGATACGCAGATCAAGGTAAAGGATGAATTTAATGGGAAAAATGATGAAAATAGCCTTTGGATACGCGACGGTCTTTATCGGTTGCTATCCAATGTCTTGTTTGTTGAAGATACAAAAAGATCGGGAATGTACCATCCCCGTATCGCAGTCTATCAAGAACCTGTATATAATGCCCTCAGTCCCGATAATAAGGATGCCTTTATGCATCTTTACAATCATTATTTCTATGAGCGTCACAATAGTTTTTGGCGTGATGAGGCTCTTCGTAAACTACCTTTGATACTTAATGACACAAGTATGCTTGTGTGCGGTGAGGATCTCGGCATGCTTCCCGAATGTGTCGGTGGTACACTTGATGCGCTTAGAATCTTGACTCTCGAGATACAGTCAATGCCAAAGAAATGCGGATACGAATTTGCTCACCTTGACGAAAATCCATATCGTAGTGTTGCAACAATATCTACTCATGACATGTCAACTCTGCGTATGTGGTGGGAAGAAAACCCCGAACGCACGCAACATTATTTCACAACGATGCTCCAGAAGATAGATAAAGCTCCCAAACATCTTCCGGCATGGATGGCAGAAGAGATTATCGCACGCCATCTCTATAGTCCCTCAATGTTGTGTATGCTGTCGTTTCAGGACTGGACAGCCCTCGATGGTGAATTACGTGAGAAGGATGTCTTCAAAGAGAGAATCAATGTGCCGTCCGACCCCTTCAATCGTTGGTGTTACAGAATGCATATCACGATAGAAGAACTGATGAAATCAGATAAATTTAATGGTAAACTTAAACAAATGATAAAACTAAGTCAACGATGAAAGAATTTAATACCTATATATTTGACCTCGACGGAACTCTTCTTGATACACTTCAAGATTTGACCGACAGCACAAATTATGCCCTGCGTCAGTCAGGAATGCCCGAACACTCTATTGATGATATACGTCGTTTCGTTGGAAATGGCGTAAAGAAGCTAATGGAACTTGCCATTCCCGATGGCCTTGATAATCCGAAGTTTGAAGAGACCTACGAGCTTTTTCGTCAGCATTATCTCACCAACAGTCTTCATACCACCCAACCTTATCCGGGTATCATGGAAATGTTGGAAACTCTGAATTCTCATGGAAAGAAACTAGCTATTGTCAGTAATAAGTTCTATACTGCTACAGAGGAGCTTTGTCATCATTTCTTTGGTAATTATATTCATGTTGCGATAGGGGAAAGAGAAGATATCCGTAGAAAACCCGCCCCGGATACCGTTTTGGAAGCTATGCGTCAGTTGAATGTAGATGTCAATACGACAGTATATGTTGGCGACAGTGATGTCGATCTTGCGACAGCCCGTAATAGCGGTCTTCCGTGTATTAGCGTCCTATGGGGATTCCGCAGCAGAGAATTTCTTGCAGAGCACAGAGCAACGACTTTCGTCGAGACCCCTTCCCAGATTATAGATTTTAATTAATCTCGCAATCCAATTGTACTCAATATATTGATGATATTACTTCTTTGGATTCAGATTTAATTTATAGCTCAACCTCAACAAGATATAGGCCGGTAAAGAATAACGCCACGTCTCAGTACGCCCATTAGCAGATACCGTGTAACTGATAGCGGAATAATCATGGAAGATGTCAACGGCAGAGAGTCTTACCAGTAGTTTGTTTCCGGGAAAGAAAGAACGGGCAATGGTTGCATCCCACACACATTCATTTGTATTCATGGATGACGTAGTATATCCTCTACGGTGTTCCATCATCAATGTCGTAGAAAAAGAGATATTCAATGGCAAATGAAGATTTCCGGTCACTCCATAGCGATAGTGCAAAGCATTAACATTTTCAAAATTGCTGCTATTTGATGAAGAATGTATCCAACGGATGCTTCCTACCAGTTCAATACTCTGTCCATTTTTATCATAATAGAATTTGATTTCTTCCTTCCCATTTATAAAATTCATGTTGCGTAGGGTGTTTGCTGTCGAGCCGTTGACACCTGAATAATCTGAGGTGTGAGAAAAATCAAATCCCGTTTCCGTACTGAAATAAAAAGGATACTCTTTTTTGAAACGGCAGGAATAACGGATCATAGCATCGCCATCCCAGTTCCCATTGATATTGCAGGGTTGATAAATGAAATGTCCATTTGCTGCATTATAGAGATACGACTGTGTGACCTGATTAAAGTATTGATTCCAATGAAGGGAAATTCGTGTTTGCTTGCTTTCTCTGTTTTTAGAGTTATCAATATACCAGAGACCCACATGATATTGTGACATACTTTTAACCCAACTTGCAGCTAGTTTTTGAGCGTCCTTTAAATAATGTGAACGAAACCGCCTTAATCAGCTCTTTTCACGCAAAATATGTCTGTTTTTCATCAGAAAACTCTTATAAAATCTAAAAAAG
>Ga0302286_10000158_pt1 | contig 56713 bp, 39 predicted proteins | sample III_Fen_E2_3_FD_198765 | JGI IMG/M metagenome (GOLD analysis project Ga0302286, IMG submission 198765) | Peat permafrost microbial communities from Stordalen Mire near Abisko, Sweden - III_Fen_E2_3 | ecosystem: Environmental > Terrestrial > Soil > Wetlands > Permafrost | place: Sweden: Abisko...
GATGATCAGGAAGTGTTCCCGTGTAATCAGGAATAAAATACTTCAGATTTGTTTCATGTGTCATGCAATAAAAGTAATAGATTTGTGGGTACACGGTAGTAGCTTGTCAGGCGGGGTTTCAGGATCCCAACAGGCTAGCGATCAGATTCCGAAATAAATTCGGAATGACGTTATCCGCGAGTATTTTGACTTTTTGGAAACCTTCTTTTAGCCAGCATAATTTCTGAAAGCTAAATAAACTAATGGCAACACGTAAATCTATAAACACAGATTCTTTCTACACTCCGAAGGTCGGGACAGGGGAGGTTTCTTCGTTTTATGATAAAGTTTATAAGGTGACCCGGTTAATCCCAACCGGGAAAGTTACCAGTTACGGAGCCATTGCCAATTATCTGGGAACCGCACAATCGTCGCGAATGGTAGGTTGGGCAATGAATAATGCCGGCAATCAGAAAGAATATGTTCCGGCACACCGGGTGGTCAACCGAAATGGCTTACTTACCGGCAAGCATCATTTTGGTAGTGAAATGATTATGCAGGAATTGCTTGAAGCTGAAGGTATTCAGGTTATTGATGATCAGATTATCGATTTCAAAAAACACTTCTGGGATCCAATGACTGAACTGGAATTAGAATAGATTGTTATAAAAAAGTTCCTGAGTGCCTAAGCAAAAAAAACTAAGGAACTAAGGTACTCAGAAACTATAAAAATAAAACCAATGACAGAAAATCAACGCAGACTAATCGTCCCAAAAGATATTACGAATGCACTCCGTACGGTAACATATCCGGGGAGTACTCAGGATGTTGTTTCACTCGACATGGCTCAGGAGATTCGGGTTACCGGAAAGAAAGTAACTCTTTCACTTGTATTTCAACGTTCTGATGATCCAAACATCGGTGCGGTGATTACGGCCTGTGAAAATGCCATTTTAAACGAAGTCGGAGCCGATGTGGAGATCAAAGGAAACATTACCGCAAAAGCCATGCACCAAATGGAACGCCCAATTCTTCCGGGAGTTAAAAACCTGATTGCTGTGGCTTCAGGAAAAGGTGGTGTTGGGAAATCAACGGTTTCGGTAAACCTCGCTATTGCACTGGCCAAAACAGGAGCAAAAGTTGGATTGATCGATGCTGATATCTACGGTCCATCAATTCCCAAAATGTTTGGAGCCGAAGGTCTTCAGCCTCAAGGTGTGTTGGTTGACGGAAAAGAGCGAATTGATCCAATCGACAAATTCGGCGTGCGATTCTTGTCCATTGGGTTCTTTGTATCTTCCACTGATGCCATCGTATGGCGTGGTCCAATGGCTTCAAATGCCTTAAAGCAACTGATTACAGATGGTAACTGGGGAACATTGGATTATCTGCTTTTCGACCTGCCTCCGGGAACTAGCGATATTCACTTAACACTGATGCAAACGGTTCCAATCACCGGAGCAATCATCGTTTCCACGCCACAAGATGTGGCTTTGGCCGATGTGATCCGCGGAGTCAACATGTTCAAAAGCAAAGGTGTTGATGTTCCGGTACTCGGACTGGTTGAAAACATGGCCTGGTTTACGCCTGAAGAGCTTCCTGATCATAAATACTATATTTTCGGAAAGGATGGCGGTGTAAAACTGGCAAAAGAGCTGGATCTTCCTTTGCTCGGACAAATCCCTATTGTTCAGGGAATCCGTGAAGGTGGTGATTCCGGAAATCCGGTTGCTTTTGACGAGCAATCGCCAACAGGAAAAGCTTTTCAAGAACTGGCAATCAATGTTATTCGGGAAGTAGAAACCCGGAATGCAAATTTAGATCCGACTCAAAAAGTGAAGGTCAGCCGAAAATAAACAAGAACCAATATTCTATAAAGCGGAACATTCAGTCGATAGATCGACGAATGTTCCGCTTTTTTTTACAACATCACCATCTTTTAATCTATTTTAACGAATGATATGACAGGCGTATCAGAATTAATTAGATTAAATTTTTAATTTTGCTCAACCCGTGAAATAGGGAACTCAACGGAAACTAAAAAAAAATCATAATCAAAACAAAATGAAGAAAGTAGCTATAGGTGTTGACATTGGCGGAACAAATACTGCCATCGGCGTAGTAGATGATCTTGGAAACGTAATGGTAAAAAGTAATATTACCACTCCATCACATGGAGATATTGACCGTTACATCGACGAATTATCTGTTGCAATCAAAGATCTGATCAAATCAGTAAAACTGATGAATGCCGACATTGAGATTCTGGGAATCGGAATTGGTGCACCAAACGGAAACTATTATACCGGAACTATTGAATATGCTCCAAACCTCTCATTCAAAGGTGTTGTTCATTTAGTAAAATTATTGAAGCTGAAATTTCCTGAACTTCAGGCTCTGGCTTTAACCAATGATGCCAATGCTGCTGCAATCGGTGAAATGATTTATGGTGGAGCCAAAGGCATGAAAAACTTTGTGATGTACACTTTGGGAACTGGTGTTGGTAGTGGTATCGTTGTTAATGGTGACTTGGTTTACGGACACGATGGATTCGCCGGAGAATGCGGACATACCATGTTAATTCCGGGAGGACGTCACTGTGGTTGCGGAACTCATGGACACCTTGAAGCCTATTGCTCTGCTCCGGGAATGAAACGTACCGCTTTCGAACTGATGGCAAAATACAATGCATCAGATAGTTTGCTGGCCGATAAATCGTTCAACGAGCTTGATTCAAAAATGATTTTCGATGCAGCTGAAAAAGGTGATAAAGTGGCTCTTGAAGTTTTCGAACAAACCGGGAAATGGCTCGGACAAGGATTGGCTGATACCGTTCATCATTTAAGTCCTGAAGCAATCTTCTTGTTTGGTGGTCCAACAGCTGCCGGTGATTATATCTTCAAACCTACGAAAGAAAGTATGGAATTCTATTTGCTTCCAATTTTCAAGAATAAAATCAAAATTCTGCCTTCAGAGCTAAAACCTGGTGATGCAGCTATTGTTGGAGCAAGTGCATTGGTTTATAAAGAACTCGAAAAATAAGAGAAATATGAAGCTGCTGGTAATCAGTGGTTAGTGTATTATTTTCGACACAAAATAAAAGGGAAGAACGACTAGTTTAGGTCGACTTCCCTTTTGTTTTTTTTATTAATGATTGTTAATGGCTCAGGTTTTTGGGATCTAATTCTTTAACTTCACCAGCGAAACATTAAAAACAAAGAATTTGAAAAACGTCAGAAAACATATTATTCTCAGTCTTTTGTTAGCCTTTACTATTAGTTTGGCGGCTAAATCGACCCCATTAAAAAAGGTCAAATACCATTATCTTTTACATGTTCCGGCAGATTACGACAAGGATCCATCTAAAAAATGGCCTGTCATATTTTATTTGCACGGTCGTCATGCCAGTGGGCAAAATCTTCAAAGCCTAAAACGCTACGGATTGCCTTATTATCTGGAAAAAGGTAAGAAGATGGACTTTATAGTGGTCTCACCTCAATGCCCTTGGGGGAAGAACTGGTCATCAGAAGATTGGTTTAATCCTGTTTATGACGAAGTTGCTAAAGAATTAAGAATCGATGATTCGCGGGTTTATCTGATTGGAATGAGCATGGGCGGATTTGGTACCTGGTCGTTGGCAAATCGTATGCCCGACCGTTTTGCAGCTATCGTTCCAATGTGCGGTGGTGCTGATGTTCGCTGGGCCGACAGGTTAAGCGGCATTCCAACCTGGATTCTTCATGGAACTGCCGATCGGGATATTCCAATTAGTCGTTCAGAGGTAATGGCTAAAGCACTGGAAAAGAAAAATGCAAACTTTATCTTTACCCGATTGATCAATCAGGGACACGATATAAGCAAACAATTCAACAACGATGCTCTTTACGAATGGCTGAAGAAGTTCTCACTGAACAGAAAAAGCTTCTGGGAAGAACCGCTACCGTTACTTAAAACGCTGGTGGTAAAGAGCATTCCCATTGCACCTCCTCTTCGGGCTTCTGTTTATGCATTAAACCAATAAGGGAATATAACAATCGGGTAGGAACATCCTATATCTTATTCTTGTAAAGGTTTGATTCATCAGGTAATTGCTGCGGAAAGAAAAAGATACACCTTGAAAAAAATTATTCTCATAGAAGATGATCCGACGCTAAGCAAAAACATTAAGGATGCTTTGGCTGAAGAACAAATAGAAGTCGATGCTGTTTTTGATGGATTACTGGCCGGGCGAATGCTTAAGAAAAATAGCTATGACTGCATCATACTCGATATCAACCTTCCCGGGAAGAATGGATATGATTTAAGTCGCGATTTTCGTGAGTACAATAAATCCACCCCCATTTTGATGTTAACTGCATTTAGCGAGTTGGAAGATAAGGTGATGGGCTTCAATAGTGGAGCTGACGATTATCTGACCAAGCCATTTTATTTGCGTGAGTTAATTCTTCGAATCAATGCGCTGATCAAACGCAATGAACTAAGTTCTACACAGCGGGTTGCCGATGTGAATATTATTGCTGATGATATAATTATCCATCAGCCCACGAAAAAAGTAACACGGCAGGGAATCGAAATCATGCTAACTCCCCGAGAATATCAGATTTTGGTGAAATTAATTGAATGCAAAGGAGATTTGGTATCCAAAACAGAACTGATTAATGAGATTTGGGGGCATGCTGTTGATGCAAATACCAATACTATTGAGGTGTATATCAATTTTCTGCGCAATAAAATAGACAAACCTTTTGGAAAACAATCCATAAAAACCAAAGTGGGTTACGGCTACTTTTTTGATGCGATATGAGCATTTGGAAAAAAATATTAATCAACTTTTCGCTGGTAACAACCATCCTTATTGGTGGAGCCTTTCTCCTGATTTATATCTTGTTCTCGGAATACCGGGAAGAAGAATTTCAGCAACGGCAAAAAGAGCAGATTACCAATACCCTTCGTTTGTTAACTGATGTGAAAAAAATTGACGACAATGTCATAAAATCGCTCGACCGGCTTACGATCAACGATTTGTCAGACGAAAAGCTATTGATATTCAATCAGGATAAAAAGCTTATTTATTCCTCTATTGATGATGCTGCAATTCCTTATTCTGAGAAAATGCTACTGACCTTATCCGCAAAACAAACATTTATTGAACAAAAAGATGGGTTGTATGATGTTGTGGGAATTTCGCTTTCAAACAATAGCGAAACGTATTATGGCATTAGTAAGGCGTATGATACATTTGGGTATTCAAAACTGGACTATTTGCGAAACATTCTGCTTGTTATTTTTACCAGCATCACCATTGTTCTGGTTCTGGTTTCATATTACCTGTCAAAGAAAATAACTCAACCAATCATTAGCATCACAAAAAAAATAAACTCCTATAATTTTGATGCAGCATATTCTCCTATCGAATTTAAAGATAGCAAAGATGAAATTGCGGTTCTGGCACGTCAGTTTAATAAGTTTCTGAAACGAATGAGCGAAGTCTTTTCTTTTCAAAAGCATGCTATCCACCATATTTCGCATGAACTAAAGACTCCCATTGCAATTTTAGTATCTAATTTCGAACGTATTGAAAAGGAAACAGATCTAAATTCGATGAAAGCTTTAGTTCAAATTCAGAAGGAGGATACTAAAAGCTTGAGCGAAATCATTAATTCTCTGCTGGAAATTGCAAAAGCAGAATCCGATGATTCGTTAATGAGGAATAAGGTTCGTGTTGATGAGTTGATTTTTGATGTCGCTGATGAGTTATATACCCTTTATCCGGATTTTCAATTTTCGATTGAATACTCACAGGTTGATGAGGAAAACAATCTGGTGATATTGGCAAATATCCGATTGATAAAAGCTGCGATATCTAATCTCATGATTAACTGTATTCAATATAATAAAGGCAATAAGGCAAGGATTATTTTGATGAATACGATTGATAACCTGATTGTTGAATTCGAAAATGATGGGCCTGTTATTAATGAAGATGAAAAGCAATATCTTTTTCAGCATTTTTTTAGAGGCCAAAGCAGTAAAGGGAAAAAGGGGTTTGGATTAGGTTTGGTTTTTATTCATAAAATTATCTTGTTACATGGTGGTAGCATTTCATATGTTGCAGAAAATAATGTTACCAATATCTTTAAAATTTCACTTCCTCTGGCAAAATTAATATGATCAGAAGCCTATAGATGCTGTTGTAAGAACCGGAATGAGCCACTGTTTAAGCTAAATTTTATCTGTTTTAAGGAGATTTTAAGGTCTGGAGAGGGTTCTTTGCACCGATAAATTCTAAAGACAGATCAATGACGGTGCGATCATTTTGTTTTTTTATGCTAGCTATCCTAATCGGTAGTAAAACTCAGGCAACTGAGGTACTTAAAATTAATCTACATCAGGCCGATAGCTTATTTCAGGTAAACAATTACAATTTGCTGGCCTCTTCCATGAATGTGGAAGCTCAGAAAGCAATGGTTTTACAGGCAAAGTTGTTTCCTAATCCGGTACTTACAACAAACCTTCATTTGTATGATACCGACAATCAAAAGTTCTTTCAAATCGGACCTTCCGGGGAGAAATCGTTTCAATTGGATCAGCTGATTCGACTTGGAGGTAAACGGAGATCGGAAATTGAAATGGCCAAAACCGATGTTAAGCTGGCAGAACTCGAATTTCAGCAACTCGTCCGGAAATTAAAGTTTCAGCTCCACAGCGATCTTTTTGCTCTTGGGCAGCAGAAATTTTTGCTGGACACTTATAATAAGCAATTGGCCTTACTCGACACCATCCTCTCTACTTATCAGGTACAGACCGACAAGGGAAATATTCCGCTAAAAGACCTGGTTCGGTTGAAAGGTGCATACCTGAAACTAAACAATGACCGGTCAGAACTATTACACCAATACTACGAAACCCTTGCTAATATACAAACGGTCTTGCAGGTTTCGTCCCCGGTCGAATTTCAGTTTTCTGAAAGCGAGATTTCCAGATATATCCAGCTAAAAACCATTGATGAACTAACTCAAGTGGCAATGGCCAATCGTCCTGAATTACAAATTATTGAGCAGGAGAAAATTCAGGCGCAGCAAAATCTGCGATATCAGAAAAAACTGGCGATTCCTGATGTTGGTTTATTTACTTCATACGATCAGCATGGAGGAGTCTTCAAAAATGAGTTCAATGCTGGTGTTAATATTCCCTTACCATTTTTTAATCGCAATCAGGGAAATATTAAAGCTACTCAATTCAAACTGAACGAAACAGAGTACCAACGAAAAGCAATGGATATGGAAATTCTGACCAGTCTACAGAACTATTATTCGTTTTATAACCAGTCGGTTTCGGAATATCAAAAGGCCTCAAAACTCTACAATCAGGATTTCGAAACAACCATCAAAGGGATGACGGTCAACTTTCAGAAACGCAATGTCTCGATCATCGAATTCGTCGACTTTTTTGAATCGTACAACGAGGTTTTAACGGAACTTACAAAAGTGAAAACGCAGCTTGTACTGTCAGGAGAACAACTAAACTTGCTGGTTGGCAGAGATTTATATTAGTTACATCATTAATTAAGTAGTATATGAAAATGAATATTTCAAAATCTGTTTCTCTTTTTCTTATAGGAAGCATCATTTTATGTTTCGGATGCCAGAATAAAAGAGTTGAGAAGACACTTACGGCCTTTTCCATGAGCGAAACCATGATGTCTAAATGTAAATTCCATAAGGTTCAACAGGAAGATGTGAAGAATGAAATCAACTTGTTTGGAAAAATTGCCACGGACAATAATAAAACGGCTCAGGTTTATCCAATAGTTACCGGAGTTGTAAAATCAATAAATGTAGAACTTGGCGACTATGTAAAACAAGGGCAGGTGTTGGCTCGAATTCAAAGTCGTGAAGTGGCCTCGTTTAGAAAAGAAAAATCAGATGCACAAAGTGATCTGGCTGTGGCTGAGAAAAATCTGCAGGTTGCTCAGGATCTGTTTGCCGGAAAACTGAACTCCGAAAAAGAAGTTACAGCTGCCGAGAAGGAACTTGAAAAAGCGAAAACAGAATTAAGCCGGATCAATGAAATATACAGTATATATCGCTTAAAAGATGGTTCAATTTACAACGTAACCGCACCAATCAGCGGATTTGTAATCACCAAACGCATTAATCAGGACGAACAGTTGCCTGAAAATATCTCGGAACCGCTGTTTTCAATTGCAGATATTAAAGAAGTTTGGGCTCTGGCGAACATTAATGAAGATAAGATTTCCCAGATTCAGGTGGGATACGATGCCAAAGTAAAAACCTTTGCTTTTCCTGATATTCAGTATCATGGAAAAATAGACAAAGTATTTAACGTCATTGATCCGGAAACCAAATCGATGAAAGCCCGGATTAAAATTTTGAACGATGACCTTAAACTGAAACCAGAGATGAACTGTACGGTGGCCGTGAATTATTCCGAGAATAGAAAAATGCTGGCAGTACCGTCCTCTTCAATCATTTTCGATAAGAGCAAATACTGGGTAATGGTTTACAAAGACAAAAACAACATCGAAACGCGTAAAGTCGACATTTACAGGCAGCTCGAAGATGTGACCTATATTCAGAACGGACTTTCTGAGAACGAAACCGTTATTTCCGAGAATGGACTATTGATTTACGATGCCTTAAATGATTAATTCAGACGATGAATAACTTTATCAAAAACATCATTGGTTTTTCACTGAAAAACAAATTTTTCACCTTCTTCTGGGTGGGATTAATCGTTATTGCCGGAATTGTAAGTTTCATTAAGATTCCTATTGAGGCCTTCCCGGATGTAACTAATACTCAGATTATTATAGTCACCCAATGGAATGGTCGGAGTGCCGAGGAAGTTGAACGGTTCGTGACAACTCCTATCGAAATCGCGATGAACAGCGTTCAACGCAAAACCAATGTGCGCAGTATCACGATGTTTGGCCTGAGTACCATCAAGATTATCTTTGATGATGATGTTGATGATTTCTTTGCCCGACAGCAAGTCAACAACCAACTTCGAAATGTGACTCTCCCCGATGGCGTTGAACCCGACGTTCAGCCACCATACGGACCTACCGGAGAGATTTTTAGGTATGTTCTGAAAAGTGACCAACGAGATACCCGAGATTTGCTTACCATTCAAAACTGGACCATCGAACGGGAACTTCGCCGCGTACCGGGGGTTGCCGACATTGTAGCCTTTGGTGGACAACAAAAAATCTACGAAGTATCAGTCGATCCGGTCAAGCTGGAGCAATATAACCTGACACCTCTGAAATTATACGATGCTGTTAGTAAATCGAACCTGAATGTCGGTGGTGATGTGATTGAGAAGAATGGACAGGCCTTTGTCGTGCGTGGAATTGGGATGATTGATAGTCAGGCTGATATTGAGAATACCATTGTCGATAATTTTAACGGGAATCCAATTCTGGTAAAAAATGTGGCTACGGTTCAGGAAGCAAGTGCTCCAAGGGTTGGACAAGTCGGATTGAACAATCAGGATGATGTGGTAGAAGGAATTATCGTAATGCGGAAAGGTGAAAATCCGAGTGTTGTTTTGGCGAATGTTAAAGAAAAAATTGACGAACTAAACAGTTCGATATTGCCACCCGATGTTAAAATGGAAACCTTTTACGATCGTGATAACTTAATGAGCTATTGTACTCATACGGTTATGCACAATCTGATTGAAGGAATCCTGCTGGTAACATTCATTGTGTTCCTGTTCATGGCCGACTGGCGAACAACATTAATAGTAGCCATCATCATCCCATTGTCTCTTCTGTTTGCCTTTTTAATGTTGAAGCTTAAAGGGATGAGTGCCAATTTGCTGTCGCTCGGAGCTGTTGACTTCGGTATTATCATCGATGGGGCAGTGGTAATGGTCGAAGGAATATTTGTTGCTCTGGATCACGAAGCCCGAAAAAAAGGAATGGAAAGCTTTAACAAGTTGGCCAAGTCAGGCTTGATTAAAAATACAGGAGCCCAAATGGGGAAGGCTATTTTCTTTTCAAAGCTCATCATTATTTCAGCTTTACTGCCTATTTTCTCCTTCGAGAAAGTGGAAGGGAAGATGTTCTCCCCATTAGCCTATACTTTGGGATTTGCCTTGCTGGGAGCATTGATTTTCACTTTAACTCTGGTTCCGGTTCTCAACTCAATTTTGCTGAATAAAAATGTTCGCGAGAAAGATAATTTCTTTACCCGAAACGTTACCCGGATTGTTGTGAACGGTTTTCAATGGACTTTTGCACGGAAAAAACTGACTCTTCTTATTGCTGCAGCCAGTTTTGCACTAACGATGTTCTCAACCAAATGGCTAGGAACTGAGTTTATGCCCGACCTGAATGAAGGTGCTTTATGGGTGGAAGCCAAAATGCCTATGAGTTATTCGTTACCCAGAACCGTTGAGATGTGTACGACCTTGAGAAAAGAACTCATGACATTTCCGGAAGTCAACGGGGTTCTGTCGCAAACCGGAAGAAGTAACGACGGAACCGATCCCAGTGGTTTTTACTATGTGCAAATGCAGGTTAATCTAAAACAAAAAAAGGACTGGACCCGCAATATAACATCGGAAGATTTGGTTGAAGAGATGGATACCAAGCTGAAGAAATATCAGGGAATCAACTACAATTATTCTCAGCCAATTGTCGATAATGTTGAGGAAGCCGTTGCCGGACTAAACTGCTCGAATGCTGTAAAAATATACGGAAACGATCTGGATGTTCTGGACGACTGTGCCAATAAGGTACTGGAACAAATCCAGAATGTTCCCGGAATTAAAGATGTTGGAATCCTGCGGAATGTAGGGCAACCCGAGGTTAGTGTGATTCTTGATGAAGAAAAGATGGCGATTTACGGTGTTACTAAAGCCGAAGCTCAGGCCGTAATTGAAATGGCCATTGGCGGGAAAACAGCAACACAGAAGTACGAAGGTGAACGTAAATTTGATATTCGAATCCGTTATCAAAAGGATTTCCGGAAAAATGAAAACGACATTATGATGCTGATGATCCCCACGATTACCGGACATACCATTCCTCTTCGGGAGATCGCCTCATTGAAACAAGATACAGGGCCTGCCTTGATATATCGGGACAATACCCGGCGGTTCATTGGAGTCAAATTTTCTGTTCGGGAGCGCGATTTGGGAAGTACCATTGCCGAAGCTCAAAGCAAGGTAAATGCCAATGTGAAACTTCCTGCAGGATACCAAATTGGATGGACCGGGCAGTTCGAAAACCAGGTGCGAGCCAGCAAACGACTGATGCAGGTAATCCCAATCAGTCTGATACTCATATTTATCCTGCTCTTCATCATGTTTAACAATGCCAAGGATGCCGGATATGTGCTGATAAACGTACCGTTTGCCATCATTGGAGGAATTTTGGCTCTTCATCTGACCGGGATAAACTTTGGAATTTCAGCAGGAGTTGGATTTATTGCGCTGTTTGGAATCTGCGTTCAGAATGGAGTTATCCTGATTTCGGAATTCCATAAGCAGGCGAAAAAGACCAACGATCTCACTCAGGCTATCATCAAGGCCGTGAAGGTCAGAACCCGACCGGTAGTTATGACAGCCATGATGGCTGCTATTGGACTTCTTCCGGCAGCTATGAGCCACGGAATTGGCTCCGAAAGTCAAAAGCCTTTAGCCATCGTAATCATTGGTGGGCTTGTTACCGCAACAATTTTTATTCTGCTTGTTTTCCCAATTATTTACTACAAGGCACTTCATATCCGGGAAAGCAAAAAGAAGAACAAAAACATAATTTCATCTCAGGTTTAATTTTTTTCTAAAATTATGAACTGATAACAACCAAGGCCGTTTCAAGAGTGAACCGGCCTTTTTTATTGAACTGTTAATAATAAGTCGAAAATGCAGAGAAACGGAACAGTTTTTGTTATTTTCATAACATTGCGGTAATGAAAATCGTCTATGGTATGAATATGAAATATTTTTTCCGGTTATTCTCTTTTGTTTTCCTGTTTTCGGGAATTTCTCCGTCGGTACAGGCGGCTATTTTTGCCTCTAAAGTTGATTCTATTCAGCTGGTTTTTGATAATCAGCAGTTGGTGCTTCCCGGAGAGTCTTTTCAGATTGGAATTATCTCATATTGTAAAAATGGGAAGGTAAAGAAAACTGTGGGCCTACTAAACGGATCGGCCTGGTGGTGGCGTTATAAGCTTGAAGTCACCGGGGGAACCAGCAGTGGGGGAAATATCGAAGTGAATGAACAGCTAATGCCGGCTCGCGGGAAATACATTGGAATCAAAGCCTACCCCCGGAAAAAACCGGGACTTGCCAAAGAAATACTGATTCCGCTGAATTACGAGACAAAGATAACTTACCAGCCAACTTCGCTGTTTGATAAATCGCCGGGTAGCCAAATTAAAGGGGAATTGGTTTCCAACTTTAATAATGGGATGGTGCGTATCAGTAAAAACCTGCGAAATAGTAAGGAAACTCGTTTCTTGAAAATTTCAACATCAGGAGGAGTTTGGGAAAACGGACGGTTTACCATCGATCCGGACTTTCGGAAAATTGAAAATCATCAGGCTTTGCTAGTCGTTAATTCGTTGCGAAATACTTCAGTTGCTGATACGTTTGCGGTACGGCTAGATTATAGACATAAGTACAAGCTTCATCTTGATGGGTACTCCGGATCTCCGGGTATGATGGGATCTTCCGGATCTTCGGGCTTCGGTGGAAATAATGGCTCTGACGGGCAGAATGGTCAGAATGGTGAATTTGGCTCTGATGGTCCCGATATTCATGTTTGGGTTGACCTTTATCGGGATTCTCTGTTGAATCAGGATTTGCTTTATGTTTTTGCCAAGAATAGCTGGAGCGATGAGGAGTTTCGCTATTTGATTAATCCGGATGGCGGAAGTATGGATGTTTGCTCTCGCGGAGGTTCAGGAGGTTTTGGTGGCTCTGGTGGTTCTGGTGGTGCCGGATGTGACGGTCGTGATGGCGAAAGATGGATTGAGAAGCATATCGAAAAACGAATTGAAAAACGCCCTGTGATCAAGAAGGTTATTAAGAAAGAGAAGCGAAAAGTAACCGGATCTGATGGGAAAGAGACTGAGGTCGAAGTAGATGTCGAGGTTGACGAAACTGTTTATGTCGATCAGGAAGTTGAAGTGGAGGTTTCGGTTGAAAAGCAAGGTCCCGGAGAAGATGGCGCGAATGGTGGCTGGGGTGGAGCCGGTGGATTGGGTGGTATTGGTGGTTATGGCGGTGAAATTACGCTGTATTTTACCGACGATGCCTGGAACTATCAGAACTTGTTTGTTGCCCGAAGCGAAGGAGGTTCCGGAGGTATGCATGGAAGTGGCGGAAGTGGCGGCCGGGGCGGTTCCGGTGGTCATGGAAATCCCAATGGACGTGACGGAATTCCGGGACAATCTGGCCCATCGGCAATAGGCTGGGCCGAAAGTGGAGGCAGTGGCAGAATTCAAATTCGGCCTACCGAAGAATTTTTCTTTTATACTCCCAAGGAACAGGTGATGGGGAAATAAATCGGGTAGCCTTCCTGCAGAATATCTAAATTGTAAAAAAAGGACTATATATTTATTGATTAATCGGATATGGAGGCTTTTTGGCTAAATTCGTGTAGTTTTACCGATGATGAATTGAATTTCCAAATATGCCAATATATCGTTACAAAAGATGAACAAACTACTACTGCTACTGCTTCTATTTTTCATGTCGTTTTCTTATAATGTTGTTGAGGCTCAGGACGCTAGGTTAGATAGTCTTGAGAATCTATTGAGAAACCATCAAATAGAAGATACTGTAAGGGTAAAGCTCCTCAATGAAACGTGTTATGCCAGTTACAAAAATGATTCGACCAAAGCCCTTAGTCTTGCTAACGAGGCAGCCGAATTAGCAGGCAAATTAAATTTCCCCAAAGGTTTGGCTCAAAGTTATTATGTGACTGGCTTATCGCTTGCGTACAACAAGTCGGATAAGCTGGCTCTGGATTATATTCTTAAAGCGTTGAAAATAGCAGAGGGTATAAATAATAAAGATTTAATTGCGAAGTGTTTGATTTCTTGTGGTGTAAGTTATGCTGCGATAGGTAATATTCCGGAGGCAACTGAATGTTATCTGCGGGCCAAACAAATTGCAGAGATTTTGAGGGATAAGACTTTGATTACAAGGAGTATTGCCTATTTGTCGATGATTTATACCGGGAAAGGTGACTACGAAAAAGCGCTTGATGGATATCGGGAGATATTGCAGATGTTGGATGAGAAAGACGATAGCAAGGTGCGTTCGAGGATTTACATCAATATTGGTGAAATCCACAAATATCAAGGAAATTATCTACAGGCACTTGAATTTTATCACAAAGCGTTAAAGATTAAAGAAAAAGATAAGGAAGAATATGGGATCTCTTTGTCATTCATTAATATCGGTAGTATTTGCACTTTGCAGGGCGATTATGAAAAGGCGTTGGACTATGAGCGTCAGGCATTAAAAATAGCAGAGAAAATAAACGACAAGCGACTGATTTCAAGTTGTTATGAGGAAATTGGTATTGTATATCTGCAAACCAATAAACCGGAAGCTCTGGAGTATTTTCAGAAGGCTTTAATAATTGTCGAGAAACTGTCCTATCAAACGCCCATCTTGCGCATTGTTAGTAAAATAGGCGATTTTTATCGTGCGCGGGGCGATTACAACGAAGCTTTGGTAAACTACTCACGTGCATTAAAGATATCGGAAGAGCTTAGTCGAAAACGGACCATTTGCGAAACCAGTATCAAGATTGGAGGTATTTATCTTCTTCAAAGGGAATATTCAAAAGCTTTAGATTACACGCTGAAAAGTCTGGAGCTTGCCAATGAACTCAAATTGTTGGATAACCAAAAGGATATCCAGAAACAGCTTTCCGAAATATATGCAGCGACAAGCGATTATAAAAGCGCTTATCTCCATCATAAACTGTTTACCGAAGCAACCGATAGCATTTACAATGAGAAAAATGTGAAGCGAATGGCCGAGCTTGAGCTAAACTATAGATTTGAGAAAGAGAAGCAAACGATTGAGTTAATTCAGCAGAAAAAGGATGCCGTGCAACGGGCAATTATGATTGCATTGATTGCAGGTTTGGTACTGGTGTTAATGTTTTCAGGATATGTATTCCGTTCGTCGCTGATAAAACAACGGATTAACCAGACTCTAACGAAACAAAAGGATGAAATTGAAAAGCTTAATACGGAATATCAGGCCGTTAATGAGGTGCTGATGGTTACCAATACTGCGCTTGTTGAAACAAAGAAGAAGGTTGAAGAGAGTGAAGAGAAGTTACGGCTATTGATAAAAAATTCTAACGATATTCTTGTTCTGGTCAATGCGAAAGGAGAACAGATTTTTATAAGTGATGCAGCTAAAGATCTCACTGGATTTGCTGTTGAAGACCTGTTGGATTCGGTTGAGGCTGTTATTTATCCGGATGATTTGGATATTGTTCGTCAACACTGGCACAGAGTTTTAGCGAATAAAGAAGTGGCAGATGTTGTTCAATACAGACATAAACATAAGACAAACGGATACGTTTGGTTTGAAGCTGTGGCACAGAATTTTCTGGATAATCCGGCGATTGGTGCTGTTGTGGCCAATGTGCGCGATATTACCGAACGTAAGAAGGTGGAATTGGCGCTTAAGGAAAGTGAAGCAGCAAACGAACAGTTGTTAAAAAATGAGATTGAGCGAATCAATCAGGAGCTTGAAATGAATCAAAAGTCTATGACTGCTGCAACATTGAAGTTGATTCAAAACTCCGAACGCGATGCTCAAACGATTGACCGGCTTCAGGAAATTGAGAAGGATACCAATTCGGAGGGTAAGCAAAAAATAAAATCACTTATTGCTGATAACAAGCGAATCTCCTACAACTCAAACTGGGATGAATTTGAAATTTTATTCGAGAAGGTGCATCATTCGTTTTATGAAAGATTGAATGCCCAATATCCAACACTAACCGTCAATGAGCGAAAATTGTGTGCATTTTTGAAGTTAAATATGAGTAATAAAGACATTACTCATATTACATTTCAATCGGAAGATGCTTTGAAAAAGGCTCGTTTGCGTTTGCGTCAGAAACTTGAAATTGGGCGGGAAACCAATCTGGTTGCCTTTCTTCAGAATATTTGAGTAAGATCGGTAGTTGTGATAAAGTTTGAGATTGTCTCCTTTTTGTCTCCTGAGATTCATGCAGTATAGTTCAGAAAGATTTTTAGCTTTGTTTGATGAATATGTCTAAATCCGACAAATGCGAACTGCTGTCTTTCGGTCAAAATTATTGTTTCTGAATATCCTTTTTTCTTTAGTCCTTGCCGGTACATCATTGGCATATGCTGCCGATGGAAAGAAATCAAAAAATTATAAAATATGAAGCGAATATTTACTTTGTTTTTTGCTGTTTGGGGATTATGTGCAGTGGCACAAACGCCTGTAGCGCCTGCTGGTTCAGGTACCGTTGGCGATCCTTATCAGATAGCCACACTCGACAATCTGGCTTGGGTTTCGACCAATACAAGTGCCTGGAGTCGAAATAGTGTGCAGGTTGCAGATATTGATGCTTCTGCAACGAGTGGATGGAATCTTGATGGTACTATCTATTTAGGATTTTCTCCGATTGGAAGTGGCTCCGGCTTTACCGGAACATACAATGGTCAGGGACATACTATTTCCGGATTGACGATTAACCGAAGTGCAGAATCTTATGTTGGATTGTTTGGATATGTAAGTGGAGCCGGTAAAATCAGTAACCTGGGGCTCGTAAGTGTGAACATTAAGGGGTACAATTCTGTCGGGTGTATTGCCGGACAATGTGATGGAACGATTACGAACTCATACACCACCGGAACTGTTGTTGGAACGGCAGGTAGTGCTGGTCGTATCGGTGGTTTGGTTGGAGATTTATGGGGAGGAATTAATGGATCATACAGTGCTGTCGTTGTTAGTGGCTCTCAATATGTGGGTGGCTTGGTTGGATCTTGTGGATCCAATAGTACCACAAGCACAATAACTAATTCATATAGCACCGGTAATGTTACCGGAAGTTCGATTGTCGGGGGACTGGCCGGTTATCTCTATCAAGGTTCTGTTACGAATTCGTATAGTACCGGCAATGTTGGTGTTAATGCGGTTAATGGGATTGCCGGAGGTTTTCTAGGCTCTTCTTTAGGCGGAACTGTAACTAATTGTTTTTGGAATACAATAGCTTCAGGACAGATTGCAAGTGCTGGAGGTACAGGGGAAACGACTGCGGAGATGAAAACTCAGGGAACTTTTACTCCGTGGGATTTTTCTTCGGTCTGGGGAATTGATGGTACTACAATAAAAAATAATGGTTATCCATATTTGAGTTGGCAATATCCTGCAAATCCATGCGTAAATCCAACAAGTGGTGGAACCATTGCAACTGATCAGTATGGTTCTATTCCTTATGATCCGCTGGTGCTTACCAATATTGTGTCTCCATCGAATTATCTTGGAACCGTAGAATATAAATGGCAAAAGTCAACGACCAGTGGTGATGCTGGTTATACGGATATTGCAAACAGTAATCTTGCAACCTGTGATCCTGGAATAATAACGGAAACAACCTGGTATAAGCGATTAGCCCGGACGACTTGTATGAGCGGATGGGGCGGTGCTGCCGCATCGAATGTTGTTAAGATAACGGTGAGTCCGGCATCTGTGGGCGGAAATGTTACCGGTGGGGTTAGCCCAATAACTTACGGAAACCCAATCGGATTATTGACCCTTCGTGATTATTCCGGAACTGTGGTGAAATGGGAAAAACGGGTTGGTACGAATTCCTGGGTGGATATAAATAATACAGGAGATACTTATAGCGAAACACCCGCTTCTGCCGGAACCTGGCAATATCGTGCATTGGTAAAAAGTGGTATCAGTGTTGAGACCTATTCCAATCCGGTAAATATTGTTGTGGTTCCTCAGACCTTGATTGTAACTGCGGAAGATAAATCTAAAATATATGATGGTGCAGGTTTCAGTTCGTTCACCGTTAGTTATAACGGGTTTGTGCTGGGAGAAACAGCAGCCAAACTGAATGGTGCACTTGTGTATAGTGGATCGGCAACTACGGCTGTTAATGCAGGGAAAAATTATGAGATTATTTCAGGCGGACTAACTTCCAGTAATTACAGTATTTCATTTGTTCCCGGGAAATTGACAATCGCGAAGAAGGTATTGACTGTTATGGCAGTAGGTCCATCGAAAGAATATGGAACAACCTTAATCTCCAGTTCGGGTTCAACGAATTTTATTGCAGGAGTTACTGGGGTTGGTTCAGAAATCGTGACTGGAGTGACTTTAACTCCGGATGCAGCAGGCCTTTCGCCAGCAACTCCAGCTGGTGCGGCTTATGCCGTTAATCCTTCTCTGGCAACGGGGACGGGTGGTTTTAGTGAAAGCAATTATTCAATCACGTATATGCCTTACAATGGCGTGGTTAGCAAGAAGGCATTGATGGTTGTTGCTGATAACAAATCAAAAACTTATGGTTCACTTCTTCCTGCTTTGACCGTAAGTTATATTGGTTTGGCAAATGGTGAAAAAGTTCCGGCTAATCCACCGACAGTCAGTACACCTGCAACGGCATCAAGTCCTGTTGCAGCGTATGTAATTAATGTTAGTGGAGCTGCTGATCCGAATTATGTGATTAGTTATACTACTGGTATTTTAACTGTCAATAAAGCCGAACTCGTGATTGCTGCGGATAATAAGTCAAAAAACTATGGATCTCCGCTTCCTGCCCTGACGATAAGTTATACCGGTCTGGTTAATGGCGATATTGCTCCGTCAATTAAACCAACAATTAGTACAACAGCATTAGAGCTAAGTCCGGTTGGTTCGTATCCGATTTTGATTTCAGGAGCGGCCGATCCAAACTACTCAATTAGCTATTCATCAGGAGTACTAGCGGTAACAAAGATCCCATTGACGGTTGTGGCTGATGAACTGTCGAAGGTTTATGGTATGCCCGACCCTATATTAACTTATACTTCAGATAAAACATTGATCGGAGGCAGCACTTTTACCGGAACGTTGTCTCGTTCTTTTGGTGAAAATGTTGGTTCGTATGCTATAAATATTGGCACTTTAAGTGCTGGGGCCAATTACGACATCACTTTTGTAAGCAAGTCACTTCGTATAACAGCTAAATTATTGACGATTACTAATCCAGCTCTGACGATGTCCCGTATTTACAATGGGGGAACCGCAGCCAGTGTTACCGCAGGTAGCTTAATCGGATTAGTTGCCGGTGATGAGACAAAAGTTGGTGTTTCTGCTATTGCAAATTATACCACTCAAAATGTGGGTGTTGGAATCCCAATCAATGTAGTCTATTCTTTATCGGGTGGGGCAAGTGATAATTATATCAAGCCGGCAGATTACTTTGTTTCGACTGGTGAAATTACTGCCAAACAGTTAACGGTTAGCAATACGGTTGTTACTACCAATAAAATGTATGATGGAACGACCAGTGCACTAGTTGAAAAGGCTGGAATTTTATCCGGCGTTGAATCCGGAGATGTAAGTAATATTGGCGTTTCAGCAATTGCAAATTATAATGATGCAAAGGTTGGTATTTCTAAATCAATTACCGTGATCTATACGCTTACGGGTAGTGGAGCTGCTAATTATATTGTTCCTTCCAATTTGCAAATCAACAATGCAAAAATATCGGAGTTTGTCGTGCTGAATACATTGCAATCACCAGGTTCCGGCTGCGAAGGAACTGATCTGGAACTAAGCTATACTGTTTTAAAAGGAACACCGGTTCAATACCAGATTGTTTTTGGTACATCAGCACTTGCTGAGGGCTTTAAGCAGACGGGTTATACCAATTTGATTTCAACAGGATCCAATGGACTTATATCTATTCCTGTTTCTTCAGGAACTCCTTATGGAACCTATCAGGCTTCACTCCAGATGCGAAATGAATTGGGAGTGGTGAGTGATGTCTATCCATTCCAGTTTGTTGTTAATGTTTCTTCTGACTATATCATTCCTAAGTTCGACGATGTGGTGTTGTGTAACAACAAAGCCAACAACTTCAGTGCTTTTCAGTGGTACAAGAACGGTAAAGCAATTGATGGGGCAACCAAACAATATTACAGTGATCCGAATGGATTGGTAGGAAGCTACTCGTTGAAAGTAATGACTACTAATGGCCAGGAATATTTCTCTTGTCCGAAAGTCTTAAATACGCCCCTGAAGAGTAAGGTTACCGTTAGCATTTTCCCAAATCCGGTTAAAGTAAATCAGGAGAGTACGGTAAAAATTTCGGGTTTGAGCGATGACGAGTTGAATGGAGCCCGGATGACCATCTACAATATTCAGGGAATTCAGGTTTATTCAACTTCGGTTGTTAATGAGTTGAATCCGGTTACTCTGCCGTTTAAGGATGGAGTTTATATCGGTAACATTACAACGGCTAATGGCAATAAGTATTCTTACCAGATCATATTGCTTAAATAAGAGTATTAAACGACAAAGAACAATTCTGAGAGATGAAAAAACAACTTATACTGGGATTAGTCCTGCTTTTTTGTACTACTGCTTATGCGCAGGAAGATGGTCATTATTTTTACCTGAATGCCGGAAGTGGATTTCACAATCTGTCCTACGGTCTTAAGGATGGTAGTGAAAAAGGAGGTTTGGGTTATTCGTTTAATGGGGGATATAGCTATTTTTTGAATAACCACTTGGGTTTGCAAACTGGGTTAGGACTTCGGACTATTCGTCCGTTGGCTACATTAAATTATAACACCGTAACACCTTTGGTTGATGATGACGGCGAAAACAATGATTTTCGTACGAACTACAGCAACTGGAAAGAGAAACAGCAATTGTTATTCCTCGATATTCCATTAGGCTTGCAATATCGCTTTGGGAGCAACGAGAAATTGCGTTTCTTGGCCAGTGCCGGAATGAAAGTTTCGTTTCCGTTAAAGACGAAATATCAAACAGATGGAGGAAATATTGTTACTTCGGGGTATTACAGTCAGTGGAATGTCGAGTTGAAAGACATGCCGCGTCATGGTTTTACCACCATCACCGATTTACCCAAAGGTAACGTTTCCATTAAGCCATCTTATGGAGGATTTGCGGAGTTGGGAGCTCTTTACCGGTTATCGGATCGGCTCGATCTTTATGTGGGCGGATACCTCGATTATGGCTTGAATAATGTAGCAAGGAGTAGTGATAAACCGCTTTATCAGCCCGATGGCGTATATAACGGCGTGCTTGCTTCAAATCAGAAGGATCGTGCAAAACTTATATCGTTTGGGCTTAAGCTTGGGGTACAATGGCATTTTAAGAGCCGGGAAGCTGTTGAATTGTCGGCCGAACGGGCACAGGTTGTAGTTACTCCTCCGGTTGTTGAAAAGCCGGTTGTCGAGAAACCTTTTGTTGAAAAACCGCAGGTGAAAATATTCGAGCAACCCGTAGTTGTTGAAAAGCCAGCTCCGAAAGCTGAAGTAGCAAAGACAGAAATAGCAAAGCCGGAAGTAAAGAAAGCCCCTGTAGCTAAAGCAGAAAAGAAAGAAACTCCTTATGCCAGAGCAAGAGAACTTGCAGAATCGATAAAAGTTTATTTTGATTTTGAATCGAGCAAGCCATCGGACTCGGAAGATTTGAAGATTTCGGAGCTGAGTAAAATTCTGAAAGCTAATCATTCGATTATCCTTCATGTTGTTGGCCATACGGATAATCTTGGATCTCAGAAGTTGAATAAGAAATTAGGTCTTCAGCGGGCAATTGCGGTGAAACAAAAATTCGTAAACAAAGGGGTTCGCAGTGCGCAGTTGCATACGGAGGTGAAAGCATTGGATACCGCAAATGACAAGCGATCTCTGAACCGGGTTGTTACACTTGCAGTGAAATAGTCCCAGCATTTTTTGAAAAGGATACTTTTTTACATTAATTCTATAACAAGGGAGTTCCTGTCCGATTTCGGGCGGGAATTTTTCTTTTTGATTAACCGATTGGTTATTTCATCGATTTAATCTAGTTTTAGATGGGATTACAATGGAACGAAGCCTATCACGAAAGCTCGCTCAATCTCAATGATAAATAACCGGAAACAGAAAAATATGAAAAAACGACTTCGTGCATTTGGAGAAATAAAGGAAGACTCGTTCCATTTCGAAGATATTGAACGATATTTTCGGAAGAAGGATCATTCGGATGCATTTCAAGTGTTGAGTGAAAAGACTTGCATTGATTTAGATTTTCAGGAATTATTTATGTTTGTTGACCGGACGAATTCAAGAATTGGACAGCAATTTTTATACAATAAATTTAGGACTATTCCAGTACAACCAAATTCGAATAATGAAAATATAATCAGTGAGTTAATTGAGAATTCAGATTTTCGGGTGCCCATTCAATTCCAGTTGTCCAAATTGAATAATAACAATGCTTTTTATATTAGTTCGTTATTTCAGGAAGAACATCTGAAAGCGCCGAAATGGTTTTTTGTGGTTCGGCTACTGTCTTTTACAAGTTTACTTTCCTTGCTGTTACTTCCAATTAATCCTCAAATGGTTTTTGTCTTGCTTGGGGTATTCCTTGTCAATCTGGGTGTTCATTATTGGAATAAAAGGAACCTGTATCAATATCTCAATTCTCTGCCTCAGCTTCTTCGGTTAAATGAGGTAGCTAAGAAATTATACAAAAATGATCTTCTTAAGGTAATTAATCCTAATCTTTCTGGCTCGATAAGTATTCTCAATAAAGTGCGAAACCGTATGTCGTTCTTTAGTCTGGAAGCCAAAATGCAGGGAGATATGCAATCTATTCTCTGGGGACTTCTGGAGCTTTTTAAAATACTTTTTCTTCTGGAACCTTTGTTCCTGTTTGGCGTGTTAAATCGGCTTGATGCCAAACGAAAGGAGATTGAAGAAGTCTTTGTGTTTGTTGGGGAAATCGATTCATTAGTTTCAATTGCATCGTTACGGAAGGGACTCGACAGGTATTGTATCCCGGAAATCATCCATCAGCAAAAGACGATCGTTGCGGAAGATGTATATCACCCATTAATATCCGATTGTGTTAGAAATAGCATTCATGTTAGCGATAAGTCTATTCTGCTGACGGGTTCAAATATGTCGGGAAAAACTTCATTTATCAGGACTATAGCAATTAATGTATTGTCGGGTTTGACCTTAAACACTTGCTTTTCTGAACGGTTTCGAATGCCCCGAATGGGTATTTATTCTGCTATTCGGATTAGCGACGACTTAATGAATGATAAGAGTTACTATTTCGAGGAGGTGATGACGATTAAAGAAATGATTGATAAAAGTGTGGAAGGTAAGCCTTGTTTATTTTTGCTCGATGAAATTTTTAAGGGAACCAACACGGTTGAACGGATTTCGGCAGGGAAAGCCGTTTTGTCTTCACTTGCGAAAGCCGATAATCTGGTATTTGTATCGACGCACGATATTGAATTGGCCGATCTGCTGAAAGATGAGTATGAATTGTATCATTTCAGTGAGATCGTTGACCAAAAAACTGTTGATTTTGACTACAAACTAAAGGAAGGAAAGCTGAAGGATCGAAATGCAATACGAATTCTTCAGATTAACGATTATCCTGAGGATATTATCAGAGAAGCAATTGAAATATCAAAAGAATTAGACAAAACGAAGGTCGTTTAATTCTGCAGCCCAAACCCAGAAGGCTCTCCAATCAGCAACGATTTAAAATCACCCGGATATTTTTCCTGATAGAGTTCGTAATAGAGTTTTACGAAATTATCGAATACCGAATGAGCCAGACTTAGTTTGCCCTGACGGGTGAGTATGTTGATTTTTTTGCGCAGTGCAGGTTCATTCAGCGGATCATTGATGCTAATGACTTCGGCAACTTCCAAAAGTAACGATTCGAATTTCTCTTCATGAAGCATTCGGAACAGGTTCAGCCCAAATTCGATAATGCGGTTGCTCATCCGGTCGATATACGGATCAACCCAGGATTCGCTCATGTTTTGGAATAGTGTGCCTTGTTTCAAAATTGCCATTAGTTCAGGCAACTCTTTGACCAGCTTATTCAGGTCGGTATCTGTTTGGTTTAGCCGCTCTTCCACAAAATCATAGTCGACAAAGTATCCCGGAACAAAATCAATTTTCCAGAGTTTGTCCTGAAACCCCAGTTTTACAGATGGACAGGCCGTCAATAGAGCCTTTAGATTTTGAATGTTCGTTCCCCGAATATTCTTGGCATTTTGAGGACTAACCCCCGGCCATAAACAATCGGATAGTTCTTTTGAACTGATCCCTTTTTGCCCGGCTACGCTATGCAGAAAGATCAACACAAAAAGCTGTTTTAGCTTTGGCGAGAACTTCTGGCTTATATCTTTTCCTTCGCTATTGTACACTTTTAACCCACCAAAACAGCAGATATGTTCCTGATTGTCGGGTAAATTGGAAATTGTTTGTACTGCAAATTCGGATGATGGTGCATGTACTGGAGGTTGATCAGTTGCAGGTTCTTTGGTGAATCTTTTCCGGTGTAGAATATAAACCAGAGATCCGGTGGTAGCAATGGCGGAGAGTAGTGTCCAGACCAACCAGATTACCGTACCCGTTTGTCGGTCGTCCTTACTCGACATATACTGGCATCTGACTTCTTCTTCATTCAGTTCCCGGTCCCAGATTTTTAATTCTCCGATATAGCCAACAAAGGATTCTTCCCACAGATTACTGCCAATTAGCGTGGTGTAATCCGATTCAGTATATTTCGACAGTAGATTTATCTTGTCGGTCAATTCGCCATTCAGGTAAAAACTGATGTGGTTATCGGTTCCGGTATGCACCAGGCTTATGAACGACCACGAATCTTTTGGTATCTTGATTTTGGAATAATAATCCTTGATCCCCTGCATGGTAAATGTCAGAATCCCGTTATGTAGTTTCAGTACAAAATCTTTTCCTTTTCCCAGGATGCAGTTGTTTTTATCCAGTTGTGTAGGCTTAATCCAGGCGGTGATGCTAAAGTTGGGTTTTAGTGCCGTTTTGCTCGATAATCCGCAGTCCAGATAAGCTTGGCCAGAGAAATAGCCACAATTGCCTCGTTGTTCGTCACGGGCAAAGTCAAGCCCATATAAAATGAAATCACTTTCATTTTTTCGGGCACTGTTACTTGCTTCCTTCGCGAAAAGGTAATCATCGGTCAATCCGAATTCCGGTTTAAGGGGAACTGCATTGAAGATTTTAAGTTCTCGTAGTTTTTCAGGAGTAGGCAGGATAATGTCGGGCGAAAACTGAAATCCTGCTTTGTATGGCGACATTGCATAGTTTGGTGGTGAACCAATTGGGAAGCTAAAATAGCCATTGGTTCGTCGATTAGGAAATTCTTTCCACGATACATCAGCCAATAACTGATCGCCATTGCGAACAACTCCAAAAATCTTGGGCTGACCATTCAGCGAAGCAACAACTCGTGCAATATCAAGAATATTCGTTGCATTGGCTGAAATGAAATTAGGTAGTTTCCCGGTACGTTCCCATATTCTGACAAACGTTCCTAATGATGGAACAGAATCTGATTTGGGAATGATCCGAAGAAATTCGCGGCAACTCATTGACGGTTGTGTCGGTTCTTCATTTTTTGTTAACTCAAGATTGTTCAGTTCATTGCCTGATAAGGCAATGAACTCAGATTTGCTTCCTGTTAAGGTATTCCCGGTTTCATTAATAAGAACAACTGGCAGATTCTGTTTGGGGATTCTGGTAATCAACGCCTGAAGTTTTCCATTAATTTCTCCTGAAGTTACAAAAGCCAGTGGTATCTTTTTTTCCAAAAGTGTATCAAATTGCGCATCGGTCAACGTCTGACAATCAAGTAAAATATATGATCTCAACCGGATAACTTGTCGGATGCTATCTGTTTTTTCCGGATAGTTCGTACTCTCTGCTGACAAAAACAGCGGAAGAACATTCAGCAGAATGACTAGAATCAACTTATATGAAGGCCTATTCCTGTTCAAAGATTGAATTTGATAAATCGAATGAATTGCAAATTTATAAAAACAGATGCTCATCCAGACTGATGAATAAAAAATCGAATGCGGAATTGCGATTAAGGCTTGCAAATTAGTTAAAAATTCGAATGAAATTCGTTCAAAAACCGGATCTTCGCAGTTTGATCCTGAAATACAAATGGCAAAAAATAAATTCAGCGCAATTTTCTTCGGTAAAGCAGCTTTGCCTATCTGGCTGGCGTTGGTAACTTGGGGGCTGACCGAACTGTTTGCAGTTCATCCTCAACTTGCTGAAACAGGTTATTCACAGACGCTCTATCCTGTATTTGCATTTGTTCTTTCGTTTTTTAGCCGATGGGTTTCATTCTCGGTTGACGATGCTTTTTATGCTCTGCTGGCTGTTTTTCTTCTTGTTCTGTTAATCCTGACGATCTTCCGAAAGATTGGAATTGGCCGATTCTTTCTGTTGCTGATTCAGACTCTGGCGATTGTCTATGTGCTTTTTTACTGGTGCTGGGGATTCAACTATTTCCGTAGTGGATTTAACGACCGGCTTCAGATTGCCAAATCAAAAACGGATACCGTACAATTTGTGCGGGTTTTTAGTTCGCTGATTACCCAAACCAATGAGTCGTATTGCTCCTACGATGGTGTAAAACGTGCTACTATTGATTCGTTGGTCGAATGCAGTTATCGGGCAAATGCTTCGTTTTTAGGAATTACTTATCCACAGGGACACCGTCGGCCGAAGCCTATCACCATGAGTTCTTTTTTTGCAAAGGCCTCCATTGCCGGTTATTATGGTCCGTTTTTCAGTGAGGTGCATCTCAACGATAGTTTGCTGATGATGGAATATCCGCAGGTGCTAGCACATGAATCGGCTCATCAGTTTGGAATTACCAGTGAAGCTGAGGCTAATTTCTACAGTTGGCTGGTGTGTTCGCGGAGCGAATCAAAACCACTTCAATACAGTGCCAATATAGGCATGTTAAACTATTTTCTGTCGCAGGCTAAGCGGCTTCATAATTTCCCGGAGTTGGTACATCAGATTCAGAAACCGGTTATCGACGATATTCGGAAAATGCAGAAACACTGGGCTAACATGCGTAGCGAAAGCGTCGATAAAGTAGCAGGAACGGTGAATGATGCCTATCTGAAAACCAACAAGATCGAAAAAGGTGTTGCTGATTATTTTGGCGTCGTTCAATTTATTATGGACTACTCAACCGATTCGCTGGCACAGAAAAGAGCAGTAGGAAGTCGGTGATTTAGGCTGAAGTGTATAAATCAGCTCTCATTTGAACTTCAGATTTGAAAATCTTCTTTTTGCTTCAGCGATTACCTCTTCCCGGGAGTATGTTTCTCCCTCTTCACTTAACTGTAATGCTGATTTTGGACAGTAAGATCATCTTGCAATTTGCCAAATTTAGCTAAATTTAGACGGTTGACTTGCCAAATTTAGCTAAATTTAGACGGCTTACTTGCCAAATTTAGGTTTTTTGAAAACACTTTCTTATTTTTGTGAATGTAAGTAAAACAAAATCAATGGAATCATTATGGTATAACCGTTATCTGGAGACCCGTACGGAGGCTGTTCTGAAAAAAGGGAAGGTGTTCGTGCTGTATGGACCGCGTCGTGTTGGAAAAACCGAACTGATCCGAAAACTGATTGCCGGGGTGTAGGGGAAGGTTTTTACTGGAACTGGCGACAATCAGGAGGTGCGTGAATTGTTATCGGCTCAGAAATTAAGTCAGTTGCAAAGTGCATTTGGTAGTTATCAGTTGGTTTTTATTGACGAAGCTCAACGTATTCCGGAGATTGGATTTGGTCTGAAGTTACTAATCGACCATTTCCCGGAAATGATTATTCTGGTAACTGGTTCTTCGTCGTTCGATTTGTCGAATAAGATTGGAGAACCATTGACCGGCCGGAATATGCTTCGTATTTTATTTCCGGTTTCGGTATTGGAGCTTAACGAGCAGTTTGGTGGTATGTACGTACTTCAGAAATTGGAAGAGTTGCTCGTTTATGGTGCTTATCCTGAAGTGTTAAATGCGTCTTCTTTGTATGATAAGAAAGAGTACCTGATGTCGATCCGGGATTCTTATCTGCTGAAGGATGTTCTGGAATTGGAAAATGTAAAGAATCCTTCGAAACTCAACGATTTACTGAAATTGCTTGCTTTTCAGATCGGACAGGAAGTTTCGTTGAATGAGTTGAGCAATAATCTGGGTATTGCCAAACAGAGTGTAGAGCGTTACCTTGACTTCCTGGAGAAAACTTTTGTTATTAAAAAGGTTGGTGGTTTTTCGCGAAACCTGAGGAAGGAAATTGTGAAAACGGCACGTTATTACTTTTGGGACAATGGAATCAGAAATGCTTTGATTAATAATTTCAACCCAATTACTCAGCGGGATGATCTGGGAATGCTCTGGGAAAATTTCCTGTTTATGGAACGCTTAAAGACCAAATCGTACTCCCGTATTTTCTCCAATGATTACTTCTGGCGAACTTACGATAGGCAGGAAATTGATCTGGTGGAAGATCGCGATGGCAAACTTTATGCTTTCGAATTTAAGTGGAACCCCAAAAATGTAAAAGCCCCCAAAGCATGGCAGGATGCATATCCTGATGCTGAATATCAGGTTGTCTCAAAAGAGAATTTCCTCGAATTTCTGATCTGAGTTTAAATCAATCCCAGTTGTCCGGCATATCGGACTGCTTCGGCCGTGTTGCTTACATTTAGTTTTTCGATGATGCGCTGCCGGTGGGTATTTACGGTATTGACACTGATATACAATTTGTCGGCGATTTGTTTGCTGATTAAGCCTTTCCCAAGTAATTGCAGAATTTCCTGTTCCCGGAAGCTGAGTTTTTGCTCTGTCAATAATGGTAGTGACGGGAAATGGTATAACTCTCCGGTTTGCGTATTAACCAGTCGATAACGGCATAGCGAGTTCATATCCTGGTCGGGTGATAAATCCATTACGCTCATCGATAACCAGGCATTACCGTGCTGATCGAGTTCCAGTAGCTTATGTTGCTCAATAACCCGGACATAGCTCCCGTTTTTTCCTTGTGTGCGGTAATCCATAATCACCTTGATGGATTTCATCTGTTCGCGCCAATCGGGGTCAACCCGAAGAATAATGGAGAATAGCTGATCTGAAACCTGTTTTAGCTGACACAGGTCGTCTGGATGCATGCGCTGGTCAATGTAATCATTATCCGGATAGGCTACCCGGCTTTTATCCCAGCCCAGCAATTCCGTAAAATTTGGCGATAGATATACATGTTTCATTTGTGCCAGATCGAAGATGGAAATAACACTACTTTGCATAATGCTCAAACTTTCAAGAAAAGCAACGTGCTTCGCTAGTATCGAATAATCCAGACTTTCCTTACATAGTTGCTGACAGACCTGCTCAATGATCGTTTTTTCTTTCTCCATAAATTACTGATTTATCAGTATTGCCGGTTGTGTAAGTTCGCGGCAATTTTGTACCCGACAGCAAGATAACGGAAATACAGGAAACATTAGTATAAAACAAAAACAATGTACAGAAAACAATTGATTCTATTTTTAGTAATGTCGCTGATGGTGCTGGTGCTTCATGCACAGGATCGGGGACAGGTCATTAAAGGCAAAATCGTGGATGCCTTCACGCAAACACCACTTCCGGGGGCTTCAGTAGTGGTTCAGGGGAGTAACCCAACTCTGGGAACGATTACCGATGCTGAAGGTAATTTCAAACTTTGGAACATGAAGCCCGGACGTTACAATCTGCTGGTGAGTTTTATCGGATACGAGAACTTTATCTTTCGGGAGATTTTGGTGGGTTCAGGAAAAGAAGTAATTCTGAATGCCGGATTGAAAGAACTGGCAGGGCAGATTGAGGAAGTGAAAATTACTGCAGGTACGTCGAAAGAACAAGCCGGAAATCCAATGGCTACAATCAGTGCCCGGCAACTTAGCGTGGAAGAAGCCAGTCGCTATGCCGGAGGGTACGATGACCCGGCTCGTTTAGCAGGTTCGTTTGCCGGTGTTGCTTCTGAAATGGGGAACAATGGAATTGTTATCCGCGGAAACTCCTCGCGATACATGCTTTGGAAAATGGAAGGAGTTGAGATCTCGAACCCCACCCACTTTGCCGATGTTATTGCTTTTGGTGCCGGAGGAATTACCGCTTTAAGCAGCCAGATGCTGGCTAACAGCGATTTTTTTACCGGTGCATTTCCGGCCGAATATGGTAATGCTCTTTCCGGAGTGTTTGATGTGAAACTGCGTACCGGAAATGCCGAAAAACGTGAAACGGCTATTCAACTTGGAGGAATTGGGGTAGATTTTTCGTCGGAAGGTCCGTTCCGAAAAGGCGGACGTGCATCGTATCTGTTCAACTACCGCTATTCGACACTGGCTCTGCTGAAATCCATGATTCCTTCGGATGCCGGTGTGATAAAATATCAGGATCTTTCGTTTAAACTCAACTTCCCGACGAAAAAGGCCGGAACATTTACACTTTGGGGAATTGGTGCGTTGGATGCTCAGGATCGGGATGCAATAACCGATCAGGCAAAGTGGAAGAAAGAAGCCGATAAGGAAGCATTTAAGCTGAATATGTCGAACGGTGCGCTGGGGCTTACCCATAAGCTTATCCTGAATGATTGCACCTACCTGCATACCAGTCTTTCCGGATCGGGAAACAATATCGAAACGCAGTACAACGAACTCGATAAACAGCTTGTTCTGCAGTCGCGCGAACGGGTGAATAACGATACCTGGAAATTTTCAGCGTCCACGACTTTGAATCATAAATTTGGCCCCCGGCATTTTAATAAAACCGGAATCGTTTACAATCGTCATTTCTATTCGGTTGATAACCGCGAAGCTAAACCGTTGGGCAGCGCGTTGCAGGCCTATGCCCTGGAAGATGGAAATACCTCGTCGGTTCAGGCGTTTAGCCAGTCGAATATTCAGATAGGCAGAAAAACAGAGCTGGATGCCGGATTGTTTGCCCACTATTTTGGCTTGAACAACGAGTTAAGCCTCGAACCACGCGTGGGATTAAAATGGAAATTTGTACCGGGGCAATCGTTCGGTTTAGCTTACGGACTAAACAGCCGGATTGAAATGATTGGTTTTTATCTGGCCCGGCAACAAACGGCTAACGGGATTATTCAGCCCAACAAAGATCTTCGGATGTCGAAGTCCCATCACTTTGGACTGGCATGGGACTGGCTGATTAATCCGGATTTACGCCTGAAGGTGGAGCCTTATTTCCAGTATCTGTACGATATACCGGTCATTCCGGATCGCTATTTCTCGCTTCAGAATCTTGAACTCGATTGGTTTTTCAACGATAAACTGGTGAATAAGGGAACCGGAACCAATACGGGGATTGACTTTACACTCGAACGGTTTTTGAAGAATGACTATTATTACCTGTTTACTGCATCTGTTTTTGATTCGAAATACAAAGGCGGTGATGGAATTGAACGGAATGGCTTATATAACAAGCATTTTATCTTTAATCTGCTGGGCGGAAAAGAATGGAAAACCGGTCGAAAGAAAAATAATATTTTTGGAGTAAATGCACGGCTTTCCTATGCTGGTGGCGATCGTCTGAGTCCGATTCTGGAAAACGAGTCGGTTAAACAGGGCGAGATGGTGTATGATTACACCAGGGCTTATACCGAAAAGGAAAAGAATGCTACCGTGCTTTCATTCAGCGTTTCGTACCGAGTTAACAAACGAAACCATGCCGGAATATGGTCCCTGCATGTGCTGAATGCTCTGGGAAATGAAGAGTTTCGGGGATACGAACTTGATGTAAAAACGGGTTTGCCGGTAAAAAAATACGACCGGATTGTGGTCCCGAACCTGAGCTATAAAATTGAGTTTTAGAGTACCGGACAGCCTGCTTAAACAGCCTGCGCTACTTCTTGTTGCAAACAAGGTGGCGCAGGCTGTTTTGTTATTAGCCTACAAAATAAACCTCCAATCGTTTTGTTTTATAAACATAAGCCCGTACTTTTAATGAGTTGAAATACAATAGCGCGAATAGGGAAGGCCCGGCAAAAAATGAATTTGAAAAAAGTACCGTATGTCTTCTGCTATTTAGGCGTTGGGCGCCATGTTGAAAATATAACATAATGAAAAAAGAAAGAATTCATACAAGGGACTTTATTTGAAGATGACTATTTAGTGAGAACACTAGGTAATTTGGGTGGAAAAAACGGTGGAATTGACCACCTGATTCCAGTTTAAATTGACCACCATTTCTGGGGCAAACTGACCACCAGATTTCTGATCAAATTGACCACTGTTTCCGGAGGAAACTGACCACCTAAAATCAGTTACTTTTTACCCATACTTTCGTTCAAAAAAGGAGCGGATTATGGCAAATAAATTAACGGACATGAGTAAAATTAGAAAAGCGATTAAGTTGCATTGCAGCGGGAAGAGCAAGCTGTTTATAAGCCAATATTTATCCTTATCAAGGAATACCGTAAAGAAGTATATTTCCCTTTTTGAAGTTCATGGGTCGACCATTGAAGAGATCAATCAAAAGACTGACCTTGAGTTGGAAATGTTGTTTTCACACCCTCCGGAAGAGTCCATTAGCCCGCGATTACAAAAGCTATACGAGTTTTTCCCTCATATGGAACGGGAGCTCAAACGGGTTGGCGTCACGGGTCAGTGTATGTGGGAAGAGTACATTAAAAAATACCCCGGGGGTTACCTGACATCATATCCGTTAATAAGATATAAATATATTGTACATAATGCTTTAGGTGTGACGAAGCAGAATTTGCTAGTGTTTTAGTATTAAATTATTGTTGATTGAATAAAAAAGGATGATAAAGGATGGATTATTTCTTTAAAACTCTTTCTTTTGATATCAAAATGTGAGCTCATGGTCGGATCAATGAAAAAAATGACAGAACTGCCGTACCTCTTATCTTCAGAAGAGCGGTTTAGTGATTTTTTTTCAAGTAATTATCGTGCAGCATGTCTTATCGCGTTGAGGTATGTTAAAGATGTAGATCTTGCTGAAGATCTGGTTCAGGATGTTTTTGTTGCTTTTTGGGAAAATAGTCAAAATTTGGGGCCCGTGTCCAACCTTAAAAATTATTTTTTCACAGCCATTAAAAATCATGCTATAAATCTAATCCAGCGTAATAAATCCAACACAATTTCTCTTGCGTCGTTATTTATTGATATTTCTGAGGATGAAAATGCAGATCATTTTGCAGACGAGGAACTTGCAGTTAAAATATGTCAGGCAATTGATGAATTACCTACAGCTTGTCGTAAGATATTCCTTTTAGCCTACCAGAATAATTTTACGTATCAGCAAATTGCTGATCAGCTAAATATTTCGAAAAATACGGTTAAAACCCAGATTAGAATTGCTTACAAACAACTTCGAGATAAACTTAATGGCCTTATTGTTAGTTTATTGTTTTTAATTCAAAAAAAATAAAGAAAATAGTTCTGTTTTCTTTCACCCTCTTTTTAAAAATTGTGTCATTAGTGTTAAGTATGCAAAACAAGAATAATAATAGGTTTGAAGATATCCCTTCATATTTCCATGGCGAAATAAAAATTGGGGGCGATGAGTTGCCGACTAAAATAAAGGAAGATCCTGATTTTAAATCAGTCGAACGGATTTATTCACTGAGGGAAAAAGTGAGTCAGGCATCGCAGATTAGTACGGAAACGGATGCGTGGAAGAAAGTGCAGAAACGGATTGGCAGAAGGGCGGAACGGTTTGTTTTACATCGTTTTTTGTTCTCAAAATATGCCGCAATTGTTCTGGCACTTGTTACTTTGAGTGGCGTTTTGGGAACTTTATTCTATTATTCTCCACTGCGATCGATCCAGCAAACTGAGGTTCGCTTTGTTGCTCCTGATGGTAAAATTTCAGCGTTGACCTTATCTGATGGGACCCGAGTTTGGTTAAGTCCGGAGTCTATTTTAGAATATTCTGATGATTTCGGGATTGACAACCGTACCGTAAAACTCGAAGGAGAAGCACTATTTGATGTTACAAAGAATTCTAAACTTCCGTTTATTACAAAAACAGGAAGTTCAGAAATAAAAGTACATGGGACTCGATATCTGGCGAAAAACGACCTGAATAATAAGAGAAAAGAGGTCATCTTGCTTGAAGGAAAAGTTGAATATCGGAAAGATAATCACAGTATTTTTATTACAGGAGGAGAGCGAATAACTGATAACCGGTTGACAGGACAAATTGCTGTTGAACAGATTGATGTGTTAAATTATGAGGGTTGGATAAATGGGAAGATATATTTTGATAATGAAATGCTTGAAGATCTGACTATTTGTCTGAGTCGCTGGTATGGTGTAACTCTGGAGTTCGCTGATGAAAGTATTAAGTTCTATAAATTTACAGGAACAATCAGCAAGGATAAACCACTGGATTACACTTTAAAAATTATCGCATTAACAAACAAAGTAAAATTTAAGAAGGAGGGCAACAAGATTATAATAATGAATTAAAATAAAAGACCGGGGATTGTTTGCATCAATACCCCGGTCTGAGTAAGTTTTTAGGTGCTTTTCAGGTTAAAGGGAAAGGCACTCCAATTGTTTAACCTACAAATACAAATTTATGAAAAAAACGATCTCTCCGCATTGGCGGAAAGGCACATTTGTGTCTAAATTTTTTCTCTGTATGCGACTAACTTTATTTTTTGTCTTACTCAGTGTCTTTGGGGTACTTGCAAGTAGCTCATATTCGCAAAACTCCAAGTTTAATCTTAACTACAAGAACACTTCTATCAGGCAGATTCTTGATGATTTAAAGAGCAAAAGCAATCTGGAATTTTTCTTTAGCAATGATGATGTTAATATTGACACTAAGGTTAACCTTCGGGTGGATAATGGTACCGTTGACGAAATCATGAGCAAAATTGGCCAGATGACCAATCTTAAGTATAAACTTGTTGATAATATAGTCGTTATTTCTACGGTAAAGGCTTCCGGTGAAAATGTGACACAACAAAAGCGTAAGGTAAAAGGAAAAGTTACCGACAAGGATGGGTTATCTCTTCCTGGCGTTAGTGTTGTTGCAAAAGGAACGAGTAATGGAACAATTACGGATAACGAAGGAAGATACAATGTTGATATTGATCCAAAAAACACTATTCTTCAATTTTCTTTTGTTGGAATGAAATCTCAGGATGTCACTATTTCGGGAAAAGCTGAAATAGATGTAGTTCTTGAAGATGATATTCAAGGGGTTGAAGAAGTTGTGGTTGTTGCCTATGGAAAACAAAAAAGGGAAACCGTAACCGGTGCTGTTGCTTCGATTCAAACTAAGTTGATTAAACAAAGTCCTTCTGCTAACTTGGCTGTTACTCTTGCCGGACGTTTACCTGGACTTACTACAATCCAATCGAGTGGACAGCCAGGACAAGATGTTACCGCTCTTTATCTTCGTGGACAGGGAACAACCAATGGACAAGCCCCTTTGGTTATGGTCGACGGAGTTCCCAGAGATTTGAGCTATATTGACCCAAATGAAGTACAGAGTGTCTCAATCTTAAAAGATGCGTCTTCAACTGCAGTGTTTGGTGTTCGTGGAGCTAATGGTGTTATTTTGGTTACCACTAAACGTGGATTTGATGATACGCCACAAATTGGATTTTCGGTGGAGACCGGGCTTCAGAATTTTACAAGAACTCCCACGCCTGTTCATTCCTGGGATTATGCAGAATTAAGAAATCAGGCATGCTTGAATGATGGGAAACCGCTTCAATTTACGCAGGAACAAATTGATCATTATCGTAATCAGGATATGCCAGATCTATATCCCGATAATGACTGGATGAGTATTATGTCGAAGGATTACACCAAGCAAACCCGGTATAATTTAAACCTTACTGGTGGAACATCCCGGGCTTCCTATTTTGTTAATGTTGGTTATCTGGATCAGGATGGTCAGTTCAAAGTTGACCAAAAAGGATATGATCCAAGTTTCTACATGAAACGGTACAACTTTAGGTCAAATATTGATCTGAAAATTAACAAAACGCTTACATCGTTTTTAAATGTGGGCGGTTATCTCGAAAAGGCTAATCAATCGCGTTGGGATGCTTTATATATAATGGCTTATACAATGATCATTCCTTCGACCCGTGTTGGACCAACAACTCCTGATGGTGAAGTTGTTACTTCAGAATCTGAGGGAAACTCACCTTATGGGATGCTGAACCGTTCTGGATATAAGGAAGAGAATCGTAGTAATGTTACGGCATCGTTTGGATTGGAACAGAAATTGAACTTTATTACAGAAGGATTGTCAACTAAACTGATGGCTTCGTTTGATACCCGGACCGTATACGACCTGACAGCTTCTGAGGAATATAAAAAAATGATTGCAGTTTATTCAAAAGATGCATCAGGGAAAGATATTATTTCATTCATTCCGAGGGATAATTCTGAAAATACAACACTACAATTAAGTACAGCAACATCTTTCGAAAAATATTTTAATTACCAGTGGTTTGTTAATTATGCCCGAACATTTGGAGGTAGTCATGATGTGACTGGAATGCTCTTGTATCAGCAAGACGAGCGAATCAGACCTGGCGATAATCTTCCATATCGGATGATGAGTGTTTCCGGACGTGCAACTTATGGATACGATCATCGTTATTTTGCGGAGGTTAATGTTGGCTATAATGGTTCTGAGCAGTTTGCAAAAGGACATCGGTTTGGTTTCTTCCCTTCGATTTCAGGTAGTTGGGTTTTGTCCAATGAAAATTTTCTAAAAGATAACAAGACATTATCTCTGCTTAAGTTTCGGGCATCATATGGACATGTTGGGAATGACAATTTGAGTTCAACCCGGTTTTTATATTTGGATAATATCAAACAACAGAGTGGCGGTTACAGCAGTTCGTTGAATGGCGGAATGACTATTAATGAAACCTATACGGGAAATCCAAATTTAAAATGGGAAATTGCAAAAAAATACAATTTTGGACTTGAAATTGGCCTTTTTGATCAATTAACCCTAAATGTTGATTTGTTTTCGGAAAATAGAGACAATGTATTGTTGTACAGAGGGTTGATTCCAGTATTAATAGGAACGTCAGTTCCTCCGGTTAACATGGGTAAAATTTCAAACAAAGGATATGAAATTGAGCTTGGGTTTCACAAGGCTATTACTAAAGACTTTTCAATTCTGACTAGTTTTAACTTTAACCATGCAATAAATAAACAGATTTATTCGGATGAGGCTCAGTTAAGTGATGCTTATGCCTATCCTTACCGGCAGCAAGGTTATATTATAGGGCAAAATTGGGGATTGAAAACTGATGGCTACTGGAAAAGTCAGGAAGAAATTGATGCTTCAGGGCTTACTTATTCGGGTGCTACTCCGCGGGCCGGAGACTTTAAATACAAAGATCTGAATAATGATGGGGTTATTAACGATAAAGATAATGCTCCTATCAGGTATTCTAATGTTCCTCAATATACTTATGGCGCAGCATTTAGCTTTACCTATAAAAATGTTGACCTTTCATTCCTTTTCCAGGGAGTTTCAAATGTTTCGAAAGGCTATGGAGGCCAGGGTGTTTATGAATATGCCGGAAGTGACGGATCTTATTTTTCCAATAATCTGAATGCGTGGACACCAGAAAGAGCTGCCAGCGGAGCCAAAATTAGTTATCCGGCCCTTAGCACAGCAACATCTGCCAGTACCGCATATGCTAATGATTTTTTTATCCAAAACTGTTCTTATTTACGGCTGAAAAATCTGGAATTGGGATACACATTACCCAAAAGGTTGTCGGAAAAAATTAAATCATCTAAAGTAAGGTTCTATGCAAATGGTTTGAATTTATTCACGTGGGATCATATGATCAGTAATAATTTTGATCCTGAAGTAACAAGCAACTATTCATACCCGATGACTAAAGTCGTAAATTTTGGTGTTAACGTAGTCTTTTAACTTTAAATCCGTTTGTTATGAAAAAAGAATTTTATCATATACTTATTTTAGCAATTTTTCTTTTGACTTTCGGGTGCAACCCGGATGAATTAGATGTTACCCCGGATGGGCGTATTTCCCTTAGTGAGGTTTTCTCTAATGTTAAAATGACAGAGTCTTACCTGAATTCATGTTATGCATATACTAATTATGGTGGCACACGTTATTTTTTCTTTGCTGCACTTGCAGGCTTAGAAGATAGTTTCTTCGATTCCGATTATACGGAAGGGCTAATGGCAACTGATTGGTATAACGGGAAGATGACCTCAAATGATGATCCTCTTGGGAATAGTGGAACCTCAGATTGGAATGGTTATATCTGGGAACGATATTGGGAGGGTATTCGTAAGTGCAATGTATTTATTAAGAATATTGAAACGGCACCGGTTGAAAAAGAAACTAATCGCACTCGTTTCAAAGCAGAAGCAACCGTATTACGCGACTGGTATCTTTTCGAATTGTGTAAGAAATATGGGCCACTCCCTACGGTAACCGAACCATTTTCTTTGGATTTTGATTTTACAAAATTGACCCGTCCTACTTTCCAGGAAGTTGCCGATTTTATAGCAAAGGATATGGATCAGGCTGTTGCAACGGATGAGTTACCTTGGAGGTTTACTTCATCGGCAGAACGGGGACGAATGACAAAAGCAATTGCTATTACATTAAAGTCTCAGGCTCAGTTGTTTGCGGCCAGTCCTTTGCACAATACTACCAATGATCAAACTCGCTGGGTTAAAGCACGCGATTATGCAAAAGATGCAGTGTCTAAATTAACGGCGCAAGGATTCCAACTTTACTATAAACAAGAATTGGGGGCTAAGTCTTTTTATGATTATTTTCTTAATCAGCAAGACTTATCGCAGTCGCCGAAAGATAGAGAAACCATCTACGAACCATGGGCTGATCAGCCGACTTATGGTGGACGAATGTGGCATATTAATGGTTTTCCTACGTGTACTGCACAGTTTAAGGCTGGATCGTGTCCTACTCAGGAATTAGTTGATGCTTTCGATATGCAATCAACCGGACTTCCTGTAATCGATCCAGTGAACCGCTATAAGGACAGTGACCACCTGAATCCGAATTACATGACAAATTCAGGATATGATGCCAATAACCCATATACTGGCCGCGATCCTCGTTTTTATGCTACTGTTATTTATAACGGAGCTTATGAAAAAGGTGTCGATCAAACAGTTTGGACTTATGTTGGCGGTAATAACGGCATACAATCTAATTCGCGTAAACATACTTTTACGGGCTATTATACCTGCAAATATTGGGATAGAGAAGCTCCAGGAAATACCAGCTGCGGTGGTTTTTGGAAAAAGATGAGACTTGCAGAACTGTATTTGAATTGGGCAGAAGCTGAGAATGAAGTAGATGGACCTAATGCCGATGTATATAGCATTATTAAAGTAATCAGGGATCGCGCTGAAATGCCAAATATTAAAGCTGGAATTACAAGTAAGGACGAAATGAGGGCATATATTCAAAAGGAAAGAATGACCGAATTTGCCTTTGAAGAACAGCGTTTTTGGGATGTTCGTCGCTGGAAAATTCTTGATAAAACTGACAAATTGGTTACCGGAATGAAAATCGTCAAAAACGGTGATAACTCTTTTAACTACAGTCGTTTTGTTATTGGATATAGAAAATCCTGGAATGACAAGTTCCTGTTGTTTCCAATTCCTGTTGGAGAAGGGGCAATTATGGGAGCTAATTGGCAAAATCCAGGCTGGTAAAACATAAGAAGCATCAACGACTGGTTAATTTTCACGATCGTTGATACTAACTTCAGCATAATAAAAGGATATTTAGACTTTTTTAGCTGATAATCTTATAGTTACGATAATTTATATTGTTTTATTGAATTTTTAGTATCCGTTTCTCTGTTTAGGATCCATATATCCGAATGTGATTTATGTTCCTATATATTGATAATCAAGATCTATAGTATACGTTAAAGCTTAACTACATGAAAAAAAATAGTTTGTTCTTTGGTGCAATGATTATTGCACTTTTAAGCTTATTTAGCAGGTGTAAGGAAGATAGCATTTCACCAACAATAAGCTTAACTAATGAGTCGGCAAAGGATTCGGTTTATTTTGGAGAACCTTGTACGATTACCGGGGTAGCAAATACTTCCGGGGGTCTCAATATGATCCGTTTTTTTAGAAGTTTCCCTTACAATGGAGGCGAATCTGAAGTAGAGATGGCTGCTACCAGAATTACAAGCTTTACTAATGCAAATACGGCTAATTTTTCAGTTGTAGTTCCAAATATTAAAGATGCAACAAAAATTAGCGTGAGGGTGACTGATCAGGATGGGCAGGAAGCTTCCGCTATTGTTGCAATTACACTTCGCAAAAGTAACATCATGTCTTATCATAATCTTCAATTAGGGGGGTGGGACAGTAACTATGGCAGTTGCCTTGATGTAGACTCAGGAACACCTATGAGCGGTAGTGCCGTAAGCGACCCCACTTTAGCTCCTAAGATTGACTTATTTTTCGACGATTCGAAATTGGGGAATGTGGATTTAGATAGTATCTATTATGACAATGTAAGTAGGCTTAAAGATACCGGGATTCGATATGCAACCACAAAATTTACTTCTGCTGATTTCGATGCGATGAAAGGTGATGATTTATTCAAAAACATGGTAGCTACATTGCCCATTGTTCCGATAGAACTAAATAGTGTTGTTTTCTTTAAAGCAAAAAGTGGCAAAAAGGGTCTGCTTAGGGTGTCTGAACTAACTTCTTCAACAGGTGATCTCTTGCTCGATGAGAAAATCCAGAAATAAATGAGATCAAAAATTTATCATTCCCAACCGAATAGATAATTAAATTCAATAATCAATAAAAGGATGCGGTCTCTGCCTTTTGAGATTGCTTCCTTTTATTCGGTTTCGCTTATAATACCGAACATGAAGATCTTGTCTCACTTTTGCATTTTTTTCAAGTTATTATGCTGTTTAATAAATTGAGATGGAGTAAGGTTTTTTGTTTTTTTGAATTGGCGGTTGAAATTTGATATGTTTTCGAATCCGGAATTATAAGCTATTTCTGAAATATTCAAATTGTTGTCAGTTAGTAAATTGCATGCATAGCCAATCCTGATACTTAATAGATACTCTTTAAATGTCATTCGGTAGTTTATCTTGAATGCTTTACAAAATGCGGTATTCGACATTTTTGTGTATTCAAGTACCCCTTTAATATTGGCATTTTTTTGAAAGTTCTGAAAAATGTATTGTAAAGCTTTCTGCATCTGGGTGTTTGTTCCATTATGAAATGGTTCATTGAATATTGGACTGCAAAGCAATGTGTAATCTTTGCATTTGGAAAGAATTTCGAAGATTGAGAACAACGTATACAATTGTTTTGACATTGACATTTGAATGATGTCGTGTAGGAGTGGAATAATCTTCTTTTTGGTTTTCGAAGGGAACTTAATTCCTCTTGAGGAATCTTTAAGTACTTTGTTTAAAGACTTATTTTCAGGAATTTCGAAGAATTGTGCCCCCAAAAAATCGTGTACAAATTGAATAACAATACCTTCTCCAAGAAATTCTTCTGCTGGAGAGTAGTATGATTCATCGCATAACCATTCATGAGGAAGATATGGACCAAGTAACAGTAAATCATTTTCTTCGAAACGGTCAACGTGGTCTCCGATCATTCGTTTTCCTGCACCTTTTGTTATCAGGACAAGCTCATATTCGGGGTGCTGATGCCATGGTGAAAATACTTTTTTTTCATGATACACTATAAATGATTTATCCGGCTCTTTTATTAATCTGATGTTCGCAACTTTCACGATGCTCATATTGAGTTTTCTTTGATTAAGTGTAATACAAATCTACGCAAATGGGCGGTGATCTTTTGGAATAAAGTATATAAGTATCATTCATGCGATGAAAAGTATCATTCGTTGATTGATATTTAGGATAGTATTGTATTGTAAATGTGATATGTAATTAATCTATTAATGATATATGGCTATGAAGAAAAATGGAGATTCAAATGCGAATAGTCACATCTCTCGCCGAACCTTTATTAATGTTGCCGGAGCTGGAACTGCGGTTATTGTCATGGGACCTGTCTCAAAACTTTTTGCAGGTGATTTAACTCAGGTTGTGCCATGGCCGGCGTATGCTTCTACATATAGATTTCACATGATAGGAAATGCCCATATTGACCCGGTATGGCTTTGGCCATGGTCTGAAGGTATCTCTGTTGTTCACAGTACATTCCAGTCGGCACTTGACCGGATGAAAGAGACACCTGACTTTACTTTCACTGCCAGTTCTGCGCAATTCTACGAATGGGTTGCAGAAAATGATCCTAAGATGCTTTCAGAGATCCGCAAACGTGTTGATGAAGGTCGCTGGAATGTTGTCGGAGGATGGTGGGTAGAGCCCGATACAAATATACCCTGCGGTGAGTCATTGGTTCGACAGGGTTTGTATGGTCAGTTGACATTGCAACGTCTTCTGGGGCACCGTGCCAAGGTTGGATTTTGTCCTGACTCATTTGGTCATACAGATACATTGCCTCAGATATTAAAATTGCAAGGGATGGAAAACTATATTTTTCTACGTCCCGGCCCAACTGAGAAATCGATTCCTTCCGATTTATTTTGGTGGAAAGGTGTTGATGGAACGCGTGTTCTGACGTATCGTATTCAGTCGAGTTATAACAATGGAGGTTTCTTGAAAGATTGGGTTGAAAACATCCTTGAACAATGCAAGAATCAATCGATGAAAAGCTTAATGGCTTACTATGGTGCCGGAGATCATGGTGGTGGTGCTACAAAAGAGAATATACGTTCCATTGAAGAATTAAAGGTTGAAAAAGGTGCTCCAACAGTCCTTTATAGTACGCCTGAACAGTATTTTAAGGAAGTTCGTGCAGAGAAAGAAATTAACCTGTCTGTAGTCAAGGATGACCTTCAACATCATGCCAGAGGTTGTTATACGGCTGAGTCAGAAATCAAGAAAGGAAATCGCCAATCGGAGGCCGCCCTTATTACAGCAGAAAAAATAGTTGCTATAGGTTCATTGGTTTGGGGTTGCAAATACCCTAAAAGTGAGTTAAGCTCTGCATGGCAAAGAGTGCTATTTCTCCAGTTTCACGACAGTCTGGCCGGCTCCTCTTTGCTTGAACATTCTCAGACTGCCCGCGAAGGATACGGGTATGCGCTAGATATCGCCAATCAGGCAACCTATAAGTCAGTTCAGAAACTCGAATGGCAAGTGGCTACCGAGGATCCTGCTTCCCAATATCTTTTGGTTTTTAATCCCCATGCATGGGAAGTTCGCGGAAACGTGGAATACGATTTAAATTGGGAGACGAATAAGCCGTCACGTGTTGAGGATGAACAGGGCAATTTGCTGCTTCATCAGTGGACTGCCGGATCCAGCGAGACTGGTAACCGACAGAAACTTATTGTCAATGCGGTGATACCGCCTTTGGGATATCGCCAAATACGTCTTTTGGAGGGTGAAACTTTTAAGAATAAAACTACAGTCAATGCTGAAGGAAACAAAATGGAGAATGAATACCTTATGGTTCATTTTTCAACTACTGGAGCGATAGGCATATTTGACAAGAAAAATGGGAAAGAGCTATTTTTAGGAGGCGAAATGGGATGCCGTGCTGTGATTATTGATGATCCAAGCGATACATGGAGCCATGATATTAAGATCTTTTCAAGTGAGATCGGGAATTTTGGAAATGTAATTCTCAAAGTACTTGAAAATGGCCCTTTACGTGCTACCATACGTCAAACTACAACCTATGGAGCCTCTATGCTCATTATTGATTGGACACTCTATGCAGGTTCACAAAATCTGGAAGCCAAAGTTAAGCTTGACTGGCACGAACATCATAAAATGCTTAAGTTTTCATTCCCTGTCGACATAGAATCACCAACAGCAACTTACGAAACTCCCTATGGACACATTGTCCGAACAACAAATGGCGAAGAAGAGCCTGGGCAGAAATGGATTGATTTGAGCGGAAAACGTAACGGGATCACTTACGGACTCACCATTATAAACGATGCCAAATATGGTTATAGTGTAAGCGAAAATGATATGCGAATATCAATCGCCCGTTCGGCGGTCTATGCTCATCATAATCCAAGGGTTATTGATATGACGGCTGAACATCACTGGATGGATCAGGGAATACAAACTTTTCGGATGTTACTGATTCCGCATCAGGATACCTGGCAGGAAAGTAATATAGCCAGAATTTCAGAAGAATTTAGTGCTTCTTCTATCGTCATATATCAGGGAATACATGGCGGAGAAATGCCCAAATCAGGTTCTTTTCTCGCTGTTGATGTTCAAAATGTGATCGTTTCTGCGGTTAAACAGTCTGAAACTGGAGAAGATATTATCATACGCTGCATTGAAACATCTGGACAACCAACTACTGCAACGCTTGATCTTAGGTTTGCAAACCGAAAATGGACACATGATTTCAAACCATGCGAAATAAAGACCATTCGAATAAATCAACATACAAAAGATATAAAAGAAGTCAATCTTCTGGAGGAATAAATGTTGTTGAATTACTATTGCCTGTTTGATGCATTAGAGCTCAAAGAATAAAAAAGGAAAAAACATGAAGCAAATAATCCTGTGCATTGTATTTCTGACTTGCAGTATGTATTCTGCATTTTCTTCAGAGCAATCCAACTTTGTGATGTGGCAACTTCCTTCTCAGATTAACACCATTGGAAATTCGTATGTTTTCCGGACAAATGACGGTAAAGTAGTCGTTATGGATGGAGGAGTAAAAGAGGAAGCTTTTTATCTGCGGGGATTTTTGGCCGCTTTGGGCAACAAAGTCGATATTTGGTTTGTGAGTCATCCTCATACTGATCATATAGGTGCTTTTAACGAAATTTTGAAAGTTCCAGGCGAAGTGAAAATCGGGAAAGTCTATCTTTCTGAGTTTTCACCTGCGTTTTGTGAATCGGAGCCTGATTCAAAGGCTGATGCAGAAGATTTCTACATTAACCTTAAAAAATCAGAAATCCCGGTTGTAAATGTCACCGAACCGGGTCTGGTTATTTCGGTTGACCAGACAAGATTTAAAATCATAAGTGTTAAAAACGAAGATATTAAGGTAAATCCATATAACAATTCGAGCATGGTTATTCGGGTTTGGGATGCCAGTAAATCAATGGTTTTTCTTGGAGATGCTGGTCGGGAAGAAGGTGACCGGTTACTGAACGGAACTTTCCGGAAAGATTTGGATTGTGATTACCTGCAAATGGCTCATCATGGGCAAAATGGAGTAAGCAAAAACTTCTACAGGAGTGTCAATTTCAAAGCCTGTCTATGGTCTTCTCCTTCATGGGTCTATAATAACGATGTCGGGAAAGGATTTAATACACATACGTTTGAGACTGTTGAAATCCGGAATCTGGTAGATTCACTGGGCGTAAAAAAGAGATTTGTGAGTTGCGAGGGCTCGAGTAAAATTGAATAAAACAACTTAACTTAAATAATTATGAATAAAGTTATTCTTCTGTTTGTCTGCCTTTCATTTACGATGTGGAATGGTACTGTAAGCGTTTACGCTCAGGATAGTTTGCCACTTGTTCCCAAACCTGTTGAGGTGAATAAACTGAATGGCAAATTTCTACTGACATCCAAAACCCAAATCATTGTTACAACGGCTGATGATGAGATGCTTCAGCTTGCGCAACTGTTTGCGGCACAACTTGAACCACTCATTGGGTTCACGGTTGCAGTAAGTTCTGATACTAAAAAGGAGCCTAAGCAGGATATCATTCTTAAATTAAACGACAAAGCCAATGTCTCGTTGGGTACAGAAGGTTACACGTTGCTTATTTCTTCGCAAAAAATTACGATTTCGGCCAATAAAGCGGCAGGATTGTTTTATGGGTTACAATCATTATTGCAACTTATTCCGGCAGAGAAGCAGAGCGGGCAAATTGCTGTTCAATGTGTAACTATCACTGATTACCCTCATTATGTTTGGAGAGGATTGATGTTAGATGTTAGTCGCCATTTTTTCTCCAAAGAATTCGTTATGCGCTATATCGATCAGATGGCGAAATACAAATTGAATGTATTCCATTGGCATCTGACCGATAATCAGGGGTGGAGAATTGAAATAAAAGGAATGCCAGAGCTTACCAACATTGGTGCATGGCGAGTTCCGCGTACGGGAAAATTTTGGACTTTTGCCTATCCTGAACCCGGGGAAAAAACTACTGATGGCGGATTTTATACACAGGAAGACATTAAAGAGGTTGTGGAGTATGCCCAAAAGAGGTTTGTTACCATTGTTCCTGAGATCGATGTTCCTGGTCATAGTCTGGCCTTTATAGCCTCTTATCCGGAGGCTTGTTGCACCCAATTGCAATACAATGTGAATGCCGGGTTCTCCCACGAAAAGGATGATATTGTCCTTTGTATCGGAAATGAAGATAATTTCAAAAAACTGGAAATCATTTTCGCTCAAATCGCTGCATTATTTCCCGGGAAATATATTCATATCGGGGGCGATGAGGCAAGCAAAGAATTTTGGAAGAAATGTCCCAAATGCCAGAAAAGAATGGCTGATGAGGGACTGAAAAATGAAGAAGAGTTACAAAGCTATTTCATCAAAAGGATAGAAAAAATTCTGACTTCTAATGGAAAAAAGTTGGTTGGATGGGACGAAATACTCGAAGGAGGTCTGGCTCCGGAAGCAACAGTCATGTCGTGGCGAGGTGTTAAAGGTGGTATTACTGCGGCCAAAGAAGGTCATGATGTGATTATGTCGCCTGGCGATAATCTGTATCTGAATCAGCTTCAGGGCGATCTGAATATCGAACGGGTTTTTGCCGGAGGAGTCACCTTACGTACTGCAGATGTTTATGGGTACGATCCGCTTCCGGAAGGAATGGATGCCAAACATTTGCTGGGTGCACAGGCCAATTTGTGGGCAGAGTTTGTTGCAAGTCCGCGTTTGGCCGAATACATGACCTGGCCCCGGGCACTTGCGTTGTCCGAAATGTTATGGTCGCCTAAATCACAATTAAACTGGGACAATTTTGTACCCCGGATGGAAGCCCAATTTCCACGATTCGATCAGGCGCAGGTAAACTATGCTCTGAGTATTTACGATCCGATTATTTCAACAGTTAAAGATCCGGATGGGCAAACCAAGATTGCATTTAAAACGGAGATCAAGGGACTCGACATTTATTACACGTTTAACTACACCTTTCCCGATAATTTTGCTGAAAAATATCAGGGGAATCCGTTAACCATACCCAAAGGAGCATCTGATATTTGGGCGATAACCTATCGCAACGGGAAACCGATTGGACGACTATTCACCATCAATCTGGAAGAACTAAAACAACGAAAATAAGTATATGCAATCTGAAAATTATTAAAGATGAGCAAAGATATTTCAAGAAGAGGATTTTTAGGAGCAACAGCAACTGCTGCTGTTGGCTTTAGTATTGTGCCTGGATCGGTAATGGGGAAAGCTTTTGGACATATATCTCCCAGTGATAAATTGAATATTGCCGGAATTGGAGTTGGGGGAATGGGCAGACGCAATCTTGCGAACATGAAAACCGAAAACATTGTCGCCCTTTGCGATGTGGATTGGCATTATGCTGATAAAACATTCAAAGACTATCCGACAGCCAAACGGTTCAAAGATTGGCGAATCATGTTTGATGAATTGGGCAAATCTATCGATGCCATTATGGTTGCAACACCCGATCATTCACATGCCGGGGTTACTGCACATGCCATTACTTTAGGAAAGCATTGCTATACTCAAAAACCGCTTACTCATTCAGTTTACGAATCCCGTTTGTTGACCAAACTCGCAAAAAAGTATCAGGTAGCCACACAAATGGGAAATCAAGGCAATTCTTTTGATTGGTGCAGGCAAGTTGCTGAATGGATACAATCCGGAGTTATTGGTGAGGTAACTGAAGTCCATTGCTGGACCGACCGTCCAATTTGGCCTCAGGGCTTATCCGAGCCCACAGGTACTCCATCAATTCCCGAAACTTTAGATTGGAACTTATGGATCGGACCGGCTAAAAGCAGACCCTACAACGAAGCTTATACTCCATGGAATTGGCGTGGATTTTGGGATTTTGGTACCGGAGCATTAGGTGATATGGCTTGTCACATCATGGACCCTTTGTATTGGGCGTTGGATCTCAAATATCCAACCAGCGTTATTGGAAGTTCTTCGTTGAGCAACCTTTACTCTCCGCCAACAGCTCAAATTGTTACGTATACTTTTCCTGCCCGGAAGCCTAAAGGCGAAGTGAATATGCCGGAACTAAAAGTTCATTGGTACGACGGTGGATTATTACCTGACAGACCTTCAGAGTTAAAAGATGGAGAAATGATGGGCGATGAAAATGGAGGAATCCTATTTATTGGAAGCAAAGGAAAAATTATGACTGGTTGCTATGGAAGTGCAGCCACACTGTTACCAAAATCGGCCATGGAACACTATCAACAACCGGAGCCTTCAATTCCACGCATTAAAGGGGGAAACGGTGATATTTGGCATACGAATGCTCATGAACAAGACTGGATTCGTGCTTGTAAAGAGACTCCGGAAAACAGAATTGAAGCTTCTTCAAATTTTAGTTTTTCAGGGCCATTCAATGAAATGGTGGTAATGGGCGTTTTGGCAACCAGATTGGCTGGATTACAGGGATTACATCGAGAATTATTATGGGATGGTGAAAATATGCGTTTTACCAACATCTCCACAACGGATAAAATTAAAATTGTTACAGTTGATAAATATGCTGTAATTGATGGTAATCCTACTTTCGATAGACGTTTTGCCGATTTCAATGCCCTTGATATGGCAAATGAATGGATTAAGCCCACCTATCTAAATGGGTTCTCTTTACCCGATATGCCTAAAGATTGATTTTATAAGCTCATTATATTTATGCTTTGTTTTGATACTATTTGAATATCAGATAATTAAATAATTATGAAAAATTTAGTTGGAACAATAAGTATATTGCTGATGGTGATTTCTTTATCCGTCAGTGCTGCTCCCAATTTAGGTAAAGCTGAAAAAGCTGGTTGGCAGTTAGGAACACAATCGTGTACATTTTATCGGTCAACATTTGTACAAGCACTCGATAAAATACAAAAGCTTGGACTTAAGAACGTGGAAGTTTATTTTGGACAGAAGCTGGGTAATGGATTCTCCGGAACTATGGAGTATAAAATGGACAAAATTACTCAGCAGAAGCTTCTGAAACTAGTCAAGTCAAAGGGGATTAAAATTGTAGCCTGTGGCGTGGTTATTTGCGGAAACAACATGGAATGGGATCAGCTTTTTGAGTTTGCAAAATCGATGGGTATCAAAACCATCACCAGCGAACCGGCACTTGATCAACTTGATTATGTGGAAAAATTGGCTGATAGGTACAATATTGATGTGGCAATTCACAATCATCCGAAGCCTTCAACTTACTGGAATGTTGATGATTTACTAAAAGCATTGAACGGACGGAGCAAGCATTTGGGATCATGTGCCGATATTGGACATTGGACCCGCATGGGAATTGATCCGCTGGAAGCAGTAAAAAAATGCGAAGGACGATTAAAAAGTTTCCATTTTAAAGATGTCGCAGAAGCTGGTGCAGAAGCTCATGACACAATCTGGGGAAACGGGGTTTGTAAGGTTGATGCAATATTTAAAGAACTGAAACGGCAAAATTTTAAAGGTTTGTTCTCTATTGAATACGAATCGCAAAAAGAAAGTCCGGATGCAGATGTAAAACAGTGCATCAATTATTTCAATGCGAGTGTTGACAAACTCTTTTAGCGTTTTCTGATTTTAAACAAATTGAATTATGAAGTACTTCCATTTTTGGGCTACTATTGGATTTTTATGTGGCTTTCTATCTTGCATAGAACCGCGACAAAGGCCTGATGTTAAGATTATTCCACAGCCTGAACTCGTAACAAACCTCGCAGGAATTTTTACACTGAATTCGGCAGCAAAAATTCTTTTAAACAATGAAAGTGAGGAAATGAGGACGATTGCTTCTTATTTGAGCCAGCATCTTGAAGCGTTTTATGGCATTAGAAAAGAAGTATCTTATTCTGAAACAGCGTCTAAAGAATCTATATTCATAAAGCTCGATTCTACCTTGAATACGGGAAAGGAAGGTTATCATCTTACGGTAAATTCAAAAGGTATAACTCTTGAAGCTTCAGCTCCTAATGGTCTGTTTTATGGAATCCAGACAATTATTCAGCTAATGCCTGCTGAAAAACAACAGGTTTTAAAAGTTGTGTTGCCATCGGTTGAAATTACAGATGCCCCCAGATTTGCCTGGCGCGGACTTCATCTGGATGTTGGCCGTCATTTTATGCCGAAAGAGTTTGTGCTGAAATTTATTGATTACATGGCAATGCACAAGTTCAATACTTTTCATTGGCATTTGACGGAAGATCAGGGCTGGCGGATTGAAATCAAAAAATATCCAAAACTGACGGAAGTCGGATCGAAAAGGAAAGAAACGTTGGTTGGACATGCCGAAGTTTCGAAAGTATATGACGGAATTCCTTATGGCGGTTTCTATACACAGGATGACGTTAGAGAAATTGTTGCTTATGCTGCGAAGCACTATATAACCGTTGTACCTGAGATTGAAATGCCAGGTCATGCTCTTGCTGCGCTGGCTTCATATCCGTCACTTGGCTGTACCGGAGGACCATATAAAGTAGGTACTCGTTGGGGCGTTTTTGACGATGTGTTTTGTGCAGGGAACGATTCTGTGTTTGTTTTTCTTCAAGATGTTCTGGATGAAATTATTCCTCTCTTTCCGGGTGAGTATTTTCATATCGGAGGTGATGAATGTCCTAAAAAACGTTGGGCGAAATGTCCGCTTTGTCAGAAACGAATGCGCGATAACGGGTTGAAAAATGAGCAGGAACTACAGAGCTATTTCGTGCAACGAATAGAAAAATATTTGATTGGAAAAGGTAAACGAATGATTGGCTGGGACGAAATACTGGATGGTGGCCTTTCTCCCAATGCGACGGTCATGTCGTGGCGCGGTGAGGAAGGTGGAATAGCCGCAGCAAAACAAAAACATTTTGTGGTGATGGCTCCTTGGAATAATTGTTATTTGTGTCTATATCAGTCGGATCCAAAAGCTGAACCTCTTGCTATTGGTGGCGATTTATCGCTAGCGAAAGTTTATAGTTACGAACCAATTCCTAAAGCTTTAAATGAAGCTGATTCAAAATTTGTGCTGGGTGCTCAGGGAAACGTATGGACCGAATACATGAAAACTCCGGAGATGGTCGAGTATATGACCTACCCACGGGCTGCGGCCTTATCCGAAGTCGTTTGGTCACCAAAAAAAATGCGGAATTATGCCAGTTTTAAAGATCGGATGAGAAGTCAGATCAAACGTTATGATGCTTATGGGATAAATTACTGCAAAGCAGAATTTCAGGTAGCTGTAAAGCATTGAATGTTATAATCAATACGTTTTGTCATCATAAATAATTACTAATATGAAAAAAATTGCTTTGGGAATCTTTGCACATCCTGATGATGCAGAGATAGTATGTGCAGGAACTTTATCTTTATTGAAAAAGGCCGGTTGGTCGATCCATATTGCCTCAATGGCTCCTGGGGATAAAGGGACTACCGAATATTCAAGGGAAGAGATAAGTCGAATCCGGAAGTCAGAAGCCGCCGAATCGGCTAAACTGCTTGGGGCAACTTACCATTGCCTCGAGTTTGAAGATGTTTATATCGTGTACGATCGGGAGTCAATTAATCGGACAACTTCCCTGATTCGGGAAATTGGGCCATCTATTGTATTTACGCATAATCCAAGTGATTACATGATTGATCATGAAACAACCAGTAAAATTGTACAAACTGCTTGTTTCTCAGTAGGTATCAAAAACATGGAAATTACGGAAACACCTTATGAACCTACACCTTATTTGTATTACAGCGATCCGATGGATGCCAAAGATATCTTAGGACGACCTGTTTATACGACCATGTTTGCAGATATTACCAGCGAAATACCAATGAAGGAGAAAATGCTTGGATGTCATGCCAGTCAGCGAAATTGGTTGTTAACGCATCATAAAATGGATGAATATATTCTTTCGATGAAACGGTTTGGAGAACTCCGTGGAAAAGAAATTAATGTCCAATATGCCGAAGGGTTCAGGCAGCATCTGGGACACGGTTATCCTCAGGATAATGTTCTTAAAGACATACTTCCCGAATTGAAAATTAAATCCAATAATAATTAAATCAATTAATAACCTATTAAAAATAAATAGTATGGCACGAAAATTAAGCATGTTAGCACCTGATTGGTGGGATTTTACAACTTTGGATAATGAAATTTTGGAGGCGGCAGCAAAGCTTACAGCTAAAGATATGCTCCAGCTATCAAGAGACGGATTCAACGTAGTGTTTTACGATACGATAGAAGATTTTTATCTGGCCGAAGCACTGGAGTATATCACGGCATGGAAACAGGCAACGAAAAGTAATCCGGTTGGTATTTGCGGTCCGGTTGGGCCGACCGAGCAATTGCCATTGGTTGCCCGAATGGTCAATGAGTTACAATTGGATTTATCGAATGCCCATTTTTGGGGAATGGACGAATGGTATGTTGATGGGAAAGAACTCGATGCTTCTCATCCGTTGTCGTTTGAAAAAGCAGATAGAGATCTCTGTTTTAGTCGGATAAATCCAAAATACAGAATGCCTGATTCGAATCTGCATTTTCCAAAAGCTGATATAAGCAAATACATCAGTAGCTGGGATCAGGGAGTTCGTTGTGCTGTCATGCAGGGTGGGCAAGGCGATACCAAACATTGGGCATTTAATGATCCGGTGAAAAGAGAAGGTAAGTATAAAGATGTTCCGCCAACTCCGGAAGAGTTCCGCCAACTATCTACCCGTGTAGTCGATTTACACCCGATTACCTGTATGCAAAACGCACGGACCAGCGCAGGTGGTGTGGTTACCGATATTCCGCGTCAGGCATTGTCAGTAGGTCCGGTTCAAACCTGGAAAGCTGAGAAAATCTCAATCTGGCAGGCTGGTGCTCACGATAATGCTTTCGGACAACGGCTTACTGCTTTTATGATCAGTAAAAAAATAATGGACAGTTCAGTGCCGATGTCTTTATTGGCCGATCATCCCAATGTTCAGTTCAATTATTTTAGGGGTGGAATTGGAGTTTGTGAAACCGAAATGCATTAACGATAACATTATTAGGTTATTATCGGATAGTTAATCGTTTTTTTAGTACTTACTATAGAAACTTTTTATTTACTATGGCCAAAAGAATTATGGTTTCAGGGGTCGGCTGCTGTTTGGCCGACCACCTGTATAATAATATATCGTTTACTGCAGAACCTTTCCCGGCATACCTTTCTAAAAGAAGAGGTGACGGGGGATTAATCCCCGGACACCTTGTTTTTAAAGAAGAGTTCGAACAGTTCGCAGGGCAGAATTTGCAGTCAATTTTAAAGTTAATTGCAAACGGGAAGTTGCCCGACAGAATTAACGTTGGTGGTCCCTGCATTGTGGCATTGATCCATGCAGCCCAAATGCTGGAAAATACGGATTGTGAATTTCGTTTTTATGGCTACGGTGGAAAAGATGAAGATGGTGATTTTTTGCTGTCATCATTAAGTAAAACTCCTGTAAATATAGACAACTATGAGCTGTCTGGTAAGCTTACCCCATCAACTGTAGTATTTTCCGATCCTACTTATGATCATGGTCATGGAGAACGAATTTTTATCAATTCTATTGGTGCTGCAAGGGATTATTCACCAGAGGAATTGAACGACAGCTTTTTTGCTTCAGATGTGACTGTTTTTGGAGGTACAGCAATCGTTCCAACGATTCACGATAATTTGACTGAATTGCTGCAAAAGGCAAAATCAAAAGGCTGTATGACCATTGTCAATACGGTTTATGACTTTCGACATGAAAAAGCAGATCCGGCATCGAAATGGCCTTTGGGAAAAAGTGATGAGAGTTACCATAATATTGATCTTCTGATATCGGATTTTGAAGAAGCTCTTCGCCTGAGTGGAAAATTAACATTTGATGAAGCCATGAACTTCTTTCATAGGAACGGAACCAGAGCCGTGATTGTAACTAATGGTTCTAATAATCTCCGGGTATTTGCTAATGGTGATGGCTTATTTCGAAAATTGGACGATTTAGAAATGCCAATTTCAGAGGCTGTTTCCGAAGAATTGAGGAACGGAAATTTGGGAGACACCACCGGTTGTGGCGATAATTTCGTGGGAGGAGTGATTTCTTCGCTGGTCTATCAACTTCAGAATAAAGACAATAATCTGGATTTAATGGAAGCTTGTATGTGGGGTGTTGTATCAGGCGGATATACGTGTTTTTATGTTGGAGGTACTTATTTTGAAAAAGAAACCGGCGAAAAACGTGAGCTGGTCACCCCTTATTATGAATTGTATAAAAAACAAATCCGCGATGGAAAATAAATCGATTTTGATTTTCGGAGCAGGCAAGATTGGCCGGTCTTTTATTGGACAACTATTTGGTCTGTCAGGTTATGAAGTAGTTTTCTCGGATGTTGATCTTGAGATAGTCGATGCGTTGAACCAGCGGAAAAGTTATCCGGTTGTGATCAAGGGTGAAAAAGAGGAAACTTTGTTGGTTCCAAATGTTAGAGCTGTTTCCGGATTGGATTTGGTAAGTATTGTTAAAGAAGTTTCACAGGCATCTATTCTGGCCGTTTCTGTAGGTAAAAATGCGTTGGAGAAGGTGATCCCGCTAATTGGAAAAGGACTTAAACTGCGTTATGAGTCAGATCCAACCTGGCCGATGGATATTATCATCGCAGAAAACATGCGCTCGGCCAGCGATTTTATTCATGGGAAGCTTTCTTCCTGTTTGCCTGCCGATTATCCGCTGGATCGGTTGGTCGGGCTAGTTGAAACCAGCATTGGAAAGATGGTTCCGATCATGGTACAGGCAGACCTGGAAAAAGATCCACTGGTGGTTTTTGCTGAACCATATAACAGTCTGATCGTGGACCAAAAAGGATTCAAAGGTTCTATTCCTGAGGTTAAAGGTTTGGCTCCCAAGAAAAACATCAAGGCTTGGGTCGACCGAAAAGCGTTTATTCACAATCTAGGTCATGCGGCAACAGCATACTACGGTGCTTTTAAATACCCAAAGTCCAGATATATTTATGAAGTTCTGGATGATCCGGAAGTGTATGATTTTGTATGTGAAACCATGCTTCAGTCTGCTGCAATTTTGCAGACAATTTATCCCAATGATTTTTCAATGACAGAATTGAAAGCCCATGTTGAAGACTTGTTATTCAGATTCAGAAACAAAGCATTAAAAGACACTATCTTTAGGGTGGGGCAGGATCGTCTGCGAAAGTTGGGTCCCGATGACCGTTTTGTCGGCATAATTCGGTTGGCCGTAAACCTTGGAATGAAATATGATAAAATACTGAAAGCTATGGCTTATGCCTTTGTTTTCCGAGCAACTGATGAAAAAGGTAATCGTTCTGTCCAAGATCTTCTGTTTGATAATTACTGGTCAGAAGGCATCGAATTTACACTTCAGAAAGTCTGTGGGTTTGATCCGGGAAAAGATAAAATGCTGATTTATGAGTTTAAAAAGTGCTTATAGATGATTTTTTAGTTAATTATTTGATATATAGCTATTTTGTTAAAAGGAACTTTGAAAAATTAATCCGAATATATTTGTAGACGAACGTTTGCTACTACGGAGCGGTGGTGCGTTTTTTTATTTAAATTCAGATTAGTTTAAATGAATTCCGGCAGTGAGCCCAATCCAGCCCTGAAGTGTTGTTCTGTCGCCATTATGAATATAATATGCTTATTATATGATACTTAATTCAATATCCTACTATGTGTATTTTTCCCAAATGTGACGAAGAGCCAATTTGACAGGAATTTACAGCCATATAAATAGATAAAGTAATTCAAATCAAAAACTCAACCTTTGGCACCACAATTAATTCTTTTGCGGTATTTGCTGAACTCTTGATTAGAAATAAAGATCCCACTTTTTATTACACCAAGATCCTATTTAGATTGGTTGACTAGATGTTGACTAAAAACAAAAACGAACACTGTCATAGTGTTCGTTTTTAGTTGATTGCAAATTTTAATCGTGGAGAATATCGGAATCGAACCGATGACCTTTTGACTGCCAGTCAAACGCTCTAGCCAACTGAGCTAATCCCCCATTCGAGGCGACAAATATATAAATATTTTTAATCCACAACGATTTGGGGACATTGAAATTTGAATTCCGTCAGCAATAAATCCGTATTGATTTTTTGCATTGCTGGTAGTGAGCTTTTTATACGGGATGTTAGCAAGAAAGGGTCGACAATGAAACTCGTAGCTGAACAAAATCCGACACTTCCGGGGAGGGCACTGAAAAAGTATCCCCGTTAAAATAATCCATTAATACAAATAGCTGGCAGATGAAGTCCAAACTTTCATCTGCCAGTTTTTTTTATAGTGCGAAGTGCAAATTTTCGGATCAAAAGTGC
>Ga0302286_10000159_pt1 | contig 56544 bp, 39 predicted proteins | sample III_Fen_E2_3_FD_198765 | JGI IMG/M metagenome (GOLD analysis project Ga0302286, IMG submission 198765) | Peat permafrost microbial communities from Stordalen Mire near Abisko, Sweden - III_Fen_E2_3 | ecosystem: Environmental > Terrestrial > Soil > Wetlands > Permafrost | place: Sweden: Abisko...
CGGGAGTAATGCCGATAAAGATAACTCCAACTGCTTGCGATGAAATAACCAGTAAAAGAGTAGCCAGAAACATCCACCCAATACTCGAATTCAGTGGGTAATGCATGTATTTGTACAAAAGTATGTTACCAATAACTCCTAAGAACGTAAATATAACTGTGTAAGGTAGGAGTTTTCCGGTAAGAGCAGCAAACATTGAATGATTTGCATTTTCAACCCATTCCCGTGAGGTGCGTTGTTTGTATTCAACGCCAATGGGAAAGGCTGTCATCAATAGAACCATCAACTGTAGCATGCCGGGTAAAATGACATTCAGTAAATAAGTCCCATAGTTAGCCCATGGATTGCCTATAAGGTGAGTGTCCAGCGCGATGGGTTGAATGATGCCTTTAATACGGCTTTCATCCATTCCTTTTGCCCTGAGTACTTTTTGCTGCATGCCGATAGATGTTGCAGCGCTCATGTAGGTTATATCTTTTGATATAAGCGATCCTGCAATCAGATAAGCATCGTTTATATAAAATGTGAGAGTGGGGCGGCGGTTCGTTATAGCATCGTTTGCAAAGTTCCTTTTAATTTCAACAAAAGCGTAGATATTTCCCCGCTGCATTTCCTCACGGGCTTCTTTGTGGCTATTGAGGCGCATCACAATTTTTGCCTGCTGAGTGGCTTCCAGATTGCGAACAAATTGTCGTGAAATGGATGAGTTATCTAAATCAACTATCCCGATTGGCATCTTGTTTGGCTGACCTTCGTTGAAGAAAGTCAGAAAAAACACGTAGCAGAACGTCATGATGACAAACGTGGATATGAAGTAAATCGGACGACTCACCATTCTCTTCAATTCACGGCTTAGTGTATTCTTAAATGCTGTTACTGTATTGTTTGACATATCATTTTTACTCTCGTTTTATTTAGAGTTAAGAGGTTTTTATTTTACGGTTTCTTCAAACAAGGCTGTCATTCCGGGACGCAAATCAGCTACTTTGGAAGTAGGACGGGCGCGAACCTCGAATGTTTTCACGTCAAACTGACCTGTGGTTTTAGTTGCTTTCCAGGTGGCGTAAGAAGCCAATGCTTTTATGTAAGTCACTTTTACTTCTACAATTTTGTTATTCATGGCAGGAACTTTTACTTTGAATGTTTTGTCCATTTTAAGTCCACCGAGTAAGTCTTCGCGAACATTAAAGGTAAACCAGATATCGTTCAGATCTACAATGCTCATGATAGGTGCACCTGCTCCAACCAATTCGCCACGTTTAGGGTATATGTCTGTGATTTCACCATTGATGGGTGATGTGAGGGTTATTTCTTTCAGATATGATTTTACTTCATTTACAGCGCCTTTTGCCCGGTCAACCAGTGCCAGTGCAGCTTCTTTATCTTCTTTTTCAGCACCATTTTTTGCCATGTCGTATTGTGATTTTGCTGCACTTGAAGTTGCTACGGCAGCTTTGTACTGAGCTTCGGCTTCGTCGCGTTTTTGGGCTGTTACTACGCCTTTATCAAATAAGCGCTGAACCCGATCGAACGATTTCTTGGCTATATCAACTCCAACTTGCGCTTTTTGCCACATTTCCCAAGCACCAACAATCATTTCTTTGCGGGCGCCTTTTATTGCTTTTTTATTCTGAGCCTGAGCGGCATTTTCAGCAGCATTGGCTTGTTCTATTTTAGCTGCAAGCTCGGGACTATCGATAACCACAAGCGTATCGCCTATTTTTACCTGAGCACCTTCTTCGGCCTTGAATTCTTTGACACGTCCGGTAATTTTACCCGAAATTCTGATTTCCGAAGCATCTGCTTCACCTTGTATAATAATCGGTTCGGGTCTGTTGATAATTAAACCGATAATGAATATCAAAACTATGACTACAATTAAAGCTATTAAGCCGGTTCTTAAATCCTGATTTCTTTTTTTCATTGTTGTAGAGATATTGAGTATGTTTATATTTTATTTGATAGTTGTGGTGGAAGTTACTTCTTGTTTACTGAATTCTGACTTCCGGTTTTATAATCGCTGGCCAGTGTTCCGAGCGATTTAGCTAAATACAGGTTAGTTAGCTTTACGTCGATGTTGGCATCGATATATTCCGACTTGGCCGATAACCATGCAGTTTGGGCTCCTAACAGATCGGTAGAGGTTATTACTCCTTCGGTAAAGCCTTCGGTGGCGTAACGCAGGTTTTCTTCTGCTTGTTCCACATTATGTTCTGTTGATGTTTTCTTTTTTAAGCTTTCGGCAACTTTGTAGGAACTTTGCTTGATCTGAAGCTGCATTTTTTCTTTTGTTTCTTCCAATTGCAGTGTAGCGATTTTGTGTTGTGATTTGGCTGCATTCAGCGTATGAACCTTGTCGCCAAAGTGAAACAACGGGATATTAGCCACAACTCCTATGGAGTACATACCTCCGAATTGATTCTTATAACCATCAAACGAATTGGGATTGGTCACCAGATAATTACCCGAAAGCACAATGTTGGGCAAGAAGCGTGAAACCATAATTTTCTCGTTTGATTTGGCAATGTTTTCCATCTGTATCAGCTGTTTTATCTCCGGTCTGTTGTTCAACGCCTGATCAATCGGGATAAGTTGGGTGATAGTTTCGGCGGCTAAGTTCTGGTCAGCCAACGTGTACACATCATCCAACGCTATGCCGCATAACTGATTGAGAGCCATTCTCGACAGGTTCAGTCCATCTTCTGCTTTTGTCATGGTAATGTCGGCTTCGTTGAGCTTAACGCGCACTTTCAACGCTTCGGCTTTGGTGGCAACACCTTCAGTAATCATATCGGTTACGTTTGAATCAACACGGGCTATCAGGTTGCGGTATTCTTTTGCCAGTTTCACTTTGTTTTCAAGCGAAACCACCCGCCAATAGGCTTCGTCAACTTCAAGTAACAGCTCGGTCATTTTACTCTCCTGTTGAGCCTGAGCAAGATTCTCACCGTATTTGGCGATATTGTAGAGCTCTTTGATTTTACCACCCATGAAAATCGGTTGTACAAAGCCAATGGATCCGGCATATACATTCTGTATGTCGAACTCCATGGCACTTTTGGGTAGCAATGCATAGTTTTTCCACTGGATTTTCTCCGGATTTACTTTGGGGTCAAATACATTTCCAGCCGCATCTACAGGGGCATAGGTGTTTGCAGCTACTTGTTTCCAGTTGTTATTCCATGAATTGGAATAATTCGGAGTCCCATTGGCATTCATGTTATAAACCGGTAAATTTGCGTCTTCCGACAACAACGAAAGATTTTTCTCATTCCGGGTGTAAGCCCCGTTGGCAGAAAAGTTTGGCAAAAACTGCGTAAATGCAGCTTCTTTCAGTTGCTTTGCTGCTTTTACAGATTCTTGTACCATTTGCAAACTTTTATTGTGCGTAAGCGCCATTTGGCGACAATCTTCGAGTTGAAGCACTTTCTGTGCCTGTATCTGCACTGATCCGGCAACTGCAATGATAACTAATAGGTTTTTATTCATACCTTTTTAATAAATATAATATGTGATTGACTAAACAATGGTTGTATGTGCAACTAATAGGCTAATAAAATTACTTTAGATTAGCCATGATTTTTTTTAAGACTATCCGGCTGGTGTTCAGCTCTTCGTCGGTAATGTTATTTAGAGTTTTGTTGGCTACCTGATGCACTATTTGGGTAGCACGTTGCTGTAGTGCCAGCCCGGCATCGGTGAGGTGAATCAGGTTGATTCTTCTGTCGTTATTATCCGATACGCGTGTTACCAGATTACGCTTTTCCAGCTTGTCTATAAGCCTTGTCATGCTTGGCTTATCCTTAGCCGTCAGGTGGCAAAGGGTCTGCTGAGTTACTTTATCTTTTTCCCACAAGCAGGCCAGCACCGACCACTGTTCGGTGGTGATATCAATCCCTTCGACTACAAATGCACGTAGAAAAGTACGGTTGATTGCGGCCGATATTTTACCGACTAGTATATTGAATATCTCATCATTTTGTAACTGTGTCATATAGTTGTGCTTTTAATAGTTGTTTAAACAACGGTGCAAAATTACAACTAATAATGGATAGACTGTATACGATTTAGATACTTTAACGTATTAATTTTCTATGAATAGTTCTGGAGTTGTTTCCGAGGTTGGATTATAACCAATAAAAGCAAGCCTGAGAGCTTGCTTTTATTAGATGAAATAACTATGTAGTCATATATTTAGAATCGTTGACTCAGGTTGATAAACGCGCGTCCGTTGTAGTTTTTGTCGGCATCAATGCTACCTTCAAAGTCGGCAGAGAGTGTTAGTTTTTTTGATAACCGCCAGGAAAAGCTGACGTCGGCCGTTTGTTCTTTCAACGTTACCAGCGATATATTGGGCAGCGTGGTGGTTTTGTAATTGCTCAGGTTGTAATTTTCCCGCCTATATTCCACATCTACCGATAACTTTCCGTCAATGATATCGCGCGACAGGGTTATGCCATAGTCTTTTCCGTCCATATTATCGGATTTGTTCATAGTGGCAAATACAGTGGCCGATACGTCGATAAACGGCAGTTGAGAGTAGGTGAGGTAGGTGTAACCGTTTAATGCGGCCTTGCTGGCAGGGGTTTGTAAGCGATAACCGGCTGTTCCGCCCCACGACAATTTTCTGAACGGACGGTAATTGAACTGAAAGCGATAGCCCTGCCGGGTTTCTTTTTCCAGCAGACTGTCTCTTTTGCTTTTGTATGTTTCGTAGTAGTATATGTTTTTACGTGCGTCGTAGGATAGCGACAGCGACAGCTTTCTGAAAGGGCGGTAGCGCAGCGATACGTAGGCTCCCGTCAGGTCAATTGTATTGCTGGAGTCGCGGGCATTGTATAAATCTACCTCGAACGAACAGAATAAATCCAGGTTTTTCAGTAAAGAGTTGCTGTGTTGGAAGTACATAAACCTCCGTCCTGTCTGAAATTTGGTCATTTGGTTGAAAAATGCCAGCGAAGTGAGCATATAGCCGCTTTCAGTCTGGATATTATGACTGGCAAATGCGGCAAACTGTAGCAGTTTAGGATCGAAACCATATACCGAGTCGGGTCTGGAACCCACCAGTGCCCCTACGGTGAAGTTGTTTAGTTTTTTCTCGTATTGTAGTCCGTCCACAGCTCCTGCGTTAGCCATGTTGATATTGATTTTTCGTCCCAGCGTAAGCGAGGATGTTTTGTCAATGTCATATTTCAGATTCAGATCATATACTTTCAATGCGTCGTGCAGCACCACATTTTCGTTCAGCTTGTGGGTAAATGACAGGTTGCTTTCCAACGACAGGTTCGAATTGCTAATGTGTCTGACGTTCAGACTCAGGTTGTAGCGAAACCGCTGGGTGGTTTGATAAAACGATGGCGAAGTAGAATACATATTGGTGTAGGATGACAGGGATAGTCGTCCATTTACCTTGCTTTTATGAACTTTGTCGGTTTCGGTTGCACCGACTTTGTTGATTGCTAAATCGTTTACCGCAATGGGAGTTTGGGTTCTTTGCGCTACTACATCCATCGAAGCCTGTTTGGAATCTGTTCGTGGACGGGCATAAATAGGGGTGGAAACCGAAAGCTCTACCGATGAAAGAGGCACAGCCATACACGAAATGGAAGATAAACTGCTTACGGTCAGTACGGGGACATACGCTTTATTTTTCGATAGGAATAATGTGTCGCCGGGCTGAATTCCTTCAGTGCTTACAAACTGTACGTACACATGCTGCGCGCTCAGGTAAGATACTTTTCCCTCCAGAAACTTTCCGGTGTTTTGTCCGGATAGAACTGAGCTACATAAAAATAATGCGAAAATGAATATGTACTTCATACCTTTACCTTAGTATAGAGATATTTAATAGTTGTGTTTGATGTTGAACAACCGTATACCACTGAAAACGATTTATGGCAATTTGCCTGTACTGAAATCGTGGCATTTCCTGCAGCTTGGCTGATAAGAACTGTTGTTTGTATGACAGTCTGTGCAACTGCTCCATTTCCCCTTGTGTTTGCCCGAATATATCTTTCCAAAACTGCCGTCGTGTTGTTTGAAACTAATCACATTCCAACCTTTGGAGCTATGACAGGCGGAGCAATCGAAAGCCATAAATTTAGTTTTGTGTGCAGCCACCGAATTGGCATTGTCCACACTGTGGCAACTGCTGCAATTGGGCGATAGTTTTGTTTTGTAATCGTTATTTATGTGGCAGGCATCGCAGGCTAGCTTATGCCCTCCGGTCAAAGGGAAAGCTCCGTGGTCAAAGCCTTTTCCATAAGAATTCCAGTCGCGCCCCACCATGTTATGACAGCGCGCGCAGTCGGTATCGAAACCTACGGCACGGTGGTTGGGGGTTGTTGTAGCATCATATTTTGCTTTATGACACGCATAACAATCAGTACGTATGTTTTTGAACTGAAGTGATGATGCTGAGGTGTGGCAGCGGTTGCAGTCGGCCGCTGCGTGAGCACCTGCCAAATCGAATCCGGCTTGGCGGTGTAGTTGTTTGATTTTAGTCACTATCCAGGAATTCGGAGTGTGGCAGCGAGCACAGTCGCGCCCTACGGTACCCTGATGCACATCGGTATGGCAACTGGCACAGTCGGTCGACGCTTGTTTAAAGTCCAGCGACTTGTGGCATTGCCGGCAACTGACAGTTTTATGCTGACCCACTAACGGAAAGTGTGTTTTGTTATGATTAAACCCACCGTCTTTGATTTTCTTCCAGTTATCGGCAGTGTGGCACACCGCACAGTCAATTTTAAAGTTGGCCCCGTGCGGAGAGTTAACGGCAGCAACACTTAGAGTCAGTGTGGATAATATGTACAGCAATAGTTTACGCATATTGTACGGGCTAACTTATGAATGACAGGTAGAACATTCGATGCTCTTAAATTTGTATTGAATATAGGTTCCTTTTTCGTCTGTTACTCGTTTGTGGCATGCGTCGCATTTTACGGTTTCGTGTGCCCCATCCAGTTTAAATCTTGACGTGTTATGGTCAAATTTTGTTTTATGCCAACCCTCAGTAGTGTGGCATTGGGTACAGTTCGTTTTTCCATTCACCTCAAACTGACCAACGTGCGGATTATTGTGACAAGCTGCACAGTCTTTCGATAATCCGGCAAATTTCTGTACTCTTACTCCCTTATCATTCTTGCGATAATGGCATTCGGCACAAGCTACTTGTGCATGAGCTCCATCCAGTTTAAATCCTGTTTTTGAGTGATCAAAGTTAGGCTTTTTCCAACTGTTCACCGTGTGGCAGGCTGTGCAGTTTTCATTGGCCATAAACCTGTCGGGAATAAATCCTTTGTGTACGTTCTTATGACAGTCAACACATTTACTGCCACCTATGTTTCTGAATGTCCATCCGGATGCTTTTTGGTGGCAGGCGTTGCAGGCTGTGGCCTGATGTGCCCCTTCTAATGGAAACTTAGTCTGTTTATGTTTCTCAACAGAGAACGTACTTGGTGAAAACGATTTTTCAGTATGACATTGCTTACAGTCCGGCGAAATACCGTTCTTTGCAAATTCACCTTTATGATAGTCCGTATGACAATCCGAACAGCGATTATGTCGGATAGGGTCGGTCATTTTTCCTTTGTGACATAATTTGCAATCTACTGTTTTATGAGCACCTACCAGCGGAAATCCCGTTTTATCGTGATTAAACGTACTAATTCCTTTTATAGTATGGAACGATTTTTCGGTATGGCATTGTTTACAATCCTGTCCAAATCTGTTCTCATGCGGGTCTTTATGGCAGGCATTACAATTGGCAAATTCGAGCCCTCTGAGTTGCTTAACAGGTTTGCCATCAACAATCTGAATTTTGTGGCATTTGTCGCAAGACACAGTTTTGTGTTCGCCCAGCAGAGGAAATCTGGTGGTGTTATGATCAAAATTACTTACTTTCTTAAATGACTCGAAATTGTGACAGCTGGCACAGTTTGCCGACATTCGGCCTTTATGAAAATCTTCGTGACAACTTAAACATTGCTTGTTAAGTCCCAACATGGTGCCCGGCTTGTTCTTTAATCGTGGGTCGGTAATGAAGGCGGGTTTATGGCAGGCTTTGCAGTCTTGTCTGGCATGTGCTCCTTTCAACTCAAAACCGGTTTTGCTGTGTACGAAGGTCTTTTTGTCCAATCGTATCAACTGGAAATTACGACCATGATGCTCATTATGGCATTCGGTACATTGCTTTCCGGTAACTTCGGCGGAAGCATGGAATCCTTTGTTGGCGGTAATATTGGCCTGAATTTCTTTATGGCAGCTTAAACATTTTTCGCGGGTAACTTTATTGCTGCCCACCGAGTGGCATTTGGTACAATTACTTACACCCTCTAAACCGGCATGCGCTTTGCTTAATTCACCCGGCGATATCTGAGCGACTGCACGGGGAATCAGCAACAGCAAGATTCCAAGAATGAGTAATTTTGTCTTATAGTTCATAAGAAAATGTCAATAGTTTATCCAATAATAAAATAAATACAAACATACACAAATTATCTGTGTTTAAGCACCTTCTCACCATATTTGGTGGTTACGTTTATTCCGGTTTTTTTCAAAAACTCGGTAGGTAATTCGCCTCCGGCAAAAATATAGACCAAATCATTCTCCAACTTCAATGTATCGGCCGACTGATTTTCTGAATATAAAACGTAGTCTTCGTGAATAGAAACTACATTCGTTCCGAATTTCATGTCTATCTGATCCAGGCTGATGGCTTCTTTAATTTTTTCATTGTTTGTAAGCTTCAATCTGCTGAAAGCTTCCCCTCTGTACGATAAAGTAACTTTATTTTGATGCATCAACAATAAAGCAGCCTCTATAGCAGAATCGCCACCACCTACTACCAGTATCTTTTTATTCTTTATCTCTTCTGCTTCCAGTAGTTTATAAGCTACTTTCTCTGTATCTTCTCCGGTAACATTCAGCTTTTGCGGAGTTCCACGTCTTCCTATGGAGAGCAAAACCGTTTTTGAAGTATATGTATCGTCCCGTGCAGTTTGAACTTTAAAAATTCCGCCATCAGGAATTATGGCCTGCACTTTTGAATTTTCTTTTACTGTGATTTCATTTTTAGCCAAAACTGAGTGCCATAAGTCAAGCAGTTGGGTCTTGGACGTTTCTCTGAACTTAACCTTACCGTGTAGCGGAAGTTCCATGGAAGAAGTCATTACGACCTTGGAGCGCGGAAAATTAAAAACTGTTCCTCCCAGGGTATCCTGCTCCAGCGTAAGTACCGATAGGTTGGCTTTCTTTGCCGCCAGTGTAGCGGAAATACCTGCCGGTCCGGCGCCCACCACTATCAGATCATACGTAGCTCTGCTATCTCTTTTAAAATTCTTTGCAATGTTTTCTACTGCTTCTTTGCCCTGTGTGACAGCATTTCTGATTAATCCCATGCCACCCAGCTCACCGGCAATATAAATTCCGGGTATATTAGTTTCGAAAGTTGTACCCACGTGCGGTAAATCCACACCTCTTTTCTCAGTCCCAATCCACAACGAAATAGCTTCTACGGGGCAAGCCCTGAAACAAGCCCCATGACCGATACAATGCGAAGCATTAATCACAGTGGCCTTTCCATTTACTATTCCCAGAATATCGTGTTCAGGACATGCATCTACGCATGCGCCGCTTTTAATGCATCTGTTGGGGTCTATAACCGGATATAATGAAACCGGTTCGTGTGAGTTGTTTTCTTTAGCCTGTTGAATTTTTGCCTCAACTACTTTTGATTCGCGCTTCTGCTTTAATATATATATCAGCAATACACCCACAATCAGCAATACAACAAAGCCGTAAATAGCAAATTCTATAAGTTGTTCCATAGTTTAAAATATCCATTTATGCTATACCCAAATGTAAATACCACTACTATATGAATTAACATAATAATTATCAAAATCAAAGCAAACGGAAGATGAGCAAAATGCCAGTATTTAAACAGGTTTTTCATTTTGTCCAGTCTTGCTATTCGTCTGTTGAGTTTTTTCTCATTGTCAATTAGATGCTTAACCTTTTTGAAATCTCGTTTTGAGACTCCTTCTGATTGCAGCTTCATTTTCAGAACTGAAAATTTACTCGTATCGGTTTCTGCCAGATTGATGTTATATTTAGTTTGGAGCTCTTCGTTCTGTTGATCCTTAAGTGCTTCTACTTCCCGTAAACTTAGTTCTCTTCCTTCAATTGTTCTGGGTATTTGCAAATAAATAAACCGACCTATCACACCACTTGACCATACTATTGCCATACTCCAGAAACCTACCGAAACGATTCCACCAAACTTGAATGATGTGTGAAACATAATCATCACCGGTCCCAGTGTACACAGAAAAATGTGAAATTCGAGCCAGTATTTTAAGGCTCCCAAACGGGAGAAAACTTTTAAACGCTTACGTCCCATGTAAGAAAATAGTCCGAACAACATTATCAGACTGCCGAAGATTCCCAATCCGTGACCAATAATGCCAGTGGGGCTCAGTTGTTTGTACAGAGGGTGAAAAAACCGCTCTTCCATGGGTAATCTGTAATACGAAAATCCGATGTAAGTCAATAATCCGATTGTAAGTAAAACTACAATAAAATAGAATGTAAGTGATAATCGGTGAACAAATCGAGTCATTTGGGTTTCTTTTCAGAGTTTTTATGTTGTTATTCTAAAGTACGGTATTTTATCTAATTAATTTTATGCTTCCCTTTTTTTTCGGAATAATAAGCACCACCGATTAATGCAATGAGAAGCACCATTGCAATGTAGATTCCTACCGGAATAGGAGGAGGGGTGCCTTGTCCGTAAGAGTGCATGCCCGACAGATAGTAGTTTACCCCAAAGAACGTCATGACGATACTTCCAAAGCTTATCACCGACAGCGTGTTTAATACCAGTACATTATTTGCTTTAGGGATATTGCGTAAATGTATTACGGCCGAATACAGCAATATGCTGACCAAAGCCCATGTTTCTTTTGAGTCCCAGCCCCAGTATCTTCCCCACGATTCGTTGGCCCAAACGCCCCCGAGGAATGTACCAACGGTAAGCATAAATAGTCCGACAATGAGCGAAAGTTCAATGATATAACTAAACTCCTGAATACTTTCATTCAGCCTGATTCGGTTTTTGTTTGTGCGGGCTATCATCAGGCCTAAATTAAATACTCCCAGCAAAGCCGACATGGCAAAGAATCCGTAACTGGAGGTGATAACAGCGACATGTATTACCAGCCAATAAGACTTCAGTACCGGAACAAGATTAGTTATTTCGGGATTCATCCAGCTCATACCTGCTACCGATAATGCTATAGCCGATAGTAAAGAAGTTATGGCCAGTGTAATAGGCGATCTGTTAGCAAACACAAGTCCCGAAAGGGATGCAGCCCATCCTACAAAAATCATAGATTCATAACCGTTACTCCAGGGCGCATGTCCGGAAATGTACCATCGCATAATCAATCCGGCAGTATAAAATACAAACATAATAGCAAATACGTATATGCTCTTATCGAGGTATTTATCTACTTTAGGATTGTATTTCAATATATTGATAACGTGAAGCGAAATCAGAATTATTCCGAGTAAGCAATACAGTATGGCCAGCGATAAGAAGATACTGAGCTTGTTGTATAACACTTCAAACTGAACCTTTTCTTTCGCAGGAAGTTGCGCACCTCCGTTTAGCAACTGATAGTTCTTCAGATTCAGTAACGCACTATTTGCTTCAGTCCAATCTCCGGATTTTTCGGCTGACAACACTGCACTGAAATAAGCAGACAGTAATTTAGCCGGTGTGCCCGATTCATTTTCGGTTGAGCTCATGGTCATATCCGCCATCGAAGTTCCGGTCGTACCGGTCATTCCGGCCATAGGGCATTTTGATACAGAGGTTGAATCCGATGAATTATTAGTTCCGTTTTCAGGCATAGTGGCAGGCATAGATGTTTTGCCCGATTTTCCACTCACGGGGCAAACACCAGCAGGCATTCCTGACATTCCCGACATTTTAGAGTCAGCAGCAGTAGCAGTCGGCTCTAATCCGGAAACAGCTATCCATTTATTACTTTCATGTCCCTGCACCGGGAAAATCGTCAGTATTTCTCCCGAAAAAATCCGGTTGCATATATTTACCCGTTCATCCATGTTAATCAGCTCTTTTTCATACTGATTTCGTGCTGAAGGGTCTTTCTGATAGGCAGCTTCTACTTTATCGGCAAGCTTGTATTGCCCATTGTTTTCAGAATCAAAAAGTTGATTAAATGTAATATAATCATTAATGGCTCCGAGCTCCTTTGCCAATCCTTCATGAGCCACTTTTATGATCGGCTCATTCACCCAGTGTGATGGGTCTGTACACATCCCCAACAGTACATCCAGTGCCGACTGACCATTAAATGTAGTTTTTTTGGTAATCTTCCGTACCAAATCTGAAGCGTAAGTGCTGATTGGTTCAATCCGACCCTGAACTTCATCCTGAATGAGTAAGCTGTTTAATGCATCGATATGAGTTTTTTTAGAGGTTTCTCCGGCAAAAGCCGACATAGAACCCGATAAGATAAGAATCGCAACCAAAGCGGCTGTTTTTGCGGCTTTACGTTTTTTCTGTAATTCGTTGCTAAGTCTGAGAATGTATCTGAATCTGCTGTTCTTGTTGAATAATGTCAGAACCATACCTATAAGCATAAACAAATAGCCCGTGTATGTAATCAATGTTCCCCAATAATCGTGGTTGACGGAAAGAATGGTTCCTTTCTCGTCAGAGTCGTAAGACGATTGAAAGAAACGATATCCTCTGTAGTTTAGAATGTTATTCATGAAAATTCTGAAAGGCTGTACGGTTTTCATTTCTTTGTCGGTAACGGTGATTTCGCTGGCATACGACGACGGACTGTTAGAGCCAGGGTAGCGATCTAACTGAAATTCACGTAGTGTAATGCTGAAAGGGAGTTTACGTTTAAGCATTCCGTAGTCAACTGTCACTTTTACACCGTTTAGCATGCACGATGCAGGCTGAGAGCTTTGATTTTCGGAGCTTAATACATGTATGGTTTTTGTTGTATTCCCATCACTAACCTTGAATATAATAGCATTTTTCCCCTGACGAATTACACCCGATTTGTTCATATCCGGAGTCATTTGCGTCAAACTCTTTTTTGCTTTTGGGAGGTATGTTTTTAATACGAATATTAAACTCCCGGTCTTGTAAATGGTTTTTTGCTCTGCCGAGTTCAGTTGTCCGGGCATGATCATTGCTTCTTCTTTTTCCATCATCCCCATTTTAGCCATGGGTAATGTGCTTTTAAAATAAAGCTGATTATCAACTACCGAAAACGCAACCTGAGCTTTCCGGGTGGAATCGTTGAGCGAGAATGAGATATCACCGAGATTGTTTGTTTCTCCATTGAGCAGTATAAAATCTGTTCCCTGATTATTTTGATCCATCACAAACAACGAAATTCCGGCTTCACCTTGCTCGTCGGAAACGATTGTTTCTACCGAATTTGGGATAAACAAGTCTTTCTCAACCTTGATTGTTTTATCGGCTATTTGTAGGTTTTCATCGTAAGTCTCCGAGCCGTTTTCTGTAAACGAAGCATGCGTCGTTTTTTCGGCTTTTTCTCCTTTATATTCGGCTGTTATAGCTACTGATGGTTTATCGGAGGTAATTTCGTTGGAGGTTTCACCCTGACGAATGTGCATCACACCTTCGTAGCCGAAAAACCGTGTTACAGCAGCTCCGATTAATATACAAATAAAGGCCAAGTGAAAAAGCAGAACGCTGAACTTACGTTTGTTTACAATTTTGTATCTGACGACACTCCCCAGCAGATTTATTACGAGTAGAAACAGTAGAATTTCGAACCATTTGGCGTTATAAACAATCGATTTTGCATATTCTGTGCCTGAACTGTTTTCGGCAAAAGTAGCATAGCCAATACTGGCTCCGAAAATAACCAGCAGGATAACGCTGGTGACCATCGAAAAGAAGATATTATTAAGTTTTTTCATGAAATAATCTAGCAAATAATTTGAAAACGAAAGAGCAACATACCGCGTGTTTGTTTGCTCAGGTACACTTATAACTAAAGAAGTGCCAAAGATATTATAAATATCGCTGAGATTTCCAATAATTTATTATAATTTTCAATTTGTAATAAAAACAAACTATTTTTGGTCGGTTTTTTACAAAAAGACATTTCATTTTAATGATTGTGTTCTATTTCAGATAAATTGATTACAATCAACTATTTAAAAGCATCAAGTGCCAACGTAGGTTTACCATCCGATCCCCACACGCTTAAAGCGTAATGACTCCAGCTTCGGGCTCCTTCCGGTTCCCAGTAAAAAATACCTAAACCTTTGTTCTCAGGTACGTCCCGCACTTTTTGCAGTACGGTTATCAGCATGTTGTATGTGTTCTGTGCTTTTGAATCTTCTCCACCTGTTTCTACCAGCATTACTTCTTTGCCATATCGCGTAACCATATCTTTCAGGTTATTGCCCAGGTCGTTTACGGAAAGTGTGTAATCGGGATTTTCGGGTAGCCAATAAGGATAATAAGACAGTCCGATAACGTCGTACTTCACGCCATTTGCTTTTGCTGCATCAAACCACCAACGCGATCGGGCATTGTTATTTCCCTGATCGATATGAAGAATGACTTTGGTAGTACTACTAACAGCCTTAACTGCGTCGTATCCTTTGTTTATAAGTTGTGCCAACTGAGGCCAGTTATCGGTGCTTCCTTCGGGTAATAACATGCCGCTCGTAATTTCATTGCCCACCTGAACCCATTCGGGTGTAATGCCGGCAGTTTTAAGTGCAGTCATGACTTCAAAAGTATAATCGTACAAAGCTTGCTTTAATTGCTCAAAGTTAAGATTTGCCCATGTAGATGGCTTCACCTGTTTGGATGGGTCGGCCCATGAGTCGCTGTAATGAAAGTCAATCATAATGCGCATGCCATTATTTTTAGCCCGGAGTGCCATTGCCACCGTTTCTTTTAGGCTGCAATGTCCGTTGACAGGGTCATCAGACGGGTTAACCCATGTGCGCAATCTGATAGAATTAATGCCATGCTCTTTTAGTATGGCAAAACAATCTTCCTGAACGCCCAGATCGTTATAGAACTTATACCCGCTGGCTTCCATTTGTGGTAACCAACTAATATCGGCTCCTTTCGCTATTGAATCGGTGGATGAGGAATCGGCAGGTGATGGAACTTCAGCTTTGCAACCCCACGCAAAGCCTATAAAACAAAACGTTATAAGCGCAACAATGAATATGCTAAAGTGATATTTCATGTGGTATTACGGTTGAATTTGTGCCTTCTGTATGATTAGCCATTAATTTGTAAACATCTAACAGCAAAGATATATTATTTCCTCACAAAACAAATCTTTTAGGTTTTAAATCTCCGCTTCCTTCTTGAAAATGAAAAATAAAGCTTGAAAATGTAATTATCAGGGACAGTGCAACTTCAAGTACGAGTACAAATGCCATTTATTTTTAAAACTTTTTCAGTACATTTGCAAGCTATAAATCTAATTAAACTCTCAATTTCTATAAACACACTATTATGGCTATTATCAAACCTTTTAAAGGTATTCGTCCTCCTCAAACCTTAGTTGAAAAAGTGGCTTCGCGGCCTTATGATGTATTAAATTCAGAAGAAGCCCGCGTTGAAGCTGAAGGCAATCCGATGTCTTTATATCATATTATTAAACCCGAGATTGACTTTGCTCCCGGAACAGACGAACACGAAGAAAAAGTGTATGCCAAAGCTGCTGAAAATTTTGCTAAGTTCAGAAAAGAGGGCTGGTTGGTGCAGGAAGATGTTGAAAAATATTATGTGTATGCACAAACAATGAATGGCAAAACACAGTACGGTTTAGTAGTTTGTGCCAATGTTGATGATTATTTGAATGAAAATATAAAGAAACACGAACTTACCCGCAGGGATAAAGAGGAAGACCGGATGAAGCATGTTCGGGTAAATAATGCAAACATAGAACCGGTGTTTTTTGCTTATCCGCATCAGGATGAATTGGATGCCATTGTGGCGGAAATTATAAAAGCTGAACCTATTTACGATTTTGTTGCTCCGGGCGATGGATTTGGTCATCATTTTTGGGTGATTGATAATCCTGATACCATAGCACGCATTACCGAATTATTTGCTGCAATACCATCACTTTATATTGCCGATGGCCATCACCGAAGTGCAGCGGCAGCGTTGGTTGGGGATGAAAAACATCGTCAGAACCCAAATCATACTGGTAACGAAGAATATAATTATTTTATGGCTGTATGTTTCCCTGACAATCAGTTGAATATTATTGATTACAACCGTGTAGTTAAGGATTTAAACAATCTGACTGACGAAGAATTTCTGGCTAAGGTGGCGGTGAATTTTGAAGTTGAACTGAAAGGAAGCGATATCTATAAACCCACAAAGTTGCATAACTTTGCTTTATATTTATCCGGCAAATGGTATTCTCTGACGGCTAAGCCAGGAACATACAATGATGGTGATCCTATTGGTGTGCTGGATGTCACTATTTCCTCAAATCTGATTTTAGACGAGGTACTTGGCATCAAAGATCTTCGCAGCGATAAACGCATCGACTTTGTGGGTGGCATTCGTGGATTGGGAGAACTGCAAAAACGGGTGGACAGCGGCGAAATGCGTGTTGCATTAGCACTTTATCCTGTTTCAATGAAACAATTGATAGACATTGCCGATACAGGAAATATAATGCCTCCAAAAACAACCTGGTTTGAACCAAAACTGCGTTCGGGACTGGTTATTCATGAATTGATATAGAAAATAGGTTGATAGTTGACAATATAATAATTGTCAGCTATTAACGATTAATTGTCATTTTTCAACTGAAAAAATATGCGTACAAAATTATCGTTTTCTCTTGTCTTACTTCTTGTGGTAGTTATACTTTCGGGTTGTAGTCTTAAAGCTCGTATAAAAAAAGCAGACAAAGCATTTGGCGAAGGGCAGTTTTTTTCTGCTGCCGAAAAGTATAAGCGTGTGTACGGCTATATTCCCTCTAACCAAAAGCAGTTAAAGGCTCGAATAGCTTTTCAGCAGGCAGAATCGTACAGACTGATAAACTACACAAGGGCGGAGCAATCGTATGTGAATGCTATACGGTATAATTATCCTGATTCGATAGTGTATTTGCATTTTGCACAGGTGCTCCAACGGAATGGAAAATACGGTGATGCCTTGAAAAATTACACTATTTATCTGAAAAAAGATAGTTCCAGTTTGTTGGCAAAAAACGGGGTGATATCCTGCAAACAAGTTGAAAAATGGAAAAATCAGCCGAATCCGTATATCGTTCGAAAAGCCGATTTGTTCAATGTTCGTAACGCTGAGAATTTTAGTCCGGCTTTTTTAGGAACAGAGTCTGACGCACTAATGTTTACTTCTTCTCGTCAGTTTAGCAAGACGGTGAAACTCAACAATAGTTCAATCACAGGCTTGCCAAACAACAATATATTTACAAGCAAAAGAAATGCTTTAGGAAAGCTTGAAAAACCTGTCATAATAGGCGATGAAATAAACACGGTTGAGGGAGACGAAGGTGCCTGTTCTTTTACCACCGATGGTAAAGTGATGTATTTTACAAAATCTTTACAACTGGAGAATACAGAAACGGGTACACAAATTTATTCTTCTAACAGAGTAGGGTTAACCTGGAGCACACCCCAAAAAATCAAAATATTCAACGATAGTACCATCTCTGTTGCTCATCCGGCCATTGCGCCCGATGGACAAACGCTGTATTTTGTTTCTGACTCCAAAAAAGGACTTGGAGGGAAAGACATTTGGAAAGGCACAATATCAAGTGGTGAATGTAAATACATTGAAAATCTGGGACCAGAAATAAATACTCTAGGTGATGAAATGTTCCCGACAGTGCGTGCCGATGGTTCGCTGTATTTCTCCTCGAATGGGCATGTAGGGCTAGGTGGATTGGATATTTATAAAGCTACGCCTCGAAAAGAAGGAGGTTGGTTAGTTGAAAATATGGGTTCGCCCATAAATTCTTCGGCCGACGACTTCGGGATGACTTTTGAACGAAATGCCGAGAGAGGTTATTTTTCGTCAAACAGAAATGAAATAAAAGGGTTGGATGCTATTTGGAGTTTTGAACTTCCTGCGCTGGTTTATTATATCGAAGGAAAGGTTTCGGACGATAAAGGGAATGGAGTACCTGATGTCACTGTTCGTTTAGTCAGTAATAATGGCATGAATGCCCGTATTCAAACCAAAAAAGACGGAACTTACAGAATAAAAATTGACAAAGACCTGAACTGTGTTGTATTAGTTTCGGCGCGTGGTTACCTGAATCAGAATACTTCAGTATCGACGCAGGGATTGGTTGAAAGTAAAACGTTTAATGTTGATTTTAAATTATCAGCCATATCAAAACCAATCAAAATAGAGAATATTTTCTACGAATCAGGGAAATGGGATCTGACCCCTGCATCCGAGAATGGGTTACAGGTATTGGTAAAACTATTAAATGATAATCCGAATATTACCATCGAAATTAGTGCTAATACCGACTTGGTTGGAACCAATGCCGATAACAAAGTGCTATCAACAAAGCGTGCAAAATCGGTGGTAGACTATTTAATTTCGAAGAAAATAGCCCCTGACAGACTTACTTCGGTAGGTTATGGAGAAGAAAAACCTGTAGTGGTGGATGCTGCTATGGCTAAAAAATATCCATTCTTGAAAGAGAATGATGTGCTCGATGAAGCTTATGTTTTGAAACTAACGCCGGCTCAACAGGAGATTGCTAATCAGATTAATCGACGCACCGAATTCAGAGTGTTGAAGACGACCTACAAACTTTATTGATAAACAAGTAAAGTTGACTCGTAAACTAAATATAGAAATGAAACAATATATAGACTTATTGAATCGGGTACTAACCGAAGGTGTACATAAAGAAGACCGTACAGGAACCGGAACCATTAGCGTGTTTGGACATCAGATGCGCTTTAATATGGAAGATGGATTTCCTTGTCTGACGACGAAAAAATTGCATCTGAAATCAATTATTCATGAACTGCTGTGGTTCCTAAATGGCGACACGAATATTAAATATCTGACAGATAATGGCGTGCGTATTTGGAATGAATGGGCTGATGAGCATGGCGATTTAGGACATATTTACGGCTATCAGTGGAGGTCGTGGCCCGATTACAATGGTGGGCACATTGATCAGATAATCGATGCAGTAAATACCATTCGAAACAATCCCGACTCGCGTCGTATTATTGTAAGTGCTTGGAATGTGGCTGATATACCTAACATGAACTTGCCGCCCTGTCACGCATTCTTTCAATTTTACGTTGCTGATGGTAAATTGAGCTTGCAGCTTTACCAACGTAGTGCTGATATTTTTCTAGGAGTTCCATTCAACATTGCTTCTTATGCTTTGTTGCTGCAAATGATGGCTCAGGTTACAGGTCTTAAAGCAGGTTATTTTGTTCATACGCTGGGCGATGCACATATTTACACAAATCATATGAAGCAAGTGAAACTGCAATTATCGCGAGAGCCCAGACCTTTGCCCACAATGAAAATTAACCCCGATATAAAAGATATATTTTCTTTCAGTTTTTCTGATTTTGAATTGATCGATTATGACCCTCATCCTCATATTAAGGGTATTGTGGCAGTTTAATCATAATTTGAGCATTCTCTAGGGTTGAGTAGCTTTGTATTCAGCTAAGTTAAAATGGATAGTCGGTCACGATTGTCCATTCTTTTTGTGTAGTTTTGTGCTCTTGTCATGAAAAAATACAGATGACGCACAGGCGTTTTTAATTTGAATATTATGTCAGAAATTTCAATTATTGCCGCTGTTGCCGATAACTTCGCTATTGGCAAAGCAAATAACTTACCTTGGCATTTACCAGCCGACTTAAAACATTTTAGACAACTAACAACGGGTCATGCTGTTGTGATGGGAAAACGAACATTTGAAAGTTTGCCCAAGGGTCCACTTCCTAATCGTAAAAATATAGTGCTCACATCAGTTATGTCTGAGGGTGTAAATGAAGGCTATTTTGAGGCCGACTCATTGGAAGATGCCGTATACCTTTGTGAGCGTGAGGAAAAAGTATTTATTATCGGCGGTGCTACTGTGTATAAGCAGTGTATTGATAAAGTAAATACAATGTATATTACCTGTATACACAGTACGTTTAGTGCCGACACGTTTTTTCCTCAGATTAATATGGATGAATGGAATGAAGTAAGCCGAGAGGATCATGATGCTGATGAGCTAAATCAATATTCATATTCATTCGTAGTTTACAAACGAAAGTAAATAAGAAAGTTTTATAACAAAAGCACTATTCCGGATTTTCGGAGTAGTGCTTTTTGTTTTTAATCAAAATGATAATATTTCAATTAATATCTAAACTGTTTACGCTGATTTATATCATTTTGATTATCTTTGTTTGTATTTTTAATAAAGTCTACCAGAAACAATAAAACAAATAAAATGAGTTACCTTTTTAAACCGGTTAATTATAAACCTTTGCTCAATCTTCAACAAACGGAATTGGGGATTTCGAAAATTAAAGATTTTTTTCAATCTAACCTTTCATCGGAGTTACGTTTACGTCGAGTAACAGCTCCATTGTTTGTGCTTCGCGGAACGGGTATCAATGACGATTTGAATGGCATTGAGCGGGCTGTAAGCTTCCCCATTAAAGATATGGGCGATGTACCTGCTGAGGTTGTACAATCTCTCGCCAAATGGAAGCGACTTACGCTGGCTGCTTACGAAGTTGAAAATGGATATGGCATATACACCGACATGAACGCTATTCGTGCTGATGAAGAATTGGGAAATCTTCACTCTTTGTATGTCGATCAGTGGGACTGGGAACGCGTAATATCAGCCGAAGATCGTAACATTGAGTTCCTGAAGAGCATAGTTCGGAAAATATATGCAGCTTTTTTGCGTACCGAATATTTGGTCAGCGAAGCTTTCCCTGAAATAGGTTTGTTTCTTCCAAAAGAAATCACATTTATACACGCCGAAGAATTACGCCGACTGTATCCCAAACTTACTCCAAAACAACGTGAAGCTGAAATTACCAAAGAACATAAAGCAGTGTTCATTATCGGTATTGGCGGTGTTTTGGGCGATGGACAAAAACACGATGGTCGCGCACCGGATTATGATGATTGGTCGACTGTGGCAGAGAATGGTTTGGCCGGTCTTAACGGAGATATCCTTTTCTGGAATCCTATACTTGAAATTCCATTCGAGGTTTCATCCATGGGTATTCGGGTAGATAAGGATGCCTTGCTTCGCCAGTTAGAAATTGAAGGTGAGACTGAACGTTTAAATTTGTACTTCCACAAACGTCTAATGGATGGTTCTTTGCCTTTGACTATCGGTGGTGGAATCGGTCAGTCGCGTTTGTGCATGTTCTTTTTACGCAAAGCTCATGTTGGTGAAATTCAATCGAGTATCTGGCCTGCTGAGATGTATAAAGAGTGTCAGAAACTGAATATAATCCTGATGTAAGAATCATTCATGAAATTTTTACAAATGATAGCTAAAAAATCCTGAAGGTTTATTACTAATAAAACTTTCAGGATTTTTTATTCGTAATAGCACTAAAGAAAAGACCGGAAGGTTTCAACAGGCTTATAGTCAATTCCAAACTTTTCAATTATTTGCATTTGATTTTGAGCTATTTTTTGTAATTTCGCACACTATTAGTTAGATAAGCAAAATCCGAACAAAATGAATATTGATTTTCAAAAAATGGGTGGTCTGGTGCCCGCAGTTATTCAAGATGAATTGACATCCAAAGTGTTGATGCTTGGATACATGAACCAGGATGCACTCACCAAAACGCAGGAAACAGGACAGGTGACTTTCTTCAGTCGTACTAAAAACCGCTTGTGGACAAAAGGAGAGGAGAGTGGTAACTTTCTGAATGTAGTTTCTATTACACCCGATTGTGATAACGACACATTGTTGATTAAAGTAAATCCGGTTGGTCCGGTTTGCCACACAGGTACCGCTACCTGCTGGGGCGAAAAGAATGATGGAGACGTGGCATTCCTGAAATATTTACAAGATTTTATAACCGTTCGCTATAAAGAGATGCCCGAAGGATCTTACACTACTTCTCTTTTCAAAAAGGGTATAAACCGTATGGCTCAGAAAGTAGGTGAAGAGGCTGTAGAAACAGTTATTGAGGCAACCAACGGTACTGAAGAGGGCTTTATCTATGAGGCTTCTGATTTGGTTTATCACCTTATCGTACTGCTGACTTCTAAAGGTTATTCACTCGACGATCTGGCACGGGAGCTGAAGAAAAGACATAAATAATCACATAGCAACAATCAACGATAGATAAACTACCGCTAACTGAAAACATATATATTTCCCATGGAAAATAAATTATTAATCAAATACGTGGACGTAGATATTTACCAGCAGGATTTGTTGGTGCTTAAAGATGTACAGCTTGAAATTCATTCCGGCGAATTTGTATATTTGCTGGGAAAAGTAGGTAGCGGTAAAACTTCATTATTGAAATCCATTTATTACGAGCTACCCATAGAATCGGGAGTTGCAGGCGTATTGGGTTACGATTTGCGCGACCTGAAAATGAACGATGCTCCATATTTGCGTCGCAAGATTGGTATTGTTTTTCAGGATTTCCAATTACTTACCGACCGCAGTGTATATCAAAATCTTGATTTTGTTTTGCGAGCTACTGGTTGGAAAGAGCAAGCCAATATTGAGGAGCAAATAGCAAATGTGCTCAATCAGGTAGGAATGTATGCTAAACGACATAAAATGCCTCATCAACTCTCGGGAGGTGAGCAACAGCGTATTGTTATTGCCCGCGCATTGCTCAATTCTCCAGAAATGATTTTGGCTGATGAGCCGACAGGAAACCTTGATCCTGAAACAGGAAACGAATTGATTGAATTGCTTTATAATATCCGTTTATCGGGTACTACGGTGGTTATGGCGACTCATAATTTGGGTTGGCTTGATAAATTCCCGGGACGTGTTTTTAGATGCGATAATGAAAGTCTGGTGGAGTTGAAAAATAATCTGCCTGTCGCACCCGAGACCGTAGATGCAGAGAGCGGTAACTAAAGATAATTTGTCATGAGAAATCTAAAATGTCCTCAATGTGAGATTCATCGTTTCTTTGTAAAAAATGAAAAGAGTGAAACTGTATTGGTGACTATCAATGACCAATATGAAGTAGTGAAAGTACATCAGGATGATTCGCTGGAAGGCTTCGATTTAACCATGCTCTACTGTTTAGGCTGCTCATGGTCAGGATCTCCTAAATCGCTTCGCAAAGGAGCTCATAAAAGGTACTAAGTATAGGATAACGCATTTATATAAAAAATCTCCCCACTGCAAATATGTAGTGGGGAGATTTTTTATATAAATGCGTCGAACGTCAAAACTATTTATGCTGAATGGTTTATACACCCAACGAAGCACGTACAGCTTCAATTTTTTTATTAGCAGCAGCATCGGCAGCATCATAGTCGGCACGGCTTGTCATTGTACCTCGTACTTCTACATAGAACTTAATCTTAGGTTCTGTTCCCGAAGGACGAACTGATATTTTTGTTCCATCTTCTGTGAAGTATTGCAATACATTGGATGTTGCAGGCATAACCAGGTCGCTCACTTTTCCACTGTCAAGATCGGTAATTTTCAGTGATTCATAATCTTTTACTACTTTTACTTTAGATCCGGCTATTTCTTTTGGAGGATTGCTGCGGAAGTCACGCATCATTTGTGCTATTTCTTCTGCACCGCTCTTACCTTTACGAACCACAGAGATTCCTTTTTCTTTTCCGTAACCATATTCCACGTAAATATCTTGCAGTAATTCGAATAATGTTTTTCCATTGTCTTTTGCCCAAGCTGCAATTTCGGCCATTACTGTGCACGATGAAACTGCATCTTTATCGCGGGCAAACTCTTCGGGTAAAAAGCCGTAGCTTTCTTCTCCACCACCAATGTATTCCTTTTTGCCTTCGTTCTCGCGAATCACGGCAGCAATCCATTTAAATCCGGTGAAACAATCGAACATTTCCACGCCGTTGCGTTCGGCTATTTGTTTGATAATTTCCGTTGTAACAATGGTTTTTACTATGTATTGGTTGCCATTCAGTTTACCAAGCTCTTTCCAACGACGGATGAGGTAGTAAATAAATAGCAGGGCAGTTTGGTTACCATTCACCAGTATCCATTCACCCTTATCATTTTTTACGGCTATTCCCAATCGGTCTGCATCAGGATCGGAAGCCATTACAATATCTGCATCTGTTTCTATCGCTTTTTTTACAGCCATATCCAGCGCTGCAGGCTCTTCCGGATTAGGCGATACTACAGTTGGAAAATCCCCACTCACTACATTTTGTTCGGGTACAGCAATAATATTGGTAAATCCATATTCTTTAAGAGCGCGAGGAATCAATTTTACGCCGGTTCCGTGAATAGGGGTATAAACTATTTTTAAATCGCTGTTACGCTTGATAGATTCAGGGGATAACGAAAGCTTTTTGATATTCTCAATGAATAATTTATCAATTTCTTCGCCGATGATTTCGATAAGAGCCGAGTTGCCTTCAAATTTTATATCGTCAACACTGGCAATTTTGTTTACTTCGGTAATCACATTCTCATCGTGAGGAGCTACCATTTGAGCACCGTCATTCCAGTAAGCTTTGTAGCCGTTATACTCTTTCGGATTATGCGAAGCTGTGAGTATAATACCACTCTGACAGCCTAAATGACGAATTGCAAACGAAGCTTCAGGGGTAGGACGGAGGCCTTCGAACAAATATACCTTAATGCCGTTAGCCGAAAAGATATTTGCCGAAACCTCTGAAAAAAGGCGACTGTTATTGCGGCAGTCATGGCCAATCACTACACTTAGTTGAGGTACATCAGGAAACTGTGCTTTCAGATAATTACTCAAGCCCTGAGTGGCAGCACCTACAGTGTAAATATTCATGCGGTTGGTTCCTGCGCCCATGATACCACGTAATCCACCGGTACCAAATTCTAAATCACGATAAAATGATTCGATCAGCTCACTTTTATCCTCGGCTTCCAACAATCGACGAACCTGCTTTTTTGTTTCCTCATTATAATTTCCATCAAGCCAGATTTGTGCTTTGGCTATCACCTCATTAAGTAAAGTATTGTTATCCATATGATTTATTATTTTTATATTCGAACTCAGAACAGAGCGCTAAAATACATAATTTTTTTGAAAAAATAGGTGGTTGATACACATGTTCTCACCATTGAAAGGAACTTTTATATACTATATTTCTACTTTAAATCCAATTATTCCAACGCCTTATCACTCTATAAAGTTCGAATGCCATAGTTGAAATTAAAATCTAAGCATTGATATAATGACTAAAGCTTTGATGACAAAAGCCACTTTGCATTTTTGTTGATGTAAAGCGGCTTTTTTATTTTGGGATATGATAATTATTCTACTACATTGGGTTTTTCCAGCCCATAGCCTTTCTTTTTATCTTCGGCTTTTAGTAAATAAGCAAAACCTATCGCCAAAACTCCGAAGCAGGCAAATATCAACATCGGAATGGTGTAGTTGTATTGCGTCAAATGTTCTTCTTTACCATCAATTATTTTAGTTATTGTTCCTATGATACAGTATTTGTCCAGCACCCAGCCAATAAGCAATGGAACTAACATTAATCCCCAGTTTTGTACCCAAAATGTCATCGCATAAGCAGTCCCAAGTTTGCTTTCGGGTATAATTTTAGCAATAGCCGGCCACATCGCCGAAGGCACCAACGAAAATGCAATTCCCAGTACCACTACAAGTCCTATAGCAATTGGGAAGCTATTGAGCGAAGGAATAGCAAATAATAAATGAACACAAACCAGAAGGATTGATCCAAGAATCATGATTGAAGCGCCTTTCCCTTTTTTATCGGATATACCCCCGAACAGAGGAGTAAGTAAAAGTGCACTAAAGGGCAATAAAGCCGGAATATAACCGGCAAAAGTATCGGTTACAGAGAATTTTTGTACAATTAGATTGGTGGCAAACTTGATAAACGGGAAAACTGCTGAGTAAAACAATACGCAAAGGATAGATATATACCAGAAAGCCCTGTTTTTGGCTATATCTGCTATGTCTGAAAATTTAAATTCTTCATCACTGGCAATACCAGCATCCGATTCTTCCTTATCCAGCCGTTTATCGATGACGTTAAAGAATAAATAAACCAGTAAGCCTATACAGAGCAATAAGATGGATAATAAAATTGGTGCACTTACATCTTTTGTCAGGTTGTACAACGGCTGAGGTGTGAACATGGCCAATGCAGTTCCAATGCGTCCGGTAGAAGTATTCAGACCTATGGCCAAAGCCATTTCTTTACCTCTAAACCAGCGTACTACAGCTTTATTCGCTGCAATACCAAACATTTCACTACCAACACCAAAAAGTGCAAATCCCAATCCTGCTACAACAGCCGATTTTGGCGTAAGCCCTAATATTTTCCACGAACCAATGCTGAGCTCGTAGGTTCCATCAATATGTCCAGCTATAGCCCAGTATTTTATTCCTGCACCAATAATCATTATAATAATAGCTAAAACACCAGTAAAACGTGTACCAAGTTTATCGAGTATCATCCCACTAAAAACCAACATTAGTAAAAACACGTTGAACCAGCCGTAACCACTCGTGAATAAACCGTAATCTGTTGCTGACCAGTGCAAATTACTTTGCAGGTTTTGTTGCAAAGGTGCCATTGCATCGGTCAGGTAGTACATGCACATCATGGTAAACGATACAAGTATCAGAACTACCCAACGTGCCGATTTTGATTCGCGAAGTGAAGAAATTTTGTTAGCCATAAACTTTTTGATTAATAGAATTGTTTTTTACTTAAATGTAAATTCTTTTTTTCAGCCTGCAAATCTACTCAAAAAAATCATTTCATTCGCTAAACTGCCAAAATTACCGATAAATACGTAGTTTTATTTTCGGTACTATTTTTGAGCTAATTATTTCGGAAAATTCAATAATTCATTTTAAAATCAAAATCAAGAATTGGCCATTATTTAGTATATTTGTCAAATTAAAACAAAGGAGAACCAAAATATGTCAGTAAATTATTCAGAACAATTGCACAACGTGCTGTTATATAGCTCCCAAGAAGCCGAGCGTTTAGGAAATAATTACGTAGGGCCGGAGCATCTGCTTTTGGGAATCCTTCGAAACGGAAGTGGGAAGGCTATTGATATTTTAAATGTTTCACATATAAATATCTTGAAAGTGAAACAAATTATCGAAAGTCAGATTCGCACAGACCTGGAACCTACAGGTGCAGAAATACCGAACCTGAAAAGTACAGAGCGAGTTAAAAAAATTATGGAGTTGGAGACCAAATCTTTATCTGCTGAAACGGCCGATACAGAACATCTTCTGCTGGCCATATTGAAAGAAAAAAATAATTTGGCAGGTGATATTTTACTTGCCGAACACCTGACCTACGAACAGGCCAAAGCATTTATCGAAGCTCCGAAGGATGTACCTATGATGGGTTCAAGCTTTCAGGATGAGGACGATGATGATGAAGACCCGCGCCAAAAAAAGAAAGCAAACCCTTCAGCAGGAGCAAAGCAAAGCGATACACCTGCTTTGGATACTTTCGGAACAGATATTACTAAAGCTGCACTCGAAAATCGGCTTGATCCGATTGTTGGTCGTGTAAAAGAAATAGAACGTCTGGCTCAGATTCTGAGTCGCCGAAAGAAAAACAATCCGGTGCTGATTGGCGATCCCGGTGTCGGTAAATCGGCCATCGTGGAAGGTTTGGCATTACGTATTATTCAGCGTCGTGTTTCGCGCGTTTTGTTCGACAAGCGAGTTGTTTCGCTGGATATGGCTTCTATTGTTGCCGGAACTAAATATCGCGGACAGTTTGAGGAACGTATCAAAGCCATTTTGAATGAATTATCGAAGAATCCGGATGTGATTCTGTTTATTGACGAGATTCATACTATTGTTGGTGCAGGTGGAGCTCCGGGTTCGCTGGATGCTGCTAATATGCTGAAACCTGCATTGGCTCGTGGCGAAATACAGTGCGTTGGAGCTACCACGCTCGACGAATATCGACAAAGTATTGAAAAAGATGGAGCTTTGGAACGTCGTTTCCAAAAAGTAATGGTCGACCCAACAACTGCTGATGAAACTTTGCAAATTCTGGAAAATATACAGGATCGTTACGAATATCATCACAACGTGAGGTATACGCCGGAAGCCATTAAAGCTTGTGTACGCCTGACCGACCGTTATATTACCGATCGTTGTTTCCCTGATAAAGCTATTGATGCTTTGGACGAAGCCGGTTCGCGTGTGCATATCGGAACTGTTTCTGTGCCTGCAGAAATTGAGGAGTTGGAAAAGAAAATTGAAGAATTAAAGAAAGATAAACTGAAAGTACTTTCAGAACAAAAATATGAACTGGCCGGCCCAATCCGCGATCAGGAAAAACAATTGCAATATCAACTTGAAGATGCTGTAAAACGATGGGAAGAGGATGCTCAGAAACATCCGGAGACTGTTGATGAGGAACAAGTTGCCGAGGTAGTTGCCATGATGTCGGGTATACCGGTACAACGAATAGCCCAGGCTGAAGGACTTAAACTTCGTCAAATGAAAGATGCTTTGCAAGGCAAAGTTATTGGTCAGGACGAAGCGGTCAATAAGATTGTAAAAGCTATTCAGCGTAACCGGATTGGGTTGAAGGACCCAAGCAAACCGATCGGTTCATTTATTTTTATTGGTCCTACAGGTGTTGGTAAAACTCACCTTGCTAAAATATTGGCTGAATTTATGTTCGACAGTTCCGATGCGTTGATTCGTGTAGATATGAGCGAATATATGGAAAAATTCAGTGTTTCGCGCTTGATTGGAGCGCCTCCGGGATACGTTGGATACGAAGAAGGCGGACAATTGACTGAAAAAGTACGACGCAAACCATATTCTATCATTTTACTTGATGAAATTGAAAAAGCGCATCCCGATGTATTCAATCTGTTGCTACAAGTCATGGACGAAGGTCGGTTGACAGACAGTTTGGGTCGTCGTATTGACTTTAAAAACACCATTATAATTATGACTTCCAACGTGGGAACACGTCAGCTGAAGGACTTTGGTAAAGGGGTTGGGTTCAATACTCCTTCTGAAATAGCAATGGATTCTGAATTCTCACGCGGAGTGATCCAGAAAGCATTGAACCGCACCTTTGCGCCGGAATTTTTGAACCGTGTAGACGATATTGTGATGTTTGATCAACTGAGCAAAGATTCTATCAAATCTATCATTGATTTGGAACTTAAGGGTATTTTTGGTCGTGTAACAGCTTTAGGATACAAGCTAGAGCTTACACCCGAAACAAAAGATTATATTGCCGACAAAGGTTACGATGTTCAGTTTGGTGCCCGTCCGTTGAAACGAGCTATTCAGAAATACCTGGAAGATGAATTGGCCGATGTGGTGTTGGCTGGTGAGTTAGAACCCGGTGATACTATTTTGATGGAGTTGGAACCCGAAACAAAAATAATTAAAGCACGGATTGTAAAACCTACGATTGCCTTAATTGAATAAGCAATTAGGATAATTCTAATGAAAAAAGGCTGTTACAGAAATTAATCTGTAGCAGCCTTTTCTTTAAGCTTTTCCCGTATTTCGATTAGTTGGGTTATTATTTTCTTCATTTTGGGCTCCAAAGGCTCATTATCGTCAGAATGAATTATAAAATCAGCCATTTGTAGCTTCTTGTCTTCCGGAATTTGATGAGACATACGCGCCTTGACATGCTCGTGACTGATACCATCTCTTTTTACAACCCGCTCTATGCGAATATCTTCAGATGCTGTAATAAGTATCACTTTATCAACCAGTTTGTCAAAATTACTTTCGTATAATATAGCCGATTCAATAAAGAGTATTTTTTTTGGATATCTGTTAGTAACCCAATTTTCAAAATCATCTCTGACAAATGGATGAACCACAGCACTAAGTTTAGCCAATAACTCAGGTTTTCCAAATACGATTTTCCCTAGAGCCGGACGATTAAGGCCTTGATCATCATATATTTCTTTTCCAAACAGGTCTTTCAGTTTTCGTCGCATCACCGAATGCTCATTCTGTAACCTTCTTGCCTCCAAATCAGTATCGTAAACCGAATAACCTTCAGCACGAAGCAAGCGCGACAAGGTAGATTTTCCACTGCCAATTCCGCCGGTAATTCCTACTATCAAAGGTTTGTGCATGTGTATGAATGTTTGTGTGTTTTAATCATCTCTTTTCAATCATGAACAAAAAAACGAACAAAACAGTTCAAAAGAAAAATTGTCTGACTTAAATTCTCAGACAGTTCAGTTAGAAGCCAAGACTAAAACCAATTGTTACAGTTGTATTTTTTCCTTGCAAAAAGTCCGGAGTAAATAAATCCAGATAACCCTGAGCCGTTTTACGCACTTCGCCTACAATCGGCGTTGAAGTCACGTTATATCCTTGTATATTGCTATAGGCCACATTTACGATAGCATAAGCATGGCTAAAGACCTCGTATTGTGCATTAAATGCCACAGTTTTATTGCTCCATGTTATATCACCCAACGAAGGTTGACTGATAATTTTATCGACAGCATGACCATCACGTACATAGTTATATTCGTTTCCGTGCTTAGCATTTATGTAAGAGAGATTTAAGTCCAATCCCCTAATAGGTTTGTAACGCATTGCCAGATACATTTCCTCAGAATTATCACCCAAATAACTACCAAGATTATAGCCATTTGATGCCCAGGTTAAAGCAGGTATTGAATGCTTATAATTAATAATGTTTGTATTCGTATATTCTGCAACAAGCGATAAGTTTTCTATCGGGAAGTTACTCAGGTCTGCTCCAACTTTATATGAAACAGGATTTCTTTCTTTACTTTTTGGTGCAAATCTGCCCCAGCTAATTTCGTCAGCAAATATAGAAGTGAAAAGATGCAGATGCTTTATATTTCTTGAACTGAAATTTAAAAATACCTGAGAATTTTGATTTTCGAGGTTCAATCCTTTTGTAAGTGTATGATCTATTGATTTATAGAATGCAATAGGAATAAAATAACCCGGTTGCACGTTATCCTCGGCATAAATAATTGAATTTCCAATCGATAGATTCAATTTGTCAACAGGCGTAAATGTAAACATATTGGCAGCAATGAATTTGTTTTTCATCCTATAATGTTTAGCTCCCAGATTATCCATATAATAACGGGTAGAATCTATTATATTGGAAACCAGCCAACCATGGAAATATTGCATTTCGAACCATTTAGTGGGTTTTAAATGCAATGTAAGCATTGGAAATGAAGGAGCTCTGCCTGATAGGATGTTCGATCCGTGATAATTATCTCCCCAAATTACATTGTCTTTCACCAATCCAATAGAACCCCACTTCCAGGCATACTTAATGCCACCGCGTGAATCGCTGAAATCGCCCCCTGAAGCAGATTCTTTATATTCATAACCCGGAAAATCATTCAAATAGCCCGGACGTGCTAAAAGCGGACCATCTACAGAGATATCGCGAAGGCTACCGTAAACACTAAGATGTTTACCAAACATAGCTTGAAACTCGGCTCCATACCACCGTTTAGTAATCGTTCCGTTAGAGTTTCGGGTAATGTGCATACCCAATAAAGGAGTTATCTTCACCCTGAATAAGCTGTCACGATAGCTCAAAGCTGGCTGAATACCTGCAAAAGTCAGATTTTCATTTCTGCTGATAGTCAGGTTTGTAGATGGTAGCTTGTCTTGCTCCAATGCATATTCATTTAGAAAGAATCGTAATTCATCGCGCTGTCTTTTATTCAGTTTATCTTTTTTACTTTGTGCCTGCAAAAGTTTTTCTGCAATAAATGTTCTGGCATAGGGTTTTGCAACTGAATTCAGTTCGATGATATTATCGGTAGCTAACTCATCAAGATAATCATAGATTCTTGTATATGAGATATGTTCTGGTATATCCTGAGCCGACAGAAATATGAAACCTAAGCAGAATAATATAGATAGAATCGTTTTTTTCATAAAAAGAAGTTTGATTGGATTAAATTTTCATTGTAGATAAAAATTATCTCACATACATAATACTGGCCGACGAAGGCGCTACAATAAACGTAGTATTATCAAGCTGTGCGATACCGTTCAGATTGATTTTGCCATCGTGACACACCAGATTCCACTCTCCTTCAGGTATCTGAACAAGCACAGGTTTTCGATTGCCGTTGTAAATTACGAGAATATCCTTCCAAACTTCGTCATTCACATGATTGGATAGCATAAATGCAACAACATTAGGCGTTTTCATATTGATAAACTTCAAATGCTGCTGAACCATCTCCTGCGTAGGCATACGAAATGCTGCATGGGCTCTACGCAATGCTATCAGACCTTTATAATATTCAAAAATGTCTTTGTGGGCAGTTTTTGAATCCCAGTTAATCTGATTGATTGAGTCAGGCGACTGGAAAGTGTTGTGTATTCCTTTTTTTGTGCGGTAAAGTTCTTCTCCTGCATAAATAAACGGCACACCCTGCGACGTAAATACTACGGTCTGAGCTAATTTATTAAATCGAACAAGTTCCTCATCTGTCGCACCTACTGGTCTTGATTCTTTTAGTTTATCAACCAAACATAAGTCGTCGTGACACGAAACATAATTGATCGTTTGCGTTGGGTTATTTACATAAGGAGCTTTGGAATAAAGTAGACCGGAGTAGTTAATACTATCGTGTTGAGTACCGCCAACTACGCCGAATTTTACGCTTTCTTCCAGACTGTCAACTCCTGATACGAACCCGGGAATCAATGCATTTTTCCAGCTTCCTTTCAATGCGTCGCGAATATCATCACTAAATACTGCGATGTTGTCAAGTTTCTTAGCATTCTTCTTAACGGCGCGCTTAGCTTCTTCAAGCGGCGAATTTGCTGCCGTCCAACCTTCGCCATACACAAATATAGTTTTGTCTATTTTATCCAGCGCTGTGCGGACAGCATTCATGGTTTCTATATCGTGTATTCCCATTAAGTCGAACCGAAATCCATCAACATGATATTCTGTAGCCCAATAAACCACCGATTCAACGATAAATTTACGCATCATACCACGTTCAGAGGCAGTTTCGTTTCCGCAACCGGAAGCATTGGACCATGTGCTGTCAGGATTTTGTCGGTAAAAATAACCGGGAGCCAATAAGTCCAAATGAGAATTTTTCCCCATGGCTGTATGATTATAGACCACATCCATTACCACTCTGATTCCTGCTTTGTGAAGAGACTGCACCATTTCTTTGAATTCGCGAATGCGACATACCGGATCTTTGGGATTTGTGGAGTAACTACCTTCCGGAACGTTATAGTTCAATGGGTCATATCCCCAATTGTATTTGTTTTCTGCTGGTTTTGCCTCATCTACTGATGCGAAATCAAATGAAGGTAATAAGTGAACATGGGTGATACCCAGTTCTTTCAAATGATCAATACCAGTCGATTCGCCAGCCGAATTTCTTGTACCTCTTTCAGTAAATGCCAAAAATTTTCCTTTGTGCTTCATTCCTGAATTCGGAGAAACAGAGAAGTCACGAACGTGAACCTCGTAAAGCATGATGTCCGTAAAGTTTTTCAACGGTGGACGAACATCGTTTTCCCAACCTGCCGGGTTGGTTTCGGCTAGGTCGATAATAGCAGCACGTTTACCATTTATACCGGTGGCCTTAACCCACATACCCGGAGTTTCTCCAAGCCAACGTTCGTTTATTTTGACCTGAAAGGTATAAAATTTTCCTTTTAAATCCTCATCGATTTTTAATGTCCAAGTTCCTTTTTCTGAGCGTTTCATATCATGGGTCTGGTATGCTCCACCTTCATATCCGTTATCGTAAAGTAATAACTTAACTTCCGAAGCTGTAGGAGCCCAAACTCTGAACTTAGATGACTGTGCCGAGTAGGTTAGCTCCAGATCCGAACCTTCGTAAACAGGGTAATCATTAAAGCTTGCATAATGTGGTGTAGAATTGCATGCACACAACAATCCTGAAATCAGTAACATAATGAATGAGTTAGCTTTCATAAATACAAATAATAGAATTAGAATATGCTAAAAAAGCACTGTCTTTTTTGAAATCGATGAGACGGATATTTATTTTTTTACAATACCATTTCTTTTCAGCAAAGCATCAATGGTTGGCTCTTGTCCACGAAAACGCTTATAAAGCACCATCGGATGTTCGGTTCCTCCTTTTTCCAATATATTTTTGCGGAATGAATCGGCTGTTTTTTTGTTGAATATTCCATTTTTTTCAAATACAGAGAATGCATCGGCATCGAGCACCTCCGCCCATTTGTAGCTGTAATATCCTGCTGCATATCCTCCAGAGAAAATATGACTGAAAGTCGGGCTCATGGCGGCATTCGGTATTACAGGGAATATTTGTGTTGATTCCATGGCTTGTTTTTCATACGCCACTACTTCGCCTTCAAATGGCTTCTCAATTGTGTGCCAAGCCATATCAAGGTAACCAAAGCTCAACTGACGCAGGCAGGCATAAGCTACATTATAGTTTTCAGAATCAATAATTTTCTGAATTAATTCTGCGGGAATTTTTTCGCCGGTTTTATAATGAACGGCGAATCCATCCAAAAATTCTTTTTTAGAAGCCCAATTTTCCATTAGCTGCGAAGGCAACTCGACGAAGTCGCGATAAACGTTGGTTCCCGAAAGGGATTTATACGTACACTTTGTCAGCATTCCGTGCAGCGAGTGTCCGAATTCGTGCAAAAGGGTTGTTACCTCATCAAACGTAAGTAAAGCCGGCTTTGAGTCGGTCGGACGGGTAAAATTCATTACAATGGTGACATGTGGGCGACTATCGGTTTTTCCTTCCATCCATTGAGGTTTGAAATCGCTCATCCAGGCTCCGGCACGTTTTCCATCACGTGGGTGAAAATCAGTGTAAAGAACAGCTATGAAATTTCCTTTCTCGTCAGTTACGTCGTATGCATCAACTTCAGGGTGATAAACGGGTATGTTGGTGTTTTTCTTAAACTTGATACCGTATAGTTTTGTTGCCAGTCCAAAAACTCCTTTCTTTACATTTTCCAGTTCAAAGTAGGGTTTCAACATTTCATCGTTAACCGAGTATTTCTCGTCTTTCAACTTTTCGGCGTAATAAGACCAATCCCAGGCCTGCAATGTAAAGTAAGCACCATTTTTGTTTGCATAATTCTGAACTTCAACGTATTCTTTATCGGCCGCAGGTCTGTAGGCGCTCAGTAATTTGCCTAGCAGATCATAAACATTAGCCTTGTTTTCTGCCATACGGTCTACAAGCTCATAATCTGCATAAGATTTATATCCCAGTAGGTTAGCTATTTTCAAGCGTGTATTGGCTATTTTTTTTACAATTTCACGATTATCAAATTCTCCACCAATCATACATTTAGTGCTGTAGGCCATGTATATTTCGCGGCGAAGGTCTCTGTTGTCGGCATACTTCATAAACGGAACATAGCAAGTAGCTTTCAGGTTAAGCAACCAGCCTTCTTTGCCGGCTTTCTTAGCATTGGCAGCCAGCATTTCAAGAAAATCGGCAGGCAGACCGCTTAGCAAAGCTTTGTTGGTAATCAGTAAGCTGTAGTTATTGGTTTCTTTCAATACATTCTGACCATATTGCAGAGTCAGTAAGTTAAGCTCTTTCGACAATTCGCGGTAAACGGCTTTGTCGGCTTCGGACAAGTTTGCACCATTGTTGGCAAACTCATCGTATGTCGTTTTCAGAAGCATTTGTTGCTCCGGTGTGAGTTGCAATTTGTCTTTTTGCAAATAGACTGCTTTAATGCGTCCAAATAATTTCTCATTCAATCTGATAGAATTTGAATGTTCGGTCGTAAGCGGCGATATTTTTTCGGCTATATCCTGCAGGGCGTCATTGGTTTCTGCACTTAGCAAATTGTAGAATGGTGCACTTACCTTATCAAGCAGCGCACCCGATTTGTCGAGAGCCACGATGGTGTTTTCGAAGGTTGGAGCTTGCGGATTGTTGATGATAGCATCTACTTCAATAATATGCTGTTTCATACCTTCCTGAAACGCAGGTAAATAATGCTCGGTTTTAATTTCGTTGAACGGAATGGTTTGATGAGGAGTTTTATATGTTTCAAAAAACGGGTTTCCTGCTAAAGCCGTTGTTGCTACAGAGATTGCTGACATAAGTAATGTTATTTTATTTTTTTTCATTTTCCTGAATAATGAGATTTGGAAATTGGTTTTGATTGTGTTTACTGATTTCTTTAATTTTGGATAATGGAAATCATCTATTAAGATTAAATTATCCGAAATTTTGTCAAAAATACAGATAATTATTCAATGTTCCAAACTAATATAAAGCAAACCAGCGCAGTGTTATTGCTATGATTTATGAAAATCATTATTCAGGAATAAAAAAAGTAGCACTATCGAAACTGGGACGATAGCGCTACTGAGTTATTAAAGTTTGTAATTAACGATCAAATTTGATGTAACGTGGTTCACTCGGAACATAGTCTTCGTCGTCCCACAATGAGCTGGTAATCATGAGGTCTGCACTGTATCGGTTACAAGCAATGGGTACATTGTGAACACGGCACTGACGGAGCAACATTTGAATATCTGCTTCGTGCGGTTGTGCATTTAAGTCGTCTATCAGGAAAACGGCCAGATTTATTTGTTTGCGTACAACCAGTGCTGCAATTTCGGCATCGCCACCAAGTGGCCCGGAATTCATACACACTATTTCCGCGTCTACACCTTTTTCTTCAAATGCTTTTTGAATCAATCCTCCGGTAGTTCCGGTACAAATAAGTTTATGTTTCGATAACATATCGGCATTAAATACAGCCCATTCAACCATGTCGGCTTTACGTCTGTCATGGGCAACCAAGGCAATTGTCAGTTGTTTATCCATATTCTCAATTTTTTCTCTGTTCATTTTACAAAGTTACGGTTTTTTCTTATTCAAACAACGGATAAACCCAAAAGTTCAATAAAAAACAGTCACAAGGTTGCTTCATTTGTGAATTTTGTTTACTTTTGTTTTTAAACATTTCAATTTTATGAATAAAAAAATAACCCTCTTTTTTATCCTTTCTCTATGCGTTATGAGCCTTTTTGCTCAACAGTCTAAACGCGAAATGCGAGCTGTATGGATAGCCACTGTTGCAAATATTGACTGGCCCAGTCAGCGCAATCTGACATCGAAGGCGCAACGTGAAGAAATGCGGGCCTTGCTGGATGAGTTTGCTAAAAACAACATGAATGCCATTGTAGTGCAGATAAGACCAACAGCAGATGCATTTTATCCTTCGGAACTTGAACCATGGTCAAACTGGTTAACCGGCAAACAGGGCGAAAGACCCAATCCGTACTATGATCCGTTGCAATTTATTGTAGAAGAAGCGCATAAGCGTTGTATAGAAGTACACGTATGGATGAATCCGTACAGGGTTCTTAATTCGGATAATCTGGGTATTTTAAACAAGAGTCATTTGTTTTACAAAAACAGAGATTTGTTTGTAAAGTATGGGGATAAGTATTACTTTAATCCGGGGCTGGACGAAACCCGCGAATTTCTGAATAAAGTAGTTGAAGATGTGGTAGAAAGATATGATATTGATGCCGTTCATTTTGATGATTATTTTTATCCGTATCGGGTAGCCGGCGAGGAGTTTCCGGATGCTGCCACGTTTAAAAATAACCCACGTGGTTTTGCTCCGAATCAGCGCGACGACTGGCGCAGAAATAACGTAAATATGGTTATAACCGAATTGCAAAAAAACATCAAAAGTATAAAACCCTGGGTTGAATTCGGCATCTCACCGTTTGGTGTGTGGCGCAATGATAATGTAGATCCGAAAGGATCGGCTACGCGTGCAGGAGTTCAGAATTATGATGATTTGTATGCCGATATTCTGAAATGGCTTAAAGAAGGAAGTATCGACTATGTGGCTCCTCAACTTTACTGGGAGATAGGCAAAAAGGTGGCTGATTATGAAATTCTGGCGAAATGGTGGAGCGATAACTCATTTGGTAAAAACCTGTACATTGGTCTTTATAACTCTCAGTTGGGATTACCGGAAGCTAACTCGGCCTGGCGTAAGGGAAACGAACTGGTAAGGCAATTACGCTTGAATAAGAACTATCCGCAGATAGACGGAGCTTTGTTTTATAGTGCGAAGGCGTTTGTGAAGAATAAGCTGGGGTTAAACGATAGTTTGAAAACTAATTTCTATAAATATCCTGCTGTTTGTCCGGTGAACCGGAATATTGAAGGGGAACCATCGGCTCAGCCACAGAACATAAAAGTGCTACGCGATGGGAAAGATGCTTTTCTAATGTGGGATGAGGTGGAAGAAGAAGGCGGTTGCCAGATAGCTTACTACCTGGTGTACGCATTCAAAGGTAAAAAGGTAGGCGACATGAATGACCCGGCAAATATCTTAATCAGAACAACCGAAAATTGTATAAACCTGCGCGATTTCGAACAAAAATTCAGGGGTAATTATACCTTTGTGGTTACAGCCATCAATCGATATAAACACGAAAGTGTACCCACGCAGGGAGTCACCCGACGGATGTAATATATAGTTCGCTATAAAAAATAACAGGCTGATTCACTTTTACGTTGAATCAGCCTGTTCTTTTTTTGTATGATCTATTGCTTAATTGTATGTCGGTAAGCTGGAGTATTCTTTAGAGTAACGCAGATGTTGGTCAATATAGTTTTCTTTGTATGAAATTTTTACGTCAGTAATTTCTCCTTTGGTATTTTTTACCAGCGTATAAACCGGATTGACAAATCCGCGATACGGAGCCAGATTCAGTTTCTTATAACGAGCCAGTACCTCAGCATGAAGTGTTTTGTTTACTTTCACGCCGTAGGTTTCTACCAGATTTTTTCCACCTTCAAAGTCACCGGTCGATTTAATACGTTGTATTTCGGCCAATAATTGTCCAAATAGAGTACGCAGTTTTTGGTAATCGTTTACTTTCACGAATGTTTCTCCATCGCGGGTTACAAACTCAATCACATTTTCGGCTTTTCCTTTTTCAAAAACCCAAGAGGCGATTAGTTGACGGTTACGCATGTGAGCTTCTTCTACATCTTTGCCGGGTTGGATGCGGGTAAGCTGAGTCATCAAACCATTCATGATGTACGAGTAGTATTCGGCTTTGTACGCTTCTTTATCGGGCAATAAACCCAGTTCAACGGTTTTAGGATCGGCCATGTAGTACAAACCAAATAAGTCGGCACGAGCTTCTTCGATAGTGGAACCGTAGGCTTTTAATGCATCGGGATCAACTCCCGGAAGTAATTTGCCGGAACCGTGACCCAGACATTCGTGTAAGTCGGTGTGAAGGTTATTGGTCAACGATGCAAATTCTTTAGCACGTTTGCGTTCCACATCGCTCCACATAAATTCTTCGGCAAAACCATTACCCAACGATGCCTGATCGTAAGCTTCGGTAATGTTTTCGATGGTTACCGATTTCGAACCGTATTCGTGACGAATCCAGTTGGAATTAGGCAGGTTTACACCAATAGGAGTGGCTGGATAGCAATCGCCTGCCAGAATGGTTGCCGTGATAACTTTGGCCGATACACCTTTTACGGTTTCTTTCTTGAATTTAACATCAATAGGCGAATGATCTTCGAACCATTGTGCATTGGAACTGATAATTTGTGTACGCTTCGTAGCCTCAATGTTTTTGAAGTTTACGATCGATTCCCAACTGGCTTTCATACCCAGCGGGTCGCCATAGGTTTCGGTAAATCCGTTCACAAAGTCCACTTGTGAAGCCAGGTCTTTCACCCATTTAATGGAATATTCATCGTAGGTTTTCAGACTGCCTGTTTTATAGAATTCAATCAGCCTGTTGATCACATCTTTTTGTTTATCGTTTTCTGCTACTGTAGCTGCTTTTTCCAACCAGCCTACTATACGGGCAATGGCTTTGTCGTAAAGTCCGCCTACTTTATAGGTTTTTTCTACCAACACCCCTTTTTCTTTTACCAGTTTGCTGTTCAGACCATACGAAACGGGCTCTTTGTCGTTGGGGTTTTTCATTTTGTCGTAAAACGCTTCCACTTCGGCTTGGGTGATATTATCGCCGTAGTAATTGTTGGCGGAAGTTTTAATCAAATCCACTCCGGCAGCCTGATTGGTGCGTTTTGGATAAACGGTGGGGTCGAAGAGGACAGGTGTGAGCTTGGTAATAAGCGCATCCACAGTTTCGCCTTTCGACAGCGGAAGTTTTTTAGCATCAATACTTTTTACTGCTTTTTTGAAGAAAGCCGCCGTGAAACCGGGGACGAACTTATCTTCGGAATAATGATGATGAATGCCGGTACCCATCCAAACGCGTTTCAGGTAAGTGGTGAACTGTGCAAACTCTTCGGATTTACGATCGCCATTGTAGTTGATATACACCGCTTCGAGCGTGCGACGGATACACAGATTATGCTTGTTGTTCTGATCGTACAGAATATCGTGACCTTCCAGCGCTGCCTGATTCAGGTAATAAACCAGTTCTTTTTGTTTCAGACTCAGGGTTTCGAAATCGGGAACGCGGTAACGCAAAATTTCAATATCGGCAAACTTATCTACCGTGTACTTGAAATTTTCAACAGGAGGCGTCGATGCACTTGCGGTTGCACTAGCCATTAGCATACTTGTCATACAAATTAGGGTTATTTTTCTCATTATTTTACAATGAATTTGATTTACTAAAACGAATTCGCGAAATTATTGTTTTTGGGGATACAAAAATAGGGTATTTTCTACAATGTTGGTTACGGATATGAAAGAGACCCCAAAAAACAACAGTTTATAAAACTTTGTTAAATCAATTGGTAATAATTCTACATTTTACACTTTAAACTATTACACGTACTTCATACCTTATCGCGTTACAGATAGATTAATAACGATTAAATTATGAACCTTTTAAGCGGAGTTGATGTTAGAAAATAAAAATTGTATTGTTTCAGATTCAAAATAAATACAATTGTTATAAAAAAGATACACCATGGATATTGATAAGATAAAACTCGTAATATGGGACCTGGATAATACTTTCTGGTCCGGCAGCATAAAAGAAGGCGGCATTCAATTGATTCCTAAAAATATAGAATTAGTAAAATCATTGACTCACAGCGGTATTGTAAATTCTATTTGTTCGAAAAATACCTACGAAGTAGTAGCCGATAAACTGAATAAAATTGAAATGTTTGATTATTTTGTTTTTCCGTCTATCGACTGGACTTCGAAGGGTCATCGGATTAATGATTTGATTAAAGATATGTCGTTGCGGGCTGAAAACGTACTCTTTATCGACGACGAAGTCACCAACCTGGAAGAAGCAAAACATTATGCCCCCGGAATTATGACTGCTACCCCCGAAGATATCGAAGAGTTGATAGCGATGGTAGCTACATTGGAAAAGGGAGATTTAAATCATAAACGACTGAATCAATATAAACTGCTTGAGCAGAAAAGAGCAGTAAAAAAAGAATATAATAGTAACGAAGATTTCCTTTATGCCTGCAATGTTAAGCTCAACATTATTGAGGACTGTATGCCTGAAACAGGGCGCATTCATGAATTGCTGTCCCGATCCAATCAGCTGAATTATACCAAGAAAAGAATTTCCGAAACAGAGCTCATAGCCCTGCTCGAAAATCCTAATGCCTCATGCGCTTACATTACCGTAAACGACAAATTCGGCGATTACGGAATTGTTGGATTTTACGCTCTGATAGCGAATAAACTAGAGCATTTTCTTTTCTCCTGCCGTGTTATGGGGCTGGGAGCTGAGCAGTTTGTCTATTCCACGTTGAATTATCCGAAGCTGGAGGTGGTTGGCGAAGTGGTGTCGCCACTGACCAAAGCTCCTGCACCGGCATGGATTAATAATAATTCCATACAGAATGTAAATACAGCTGCCCAAGCCGAAAATCCTGTTCCGCACGGGGAGAAATTCTTGTTTAAAAGCCCGTGCGATTTTTCTCAAACAATTGCTTACCTGACAAATGATAATTTGTTCAGATGTGAGTTCGACTATGTAGGCGCTGCCAGAAACAACGTTATCGCTGGTCATAATCATTCGGTGTTTTTGTCTCAGCTAAAAGATTATTCACCGGTTGAGAAACAGGAGATCCTTCGCGATTGCATTTTTTATGATGAAGAGATGTTCAACGGAACTATCTATACAGAGAAATACGATATTGTGTTTTTAAGTACATTCATCGATGCATTTGCAGGTATTTACCAAAAGAATAATTCGGACATTCAGGTTACAGCCGGTTCATATTTATATCCGCTAACCGATCAGAATTTCTGGCCGGAACTTATCACAGGAAAACATTACAGCGCAAGCAATACGTTTACGGAAGAATACCTGAAAGAATTTTCAGAAAAATATGAATTCAGGGGAAAGAGCACTCCAGAAGATTATTGCAGGCGAATCAGTAAAATACTGAACGATTTAGATAAGGAAACAATATTGTGTTTAATTTTAGGCGTTGAGTTTCCTTGCGAAAAAAACACAGAACCATTCTATGTCGACAGGCACTTAGCTCATATTCAGCTGAACGAAGCCATTCGTAAGCTGGCAAAAAACAATAAACGACTGAAATTGCTGGACATGAATGAGCTTGTGAAAAGCCAAAACGATCTCACGGTCAATCTGAATGAGTTTCCTTCGCGTATAAATTACGATTTATCCAAGAAAATAATTTCAATAATCAATGAATCGGTACAGGTCGAAATCGGAAACCGATCGTCGTTACTCGTGTACTTCGATGTGGTACTGAATAATGCAAAACGATTGGTGAGGAATCTTATTCCAAAGGAAAGCAGTTTGTACGCCAGTATGAAAAATATGTATTTCATACTGAGCCGGAAAAGGCTCTGAAATGCAGTTGTTATCCAACAAAATCGATACAGATTTTGGGTTGTGCTGCCACTTTAGCAGGATAATAGCTAAACCGCTATTCAAAGCTTAAGTAATCATTTTATTGCATTGGAAGATACAAGCGAATTTCTGGATTCAGCGTAACATGTGTTCAGAAATTAATTATCTTTGCTTCATGTTACAGAATTACATAGCTTCGTGTATACAAGCTCAGCTTCCGTTTGAACCAACCGAGCAGCAAACCCAACTGATAGAAGAACTTGGCGTTTTTTTGATGTCTACGGACAAGGATAAAGCCTTTTTGCTGAAAGGATATGCCGGAACAGGAAAAACGTCGGTGGTCAGTGCGCTGGTACGCGCACTCAACGAGCTGAAACAAAAAACTGTGCTGCTGGCACCAACCGGTCGGGCGGCTAAGGTTATTTCTGGCTATTCGGGCTTTCCTGCTTTTACTATTCACAAAAAAATTTACCGGCAAAAGTCCATGTCGGAATTCCGTTTTCAACTGGCGGATAACCTGCATACTCACACGCTTTTTATTGTTGATGAGGCTTCCATGATTTCGAATACCGGTAGTGAAACGGCTTTCGGGTCGGGACGATTGCTGGATGATTTGGTGCAATTTGTCTACGGCAGTGATGGTTGCAGTCTGTTACTCTTGGGCGATACGGCTCAGTTACCACCCGTTATGCAGCCCCACAGTCCGGCACTGGAGCGGGATAAGCTGCTGGGCTACGGACTAAAAGTGCACGACTTTACACTGACTCATGTGGTTCGTCAGGCGTTGGAAAGCGGTATTTTGCACAATGCCACCCTGCTGCGTCAACAGTTGCTAGATGAGCGAACCACGGAATTTCCTCGCTTTGAGCTCGACGGTTTCTCCGATATCAGAAAACTCAGTGGTATGGATCTGATCGATGAAATTCAACGGTCGTACGACGGAGTGGGAGTGGAGGACACCATTGTGGTGACACGCTCCAATAAACGTGCAGGTATCTACAACAACGGTATCAGGGCGCGGGTAATGATGAAGGAAGACGAGCTATCGGGTGGTGATTTGCTGATGGTTACCCGCAATAACTACTTTTGGAATAAGCCATACAAAGAGATTGACTTTATTGCCAACGGCGATATTTTGCAAATAGTGCGGGTAGGAAGACATTACAATATCTACGATTTTCGGTTCGTCGATCTAACGCTTCGTTCGCTGGATTACGAGTGGGAGATTGATGCCCGCATCTGGCTGGATGCCTTGCAGGCCGAGTCGCCGGCAGCCATGAACGAAATGACTAATAAACTCTTTGAAGCCGTGCTCGAAGATTACCCCGAAATAACAACCAAGCGGGAGAAGTATAAAAAAGTACTTGAAAACGAATACTACAATGCTCTGCAGGTGAAATTCGCCTATGCCGTAACCTGCCACAAGGCGCAGGGCGGACAGTGGAAAAAAGTATTTGTAGATCCCGGGCAAATAGCCGAAGAGCAGCTTAACAGCGACTTTTATCGCTGGCTCTACACCGCATTGACCCGTGCCAGCGAAACCGTTTATCTGGTCAACTTCCCCGAAACTGCATTTTTAAAATAAAATCAATATATTTACGAACTAATATTTCGAAGAATAATTTCAAAAACCGTAGTGGTAAAAGCACATTCACTTGTCATATATAAAAATATGACATGTACATCGTTTCATCTACTGCTTGTTTTTGTTTTCCTGACAAGTCTGAAACTGTATTAATTTAGAAATCACCAGGTATTGATGAAGCACATTATTGCAGCTCTGATTGTACTCTTTTTAATTGAAGTTTTGAATAATGCTATTCGTGCCCAGCAGGTTAGTACGCTCTATTTTATGGAGAATGCGCCCGAACGAAACTATTTAAATCCCGCATTTCAGCCTCTCACTCAGTTTTACCTCAGCTTACCTGTAATAGGATTTACCCAACTTGATGTTGGAAATAACTCACTTGCTCTGAAAGATTTTATTTATAACCGAAATGGTCAGAACATTACTTTTCTGAATAAGAATGGAGATGTTGGTTCGTTTTACCGAAATATCAGGCACAATATGGTTATCCGCACCGATTTGCAAACAAACCTGTTGGCATTCGGTTTCAGGCATGAACAGACGTACTGGAATTTTTCTTTGTCCGAAAAAATCAATGGGATGGTTGCCATTCCCAAAGATGCCTTCAAACTTGCACTCTATGGAACCCCCGATATAAATGCCAACAACTATAACTTCGCCACAATGCAAACCGATATGACTGCTTATACCGAGCTGGCGGCAGGCTTTTCCAGGCAGGAAGACGACCAACTGACAATAGGCGCTAAGCTCAAATTGTTGCTTGGTAATGTCAATATTTCCAATACCAATAAAGTTGCGCGCCTGTACGCTGGTATCGACAAATGGGTTTTGAATCTGAATGGCTCGGTCAATGTGTCGGCTCCGGTAGCATACAGGGTTGATAGTGGTTATCAATCCGTTTCGGTTTCTTCGGCTAATAGTGTCAGCGATTGGTTGAAACCCGCTGGAGTGGGAGCGGGTGTCGATGTAGGGGCAGTATATCGTCTGAATGACAGACTGACATTGTCGGGTGCAATAACTGATTTGGGATTCATTCGCTGGACAAAAAACACCCAGAATTTCAACTATACTTCCGATTTGACCTACGATGGTATAACTCAGCAAACCGCCAATGCAACTAATCTTCAGAACATAATAGACAGGATTACAATCAGAAATTATGTGTCTGACTCGCTGAACAATGTTCTGCAAACAGCCATTGTAAGCAGACGTAGCAATAACCATTATTTTACAGGAACTACAGCCAAAATTAATCTGGGAGCTGAATACGCCTTGTTTGATAACACCCTGAGTTTTGGTTTGCTGTCTTTTTCCAGTATTTTTAAAAGAACGATCACAGAAGAGCTTACCGCTTCAATCAATTACAGACCGTCCCACTGGATAAATGCAACGCTCAGTTATTCTGCATTCAATGGGCGTTTTGGCTCGCTGGGAGCAGGACTGGGAATTAAAACCGGATTTATTCACTGGCTTGTGGCTGCCGATTATATTCCGGCCGAGAGGGCTACATTTTCTCCATCGTACATCAGTCCGAATTATCCGACTTTCAAAATTCTGGCACCTTACAATATCCTTCGATTTAATCTGGCAATCGGCATGACTATCGTGATTGACAAAAGCGATGATGAACAGAACAGTTCATCGGGTTTTGGTTCTTACAAGAAGAATAAGGGACCACGCAGCCATCATAAGAAAAGTGATTGTAATTGCGAGACGGATTAAATACTTTGTTAGTGCTTAACAGCGCAGTTTGTAACTATATATTCACATAACTATCAGTCGGGAAACTCATCTTGGATAAAGTTATTTTTGACTGAATTTATCATTTTAAATCAAGGTTAAATATGTAGTTTTCAAGGATAAAAGATTGATTATGAAATATAGGTTTGAATTATAATAGCTTGATAATTCGAATTTTGTATCGAAATTAAATCTTAATTAATTTGACATTTTCGCCCGTATTTAATTTCAAAACAAAATTTTCCCGTATATTTGTCTAATTATTTCCAAATAAAGGTATAAATATGTAAAGCTGCTGCATATCGCCTTGCTAACCCGTTAATATAAAACATTAAAATTATATATTTATGAAAAGGAAGATTGTATTTAGATTTCTTTTTTTTAGTGGGATATTTTTAGGTGTCTTTTCGTCCTGTAAGGAAATTGATTTGACCGGAATTTCCAATGAAGTTGCGATAGATGAATCGCTGGTTTCTCCCGTGGGTGAATCTTCAGTAACAGTCGATGATATTTTGCTGAAATTAGGCAATCAGAGTTACATTGGTACCGAGGGTAATGAAATTTACATTACAAACAAGGAAAGTATCGAATACCCATTCAGAAATATTGATTTAAACAAGTATGCTCAAAGCAGAGTCATTCCTGTAAATCCTTGGAGCGCATTAGCAAATCCTCAATTTGTACCTGGTGGAACTACTATACCGAGTACTCCTATAACAAGCTTAATAGATTTAGGACTTAATAATCCATCGAACTCAGGTGAACAAATTCAATCTGCTGAAATTACGACTGCCACTGTTGGTCTTAGCCTCAATCTGACAAATGATATTAAGAATAGTATTAAGAATACGGATGTAAAAATCACCATTCAGTTTCCAAACGGTTCTATTACAGATGCACAAGGTAATGCATATGTAATTCCTCCTTTCACTCCCAGTGCTTACGGAACTGTAAAAAACATCCCGTTGACTAATTTTATTATGAATACTCCCGCCGGAGCCACGGGCATTCCGGTCATTGTAACAGTCGATGCCAAAACGACTTCCGGGGCTATAGTAAGCAATACTACGGCCTTTAACTGTACGCTAAGTTTTAATAATATAGCATTTAAAGTCCTTAGGGGTCATTTTGCACCAGCTACCTATTCTAAAGATTCACTTCGGGTAGATTTGAACTTACCAACTGCACTTTCAGGCTTGGATTTGAGATTCACTAATCCGGTAGCTACAGTTACAGTCAACAGCAATGTTGGAGCTAAGCTTAGGTTTAATGTTGAATATGTAAAAGCATACGATAAAAATAACGTAGAAATAGCAAAAGCGAATTTTGCACCGGGAGCGGATACTTATAATAACGGTGATTCTCATGTTTTCCATCTAGATAGACCTACAATACCATATACTTCGGCAACATCCGTATTCATACTTGATAAAGATAATGGTGCTACAAATAAGCTTTTTGCGAGTGGAAAAATACCAAGTGTTTTGGAGTATAAATTTACTTCGGGCGTTGATACAGACCCAACGCTTGGTTTTTTGACTCCTGATGCTAAGATTACAGCAAATGTAGATGTTAAAATTCCACTGCAGTTAGATCCTGGAAGCTCAGTGGAAATGGTAGATAGCGTAAAAAATGTGGGGGTAAACCTAACATCATCTATGAAAGATGTAACTATCAACACCGGAACGCTGGTTTTAAATATTACTAATAGTTTTCCTGTCAACGCAACCTTTGAACTTATTGATTTAAAAGATGAGCAAGGTAATTTGATTTTAAAAGATCTGACAAAGATATATAATATAGATGCTCCTGCAGAAGTTAGTGCTGACGGCACTGTGACTAAAATTAAAGTGCAGCAATTACTGATTGAATTGAAAAACGGCCAGTTTGATGAATTTAAAAAACTGAAGAATCTCAAATTCAAGATTACGTTGGGTGATAAAACTTCGACGAAATCAATGCACTTTACTAAGTCGAACTTTATCAAGGTTAAAGCCGGTGTTTTTGCAAATGGAACTATATCAGGCAACATTGGATCTACTAAAAACTAAACAGGGCAATTATGAAAAGAAGAAATATATATAAAATAGTACTTATTATTTGTGGATTTTTCTCTACACTTACTATCTCGGCTCAACAAGTAAACACCATGTATTTTATGGAAAATGTGCCGGTACGCAATAGTCTGAACCCTGCATTTCAGCCGTTGAGCAATTTTTATCTGGGCTTTCCGGTATTGGGTTTTACCCAATATAGTTTAGGAAACAATTCTCTAACGCTCAAAGATTTTGCGTACAATGATGCGAATGGAAAACCGATTTGGTTTTTGAATAAAAATGGAGATAAAAACAAGTTTTTCAACGCGCTGAAACCAACGACATTGCTTCAGACTAATATGCAATTGAATATACTTGATTTTGGTTTCCGCACCGGCAAAGCGTACTGGAACTTCTCTATAGCCGAAAAGATGGAAGGACAGGTAGGGTTACCAAAAGATTTAATGAAGCTTTTGCTCTATGGAACGCCCGATATGAATAAGAATTCGTATGACTTTACATCCTTCGGAGCTGATATGACCGTTTACACGGAAGTAGGGCTGGGATACTCCAGAAAGGCAAATGACAAATGGACAATAGGGGGAAAAGTGAAACTTCTGCTTGGAACCGGAAACGTTTCGGGATCGAGCAGCAACCTGAAGCTAAATGCAGGAATAGATCAATGGAATTTAGTCGGTAATGGTTCTGTAAATTATTCATCACCTATTGATTTAAATGGAAATAGCTTTCAAAACTTTGATCCAATAACCAACATATCTACCGGACAATGGCTTAAACCATCGGGTATGGGTGCCGGTATTGATTTAGGTGCAACTTATAAACTTACAAATGACGTAACTTTATCGGCGGCTGTTACCGATCTGGGATTTATCCGTTGGAACAAGAACTTGAAGAAAATGGGTTACAACGTAGATTATAAGTTTACAGGCATTGATGGTTGGAATGTCAATAACACGAATAATTCTGATGTGAATCACAAGACTGATTCAGTATTCACTGACTTTAAAAATTCTATACACGATACGATTACGAATAGCAAAGCATATACCAGCTATACATCTCCAAAGATTAATGTGGGTGTGGAATATGCTTTTTTAAATAATAAAATGAGTGTAGGATTATTGTCGCGCACATTGGTTCATAACAAAGTGGCTTACGAAGAATTGACAGGTTCTCTTAATCTTCGTCCAGTCAGTTGGTTTGATTTATCTGGTTCGTATTCTGTTTTAAACGGAAGATCAAGTAATATAGGTTTAGGTTTAGGTTTAAGAACCGGATTTATTCACTGGTTTGTTTCAGCCGATTATGTGCCTGTGAAATACGCCACTGTTTCATTTAATAATAATTCTAATTCAACAAAAGCCCCCGTTCCATACAATACAAAAAGTACCAATTTTGCTTTTGGAGTTAATTTTGTGTTTGGCAACAAAAAAGATGCCGATAGAGATGGCGTAAAGGATAGTAAAGATAAATGTCCTGATACTCCACGTGGTGTAAAAGTTGATAAGAACGGTTGTCCGATAGATACCGATGGTGATGGTGTTCCAGATTATTTGGATAAATGCCCTAATACACCACCCGAAGCTTATGGCTTTGTAGATGAACATGGTTGTCCGCTTGATACCGATGGCGACGGAGTACCTGATTATCTGGATAAATGTCCGGGTACGCCTAAAGAAGCTAAAGGTTTTATAGATAGTAAGGGTTGTCCGATTGATACCGACGGTGACGGAGTACCTGATTATCTGGATAAATGCCCTGATACACCTAAGGAAGCTAAGGGTATGGTAGATAAAAATGGATGCTTGCTTGATTCTGACGGTGATGGCGTTCCCGATTATCTGGATTTATGTCCGAATACACCTGCTGAAGCCAAAGGTTTTGTAGATAAAAATGGTTGTACGCTTGATACCGATGGTGATGGTGTTCCTGATTATTTAGATAAGTGTCCGAATACACCTATCGAAGCGCGTGGAAAAGTTGATCAGAATGGTTGTCCGCGTGATACGGATGGTGATGGAATTCCGGATTATCTGGATAAATGTCCTACAATAGCCGGTGTTGCCGAAAATGAAGGATGTCCTGCTATCAAAAAAGAAGTAAAAACATTATTCAAAAAAGCTTTGCAGGGAATTCAGTTCGAAACGGGGAAAGATCAGATTAAGCCAAAATCATTCTCTATTTTGAATCAGATTGCAACAGTTTTGGCAACGAATCCTACTTATTTAATTGAAGTTCGCGGACATACGGATAATGTAGGTAACCCTAAATCCAATCAGATTCTGTCGCAAAAGCGTGCGGAATCCGTTCGTAAATATCTGATTGGAAAAGGAATTGACTCCAAACGAATGACTGCCAACGGATACGGCGATACGCTTCCGGTAGCCACCAACAGTACGCCGGCCGGCAGAACATTAAATCGCCGCGTAGAATTTGAAATAACGTTCGAGGAAGTGTCGGTACAATAGAACAAATATTTAAATGAAAGGGAGTTGAAATTTCAAACTCCCTTTTTTATTTCAAAAAAAACGAAACAATCGATGGTAGTTTGAGAGTGTTTTAATACTTTTGTGCACCGAAATCGGCACATTGTATCGTGGCGGTATAAAATTGCAAAAGCAATACTTGGATAAATATAATCAGAAATAATATAATATGGGAAGAGCGTTTGAATATAGAAAAGCGACTAAAATGAAACGTTGGGGTAACATGGCCCGCGTTTTTACAAAACTAGGTAAACAGATTACAATTGCCGTTCGCGAAGGCGGACCTGAAGCGGACCAAAATCCACGTTTGAGGGTTTTGATTCAGCAATCCAAGAAAGAGAACATGCCGAAAGAAAATGTGGAACGTGCCATCAAGAAAGCTATTTCGAAAGATGAAGCGGACTACAAAGAAATGGTTTACGAAGGTTATGGCCCTAATGGAATTGCTATTGTAATTGAAACTGCCACTGATAATCCTACACGTACCGTTGCTAATGTAAGAAGCTATCTGACCCGTCACGGCGGCTCGTTGGGAACTTCGGGTTGTTTGCAATTCCTGTTCGACCATAAATGTGTTTTTAAAATTGCAGCAAAACCGGATGTGTCGATAGAAGATCTGGAACTGGAGCTGATTGACTTTGGAGTTGATGAACTGGTTGAAGACGAAGATGGTGGCATTGTTTTGTATGGTGAGTTTCAATCGTATTCTTCTATTCAAAAATACCTGGAAGAAAACGGATTTGAAATTTTCAGTGCAGAGTTTGAACGCATACCGAATGATATGAAAGAGCTCAACGATGAACAAAAAGCTCAGGTAATGAAATTGCTTGATAAGATTGAAGATGACGAAGATGTTCAGAATGTCTTTCATAATATGGTTGAATAGTACAAGATATTCGATAAATAAAAAGTCCCGACAAATTCTATTTTGCCGGGACTTTTTTTATAAGGTATATCAGTTTAATACTGCTCTTTTTCATTCGGGAAATCGCCTGATTTCACATCCTCTACATAATGACCTATTGCCTCATTCATTATGCCTTGAATGTTGGCATAGCGGCGAAGAAACCGTGGTGAGAAGTCTTGATTCAGTCCGATCATATCGTGAAGTACCAGTACCTGTCCATCCACACCACCACCTGCACCAATTCCGATTATTGGGATGGTAAGTTCAGAAGCTACTCTCTGAGCTAGCTTTGCAGGAATTTTTTCCAGTACTATTCCGAAACATCCTGCTTCTTCAAGCAAATGGGCATCTCTGATAAGTTTATCAGCTTCGCTTTCATCTTTTGCCCTTACTGCATAAGATCCGTATTTATTTATAGATTGCGGCATTAGCCCTAAATGGCCCATAACAGGAATTCCGGCACTCAGAATACGTTTAACCGATTCCAGAATTTCCTCTCCGCCCTCTACTTTTAAACAGTCGCCATGTGTTTCTTTCATGATACGAATGGCCGAAGCGAGTGCTTCCTTAGAGTTGCCCTGGTAGGAACCAAATGGCATATCGATTACAACCAACGCCCGGTTTACACCTCTGACAACCGATTTTGCCAGAAAAATCATTTGATCCAATGTGATTGGAAGCGTAGTGATGTTTCCACACATAACATTCGATGCAGAATCACCAACTAATATTATATCTACTCCGGCTCTGTCAACAATGGTTCCCATGGTGTAATCGTAAGCTGTCAGCATACTTATTTTTTCACCACGTTGTTTCATTTCCAACAATCTTTGAGTCGTTACTCTTCTTGAGTCTTCACTGTGTATCGACATATTTATTCATTTTTGAATTGAGAGTGCAAAGATATAATATTATATTTTCAATCGGCAGTTTAGAGTGTGAATTATAAAAAAGTATTGTTTTTTGTTCAGAAAATGAGGTGCTTACACTGGACTTTGTGGCGGGTAAATGATATGTTTGATTTTTGAATCTGTTTTTCGCATTTTAAACTTATCTTTGCACTTTATTTTTAATACTTTAATGAATTAATTCAACCTGAATTTACAGGTAATACTGTCGATACGTATAGGAGTTAGAATTTCCAATTTCGGTTGACTTCAGTACTACAGTGGTAATAATTATCTATTGTTTAAATGCTTGATATTGATAAATTTATTCAGAGCTATCCTTTTCTTTCCGCATTTGTTTCTTTTATCATTGGGCTATGTTTTATGCCTATGGTTCTGAATATTGCCAGAAAAAGGAATTTTGTGGTAAAACCCAATAAAAGAACTTCGCACGAAGGCATAATCCCCAATGTAGGCGGAATAAATATATTTATTTCGTTCTTGCTGACAGTGTTTTTGTTCACATTCTCAATGTTCAGCGAACTTCAATTTACGATTATTGGCGTATTTATTATACTGCTGGTAGGATTTGTTGATGACTTGATTGATATAAAACCAGCCTGGAAATTATTTGGAGAAAGCGCTTCTGCTTTTTTTCTGATTGTAGTGTCTGATATTCGTTTGTCAAGTTTGCATGGTTTTCTAGGCATATATCAGTTGCCAACGGAAGTAAGTTATTTACTTTCATTTTTTGTTTTTATTGTGATCATCAATTCGTTGAATTTGATTGATGGTATTGATGGTTTGGCATCGGGATTAGGAATATTGTATTGTTTGTTTTTTGCTGTATATTTTCATTCGGTGCTGTTCATTAATTTGGCAATCTCGGCTTATGCTATGGTAGGTTCTTTGGCTGTATTTTTTATATATAATGTAATATCAGGCAAACGAAAGATATTTATGGGCGATTCAGGTTCGCTGCTGCTAGGCTATATGATAGCCCTGTATGTGTTTGAGTTTTGCGAAATAAATGCTACAGTATTGGTTCCTCCGGCCTTTCATTTATCGGCGGCTCCGGCTGTGGCTGTTTGTGTTTTGTCTGTTCCTTTATTTGATGCTATGCGTGTTATGCTTACCCGGATTATACATGGAATTTCACCTTTTCGCCCGGATAAAAACCACATACATCACTGGTTGCTGAAATCCGGTTTAACGCATCTTCAGGTGACGTTTTTGTTGATAATGATTTCAATTTTTTACATAGCGCTGGGCATTATAGGGCGAAATTGGTCTATCGGACTATTGGTGACGTTAGCTTTTTCAATAGCTTGCGTGCTTACCTATATTTTATGGCGAATAGTTGAAAGAAAAGTGTTGAAGTAATATAATGAATTAGTTTTTTAAGAGTAGAATTATCTCGAAAGTTTATAATATGATATCTGTAGAACAACTTACGGTTGAATTTGGCGGCTCGCCGCTTTTTGATGAAATTAGTTTTTTAGTAAATTCTAAGGACCGAATAGCTTTAGTTGGTAAAAACGGAGCGGGTAAAACCACATTACTCCGTATTTTTTCCGGAAAGCAGGCTCCTACGAAGGGAAAGATTTTAATTCCGAAGGATTTGTCCATTGGCTATTTGCCACAGCATATGATTCATAACGAAGGTACCACGGTGATGCAAGAAGCTGAAAAGTCTTTTGAGCACATTACCGATTTGCAGGCCGAAATTGAGCGTATGAATGTGGAACTGGCCGAAAGGACTGATTACGAATCGGCAGAATATCACGATCTGATAGAGAAGCTGACTCGGGATAATGAGCATCTACAGATTATTGGTAACGGTAATTTCTATGGCGAGATAGAGAAAACACTGCTCGGACTGGGTTTTTTGCGTTCGGATTTCGAACGCCAGTGTTCTGAATTTAGTGGCGGTTGGCGTATGCGCATTGAGTTAGCCAAAATCCTCTTGCAACGTCCTGATGTATTACTACTCGATGAGCCTACCAACCACTTGGATATAGAGTCTATACAATGGCTGGAGAGTTTCCTGATTACTTGTGGAAGTGCTATTTTGTTGGTATCGCATGACAGGGCTTTTATTGATGCAGTTACCACGCGGACTATCGAAATTTCGTTGGGTAAGATTTACGATTATAACGTAAACTATTCAAAGTATGTGCAGTTGCGCATTGAAAGGCACGACCAGCAGGTAAGAGCATACGAAAATCAACAGAAACTGATAGCCGATACCGAAGAGTTTATTGCCCGCTACCGCTATCAGGCAACCAAGGCTGTGCAGGTTCAATCGCGCATTAAGCAGCTTGAAAAATTGGAACGGCTGGAGGTTGACCAGGAAGATAATTCAAAATTGAGTCTTAAGTTTTCGCCTGCACCACGTTCAGGCAGTATTCCTGTGGAGATTGAGCATCTGACAAAGGCATATGGAAGCCAGTTGATTCTGGATAACATTGGGATGATTATTAACCGGGGCGAAAAAGTGGCTTTTGTAGGTAAAAACGGTGAAGGTAAAAGTACGCTCGTAAAGTGTATTATGAGTGAAATAGAGTATTCGGGAATACTGAAGCTGGGGCATAACGTAAAAATCGGTTATTTTGCCCAAAATCAGGCTTCGCTGCTGGATGAGAGCAGAACAGTTTTTGAAACGATTGACTACGTGGCGGTAGGCGATATTCGAACAAAGATACGTGATATCTTGGGTGCATTTATGTTTGGCGGAGAAGCTTCCGACAAGAAAGTGAAAGTACTCTCAGGGGGGGAACGCAGCAGGTTGGCTATGATTCGGTTATTGCTTGAACCGGTCAATTTGTTGATTTTGGATGAGCCTACCAATCACCTGGATATGCGCTCGAAAGACGTATTGAAGGAGGCTATTAAAGCTTTTGATGGAACCGTTATTGTGGTTTCGCACGATCGTGAATTTCTTGATGGCTTGGTAACCAAAGTGTATGAGTTTGGCAACAAAAAAGTACGCGAACATTTAGGGGGTATTTATGAATTTCTTCAGTACAAAAAGATGGATACTTTGCGGGAGCTGGAGGTTGCCACTTCGCTTAAAGCTATAAGCGATGCTGTAGAAAAGCCGGTTTCGGAGAACAAGATGAGTTATGAAGCCAGAAAGGAACATAACCGGAAAATAAGAAAAGCCGAAAAGGCAGTAGAAGAAATTGAAAAAATAGTTTCTGCTCTCGAAGCTGAAATAGCTAATATGGATAAACTGCTTGAATTATCTGAAAATGCTTCTGATAATGAGTTTATTCAACGATATCAAAAGAAACAGCGCGAAATGGAACAGAAAGTGTACGAGTGGGAAATACTGAGCGAAGAGGCCGATAACCTGAAAACCGAAGTGGCTGATTAAGTCCCGTACGGCGCTTTGTTGCTTTCTATGAAGCTTCTTTGCTAGCGAAACACTTCTCTGAAACCTATGAAATATGTCTCTGAAACCTTTGAAGACTGCTCTAAAGAGCTTAAACACTTCATTGTAAAAACAAAGCTAACAGGAAAAATTACTGAACTTATAGGAAAAGTAACTAAACCTACAGGAAAAATCACTAAACCTATAGGAAAAGTTATTAAACCTGTAGGAAAAGTAACTAAATCTATAGGTAAATTATTTTTTCGGTATAGGCGCTTAGACCGCCCACTATTTTTGTAATTGCTACTTTTGTAGCATGAATCAACGAAATCAATTTTTAGGTGTGAATTCAATTAAGTTTCACAAAGCATTTTCAACAGATGAAG
>Ga0302286_10000160_pt1 | contig 56274 bp, 54 predicted proteins | sample III_Fen_E2_3_FD_198765 | JGI IMG/M metagenome (GOLD analysis project Ga0302286, IMG submission 198765) | Peat permafrost microbial communities from Stordalen Mire near Abisko, Sweden - III_Fen_E2_3 | ecosystem: Environmental > Terrestrial > Soil > Wetlands > Permafrost | place: Sweden: Abisko...
CCGGCATTGATTCTATTGCCCAGGTTGCAGAAATGCAGCCAATTGATATGGTACTTACTGCTATGGTGGGTTATTCGGGACTTAAGCCAACGATTAATGCCATTAAAGCAGGAAAAAAAATTGCATTAGCTAATAAGGAAACATTGGTGGTTGCCGGTGAATTGATTTGCGAGCTGGCGGCAGAATATAATGCACCCATTATTCCTGTTGACTCGGAACATTCGGCTATTTTTCAATGCCTTTCCGGCGAAGGAAATAATCCGATAGAAAAATTGATTCTGACTGCTTCGGGTGGACCCTTCAGAACGAAGTCCATGCACGAACTGGAAAATGTAACTAGTGCTCAGGCGTTGAAACACCCAAATTGGGACATGGGTGCCAAAATAACTATCGACTCGGCAAGCATGATGAATAAAGGCTTTGAAATTATTGAAGCTAAATGGCTGTTTGGTGTATCACCTGATCAGATTCAGGTAGTTGTTCATCCCCAGTCTATTATTCATTCTATGGTTCAGTTTGCCGATGGTTCAATCAAAGCACAGTTGGGAATGCCTGATATGAAATTGCCAATTCAATATGCGCTAACATACCCCGAACGACTGAAAACTAATTTTCCTCGATTCGATTTTGATTTATGTTCTCAGTTTACGTTTGAAAAACCGGATCTGGAACGATTCCGAAATCTGGCACTAGCTTATTTTGCTATGGATAAGGGTGGAAATATGCCTTGTATACTGAATGCTGCCAATGAAATAGTGGTGGCTGAATTTTTAAAAGATGAAATTGGTTTTCTGCAAATGAGTGATATTATTGAAAATGTATTGGCAAAGGCAGAATTTATAGCCAAACCGACTTACGATGATTATGTGAGAACTGATGCATTGGTGCGTATACTTACCAAAGAGTTGATAAAGTAACGTTTATCAGAATATGGAAGTCCCCAAAACCGAAGGCATAAAATATGCGGGTTCTAAGCTCAAACTTTTACCCTATATTTTCGAAATGGTGGATAAGCTGAACGATGTAGAATCGGTATTGGATGGTTTTAGTGGTTCCACCCGGGTTTCGCAAGCTTTTGCTAAGCTTGGATATTCAACCACTTCCAATGATATTGCGGCATGGTCGGAAGTATTTGCGACTTGTTATCTTGTTTCTGCTAAATCGAATATATATTATCAGGAGCAAATTGATTATTTGAATAATTTAAAAGGAGTTGATGGTTGGTTTACCGAACATTATGGTGGAGCGGCGGATGAAATCAAAAAGCCATTTCAGATAAAGAATACACGAAAACTGGATGCAATCCGCGATGAAATAGAAGTCTTGAACTTGCCCTGGGAAGATAAATGTGTGTTGTTGACAAGTTTAATTTATGCTTTGGACAAAGTGGACAACACATTGGGGCATTATGTGGCATATTTGTCGGATTGGTCGGTCCGCTCATTTAATGATTTGAAAATGAAGCTGCCAAACCGTTTTCTGTTGAGCGGACGTAATAAGGTTATTCGCGACGATGTTTTTAATACCGTTGCTGAAAATAAGTATGATCTGGTCTATTTTGATCCTCCGTACGGTTCAAACAACGAAAAAATGCCGCCCAGCAGGGTGCGGTATGCGGCTTATTATCATTTGTGGACAACAATAATTCAGCATGATAAACCACAGTTGTTTGGCAAAGCCAGTAGGAGAGAAGATTCGCGGGATAATCAGGTGGGCTCTGTTTTTGAGGAATTCAGAAAAAACGAAACCGGTGATTTTCTGGCTATGGAAGCTTTAAAAAAACTTGTTGCTGAAACAAATACACATTATTTGCTGTTATCGTATAGCTCAGGTGGCAGAGCCACAAAGCAGCAACTGTTGGATATAATTTCAGAGTCAGGAAAGCTCATAGATATAAAGGCTATTGATTATAAAAAGAATGTTATGAGCAATATGCGTTCAACAAATGAGTGGATAAACGCCGTTGATAAACATAACGAATATCTTTTTTTGATGGAAAAAATATAATGTTAGACTATAAAACAATAAATAAAGAAAATTGAATTGAAACAAGTCAAAGATTGGACAATCAGCGACACATTAAACAATTACACTATAATTTATGGAATCATTTCTAATCAGAGCTTTACAGCTTATTCTCAGTCTCTCGATTTTAGTTGTCTTACATGAATTTGGACACTTTGCTTTTGCGCGTCTGTTCAAGGTTCGTGTGGAAAAATTTTATATGTTTTTCAATCCTAACATTTCTTTAATCCGGGCAAAAAAAATCAACGGAAAATGGGACGTGAAATTTTTTGCAAAGAATATTCCGGCTAATGAACGACCAAAATTAGGTGCTAATGGTGAACCTATTCTCGATGTAAAAGGGAAATCGGTGATGGAGCAAATTCCTGCATCCGAATTAGTTGAAGGCGACTGGCGTAAATATCCCGATAATACAGAATGGGGAATTGGTTGGTTACCACTTGGTGGGTATTGTTCCATTTCCGGCATGGTTGACGAAACTAAAGACATTACTCAAATGGCTGTCGAACCGCAACCATGGGAATATCGTTCACGTTCTGTCTGGCAACGTTTGCCTATTATTGTTGGTGGAGTGTTGGTGAATTTCATTTTGGCAATGGTTATTTACTCGGCTGTTCTGTTTACATGGGGTCGTGAGTATCTGCCGCTCAAAAATGCAAAATACGGACTCCAGTTTTCGCAAACAATGTTAGATAATGGATTCAGAAATGGAGACAAAATTGTAAAGATTGACGGTAAACCTGTTGAGCAACGTGCCGAAGTGGTTGAAAAATTACTGATTGATGGAAATCAAAATATTGTTGTTTCAAGAGATGATAAATTGATTGATTTACAGTTGCCTTCTGATTTTTCTCAAAAAATATTAGCTGCACAGGAAGTTGATTTTGTCGCTGTAAGATATCCGTTTGTAGTTTATGATGTTTCTAAGGCTTCGCCGGCTCAGAAAGCCGGATTGCAATCGGGCGATAGCCTTGTTGGGGTGAATGGTAAGCATCTTTATATTTTTCAGGATATAGCGAATGAACTGGAAATTTCGAGAAATACCGATGTTGATGTTAGTTATGTTCGGAAAGGGCAATTAATGAATTCAAAAATTCATCTGAATGAAGATGGGAAATTGGGTGTGGTTCCGACTCCGTTCTATAGTTTTATGCAAACAACGCGAATCGAATATGGTTTTTTTGCTTCTATTCCTGCGGGTATAAGTTTCGGTATGGAAACGTTGAGGAGTTATGTGAAACAAATTAAATTAGTTTTCACAAAAGAAGGTTCCAAGCAACTTGGTGGTTTTGGTTCCATTGGAAAATTATTTCCTAAAATGTGGGACTGGCAGATCTTCTGGCAAATGACAGCATTTCTGTCAATCATACTTGCTTTTATGAATTTTATGCCTATTCCCGGATTAGATGGAGGTTATGTTTTATATCTTATCTATGAGATGGTTACAGGTAAAAAACCAAGTGATAAATTTTTAGAATATGCACAAACCACAGGAATGTTCTTGCTTTTTGCATTGCTGATTTATGCGAATGGAAACGATTTATTTAAAGCCTTGTTTAATAAATAATCAGTATTATCCGGTAAACTTTAATAGATGAAGTTTTTGTGAGAGATTTGGCTAACGCCGATTTTCAATTCTCACTTTATTCAGAGCGAAGCGAAGAATCTGATATTTTTTACCGGACAACAATGATAAATACTATGAAACCAATAGCCATTTGTTATCCTAAATGTGGAACTTGCCAGAAAGCCGAAAAATGGTTGAAGGCAAATGATATTGAGTACGTATACCGTCCTGTAAAAGAAGAAAATCCGAATAAAGAGGAACTGAAATTGTGGATAAGTAAAAGTGGACTCCCAATTGCTAGGTTTTTCAATACAAGCGGCTTGCTTTATAAAGAGTATAATATGAAGGACAAGGTCAAAACATTGTCTCAGGAAGAACTTATTGATATACTTTCGTCCAATGGTATGATGGTAAAACGCCCTATTCTACTGACCGGCGAAACTGTTTTGGTGGGCTTTAAAGAAGATGAGTGGAAACAGGTATTTGGAAAATAAGTAACAGAATTCAGATTGTACAGTAAGTATCTTATTTAATGGCTTGTACAATTTCGACACATTTCAAATTGCTTCCGGTTTTGGAGAATCTTTGCTCTGAAATCGGAAGCTTTTTCATTATGCCAGCAATTGTAAAAAGAACTGGTGTTGACATTCCCAAACGAAAATGCGGAGCTTTTATCGAAGCAACATGGTAAAACATCCCCTTTTACATTCACCACAGCTCCACTCCAAAGTCTCCAGCAACGATTTGATTGACGATTCTTTATTTCATACTTCCCATCATCCTTTTTTTTGTAACGTGAGAACTTGCTCTTAGTAGTCATTAAAGCATTTCCATTTTCATAATCATAAAGTTGTGCAGTTTTGAATACAAGTCGGTCAACTTTCATTGATTTAGCAAGTTGTTTCATTTTCTGCATTTGATGTTCGTTTGTTTTCAATACTAAAAACTGGATTTCTAACAAAGGCGTCGCTGAATTTAATTTTTCTTTCCAACGAACAACTTCTTCAATTCCTGTCAGAACTTTTTGAAAATTCCCACCGATACGGTAGCTTTGGTATACTTCTTGTGTATAACCATCAACAGAAATAATGAGCTTGTCTAAGCCTGACACTACAATTTCTTTTGCAATTTTGTCAGAGAGAAATTGAGCGTTTGTAGAGGTACTTGTATAAATCCTCGAATGGTGGGCGTAGCTAATTAACTCTACAAGCTGATTGTGAAGAAAAGGTTCGCCCTGAAAATAAAGGATGATGTGTTGAAGAGTTGGTTTTAGTTCATCGATTAGTTTCTTATATAGTACTAAATCGAAAGTAGCTTTGTCGGCTTTTGAGGTTTTCTGAGTACCCACGGGGCATTCGGGGCAGTGAAGATTGCAAAAATTGGAAACTTCGATAGATATAAAGCTGGGCAATGTTCTTTTTTGTGCCTGAAATCCGAAAAATGATAAGGTGTATGATACTATCAGTCTTACCCAATTAATGATTTTATTAATTGATAAGTAGTTGACTGTTTTTAGCAGTCTTTTTGTTTTGTTTGCAGTTAGAATCATTTAATTGTATTTCTTTATTCAAAAATTGTTTGATAAATGCCGATTTAACACGGAATTTAAATAGTATCAGTCTTGATTAACAAAAAATGTCAAAATCATCTACAAAGTAATGCAATTTCGTTGAAAGATTGTATATTTGTAGCCAAAATGTCCAAAATAGAAATTAAATAATTTATAACAAAAATTCAAATTTATGAAAAAGCAATTATTTTTCGCGGTTTCGATGGTGCTTGCATTATTCTTTAGCTCATGTACTAAAGACATGACCGCTTTAGATCCTAGCTTGTTTAAATGTAATCCTAACCCACTCGAAGTAAAAGGTGGTAAAGTGGATGCTACAATTACCGGAACATTTCCAGTAAAGTATTTTACAAAAAAAGCTACAGTTACTGTAACTCCTGTGTTGAAATTCGAAGGCAAAGAAGTTAAAGGAACACCTGTTACTTTCCAGGGAGAAAAGGTTGTTGGAAACAATCAAACAATCTCTTACAAATTGGGTGGAACTTACACATTGAAAGCATCTTTCGATTATGTTCCAGAAATGGCTAAATCTGAACTCTATTTGGAATTTAGTGTGGTTACTAAAAAGAAAACGTATCAAATTCCAAGCGTAAAAGTTGCCGATGGAGTTGTTGCTACTTCTCAACTGGTTTCTACAAGTGCTTCGGAAATGGCTCCAGTGATTATCGCTGACAAATTCCAACGTGTTATCCAACAAATGCAGGAAGCTGACATTATGTTCTTGATTCAACAATCAAAACTACGTAAAACTGAAACAAGTTCTGCAGATGTAGTTTCGTTGACTAAAAAAATTAAAGAAGCTTCTGATTCTCAAAATCAAAAAGTTTCTGCTTTTGAAATCTCTGGTTATGCTTCTCCGGATGGTGGAATGAAATTGAATACTAATCTTGCTGAAAAACGTGAAGCGGTTACTGTTGATTTCTTGAACAAACAATTGAAAAAACTGAAAACAAGCGTAAAAATTGATTCTAAATTTACTGCTGAAGACTGGGCTGGTTTCCAAGCTTTATTGGAAAAATCAAGCATTCAAGACAAACAAGTTATTTTACGCGTTTTGACAATGTATACAGATCCAGAACAACGTGAACGTGAAATTAAAAATCTTTCTGTTGCTTATAAATCAATTGCAGAAGAAATCCTTCCTAAATTGCGTCGTTCTCGTTTGAATTTGACAGTTGATGTAACTGGTAAATCAGATGCTGAAATTACTAAATTAGCTAACGAAGATCCTTCTAAACTTTCTGTTGAAGAATTGCTTTTTGCTGCAACTTTGACTAATGATTTAGCTGCCAAAGCTACTATTTATCAAAAAGTAACTGAAGTATACCCAACTGATGCCCGTGGTTTCAACAACTTAGGTGTAGTTAAATATCAACAAGGAAACGTAGACGATGCTTCACGCTATTTTGCTAAGGCTTTGGAACTAGATCCTAAATCTGCTGACGTAAACTACAATGCTGGTCTTACTTCATTGGCTAAAGGTGATTTGACAACAGCTGAAGAATCATTTGGAAAAGCTGCCGGAACTTCTGGAAACTTAAGTCAGGCTTTAGGTACTGTCTACACTATTAAAGGTGATTATGCAAAAGCTAAAACCTATTATGGTTCAGTTGCTTCAAACAACGCTGCTTTATTGCAGATTTTGAATGCTGATTACAGTGGAGCCCGCACTACATTGTCTGCTGTGGCTAAACCTAATGCTACAACTTCATATTTAGGTGCTGTTATTGGTGCTCGTACTAATGATCGTGATGCAGTTTACAGCAATTTGAAAAACGCTGTGAAACTTGATAGCTCTTATGCATTGAAAGCTGCTAAAGATATCGAATTCTCGAAATTTGCTACAGACGAAACTTTTCTTTCTATATTGAAATAATAGACAGTAAAATATAAAAAAATCCGATGCAAATTTTTGCATCGGATTTTTTTGTTTTCTATGTTTCCTTAAAATCTAAATCGCAGATAATATGAAGATTTCTATTTTGGTGGATTTTTGATACATTTAATGAACATTATAAGATAATCAACTCAACAACATTTTCATTTTCGGGCATTTAACCGTATCTTTGTAACCATTTTCGGAAATAAATTAATTTGATAACAGAATGCAGGAAAACGAACAAATTGTAAATAAGATTGTTGAAGGAATACAGGAGCGTAAAGGTAAAAATATAGTAATAGTTAATCTTACTAAATTACAGGAAGCTCCATGCAGCTATTTTGTAATATGTGAAGGTGATTCAAATACACATGTAAATGCCGTTGCAAATTCTATCAAAGACTGGGTTCGTGAGCAAATTCAAGTGAAACCTTACGCTACGGATGGTTTCGAAAATTGTGAATGGATAGCTATGGATTATGGTCAAATCATTGTACATGTTTTTCAACGTCCAACCAGAGCATTCTATGACATAGAACATTTATGGTCAGATGCTGATCTGAAAAAAATAGAGGATATTCTCTAATTTTAAAAAGTTTTATTGAGTTAAATGAAAACCAATATATAAGTTTTTTGTTTTATCTATAACTAAATAACAAGAAAACAATAGTAAATAATGGAAAATAAAGCACCTAATCAAAATCCGATTAAACCAACAAGTAAATTCCCCAAATTTAGTTTTTCGTGGATTTATGGAACTATCATATTATTGCTGATTGGATCGTATTTTATTAAAGAAAACACTCCACCGCAAAAAATTACTTTATCTACTTTCAAAGAATATGTAAATAAAGGAATGATTAAGAAAATTGACGTGTACAGCTCTAAAAATGAGGTTGAGGCACAATTAATTGATTATACTAAAGTGGCGGTAGATACGACCTTTCTGAAGCGAACATTTGGTGCTAATTATAAATCCTTTGCATTTAATGCCAAGGCATTGAAAGATTCTTTAAAAAGAAAAGATACACAAGTGTTGAAACTTGTATATGGTAAAGATTATGAAACGTATTCGAAAGATCGTCTTATTACTGTTACAGGTCCGGCGGAACAGTTTGCAATCATTGTGAAATCTGCTGAGGATAAATACGGTGTAACAACTGATGTAGAGTATAAAGATAGTAGAAACTATGTGGATATTTTTATTACAGTGGTTTTCCCCGTTTTACTGTTAATCCTTTTCTTTGTGTTTATGAATCGTCGTATGTCCGGTCAAATGGGTGGTGGCTCTGGAGGAATATTCAATGTTGGGAAATCAAAAGCGCAACTTTTTGATAAAGGTGATACGACTAATAAAATTACTTTTAAAGATGTCGCAGGTTTAGCTGAAGCAAAACAAGAAATTGAAGAGATAGTCTCATTCTTGAAGAATCCATTGAAATATACCGAGCTGGGTGGTAAAATTCCGAAAGGAGCTTTGCTTGTTGGCCCTCCGGGAACCGGTAAAACCTTGCTTGCAAAAGCTGTAGCGGGTGAAGCGGATGTACCTTTCTTCTCAATGTCAGGTTCTGATTTTGTCGAAATGTTTGTTGGTGTTGGAGCTTCTCGTGTTCGCGATTTGTTCCGTCAGGCTAAGGAAAAGGCGCCATGTATTATTTTCATTGATGAGATTGATGCAGTAGGACGTGCACGTGGAAAGAATCCAAATATGGGAAGCAATGATGAGCGTGAAAATACGTTGAATCAGTTGCTGACTGAAATGGATGGTTTTGGGTCAAATAGTGGAGTTATTATTTTAGCTGCCACTAACCGCGCTGACATTTTGGATAAAGCATTACTTCGTGCAGGACGTTTCGATCGTCAAATTCATGTTGATTTGCCGGATGTACATGAGCGTAAGCAAATTTTTAATGTTCATCTTCGTCCGATTAAGATAAACGAAACTGTTGATGTGAATTTCTTGTCACGTCAAACTCCGGGATTCTCAGGTGCTGATATCGCCAATGTTTGTAATGAGGCTGCTCTTATCGCTGCCCGCAAAAATAAATCGTTCGTCGAAAAGCAAGACTTTTTAGATGCAGTAGATCGTATCGTTGGTGGATTGGAAAAGAAAACAAAAATCACAACGAATGCAGAAAAGAAATCAATTGCATATCACGAAGCCGGACATGCTACTATCAGCTGGATGACTGAACACGCAAATCCGCTTGTGAAAGTTACTATAGTTCCACGTGGTGAGGCTTTAGGTGCTGCATGGTATTTGCCTGAAGAACGGCAACTAACCAACCGTGAGCATATGCTCGATGAAATGTGCTCAACCCTGGGTGGACGTGCTGCCGAAGAAGTATTCCTGCATCAAATGTCAACAGGCGCAATTAATGATTTGGAACGTGTGACTAAAAGGGCTTATTCAATGGTTGCCTATTTTGGGATGAGTGATAAATTAGCTAATATGAGTTATTACGATTCAACAGGTAACTCCGATTATGGTTTTACAAAACCTTATAGTGAAAAAACAGCTGAATTGATTGATTCTGAAGCAAAAAATATTGTTGCAATTGAATATGAACGCGCTAAAAAAATCCTGAATGATAATGCTGAAGGTCATAATAAATTGGCTGAATTGTTGATTGAAAAAGAAGTGATTTTTGCAGAAGATTTAGAAAAAATATTTGGCAAGCGTCCCTGGACTTCAAGAAATGATGAGTTGATGGCTCAAAATGGAAATGTAGACTCGTTGGAAGATGATAAGCCTGAAACACCGGAATTGACTGAAAAAAAATCTGAAGATACTGTTGAATAAGATTCATTTTCTATTAGATATTATTGAAACCGCCCTTTTGGGGCGGTTTCTTTTTATGAATAAAATGGTTTCTTTTTCGGAACATATTTGACATTAAAATAAATTCCAACAACCATTACTTTTGTGGTCAAAAGAATTAGTGGTTTTTCTGTGCAAAGAATAAAGTTTTGTTATCTTTGTAACTGTTATTAAAAAATACTCAAATGAAACTCTTCAGATTAGTAATTATTGCACTCACAATTTCATTCGGCTTATTCTCTTGTAGTCCGATATATAAATGTGGTGACCCAAAGCCAGCAAAAAAGTTATTTCTGCCGAAATCGGTTCTCAAAGTTGTTAATGAGCGAGATTCGCTGTGTTCAACATTGTCATCCAGAGAAAATGAAATTTATGAGTTAAAGAAGGATACTTCAGTTTTGAATGCTAATATTTTAAAACTTGAGAATAAGAACAATGATCTTCTTAATAAAAATTTATCTCAAAATCAACAGTTTAGTAATTCCTTAAAACAAAAATCGGCAGAGCTTGAAGCAAAAGAAAAACTTTTGACTGAAAGAGAGCATGCGTTAAATGATTTGAAGAAGGTAGTGGCTCGTCAGGATTCAATAACAAAAAGATTGAATAATATTTTGAGAGATGCTCTTTTAGGATTTAAATCTGATGAGCTTTCTGTAGAAATAAAGAATGGTAAAGTTTATGTTTCGATGTCAGATAAACTGCTTTTCAAATCAGGAAGTGCAGCCATCGAGTCTAAAGGAATTGATGCTATAAAAGTTTTAGCTGATGTACTTAACAGAAATGGAGACATTGATATTTTAGTTGAGGGTCATACTGATAATATTCCTATAAAAACGGCCATATATCATGATAATTGGGATCTAAGTGTCGCCAGAGCAATATCTATTGTTCGTATCTTGACGGATGAATATAGAATAGCTCCAACACGCTTGACCGCCTCAGGAAAAGGCGAATTTTCTCCAAGGGCAACTAATTCTACTACAGAAGGTCGGGCGGCTAATCGAAGAACTGAGATTATCTTATCGCCTAAACTGGATGAAATTATGAAATTACTCAAAACAAATTAAATTTTAATTAGCATATTTTTCAGTGCCTTAATTCTTATAAATACGTATGAATAACTTTGTAAAGCGAACATTGAGTGGTTTTTTATTTGTGACGTTGATTGTTGGTTCTATTTTGCTCAGTAAATTTTCATTTGCTGTGTTTTTTTCTTTGATTTGTGGTTGGTCGGTGCGTGAATTTCATAAGTTATCTAATAGACAAAAGGATGTTGATGTAGATTTATGGGTCGCATTACTCGGTGGAGTTCTGCTTTTTGTTTCTTCGTTTATTTATGCATCGGGAATTTGGCGTTATCCTGTTTTCTTAATTTATGGATTTTACGTAGTATTTGTGCTGATTTCTGAATTATATAAAAAGAAATCAAATCCACTTCATAATTGGGCATACTTTATTTTCGGACAGATATTTATTGCTTTACCTTTCTCACTGCTTAATTTTATTTTATTCATATCTGATTGGCAACCAATCATATTGCTGTCTGTCTTTGTTACTATTTGGGTGAATGATACAGGTGCTTATTTAACGGGGGTTACAATAGGAAAGCACAGATTATTCGAAAGAATTTCGCCTAAAAAATCATGGGAAGGTTTCTTTGGAGGGGCTGTATTTGCGCTATTCTCAGGATTTGTATTTTCTTTGTTAATTCCGGAAATAAAATTGATTAACTGGCTGATATTTTCAGAGATAATTGTAATCTTTGGGACTTTTGGAGATCTGATAGAATCGCTAATGAAACGCACAGTTAATATTAAAGACTCCGGTGATTTAATTCCGGGACACGGTGGTTTGTTGGATAGATTTGATAGCATGCTTTTGGCTGCACCTGTCGTATTTATTTATTTGAGCTTTTTATTTGAGCATCTGAATAAATAATTAGTATAAGTATTAATTTGTTTAATTGAATAAATTATGGAATTTAATTTTGATGAAATTCGTTGCTATAATAACAAAGAAGTACATGAGGTATTGGGGCGTTTAATCGAAGAGAAACAATTCATGAAGGTCTTAAGCACTATTTATCCGCTTTTGCCAAAAGACCTGATTAAGCAACGCTTGCTGACTTATAATTCAAATTATGCTTTTCAGAAAGAAATGGTGTATCCGTTTCTACAATATCTGGAAGCTAATATGACCAAAGGCATTGATTTAAATGGACTTAAAAAGATTGATGTTTCCAAATCATATCTTTATATTTCTAATCACAGAGATATTATTCTTGACTCGGCTTTCCTGTGTGGTAAGTTCATCGAGAAGAATATGGATACGGTTGAGATTGCCATTGGTGATAATTTGTTGATTTTTCCATGGATTGAAGACCTAGTTCGTGTAAATAAGAGTTTTATTGTCAAACGTGGACTTAGTGCTCGTCATATTCTGGAAAGTTCACAGCGATTGTCTGCGTATATTGCTCATACAATAATTGACAAGAACCAATCTATCTGGATTGCTCAACGTGAAGGTAGAGCAAAAGATTCAAATGACAGAACTCAGGAAAGTTTATTGAAAATGTTCAATATGAATGGTGATGGAAACTTTATCGAAAACATCTCCAGGTTGAATATATGCCCTTTAAGTATTTCTTATGAATATGATCCCTGTGATTTTCTTAAAGCAAAGGAAATGCAGCAGAAGCGTGACAGCTCATGTTATAAGAAGGATCCGAAGGATGACTTAATTAATATGCAAACTGGCGTAATGGGTTATAAAGGGAAGGTTGTTTATGAGATAACAGGTGATATAAATAAAGAACTTAAGGCAATTGCAGAAGAATCATCCAATAGAAATGTACAAATAACGCTAACAGCGGAGTTGATTGATAGACGTATACACGCCAATTATACTGTATTTGCAAATAATAAGATTGCATTCGATATCCTTAAAAATGCGAAACATTTTTCGAGTGAATATACTACCATTGAGAAACTGGATTTTGAAAGATACTTGTCGTTGCAAATTGCAAAAATAGACCTTCCGGACAAAGATGAAGGTTTCTTGATGAGCAAAATGCTCGAAATGTATGCAAATCCGCTTATCAATAAATTAGCTACAAGTACAACTTACTTTGAAGAAGGTGAATAGCAATAAAAAAACTCACTCCAAATACGGAGTGAGTTTTTTTTGTTATAATCTTCTGTCTGTATAAAGAGTTTAGTATCCCAGAATTTTCAACATAGACTTGTAGCTTTGCTCTTTTGCAAAAAGTTTTGTGAAATACTCACCATCTTCATCCTGGTCAATAATAACCAATTTTGGTGCAGGTATAAGGCAGTGTTGAATACCACCGAATCCACTCAAAGACTCTTGGTATGCTCCTGTATGAAAGAAGCCGATATATTGCTCCCTATCTTCATGCATTTTAGGAAGAAATACAGCATTGGAATGAACTTCAGCATTGTAGAAATCTTCGCTGTCGCAGGTTAATCCACCAAGATTAACCCTTTCGTATTCGGAATCCCAATTGTTTATGGCCAGGAAAACATACCGCTGATTTATAGCCCATGTATCGGGCAATGTAGTCATAAAGGAGCTGTCAATCATATTCCAAAGCTCACGGTCATTTTGTTTCTTTTGGTTCACAATTGAATAAAGCATAGCCCCACTTTCACCAACAGTGTATGAACCAAATTCTGTGAAGATATGAGGTTCAGGTACTCCGTTTTGCATGCAAATGTTTTTTATCTGAGCCACAATCTCTTCGGCCATATATTCGTAATCGTACACCATATCAAGGTGTGTTTGAATTGGGAATCCACCACCAATATTTAGACTATCCAGTTGAGGGCATTTCTTTTTAAGCTCACAATATAAGTTTACAGCCTTGTTTAACTCATTCCAATAATATGCAGTGTCTTTTACACCTGTATTAATGAAGAAGTGCAACATTTTAAGTTCTACCTGAGGATTGTTTGCAATGTGTTTCGTGTAGTATGGAATTATGTCATTATATCGAATACCTAATCGTGATGTATAGAAATCAAACTTAGGTTCTTCTTCAGCTGCAATCCGAATACCTACATTAAACTTGATGTCAAAGTCATTCAGAAATAAGTCTAATTCAAATTTATTGTCAAGAATAGGAATTACGTTTGTGAAGCCCTGACGCATTAAGTTCTGAATGTTTTCAACATATTGAGGGCGTTTAAATCCATTACATACGACAAAAGTATCTGTTTTAAGTAATCCTTGTTCGTGTAAAGACTCCATTATATTAATGTCAAAGGCAGAAGAAGTTTCTAAATGAACGCCGTGTTTCAAAACTTCTTCCATAACAAATGAGAAATGTGAACTCTTAGTGCAATAGCAGTAATTATAATCGCCCTTGTAATCGACTTTGGCCATAGCAACGTTAAACATACGACGAGCTTTCTGTATATTCTGCGCTATTTTAGGCAGATAAGATATCCGTAGTGGGGTGCCATACTGCTTAATGATGTCCATAAGTGGTACTCCGCACCACTCTAGTTCATTCTCAATAATGTTGAATTCTTCATTTGGAAATTCAAAACTCTGCTCTATAAGATCTATATATTTGTTTTTCATTTGTTTTTCTGATGTAATTATATAAATATGTAAATGAGTTAGATTTGATTTAATTTATAAATGTAAGTAAGTTAGATTTGTGCGTTTGATTGAAAAAAGCCAGCAAAAGTAATCATTTGTTTCTATATTTTCTATTAGTTAGCTAATGAATTTATAGAAATATATGATAGTTTGAATATTATGTACCGATTTAGGCTGTTACTCTTGTAATACATTTATTAGAAGTCGGGTTAGTTGATAGCATTCATGACTAAGATTGTTTTGTTTTATTAATCGGTGATTATTTACAAATTGACTAATGAACCCATAATGCATTATAATCTTTAAATGCGATTTATCGAAAAACAACAAATTAATTTTGATATTCAAAAATATATATCTTATCTTTGTGTTTTAAACTTATTGAACCTTTACACTGTAGAAAATGAAACGGATAAAAATTCTATGTGCAGTTTTATTGATATTCTTTTTTGCCAGTCTTTATCAAGGTGCTGTTTTACCTTTTTTTGAGGGAGTAAAGGCTGGAATGACTAGTGCAAAATATCAATTAGACCACCACGAGAAAATGTATGATTTTGTTTTATTGGATGTGGTTCCTAAGGATTATAGTTTTTTTGAAAATTCAGAAGTAAATCAGAATACTAATGAAAAGGTACTTATAAGGCCTAATAATTTAACCATATCACTTAAATCGTTACCAACTAAATCTACAGTTTGGTTTAGTTACAGAATTATTAATTTTGTGCTTACTTGTCTAACCCTGATTCTTGGGATTTGGGTTCCGTTCTTGTTGGTTAAAATTGTAAGGTCGTTACAAAAATCTGAAGTTTTTGAACGAAGAAATCTGAAAAGAATAAATAGAATAGGAATTATATTAATGGCTATTGGTGTTTTAGGTACGTTGCTTCATGCTGCCAATATTTATTCAGCTCAAGTTATGGTTGATTTGTCGCACTACGATTTTTCCTATTCAAATGTAGTTGATTTTAATCCAATTATAATGGGTATTGTTATTTTGATAATGAATGAAATATTGAGATTCAGTATTGAAATTAAAGAGGAACAAGACTTGACTATTTAAAAGCTAAAGAGCAAAAAGATTGGTTCCGTGTTGATTTAAAATATCGTAAAAAAACAGAGTGGCTGTTGACAACGAGAAGTACAAATAAAAAATTATGCCTATAATCGTAAATTTGGATGTGATGATGGCTCGACGAAAAATTTCGTTGAATGAATTGTCTGAAAAGGTGGATATTACGCCAGCTAATTTATCCATTTTAAAAACAGGTAAAGCAAAAGCAATTCGCTTTAGCACTCTCGAAGCAATTTGTAAAGTGCTAGATTGTCAGCCTGCGGATATCCTTGAATATCAATCTGATATTGTTTAATTCGTTTTTTTTGTTGACCAATAAATAGAATAGCTCTTTATTTATCGATATATACTCAAGTGTTAATAATGTTTATTATTTTGCGATATGAAGAAAATCTACCAGCTTAAATTTCTTTTCCTTTTTTCTTTTTTATTATTTGGAAATCTCTGTGTTTGGGCTCAGGCTAGTTTGCCATTTAGCTACGATGGTGGAAATCCCGGGGTAACAGTTTCGGGCTTGACAGCTACTACTCTGGCTGCTGATAATAGTACTTCTCCTAAAATGAGATTTGGTTCAACAGCCAGTTCTTTAGTTTTAAACTTTACAGGTACGCCAGGCGTGCTTTCTTTCAAAATTAAGTGGATTCAGGCTACAGCTGCAGCCCGGTTTCCCGGTAATTTCTCACTACAAGAATCACCAGATGGTAACACATACACAACAGTTCAAACGTATAATTCTACAACCGGGACTGCATTGACAAGTGGTACCATTGTTACTGAAACGTTCACAACTTTATTGTCAACTACCCGTTATTTGAAATGGGTGTACACTACAAAAACAAATGGTAATATCTATGTCGGTGCTATAAATCTTGCTGCCGGATCATTATTATCTGTTTCACCAAAGGCTCTTAATGGTTTTACTTATATTTCGGGTAGAGGTGCATCTCCTGAACAGACTTTTTCGGTAAGTGGAAGTAAATTTACTCATGATATTTCGATAATTCCACCTGCTGATTACGAGATTTCTACTACCTCAGGTTCATTATTCCAGGCAACTAATCCGATTGTTCTCTCACCATTGGATGGAGTTGTAAATAGTACCACGGTTTACGCCCGATTGAAAGCCGGGTTGAGTGTAAACACTTATAATGAAAACATAACAATATCTTCGATTGATGCATCTAACCAAACAGTTAGTTGTGCAGGAAAAGTTACACCTGTGCCGGCTCTAAGAATAATGGATATGTCGAATATTGTATTAGGTTCAGTTGTTGGTCGTTCGAATACACAAACCATAAATGTCAGTGCTGTAAATCTAAGCCATAATTTAGGATTGTCATTAACGGGAACAGATGCAAATCAATTTTCTCTTTCTCAATACTCGATTCCGGTTAGTAATGGATCAGTTCCAAATACAGTTGTGACAATAACCTATTCGCCAACATCGACTGGAAATCATACAGCTACTTTAATTATGTCGAGTAACGGTGCTATGGATGTCAGCAGAGTTTTAAATGGGATTGCTATAGTAAACACAGGTGTTGATGTAGTTCATAAATCTCTTAATGTTTCGGTTCAGGATGGGCAGATAGTATTTACAGCAGATCCAGATGAAGTAGTTCAGATATATAATTGCATGGGTCAGAAGATAATAGAGAAAATAACCGTTGATGGGTTGAATAAAATTTCTCTTACTGCTCATGGTGTGCTTTTAGTAAAAGTAGGAACTCAAGTTGTTAAAGTGATACTGTAAAAGTAACTTTTATACGGCGATAAAAATATTTCGGCAAAGAAAACAGACCAATCAAGTGATTGGTCTGTTTTTATTTTAATCAAAATTCAATGATTAATGTTGTTTAGCTCTTTTGCTAGGATATTGATATTTTGCTTTAGTTTTGCAAATCCTCCACGTTTAATTGCAGAATTCCGAAATGTTTTATTGAATTCATCTTCAGTTAATTTGAGCCATGTTTCAAAATCCCAGTCTAACATCCTTTTATCACATTCCAGTTCTGTATGGGAATTTTCTTTTGCCCATTTAGTATTCCAGGGACATACATCTGCACAAATATCACAACCAAATGAACAAGTTGAAAGTTTATTCTGATGTTCTTTTGGAATCTCGCTTTTACTCTCGATGGTTAGGTATGAAATGCAACGACGGGCATCTAAGGATGAATTTTTCAAAGCATTAGTGGGGCAAGCAGCAATACAACGGGAACATGAGCCACAACGCCCTTTTATTGGCGAATCATAGTCCAATTCAATATTCAACATTAGAATGCCAATAAACGTGTAGGATCCTAATCCGGGATGAATTAGCTGAGTGTGTTTGCCTATCCAGCCAAGTCCGGCGCGTTCTGCCCAACGACGTTCTAAAACAGGTGCTGAATCAACAAATAAGTGTTGATTTTTAGTTGGGATACAATCAGAGCCATAAACGTCAGCTATTCTTTGTTCTAATTGTTTTAACTTAGATTTAAGAACTAGATGATAATCAGTTTTGGAGTAACTATATTTTGCAATTTGAGGAGCTGTTGGATTTTGTTTTTGTTCTGGAAAATAATTCATTAATACCACCACCACAGATTTACAGCCGGGAACAAGTTCGCGAGGATCAACTCGTTTTTCGAAGTTTCGTTCAAGGTAATGCATGTCGGCATGCTGACCCTCGACTAACCAATTTTCCAGGAAAACTGCATCGTCACTTAGTCTCTCTGCTTTAGCAATGCCGCAAGCATCAAAACCAAGTGATAAAGCTGTTTGTTTAATGAAATTCATGGTTTGAATTGCTCAAAATATGAATTACAGATTTTTCTCAATTTCTCTTCTAAGTTCTTCAAATCCAAAACTTCGTCCTATAATAACACCTTTTCTATTGATTAAAAATGTAGTTGGAATTGAAGATATATTATAAGATGAAACAAATCTGGTGTCTGGTCCTGCTTCGTCGCGAACACAAACCCAAGGGATATTTGCTACCGATTGTTTCCACAGAAGCTTGTTTTGATCTAACGAAACCTGATATATTTCGAAGCCGCGATTGTGATATTTATTATACAGTTCACGTAACGCAAAGGTGTAATCTATACTTTCTTTAGTTTCATATGCGGAGAAGTCGATTAAAATCACTTTCCCTTGTAATTGCGATAGCTTGCGTTCTACATTGTTTTTGTCAGTCAGGGCAATGTCAATATAGCCTGTTGAAGCATTTGCCAATATCTCTTTCCATGCTTCTTTTTCTTTTTGACTCCGCTCTGTTTTAATCGCATCCAATACTAAACTGTAGATATTTTTACTGCGATCATACTCGGGCATGAATGTATTAAACGATGTGGCTACGGCAGCGCAATAAGGTTTGTCGGTTTTGATATATGGGGAAAACAAAAAAGTATTGTTTACTTTTTGATAAAGTGCAAAATATGCAGCCGCTGAACGTGGGTTTTGCAAAATCAGCTTGCGAGCCATTACTTTATGTGTTTCAATGTCTTTCTCAATTTCGGAAATTTTAGCATTTTGTTGTTCGGCGCTAAGACTGGAAGTTAATTCGTTTGCCTTTTGTTGAATACTCATTACAGACTGACGAAGTTTTTGTATCTGTAATGAAGTTGTTGAACCGGTTAACTTATAATTAGTAGCAAAATTGTCAGATTTAGCATCAATGGTAATATCCTCACATGAATCTACAGCAAACGTGATGATTTTATCATTCAGACGTAAACGATAAAAATCAGGATACGCAGGTCGTGCTGATTTAAAGCGAAATTCGCCGTCATCACTAAGTTTTGTAGAATCAAGTACTGTGGTTTTCATTAAACCACTGTATTCAAAATACAACATTTCACCTTTTGCATCTGTTACTTTGCCACTGATATGAAATTTATTATGTTGTTTGCATGAAAATAATCCTGTCAAAATCAACAATATAGCAAGTGTTTTCTTCATGGTGAGAATTTTTCTGGATTATTGTTTCTCAATGTTCAATTGATAACAATAATCGGGTTAATTAGTTTTAAAATTATATTTTACCTGAGATAATTGCTCGTTTGCTTCTACAATTTTTTTCTTAAGGCTTTCTTTGTATTCACTTAATTTTTTCTGCAATTTTTCATCGCCAATAGCGAGCATCTGAATTGCGAGAATTCCGGCATTTAATGCGCCATTAATCCCAACTGTAGCCACGGGTATTCCGGGAGGCATTTGTACGATAGCCAGTAGTGCATCCATGCCGTCGAGTGTAGCATTGATTGGTACTCCAATGACAGGAACTGTCGTCATAGAAGCTATGACACCCGGTAAGTGTGCTGCCATGCCTGCAGCTGCAATGATAACCTGAATGCCATTTTCACGGGCATTGGATGCGAATTTTTCCACTTCACGTGGTGTGCGGTGTGCCGAAAGCGCATTTATCTCGAATGGAATTTCGAATTCATTAAGTAATGCAGCAGCTTTTTCCATCACGGGTAAATCTGATGTGCTGCCCATGATTATACTTACTTTTGGTTTCATGCGTTCATTTTAGTTTTTAGTTAGTTGTCATATGTAACTCATAAATGAATTTAGTCTTTGGACTAAACCAGTATTCATATTCGTTTCGTTGAACTTAGTTGCAACTGACATATAAATTCCTTATATTTTGATAAATACAGGTTGTTTTACAAGTTGTAATATAGATTAATATCACAACTTGTAAAATAACTTTTTTATCAAGCACCAATTAGCGCTTCATACTCAGCGGCAGAAAGTAAAGAATCTACTTGTGCTGTATTGGAAACTTCAATTTTTACCATCCAACCTTCTCCGTAAGGATCTTCATTTACCAATTCAGGTTTGTCTTCCAAACCAGTATTGAATTCCAGTACTTTCCCATCGATGGGTAAGTATAAGTCAGAAACAGTTTTTACCGCTTCTACTGTGCCAAAAACATCTCCTTCAGCAAGAGTTTCGCCTATGGTTTCAACCTCAACAAAAACAATCTCACCTAATTCACTTTGAGCATAATCAGTTATTCCTACAAAGGCAGTGGTGCCATCTAAACGAATCCATTCATGTTCTTTTGTGTACTTTAAATTAGCTGGTACGTTCATAATAATGTGTTTTTTAAATTTGTTATATATTTTTTTAATTATTGTTGAATTTTATGTGACATAAAACAGGATAATGATCTGAGTAATTCACTTTGTCTGCTTTGTAATCGATTATTGAATATGCATCTGAGTCGAAAAATACATAATCAATTCTAAAATGGTAATATTTCTCATTGAAAGTCCAACCCAATCCGGTGCCCGTTTCAGCAAAGGCATCTTTTAATTTACCTTTAACTTTGGTGTAAGCGTATGAAGATGGTACATCATTGAAATCACCGCACACAATAACTTTGTAGGGCGACTGAGCAATTACATTCGCTACAGAATCAGCTTGAACAGCCCTCAGCTTGTATGCAGCTCCAAGTTTATTTGAAAAATGCCGAGTTACTCCGCTAAGCTTATAGGCATCGAAGTCGTTTTTTAATTTAATTGGCATTTCTTTGTCATATTCAGTTAATCGGTTTGACTCCAAATGATTGTTTATAACCCGTACAATTTTACCGTTTATATTAATGTCTGAAAAAATAGAATTGTTGTACCTCGAAGCATAATCAATTTTTTGTTTATTGATGATTGGATATTTTGAGAACGTAGCTACTCCGTTTTCTGTATTCTTCTGTTTAAATTGAATATGCTTGTAGGGATATTTTTTGAAAGCCCGATCTATATCCTTCATTGTGAGATATTCGTGATTATCGCTGACAGTAAATTCTTGTAAACAGATAATATCTGCATTCGAATCTAAAGCATATTGAATTATGTTATTATGATTTTTACGTGTGTGTTTTTTTAAATCGCCACACATTCTAGTGTTATAAGTTAGAAATTTAATAGAACTTGAATCAACAGAATGTTTAATTTTTCCTAAATGTACTGGAAAAGTATTGTTGATTTCAGATGCCGAGAAAATCAAAAGACTAAGGGATAGCAGAAAAAACCATTTGCGAGCTAATAACCAAAATATTACAAATCCAATGTTCGCAATAATAATAGCCGGAAAAATTAAAGCAAAATAAGCCGGTAGAACAAATTTAGCAGGACTTACTACTGAACCAATCAAAGTAACGAGCATAAAAATGGATGCAAGTATATTTGAGGTTATTATAACCCATTTCACTAAAATTCTTCCAAACATGATTCTGTTTTAATTCAAGATTCATAACTACTGATTATGAATTAGTTTTTGTTTCCTTGTTCAAATAAACGTTTTTTTTCTTCGACAGATAAACTTTCGTATCCTGAGGTTTTAATCTTATCTAGAATTCTGTCAATTTCAGCCATTTTTCGTGCTTTATTTATATTGAATTCAGCATCGGTTACAGACGATTTTCTGTAGGCCGAATTTGTCTTAACCTTCAGTTTCCCAGGTCGAAACAGATTGTTTATTAAATCCAGAATCTTACTTATTCCTTTGGTCAAATCTTTACCCTGACGCAAAGATACAATAAATATATAACCTGCCAAAGCTCCACCAAGATGTGCTAATTGACCGCCTCCATTGTTAGATGTGATACCAAAAAAACTAGTTAAAACTGCCGCTATGGCAATATATTTCAACTTGATATTTCCTAGAAAGAGTAGCTGTAATTCCATATTCGGAGATTGAACTGCTGTGGCAACGATGATAGCCATAATGGATCCTGAGGCTCCTAACAATAAGCTATAATGAACAATTGGTGAATAATAAGGAAATATATTATAAGCAGCAACGTAGAAAAGTGCAGCTATAAGTCCACCAATAATATAAAGTCCAACTAATTGTTTTTCTGAAAAATACATTAAGAATATTCTTCCAAACCAAAAGAGAGAAATCATGTTGAAGAAGATATGCGAAAGACCTTCATGCAGAAACATGTAGGTTAAAGGAGTCCAAAAATGGTAGAATAGCAGAGTTAAATCGGATGGTACTTCAAAGTATGACACGATATGACTATCGGGCAGAATTTTGAAGAGTTTAAGAATAATCTCTATTAAATTCAACAAAATAAAAATACTTACATTGATATAAATGAGCTTTATAAGTGAATTTCCCTGACGGAATGTTTGCTTAAGTTTTTCGAAAGTATTCATTTTTTGTGCAATTAAAAGAGTCTTTTCTTTTTCCAGATAATAATTAAAATGGCACCAAATAACATTCCACCTAAGTGAGCAAAATGGGCAATGCTATCACCCGAGAATTGAGCAACACCCATGAATAATTCAACAATTCCATAAAAGAAAACAAAATATTTAGCTTTGATTGGAATTGGTATAAACATAACATAAAGCTCCTGATTGGGAAAAATCCAGCCAAATGCCAGTAAAAGTCCAAATACAGCTCCAGATGCACCAATAGTTATAAAATAAGGAGAATCGAGAAATTGTCTTTTTTGTTCAATAAGTGACTGAGCATTAACGAGGTCTGTGGAGATGGCATGGTTAATAGCAGTCAATGCAGAGTGGAATTCAACAGTCCAAAATAACTGCTGAACGATTGCCGCCCCAATTCCTGTTACCAAATAATAAAATAAAAAACGTTTGGGACCCCAAAGTCGTTCTAAAATTCCACCAAACATATATAATGCAAACATGTTGAATAAAATATGTTCAAATCCAGCATGCATAAACATATATGTTATTAACTGAGCAGCGTTAAATTTGGAAGAGGCCCAATAATGCATTCCTAAAATATCGGACAATTCCGTATTCACTCCAAAACGGTGTAATAACCCTGGAGCTACAACGCTGGCAAGCCATAACATTATATTTATTGCAATTAAATTTTTTACAACCGGAGGTATTGAGCTAAGAAAAGATGATCTGTAATTATTCATTTTTGGCTGAAATATTGAAAAGAAAGAGTTATTTTAAAACATATTTTTACAGTTTATGCTATTGTCAATTGCAAAATAGAATAAAATCTTAAAATATGACTGTTGACTAAACTTAAAAAAGCACTAAAACAGCTGTTTATGCTAGAGTATGCAACACAAAAGTACTGAAAAATACGCCAAAAATATGTTTTCTAACATATTTTTGGAAAAGATGTAAAATAAACTGTTTTTTTTAAAATTAAACGCTTGTTTATTATTTACAAACTACTACATTTGCACAATCAAAAATTTATGTTTATAGTTTCTAATAAAAAAATCAAAATCTTATGAACAAAGCAGAATTAATCAATGCTATCGCTGCAGAAGCAGGCCTAAGTAAAGCTGATGCAAAAAAAGCTCTTGACGCAGTAGTTAAAAGTATCTCTGATGCCCTAGTTGCAGGAGACAAAATTAGTTTAGTTGGTTTCGGTACTTTCTCTGTAACTGAACGTTCGGCTCGTCCGGGCATTAACCCAGCAACAAAACAACCAATTCAAATTGCTGCTAAAAAAGTTGCTAAATTTAAAGCCGGAGCTGAATTGACAGCTGCAGTTAACTAAGATTTAAGCATTGTCTTATAAAGAGGGATATGGAAACATGTTCCTTTTTTTTTGTTCTGAATTAAAGGATGATGGTTTTATCCTTTAAATGCAGATTGAGTCGGCAATTTGTTGAGCCAATTCACTGCCTTTCAATTCTTCTACTAATTTTAGAGCAAACTGAACAGCTACTCCGGCGCCTTTAGCTGTGTAAATGTTTCCGGATTTTACAATTTTATTTTCGGATAAAATAGCACCTTGCAATTTATTTTCGAATCCGGGATAACAGATGGCTTCTTTTCCATTGAGGATGCCCATTTTTCCTAATATGGATGGTGCAGCACAAATGGCTGCCAACTTTTTATTTTCCAGAGTTTGTTTGCTAATTAGCTCTTTCAGACCCTCATGGGCATCCAGATTTTCAGTTCCAAGCTTTCCTCCTGGCAAATAAAGCATGTCATTATCGTTGAAATCGGCTTCAGAAAACAAGCTATCTGCAATAACCAAAATTCCGTGAGATCCGCTCACTGTTTTATTGTTTGAAATAGAAATAGTTATGACTTCAATTTTGGCACGTCTGAAAATGTCGATAGGAGCAATTGCTTCAATTTCCTCAAATCCATCAGCCAGGAATATATAAACTTTCATTTGTTTTATTCTAATTTGTAATTATAAGTAATGGTTCCGGTTTCAATGCCCTTGCCTTTTGTGAATTTTGTTTTGTTTGCTGCTGATCTGGCTTCTTTTCGCATTTCGGCATCCGAGATTGTTGTAGGTGAGCCTATTGATGTGCTTGTTACGATTCCATTTTCATCTACTCTAATATTCACTGTAATTTTTCCTTCAATATCTTTTGGGTAATTTGGTTTAGCCGGATTGCCGAAATAGGATCGATTTCCAAGTTTGAAACTAGAGCCAACACCTGAGGTTCCTTTGCCGGCCGGGTTTCCTTGTATTCCATTTCCCGAACCAGAGCCGATTCCTTTTCCAGTTCCGTTTCCCGAACCAGTTCCAGTGTTACTGCCATTCCCGTTTCCAAATAATCCATTTACGGAATTAGCTTTATTGATGGCTTCTTGTTCTTTCCTTTTTTGGTCAGCAATTCTTTTGTTTGTTTGCTGTTGTTGTAACTCTAGCTCTTGTTGCTCTTTTCTAACACGTTTTTTTTCGTTTTGTTCTGCTATAGCAACCGAATTATTTTCTTGAGTCATAAACTTTTCGTCAACAGTCTTAGAAGTTGAAGCAGTTTGTTTCATTTGAGGTATTTGAGCCGGTTTTTCCACGGATTTAGAAAGAGCTGGTTTTCCTGCCGACATTTCACCGAGTCCACCCCCATCGTCACTGTTACCAAAAGCAACCATAAGTCCTTCTTCTTCGGCTGTTTTTGGATTAAGAGCCGGCATAACAGCAAACCATAATATCAGAAATAATATTATGCATGATATAGTAGAGCCGATTAAAGCATATAGATTAGACTTTCTCAAATTGTTATTCTCAAAATGATTAATTGAAGATTTACTGAATGTGTACGTCATTTTTATTATATGTTTATGATCTTTTTTCCAGATTAAAAATGTCAAATTTCGTACCGCTTTTATAAGCTGTTCTATTCTAACTGCTTCTTGTATCGCTTTATTGTGTCTTCAAGTCCAAAATATAAAGCATCGGCTATAAGAGCATGACCAATTGAGACTTCATCGAGCCATGGAATGAGCTTGTGTATATAGGCAAGATTTTCAAGACTTAAATCGTGTCCGGCATTCAGACCAAGACCTAATTTCTTTGCCAGCTTGGCAGCCTCTACAAATGGTGCTACAGCTTTCGCTTTGTCCTTCGGGTAATTGGTAGCATAAGGTTCGGTATATAATTCAATACGGTCAGTTCCGGTTTTTGCTGCATATTCAATATTTTCCATATTTGTATCAACAAATATGGATACACGAATGCCAACGCTCTGAAAATCCGCAACTACGACCTTTAAAAATTCCAGATTCTTTACTGTGTCCCAACCGGCACTTGAAGTGATGGATTCCGGTGGGTCGGGAACTAAAGTGACCTGATGTGGCTTGACAGATTTTACCAGCTTTATAAAATCGGGCGAAGGATAACCTTCTATATTAAACTCAGTTTTCAGAATTGGCTTTAAATCCCAAACATCCTGATAGCGAATATGTCGTTCGTCGGGGCGGGGGTGCACTGTAATACCCTGAGCTCCAAATTTTTCGCAGTCTAATGCAACCTGACATACATTTGGAACGTTTCCACCTCTGGCATTGCGTATTGTTGCTATTTTGTTGATATTAACACTGAGCTTAGTCATAGTTTTTTGTTTTGGATTTGTAACTTTATATCTTGTAACTCGTTATTAAAACACTTGCAGGTATCATTTTCATTTAGTTCCTTTGCATAGCTTTTACAATTAATATCGATTTCTGCTACAAAAATAATTAAAAAAAACTGATGCATGCTTGTTCGTGATTATCTTTCAGTTATTTTTAAATCTTATAGGAGGAGCAAGTTAATGTTATTAAGTTCATTTTCAATCGACATTTAATGATTATTAATTTCTAAACAATATGAGAATAGCCGTTTTTGGAAATATCTATCGGAGTGTGTTGCTTTCGCATGTTCAGCTTTTGGTTGAATACTTTGAAAATAAAGAAGATATACTTCTGTTTGATAAAGAATTACATGAATTCGTCTGTGAACATGGTACTTGTTGCATGGAGCATACCGAAATTATTTTGGATGATAATTTTAATGCTGATTTAGCTTTAAGTATCGGAGGCGATGGCACTTTCTTAAATACCGCTGCCAGAATAGGAAGAAAACAAATTCCGATTTTAGGGATAAATACAGGAAGATTAGGATTCCTGGCAGATGTGTCGACGGACGAAATTATACCAGCATTGGAGGCGATTTTGGACAAGAAATATAGTATTCAAGAAAGAACATTGCTTTATGTTGAAACTTCGGATGGAACAACATTTGAATATCCGTATGCATTGAATGAAGTTTCTGTTTTAAAGCAGGATAGTTCGTCCATGATGAGTATTACTGCTAGTGTAAATGGTGAGAAAGTTCATACATATCATGCAGATGGTTTACTTGTAGCAACTCCAACAGGTTCAACGGCTTACTCAATGAGCGTTGGTGGTCCATTGGTAGTTCCCGAGGCTGAGAATTTTATTCTTTCGCCTATAGCTTCGCATAGTTTGAATGTTAGACCGCTGATAGTTCCCGATACATGGACATTTGAACTGGAAGTTCATAGCCGGAGTCAATGCTATTTAGTAGCTTTGGATGGACGTTCGAAAGTGTTGGAACTAACCACTAAATTAAAAATTACAAAAGCGGATTACACTATAAAAATTATCAAACAATTGAATCACACATTCTTTGATACGCTGAAGAATAAGTTGATGTGGGGTGTTGATAAGAGAAATTAGTTGATGTGATAATGTGTTGATGTGGTAATTTATTAATTGAATAATATGAGAATAGTTTTTATGGGCACACCTGATTTTGCGGTGGAGAGCCTCAAAATATTGGTTGAAAATAAATATGATGTGGTGGGTGTGATTACGATGCCCGATAAACCGGCAGGACGAGGACATAAAGTTCAGTTTTCGCCGGTAAAGCAATACGCGTTGGAGCAGAACTTGCATTTGCTACAGCCGGAAAAGTTGAAGGATGAGGCTTTTCTTCAGGAATTACGGAGTTTGCAAGCCGACCTGCAAATAGTTGTAGCATTCCGGATGTTGCCCGAAGTGGTTTGGGATATGCCGAAGTTCGGAACATTTAATCTTCATGCTTCCTTATTGCCACAGTATCGGGGGGCTGCACCGATCAACTGGGCCATTATCAATGGAGATAAAGAAACCGGTGCAACAACATTTTTTCTTACACACGAAATTGATACGGGTAAAATTATTCTGCAAGAAAAAATCTCCATTTCCGAAACCGATAATGCCGGCATTGTACATGACAAGTTGATGGAAATGGGAGCGAGGCTGGTAAAGAAAACGGTGGATATGCTTGTTGACGGAAAAACGGATGCAGTTGATCAGGCGCAATTTATTCATTCGGGTTTGGAATTGAAAGCAGCCCCTAAAATTTTCAAAGAAACCTGTCAGATAGATTTATCGTGGGATGTTGAGCGGGTTTATAATTTTGTTCGTGGAATGTCTCCATACCCAACTGCATGGTTAGATTTACAGTTCCCAAATCAACAGGAAAAAATGATTTTGAAAGTTTTTGAAACAGAAAAGGAAATCTGTAATCAGGAATTAGCAATTGGAACAGTTATAACAGATGGCAAGAAATATGCAAAAGTGGCACTTTCCGATGGTTTTATAAACCTGAAGTCTGTTCAGATGGCAGGAAAAAAGAGGATGGAGATAGGCGAGTTGTTGCGGGGAATGCACTTCTAATATGCCTATAAATTAATATGCCAAAGTGCCAATTTAAAGACGAATTATCTTTATTGGCACATTGGCATATTTTCAAATTAGCACATTTATTTGGCTGCTATTGTTTCAATTTCTACCAACCCGCCTAATGGCAATGCTTTTACGGCAAAGGCCGAACGAGCGGGGCACTCAGTTTGGTAGTATTTCTTGTACACTTCGTTCATCCCTGCAAAATCGGCAATATCCGACAAAAATACAGTCGATTTAACTACATCGGCAAAAGTATATCCAGCCTCAGTTAAAATAGCATTGATGTTTGCAAAAACCTGTTCGGTTTGCGAAGTAACTTCTGTTGCTTCAATCTTTCCCACTGCCGGATTTATTGGCAATTGTCCCGAAATATACAAAGTCCCGTTTGCTTCAACAGCCTGACTGTATGGTCCAATAGCTGCCGGTGCATTTACTGTATTGATAATTCTCTTCATGTTTTTTGTTCTTAATAATTTGACCACAAAGATAAATATTTTATTTTCTAATACCCTCATTTTTATTTATCTTTGCAGTCTTGAAAATTTCAGAACAAAGATTTTTTATAGCTCTGAAAAAGAAATGATTGTGTTTTTCAATACAATCGTAAACCGTAAATTAGTAAATCAACAATATATAAAATGGAACTCGCTAGTAAGTACAATCCCACAGACATTGAATCGAAATGGTATCAATATTGGCTAGACAACGGCTTTTTTAGCTCAAAACCCGATGGTCGTGAGCCTTACACCATTGTCATTCCTCCGCCAAATGTAACCGGTGTGTTGCATATGGGTCACATGTTAAACAATACTATTCAGGATGTGTTGGTTCGCCGTGCGAGAATGCAGGGAAAGAATGCTTGTTGGGTTCCGGGAACTGACCATGCCTCCATTGCTACGGAAGCTAAAGTGGTGGGAAAATTGGCTGCTGAAGGTATCAAAAAAACCGATTTGACTCGTGAAGAGTTTTTAAGCCACGCCTGGGAATGGACACACAAACACGGTGGAATTATTCTTGAACAGCTGAAAAAGCTGGGTGCTTCGTGCGACTGGGATCGTACGGCGTTTACCATGGATGAGCCGCGTTCGGAAAGTGTATTGAAAGTGTTTACCGATTTGTACGAGAAAGGACTTATCTATCGTGGTGTGCGTATGGTGAACTGGGATCCGAAGGCGTTGACGGCTTTGTCGGACGAAGAAGTAATTTTCAAAGAACAACAAGGTAAGTTATTTTACCTCAAATATAAAATTGAAGGCGAGGATGGATTTGCAGTTGTTGCAACCACGCGTCCTGAAACGATTATGGGTGATACCGCTATGTGTATCAATCCAAACGATCCTAAAAATGCTCATTTAAAAGGGAAAAAAGTAATTGTTCCGTTGATTAACCGTGTAATTCCGGTTATTGAAGATGATTATGTGGATATTGAATTCGGAACCGGTTGTCTGAAAGTGACTCCGGCGCACGACGTGAATGATTACATGTTGGGCGAAAAATACAATTTACCATCTATCGATATTTTCAATGATAACGGAACGTTGAACGAAAATGGGGCGCAATATGCAGGTTTAGATCGCTTTGATGTTCGGAAACAAATAGAAAAAGATTTAGAAGCTGCTGGTTTACTTGAAAAAACAGAACCTTACACCAATAAAGTTGGATTTTCTGAACGTACTGATGCTGTTATCGAGCCAAAGCTATCGATGCAATGGTTTATGAAAATGGAAGAGTTGGCCAAACCGGCTCTCAATGCTGTAATGAGTGACGACATTCAACTTTATCCTGCCAAATTCAAAAATACCTACCGCCATTGGATGGAAAATGTGAAGGACTGGTGTATTTCTCGTCAACTTTGGTGGGGACACCGCATTCCGGCGTATTTCCTGCCTCAGGGTGGTTTCGTAGTGGCTTTATCCAAAGAGGAAGCTTACGAAAAAGCATTGAAAATGGTCAACTATTCGCTGTCAATTGATGACTTGCGTCAGGATGAAGATTGTTTGGATACTTGGTTCTCATCGTGGTTGTGGCCTATTTCTGTTTTCGATGGGATCAACCATCCTGAAAATGAGGAAATCAACTACTATTATCCAACCAATGATTTAGTAACTGCTCCTGAAATTTTGTTTTTCTGGGTGGCACGTATGATTATTGCAGGATATGAATATAGAGGCGAGATGCCGTTTAAAAATGTTTATTTGACTGGTATTGTTCGCGATAAATTGGGTCGAAAAATGTCGAAGTCGTTGGGTAACTCTCCCGATCCGCTGGATTTGATAGCTCATTATGGTGCTGATGCAGTTCGTTTAGGAATGCTTCTGACTTCGCCTGCCGGAAACGATTTACCTTACGACGACAGCCTTTGCGAACAAGGACGTAACTTCAACAATAAAATATGGAATGCTTTCCGATTGGTAAAAGGTTGGGAGGTGACTGATATTGAACAACCGGAATCGGCGCGTATGGCGGTGAAGTGGTTTGAAGCACAACTGAACAAAACGTTGATCGAGATTGATGATTTGTTCTCGAAATACCGTTTGTCGGAAGCACTGATGGCAGTTTATAAATTATTCTGGGACGAGTTTTCATCGTGGTATCTGGAAATGGCAAAACCTGCCTATCAACAACCCATCGACAGCACGACTTATGAAGCTACACTTGGTTTCTTCGACTCGTTGTTGAAAGTATTGCATCCATTTATGCCATTTATTACCGAAGAATTGTGGCAAGCATTGGAAGACCGTAAAGATGGCGAAAGTATCATGGTGGAAATGCAGCCAAAAGCTGTTGTTGCCGATGAAAAATTGATTAGCGAATTTGAATATGCGAAAGAAATTATTGCCGGAGTACGTTCTATTCGTTTGCAAAAGAATATCCCAAATAAAGAAGGCCTGAGCTTACAAGTAATTGGCGAACATAAAGCAGATTTCAATGCAGTAATTGCCAAGTTGGGTAATTTGGAAACGATTGAAAATGTTACTGATAAAGCCGCCGGTTCTATTTCATTCCTTGTTGGTACAACAGAATTTTCTATTCCAATGGGAAGTTTGATTAATGTGGAAGAAGAAATTGCCAAAATGGAAGCTGACATTAAATACTACGAAGGTTTTATTGGATCGGTAATGAAAAAACTGGGCAATGAAAAATTTGTAGCCAATGCTAAACCCGAAGTGGTAGACGCAGAACGCAAGAAACAAGCTGATGCCGAAAGTAAAATTGCTTCGTTGAAAGAAGGAATTGCTGCATTGAAAAAATAAGTTTCGCGAAATAAAATAAATACGAAGCCATACAAATCAATAGACTTGTGTGGCTTTTATTTTTGATATTCTACTTGCCTGTTCAATCTTAATACTCTAACTTTGTATTCACTTTAAACGATAGATAATTATGATACCTACATATAAAGATCTTTGTCTTTTTGCTTGTGATGTGGCTCGCTCTACTGGAAAGTTTATGGCGGAAGAGCGTGTTGGGTTTGATTCCTCAAAAATTGAATTTAAAGGTGTGCATGACCTAGTGAGTTATGTGGATAAGGAATCGGAAAAACGAATTATTGCCGCTTTACAGATTGTTTTGCCTGAGTCCGGGTTTATTGCCGAAGAAGGTACCTGTTCCAAACGGGGCGAACGTTTTAACTGGGTGATCGATCCATTGGATGGAACTACGAATTATATACAGGGAGTGCCAATTTATGCAGTGAGCATAGGTTTGCTGGATGGAGACGAATTGGTGCTTGGTGTAGTGTATGAAGTGGGACGGCAAGAATGCTTTTATGCATGGAAAGATGGCGGAGCGTACCTGAATAACCAACCTATTCATGTTTCCACACGCAGCGATATGAATAATGCTTTGCTGGCAACCGGTTTTCCGTACTCCGACTTTAGCCGGATGGACGAATATCTGGAATTGCTAAAATGGACTATGACCAATGCACGTGGTGTTCGCAGGCTTGGATCGGCTGCCACTGATTTAGCTTATGTGGCATGCGGACGTTTTGACGCCTTTTGGGAATATGATCTTAAGCCCTGGGATGTGGCTGCCGGAGCTATAATTGTAAAAGAAGCCGGTGGAGTGGTTACCGATTATAAAGGCGGGAATGAATATCTTTTTGGCAAAGAAATTGTGGCATCCAATGGGTTATTGACTCTGCCTTTATAATAAAGGGTCTCTAACCGGCATGGCGCTTAGCTAACTGACAAGTTACTTACTAAAATAAACAATCTATAATGCGGCAGTCGGACTTAAAAACTCCTTACTGCTTAATATTAGTCATCTACACATTATGCTTATCAACGAAAGAGATACCCGTCACGAACGCCTGTTGCAGGTGGCTAACGAAATGATGACGGCAGCCCGCACAGCTCCAAAGGGAAAGGGGTTTGACATCATAGAGGTGGCATTAGCTACCGGAGAAACCATTGAACTGCTCTCAAAAGCTATGCTTAAGTACAGCGAGAAGACAGGCCTTAAGTTTATCATACGCGATGCCGAAAATATTTTGCAATCGGAAGCGATTATTCTTATTGGCACAAAACAAAAAATACACAGTCTCAATTGTGGATATTGTGGATTCGAAACTTGCGCAGCTAAAAATGAATTTCCGGATGTGCCATGTGCCATCAATACAGTAGATGTTGGAATAGCTCTGGGTTCGGCTTGCTCAGTAGCTGCCGATCATCGGGTGGACAGTCGCGTAATGTTTTCGGTTGGTCGTGTGGCGCAGGAACTGGATCTGATGCCAGGCTGTAGCTCTATCTATGGAATTCCAATTAGTTGCTCGTCAAAGAGTCCGTTCTTCGACCGTATCTCCAAAACTCCGCCCACTCAACATTGAAAATATTAGCGTACATATGTACGCTCAAAAGATGATTCCGTTAAACATTGAATGTTAATAGAAAATAAACTCTATATTGATTATTTTCCAGAACAGAATCAATATATCTATCTCCTGACAGGGAATTCCATCCCTGAAATGACAAATTTTACATCTATAAATTCCCACGGAAATGTTGATAATGCATTTTTTATGGGTTATGTGCATCCTAATTTTGATCTATAGTTAAAAATGCAAGACGCTAACAGCAAAAATTTTAAGATGGATCGGGAAGATATGCAAACGGTTGTTAAAGGGGAAGCATCGAACTGTTAAGGGGAACGACTGGACTGTTAAGGGGAAGGGTAGGATGAGCAAGAGAAAGGGTAGGATAACCGAGGGGAAGGGTAGGAAATGTGAATTACGATCGACGACTGTTAAAGGGAAGCCGATGACTGTTAAGGGGAAAGGGTGGCTTGTTAATGGGAAGCATCGGATTGTTAAAGGGAATGGTTGGACTGTTAAGGGGAAAGGTCAGACAGCGAAGAGAAAGGAGTGAACATGCAAGAGAAAGGGTCGGACACTGAAAGGGAAGAGGTGAACACGAAAGAGAAAGAGTCGGAAACTAAATAGGATGGAGTGAACACTCAAGAGAAAGAGGTGAACATGAGAGAAGAAGACGCTGACGGACAAGCGGAAGTGGCGGACAGACAAGAAAACAGGATGAATAATGAAGAAATGATTTCCGCTAGCATAATTTATACGAGTTCGAAACAGGTAGCAGACATTATTTTTATAACTAAATGAATAGTTCGATGCATTGTACCTTCAAAGGTGCAGCGCATCGAACTATTCATGTTATCCAAATATGATTATCAGACTATTGTAAAATAACTGTTTTGCTTCTTATGTCGAACTCACATAATTTCAGTATTTTCTTCTGTAAGTCCATAGTTTTTTGTAGAAGTAACAAATTCTTCAATTTTACCGGGTTCAGTTTCAAAGATATTACCCACAACTACAATGTCAGCTCCGGCATCAAAAGCGGCAGTTAATTGATTGGTAGTTTTAATTCCTCCACCTACAACTAATGGGAGTGATAATCCTTTGCTTACATAGTTTATCATCTCGGTAGGAACGGGAACGTCGGCACCACTTCCGGCTTCGAGGTAAACCAATCGCATTCCCAATAATTCAGCTGCAACGGCAGTAGAAAGTGCAATTTCATTTTTATCTCGCGGAATGGTACGTGTGTTGCTGATATATTCAACGGAACTGGGTTTGCCACCATCAATCAATAAATACCCTGTTGGAATGACTTCAATATCAGATTTCTTTATGGCAACAGAAGATATAATGTGCTGACCAATCAGGAACTCGGCATTTCGACCGGACAAAAGGGACAGATATAACAACGCATTTGCTTTAGTACTGAATTGTGATGCATTTCCGGGGAACAAAACAATTTTTGATTTTAGCTCTTCTTCAAGTAATTCGATAAACGAATCTACTGATGTAACCGTATGGCTACCACCTACAAAAATTAAATCGGGGGTATTTGATTTGAGCGAAGCTATAGTGCTTGACAAAACACTTCCGCGACATTTGTCGGGGTCAAGCAATACTGCCAGCATTTTGCGATTTGCTTCTCTGTTAAGTAAAATTGATTTGTATATGTTTTTCATCTGAAATATGTTTTTTAATCCACGCAATACACCAGAGTATAAGCAGAATTTTGAATGAAGTGTAACTGATATAGTTTTTTTGTTGGAAGATGCTGTGCTATGATTTCACCATGCGGTTTAGCCTCAAAATGAAAGATTCTTAATTGATTTGAAAAGTCAATAGCTTCTTTTCCAATTATTTTATAAAGAGCTTCTTTAACTGACCATGCGAGTTGCAATTGGCTTATGTTCTTACCGTTGGATAAGTCTTTTTGTTCTGCAGTGCTTAAAAACCGAGTGTATATTTTCTGAATTTTATTGTTCAAACATTCAATGTCAATGCCAACAGAACAAGTCGAATGTGACATTACCGCTATCCAATTTTTACTATGCGAAATGCTGATTTGAGAACAATTGTCTGGCAAAAAAGGTTTTCCATTGATATCATATTCAATTACAACTTCTTTGCCCAATAGTTCTTTCAGAGCCAACCGAACGCCTAAGAATTCACGCTTACGTTTCTCAGAAACTATTCTTCCAAATTCAATTTCGCTAAATAATACTAACCGTTTTTTTAGCTCGTCAATGCTTTCGGTCAGATCCCAAACTAATAATTGAATGTTTTCAGTGGAGATAGAGTAACTTTTTGGCATATAAAACTTAACTTTTTATCAGTAGAGATTAATTACTTTTTCCACTCAAAACTTTCCATAATACGAACAACATCTTCACGTATGTATTTAGTCATTGGTGCAATCGAATCTTTGTTCGGAACATTGTTGAAGTATAAAGCACCACGGAAAAAATGTCGCGTACTATCAGTTAGTATGAATTGAACAGATGAAGCCGTATTTCCTTGTAAATCATATAAAATTCCATGTACATTTTTCTCCGGATGATCAAAAACCTTTTCGCCAATTCCGTCAGCTTTTACGCTGTGTTTATAAACTATTTTGCGTGTGTCTTCAAGTAAGTCAATCAAATTTTTGTTTACAGGCTTGTAACTGCAGTATATACATGCATTCAATCCGGGATAATTTATATCTATCCAAAAATTATCTCCCTGAACTTTTCGACTAACAACCTTTGCATTTTTTGGTAAGTCAAATTTATATGGGAGGTTCAATGTGTCTATTGTACGATAGCTATGTTCTGGTAGATCTACTCTGAAATACCCATAGGGACGAGGAATAGAATTTCCGCCACAAGATATTAAAAGACTTGAAATGCATGTAATTAAACAGATATTTAAACAACGGAATACTTTCATCTACTGCTCGTTTTTTTTATTTTTGAAGTCATCAAATCACCCTAAATCAGAGCCTTTGAAATCATCTTTAATATACAGTTTTACTTTTTTAATTCTACGGTTATCAGCAGCAACGATTTCAAACACATATCGGCCGTAGTCAATTCGTTCATTCTTAGCTGGAATATCGCCCTTTAGTTCTAAAATTAATCCCGCCAAGGTTTCAACTTCTTCAGTTACTTTTAAGAAATCATCTTCTTCTATTTCTGCAATTTTGAAAAAGTCGTTTAATAGTATTTTTGCTTCAAAAATAAACGTGTGATTATCTATTTTTGTGAATAATACCTCTTCGTTATCGTATTCGTCGCTTATATCGCCAACTATTTCTTCTAAGATATCCTCGAGTGTAACTAATCCGGATGTACCGCCATATTCGTCAACAACGATGGCTAAATGCACTTTGTTTGACTGGAATTCGCTCAGTAAATCATCTATTTTCTTAGTCTCCGGCACATAATATGCAGGACGAACAAGAGTTTGCCAACGGAAGTTTGCAGGTTTATCTAAATGTGGTAATAAATCCTTGCTGTAGAGCAAACCTTTGATATTGTCGCGCGTACCGGCATATACCGGAATGCGTGAATAGCCTGATTCTATTTTGAGGTCCAACAGTTGCTTGTAGTTGGTCTTAATGTCAACCACCACCATATCAACTCGCGAAGTCATGATGTCTACTACCTGAATATTGCCGAATTTTATAATTCCTTCCAGTATTTCTGTATCTTCATCTTTGCTGTTCGAAGTAAGCTCCAATGCATGAGATAATTCATCCATCGAAATGTTAGAATGGTTATGTTTGGTTAGTCGATTATTGACAACAGAGGTTGAATTTACTAAAAAACTAACCAACGGACCAAATAATTTTTCAAGAGCAGATAAAAATGGAACGGTATAAGAGGCTGTTTTTCGGGCAAATTGAGTAGCATAAACTTTCGGCATAATTTCGGCAAAAAGCAAAATAGCAAAAGTTATGATGATTGTTTGGAAAACAAAACCCAGAAGAGGAGCACTGTCGAAATTTAAAATAGTGTTTGTAAAGTAGGTCAATAACAGGATGACTGCTACATTCAGAAAGTTATTACCAATAAGCATGGTTGCTAACAGCCGCTGTGGAGTTTTCAGCAGCCGGAGAATATTATGATCAGCTTTACGTTCACTTTCTTCCAACTCGTTCAGTGTTTTTGGATCGAGTGAAAAGAACGCAACTTCTGAAGCCGAAATAAAAGCTGAAAGGCAAAGCAACAGCATGCTGGCAATTAGCGAAATTATGGCCGAAATAGTAATTGGGTGAATGGTTATACCTCCAAAAATTGTATATAGAACGTCAGTTTTCAATGAATATCGGTCATTTAATTAAGTAATTCGGAATATTTAATGATGTATTTTTTCAAAGCAATATCCAGATAAATAGACTTGTAACTCGTAACTATTTATTTATCTTTTACAGATACAATTTTGTCAACAACAAAGGTGTTAACTCCTCTCCAGGGCAACGTACCCAAATACTCTTTGTAGTGAAGTTCAACAGATTTTCCACTGCAGCGCATAAGCGAGTCGGCAACAGCTTTATCTTCAACCGAAAATGGAAACTCATACGACTGAACAGTTCCGGCAGTTTGTGCCCGAAATCCCGATTGAATCATTTTCCCTTCGTAAGTTTTAAAAACATAGCCTTTACGAACAAAATAATTTAATTCACCGGCTTTAACTCCTTCGCCAAACACAAAATAAAATTTGAAAAATATCCAAATAGCGAACACTAAGATGGCTATAAGCGTTCCAATTGTAAGTCCTTTTTTTAATTTCGGATTCATATTTTTTTGATAAAAGTTATTTTGGATACAAATATAGCTCATTTTTTCCGTTTCGCTTAAAATTTATTTAAAAAGAAACAAAGTCTTAGTTAAGATTCGCTATCTTTACCACGATCTTTAGGAATTAAATAATTCATCAGGGAGATGTTAGTTTGTGGTTTTAAATAGGTCAAATTTAGAATATTATGGAAGATAAATTAGTTACTTTAGCTATCCGCACTTTTCAACGTGCGCAAATGATTAAATCAGTTTTAGATGAAAATGGAATTGAAACAGTGATTCACAATCTCAATTTAGAGCATCCTGAATTGTCTGTCGGAGTGCGTGTTCGAATCAAAGAGAGTGATTTACCACGTGCTTTAAAAATTGTAGAAGAAATGGAAAGTGCCTGGGAGCGCGAACCTGTTGTAGGTTCTTCTACTGTTCAAAAGGTACTTGTTCCTATTGATTTCACGGATTATGTACCGAAAGCAACCGATTTCGGCTTTCATTTTGCCGATATTCTGGCAACTGAAGTTGTATTCTTATATGTCTATTTTAGTCCGGCATTCACTATTTCTTCCAATCACGATTTAAGTACGTATAGCATAAGCGATAGTGAACTGTTGCGTAGAATCATTAACACAGCTAATGCGGAAATTGAGGCAATGACCAAATCCATTCATGCCCGGATAGCTAAAGGTGAACTTCCCAATATTCCGTTTAGTTTTGAAATGAAGGAAGGCGTTCCCGAAGATCAAATTCTTGATTATTGTAAGAAACACAATCCCTCTTTGGTGGTGATGGGGACTCACGGTAAAAAAATATCAAACGAATTAATAGGAAGTGTAACAGCAGAAGTAATGGAAGCTTGTATTTCGCCAGTTTTTGCGGTTCCGGTGTTGATGCCTATGAAGTCGCCCGATGATATTAAACGTGTAGCTTTCCTTACTAACTTTGATCAAAAGGATTTAATTGCAATCGATAGGGCTATTTCCCTTTTTGCTTCGGAGCATGTGGAGATGTATTTCATTCATGCTTCCGACAAAAAAGAGGCGTGGAACGAAGTGATGCTTGCCGGAATAAAATCATATTTTTCAACGCACTATCCACAACTTGGTACAAATTATGACCTGCTAAATGCAACAGATTCACCGGAATTATTGAATAATTATATGGTAACTCATCAAATAGATGTGTTGGCATTCAATTCACGCCGTAGGAATTTATTTTCCCGATTATTCAATCCTAGTTTAGCATATAAAATGGTGCTGCACTCTGATACACCGCTATTTGTTACTCACGTTTAGAACAAAAAAGATCCGAAATTTTTCGGATCTTTTTTGTTTGCTAATAAACTTCTACACCATTCAATACCAGAAATCAGTATAAATTGGAAGATGATCGGAAAAACCACCTACGTATTTCATTCCTGCATACGTTCTGAAAGGTTGTTTCCCTAAATAAACATTATCATTTTCCAGTAAAAAATCTGCATTGAAGAAATGTGCATCACTTTGCTTGGTGGAGATGGTATTTAACGATTTTAGCAAGTTGCCGGAAACTATCATTTGATCCAGCGCACCCCAATCACCCAAATGTTTGTTTGAACCTTTACCTTCGGAATGCAATTTATACATCAGGTTATATAAATTACGGGTTGAAATGGAATCGGTGAGTGGCTTTGCTTTCAACCCTTCCAATAAACTGGCATTGGTGGGAAAATCATTGAAATCGCCCATAATAACGATATTCGGGTGCGGATGAGCTGTCAATAAACTATCCACTTTTTGCCGAACCACCGAGGCAACGAATACTCTTTTATCTTCAGATTCCATTTCTCCACCTAATCGAGAAGGAAAGTGGCAAACAAAAACATGCAATGTATCGCCGGTTGGGATAATGCCCGATACAAATAAAACATCACGGGTTCTGCTGCTTGGGGCATTCGGATAATGAATGCCAATGGCTTGGTCGTGGATAGGTTTGAATTGACCGGGCTGATACAGAAGCGCCACGTCAATGCCTCTTGGGTCGGGCGACTCGTGATGAAGAAATTTATACCGGAGGTTTTTCAATCCGGAATAACGAGTCAAATCAAATAGACATTTATCACTTTCCACTTCGCACAGCCCGACAAGTGACGGAGCATCCCAACCGCCAATGGCAGAGATTACTTTGGCAATATTAGCTTGTTTCTTTTGGTATTTGGCATAATTCCAGGCTCGTATGCCTGTGGGTAAGAACTCATTGTCGTTGGTGGTGGAATCGTGTACACAGTCGAAGAAATTTTCGACGTTATAGCACATGATTTTGAAATTTTGTTTTTCGGTTGTCTGTGCGTTTATCAATAATGCAACGAAAAAGCAACTCAGTAGCAGTATGCTATTTCTTTTGATTTGTCTCATATCTTATTGGATAACAGAACTGATTGAATCTTTGAAAATCGGATATGCAAAGGTAAAAATAAAATTGATATAAGCTCAATCGGTACATTCTTGCGTTTTTACGTTCTTCTGGTTTGTTTCTTTCTGCTCGTCTTTACAGGGTGGATCTAAGTGTTTTCCTTTTCTTTGATACCGCTTGTTGAATATATTTCAGTTGTACATGTACGATTGACTCAACGAGCAATAAAATGATCGTCGTACGTGTACGAACGACCAAACGAGGAGCTGAACAACCGAGCGTACTAGTATGAATGCCCCAACGAGGGAATGGGCAACCGAGCGTACGTGTACGAACGACCTAACGAGAGGATGAACAGTCGAGCGTACTTGTACGACGGTCTCAACGAGAGGATGAATAGTTCAAGCAGCCAAATGATCTGCCAAATCCTTTAATCTGAGAAAATCGTGGTTCTGACAATTACTTGGTCGGTTGCCATTGGTAAGCTCCTGCGTCAGGATTCTCAGTTGGTCTGATGTTGCCATTTAAATCTAAGTTTAATTGGTATTTGGCTACAGTGGCAGGACTAACAGTCGTTCCAATTTTACGGGCAGGAGAGATTGAGTCTGGTCTAAAATCGAAAGCCATATTTTTCAAATAGTCATAACGTGTGCTTTTAAAAACGACATCATTTTTTTTTGACCAACGGATATGTGTGAATTGTTTTAAAGCCAATGTATCGGTCTTGAGAATATAACAACCATCGAATATCCCCGGGTAATCAGCCGGAGAAAGAGAAGCCAGTGTTAACTCATTATCGAAATCTCCACTGATAATACAATTTTGGAAAAAAGATTCCATGGGTGCAACCTTGTTGAGGTTTGTAATCATAACTGTGGGATTTTTATCCCGCGAAGTTGGTTCTACGTTACTATTGTCGAAATAATTGGCCATCGTGCATTGAATAAAGCTATGTTGACCTCCGCTCAAATATACGCAGTAGCTACCCGCGTTCGAAATTTCAGTATTCGCAACCTGTACATTTCCGTTTTGAACGAATAATCCATCGAGCAGGAAGTTCTGAATTCGGCAATTGTTTATTTCCAATGTAGGAATCGTATTTTTATCTTCATTTGAAAAATAGAGCCCTACATAACCGCTGTTCATATTTACGTGGTTCAACACATGATTTGCACCATTCCAGAGGAGATACACGCCTCCCCATTGACCGGCAACATCATTGTACGGGAATGGTGTGTCGAACTTTATTTTATCCAGCCTGTCGCCTCTCATGCTGATAGGTTTGCCGGCAGTTCCTTCGGCTTTCAGGTTGCCGTAAACAAGCATGTTGGCGTTATTATGGAAATATAACTTACAACCGGGGCTAAGCGTAAGTGTTTTAGTAGAATCTACGGTAAGAGATCCATAAATCAAATAAGGTTTTTCTGCCGTTAGAGTGCTGTCATTTCCAATATGTTTGTTTCGGAATATCTTTATATCTTGCCCGAATGCCTGTAGTTTTATGTTTTGACTAGTACCATTTGTCTGAAGGATCAGTGAATCACGTATTAACAGAGGTGAGTTGGAATTGTTGGGATTGACCGTTACCGCCACAAAAACATACATGCTGTCTTTGGCTCGAATTTCTAAATCGTCAAATTGATTGTTTGTATTTAAAGCTCCATCCACATTGATTCTAAACGGCGAATCTTTTCCTCCCGCTATTGCCAAATGACTTATTTTTAGTGTCGCTTTATTCCGGTTATAAATCATAACTTTTGAAGTTGCACTTCCCAGCGTGGTAAACACAGTATCGAAACTTACTGTGTCGGTGGAAAAACTCAGCTTGTCATTTGGATTCGTTGAATAGACATTATCTTTGCAAGAATAAAAGCCGATGGTAATAATCATCGAAGCAAAGCTGATAAAAAATAAATAAGCCCTTTTTAGAATTAAAGCCATATGCTGTCTATGGTGTTTTCGGAATTAAACGTAAAACCAGATGAATTATTTCTATGCAAATTTACGGTAAAAGATGGCATTGTCAATATATTAGCTTATATTTGTGTTAGTAAAAAATAAAAAACACTCCAATGGCAAGTCGTAGAAAATTAAAAAGTACAATTAAATTTGTTTGCTCTGAGTTAATAACTGATGTTTATTTTCGATGTTTGATATCAAAAAAGATTGAAGAACAGAAAGTTGATAGTTTGGTGGAAGAAATTATGGCTCTCAATCGGGAGTATATCTTACGTGCTAATCGTCCTGATGGAAAAGACAATCCAAAACTGGTAAAGGCTTACTTCCGAAAATTATTTGCCGACTGGCAGGTAGCTATGGAAAAGGTAATTAAAGCGATAGAAAATTTATAACAGGATAAAAGGAAACAATCAGAAATTGATTGTTTCTTTTTTTTTGAGGAATTTATTCGAAGTTGAAAGTCAATGTCAGCATTCTGGATGTAAGTTTATTGAGCGCTTGTGAGAAACGCTGTTTACTCGCAGGCACCTGACCGCTATCACGTTGGTTGAGAGGAACGAAAATATCATTAAATCCAATTGAGTATTTTAGTTCGGGAGCCAATTTAAAAAATAGAAAGTATATATCGCAACCAACCCCGAATTCGGCAAATAAATTTACAGGTTTCAGTAGTACCGGATTTTCCTTATTTGTTGCTAAATCGATTGACATTCCACCACCAGCAATTAAATAGGGGCGAAAATTGCCCTTCCTTTCGGCACTATATTTCAAATAAACAGGTAAACTGATAGGGATTGAAGTGATTAATACAGAATCACCTTTGACTTTTGGAAAATAATTTAATTGACGTTGACCAAAGTGTAATGTTGGGGTGAAGCGAAGATTTAAATATCTGTTTAATCTTAGATCGCTGATAATTCCCACCGAAAACCCGGGGCTTAAGGTTGAAACTCTGGCTCCCACCGAGTCGGAAGTTGTAGTAACGCGAAAATCCATTGAGTTTATGCCCAACGAAAATCCAAAATGGAGGAGTTTGTCATCCACATAAGGCAAATTCTGTGACCGAACAGATGAGTTCAAACTCAGTAAAAGAAAACCAAGTAAAGTAAATTTTCTGTATATATGAAGTTGCATACTAATCAGCCACTTTAGGTAAAAAATAAACGTGCAAAAATAAGCATTATTGCCCGACATTAAAGGCTATCGGGAAATAAAATATATATTTGTAAGTACAATCAGCCCGGATAGCTAAACAATTGCCAATAAAAAAGGTTGTTTCAGACTGAAACAACCTTCAAATAAATATTTTCTTTCTCGATTTAAACCCGGCCTCCAACTAAGAAAAAAACCAGAGCGGCTAGTGCAGCACTAACAGGAATTGTCAGTATCCATGCTATCATGAGATTCTTAGTAACTCCCCAACGAACGGCTGAAAGGCGTTTAACCGCACCAACACCAATAATAGAACCGGTTATTGTGTGAGTTGTACTTACGGGTATTTTCCATATTTCAGTAAGAAACAGGGTTATAGCACCAGCTGTTTGTGCCCCAAAACCTTCAATGGGAGTGATTTTTGTAATGTTGTTACCCATGGTTTTGATGATTTTCCAACCTCCGGATAATGTCCCTAAGGCAATTGCAGTAAAACATGTAATTGGAACCCAGTCGCTCACGTCATGTATGTTAGTTAAATGTAACAAGCCTGTCGTGCCCGGATTTTTAGTTGTATAAGCAATTAACGCTGCAGCAATGATTCCCATTACTTTTTGAGAGTCATTAAGCCCATGCCCGATACTGAGTAATGCCGATGAAACTAATTGAAGCTTTTTGAACATCTTATCTGCTTTATGCGGATTGCTGTTTCGTGCCAGATACATGGTTATAATTGTAATAATATTACCCATTACCATACCAATGAGTGGTGCCAGAATGATGAATGCAGCAATTTTGATAATTATACTGGAATGTATTGCCTGAAAACCAGAAGCTGCAATAGCTGCGCCTGCAAACCCCCCTATAAGTGTATGAGATGATGAGGATGGAATTCCAAACCACCAGGTAAGTAAGTTCCATATAATAGCCGCAATCAAACCGGAAAAAATTATAGGAAGTGTAACCATATTTGCTTCTACGGTTTTAGAAACCGTGTCAGCAATACCAAATCCACCTATTATATATTTGGAAATAAAGAAAGCCACAAAATTGAAGAATGCTGCCCAAATAACAGCTTGAAAAGGAGAAAGTACTTTGGTGGAAACTACAGTGGCAATTGAATTGGCTGCATCGTGAAATCCATTGATAAAATCAAAAATCACAGCAAGCACAATAATAATTATTAAGAGAGTCATTTTTCTATTGTATTATTATGCGTACTTAACAATGATTGTTTGTAATATTTTTCCTACCTGATCAGCAACATCAGTAGCCTTTTCAAGTTCAATCATTATTTCTTTTAATTTAATGATTTCAATCGCATCTTTTTCATTTTCAAACAAATCAATAAGGAAATGTTCGTAAATATCATCTGCTAAATTTTCAATCCTGTGTAATTCAAGGCTATATTCTTTGATTTTTTTAGAGTTTTTCTTGAAAAAGTCTAACTCATCAACAGCTTTACCAATACAAATTGCACCCTCTCTAAGTTGTATGGCCATTTGTACAGCACTTGGTGTCATCTCCTTCGGATTGTATAATACAATTCTTTTAGCGCTACTGTTAATTCTGTCAATTACGTCATCAAGCCTGTTAGCTAAATGCTGAATGTCTTCTCTATCAAATGGAGTAATGAACGTTAAGTTGAGTTCGTTGAAAATGTGATTTGATAAAATGTCACCTCTTTTTTCCTGCTCCTTGATTTTTACAGCATATTCAATCGCTGACTCATGACTATAGTTTTCAACACATTCGATTATCAAATTAGAAGTTACCAATATAACATCTGCCATCTCTTTTAATAAAGGAAAGAATTTTGTTTCTTTTGGTGTGAATTTACTGAAAAAAGAATTGTTCATAACAAAGAAGTTTTGTGTAAATAAAGAGTTTAATTACGTGTTATTTAGTTGTTTTGTTTTGTTTGTTTCGGAAGAATACAGCAGTTAAAATTAGTTTCCAATTTTAAAGCAATGCAAAAGTACTAAAAGAATTTATAGAAATAGTATCTTCATTTAAATTTAATGTAAATGTAACATTGAGTTTTGAGTGAGTTGGAAAATATGTTGAATTGGCAGTAATTGGTTTTAAAATAATCAGTTAAAAGTGCAGCGAAATTATTGTTGACAGGCTAAAAAAACTTTGTAAATAGGGGGTGTATTTGTTTTTTTGAGGATCTTATTGACAAATAAATTGTTTTAAAAGTCTGTTTGTGTGCAAAAAAATACATTAAAAACTTTTTTTGATATGGAAAAAGTTATACTTTTGCAGAACTAATTAGTACTAACAAAATAAATTTATAAGAAAATGGCTTACGTTATTTCAGAAGATTGTATTGCTTGCGGATCATGTATCAGCGAATGTCCGGTTGAAGCAATTTCAGAAGGTGATATTTATGTAATTGATGCAGATGTTTGCACAGATTGTGGAACTTGCGCAGATGTTTGTCCATCCGAAGCAATTAGCCCGGTTAATTAATCATTACACTACAAATAATCAGACCTGTTCGTTTTTACGAACAGGTCTTTTTTTTTAGGGTCTATAGCCAGATTCCTCGAGCATTTTCTGATAGTTATTATCTTTCATTAAATCAGTAAGACTTACTGTTGTGTTCTTATTCATATAGCTTTCCACTATTTGCCATCCAATCCAGGTTCCTAATCTTCCGGGTGATTCTTGCGAGATCGGAGCGGTGAAAGGAGCATCATTCATATATTTCCGTATAAGTTGAACATCGGTTGAAAACAAGTGTTTCTGGTCAATTATGGCAGCCCATACTTCTTTTTCGTACTTCTTACTCCATTTCCATTGCTCGGGACTATAACCCATGATGTTCTCAGGTTTTTCATGTGGCATGAATACGGAAAGCAAATACATGACTTTTCCTCTGAAAAGCATATTGTCCATCAAGCGATATTCTGAACTATTCATAATAAACATCTTGAACAGAGTAGCAGATACTAAGTCTGTTGCTACACTTTCACGACGCATATTGTAGAGCATGTATTGATATGTGTAATCTTTGTAGGCAGGGTAATCACTTCCTAAGTATAAATCGGTACCAACTCCAATGAATTTATTGGTCATCATGATTGCACGATTAAACCCGGATACATAAAAGTATATTTCGGGTAGTTTTACGTCAGGAAAATAGAAATGAATATAGGTAAAGGCATCGGAAATTTGTTTTTCAATGTCTGAAACGTCACCAAAAGTTTGTAATGTCTTCTTGTTGACCTGAGCAAAAGCTGTATCAGTCAGAAATTTATAAAATAAATTACGAACAGCAACCGTGTCAGCAGCTGTTGTATCAAGAATGTTAGCAGTGAATACAGGCAAAAAATCAGGATAACGTGAATACAATTTTTTCAATCCAACTTTCATATTGGTAGTGTCAATCGTAAGTAAATCTTTGTCGAACCTGTGTATTTTTACATTTACTCTGTTTTTATTTGTGTCAATTTCAAACCGATTGCTTTTGCTGCATGAGCCAAGAAGCATCGTAAGTCCCAGCAGAGACATAATAAATACATTCGTTTTTTTCATTTTTTATTTGCCATTAGAAATCTGACTATTTAAAAAAGCGCAAAAGCAAAAAGTGAATTTGCATATTGCGCTTTTAAATATAATGTAATTTAGTTACTTGCGTTTTTGAACTGTTTTTTGTTGTTCGCGTTGCATCTTTTCCAATCGATCCATGAAACCTCCTTTTTTAGCCGGTTTCTTACTATTGCTGGCGCGTTTAGCATGTAGTTGTGCTAAGATTTTCTTTTCATCTACAAATCCACGAATTGCGTAAGTTTGAACAATGGAGATTAATGTTGCTATGAAATAGTAGTAGCTTAATCCAGAAGCATAATTATTGAACATGAATAAGAACATCAGTGGCATCAGGTACATCATCCATTTCATCATAGCTCCACCAGGTTGATCTGTTGTAGCTTGGTTGGCCATGTTGAGTTTCGTGTAGACTATGTTAGTTGCTGTCATAAGCAAACAGAACAAACTCACATGGTTTCCAAAACCAAATGGCACAGTGAAAGGTAGCGTCATAATTGAATCATAGGCTGATAAATCAGTTGCCCACAAGAAGCTTTGTTGACGTAGCTCAATAGCTGCCGGGAAGAAGCTGAACATGGCAAATAAAATTGGCATTTGCAATAAGGACGGTACGCAGCCGCTCATCGGACTAACCCCCACTTTTCCATACAGTTCCATGGTTGCTTTTTGGCGTTCGGCAGCTTTGTCCGAAGGAATTCGAGCATTGATTTCATCTATTTCAGGTTTCAGCACCCGCATTTTGGCACTTGACATATATGATTTGTATGTCAAAGGAAATAGAATCAATTTAATAGCTATGGTCATTAAAAGAATTATCAGTCCGAAGTTTGTCATAAATCGACTGAAAAAATTGAACATCGGAATAATGACGAAACGGTTTACCCAGCCAAAAATACCCCAACCAAGTGGAATCAGTTTATTCAATGATAATTCCGAGCCGCTTTTTGAATTTTTATCGAAAGCTGCAAGTGTTTTGTATTGATTTGGTCCGAAAAATAAACGGAAAGTTGTTGGGACTTTCCCTGTTGGATCAAAAGCTACCGACATGTTGGCATCGTAAGTTTTCAGGTAGCCTGAATTTTCGCCTTCTAACGTACTTTTCAGTGTTGTCGAATTCAAAGCATCATCGGCAATCAAAATGCTGCTAAAAAATTGATCCTTAAAGGCAATCCACTTAACTTTATTTGTCAGTTTCTTTTCTTCATTTTTGCTTTCACTTAGTTTTTCTACGTCATCAGCCACAAACTTATATTGAATAGATGAGTAGCGATCTTCAAATTTGCGTCCTTTTTCTTGTTGTGGAATTTTTGAAGTCCATTCCATATCCAATGAATTGGTTCCGGCGGGCATTACGGTGTTCATGTCATTGGCTTTTAATCCAAAACCAAGCATGTAATTATTAGCAGGTAAAGTGTAAGCAAAATCAATGTATGCTTGTCCTGATGTTTTTAGCCGTAATATGAGCGTTTGATTTCCTGAAGCATCTTTGGTAATGCCGGATACCGGTTCGAAATATAAGTTTGAACTATTTACAACCCGATTGTTATTTGTCACAAAAGTAAAACTCATATTGCTCTCTTTCTCTTTGAATAGAATCAAAGGGTGAGCATTATCCAACGAATCGCGTTTGGAGTATTTTTTCAGTTGAACTGAGTAGATTCGACCACCTTTACTGCTAAGTGTGATTTTTACAAGTTCATTTTCGAGTGTATAATATTTATCTTCACCTTTAGATGCAACACTGAAATCACCAAATGCACTGGCATTATTAGTTGTGTCGTTGACCGCAAGTGAATCTTTAGAGATAGTGCCACTTACTGTTTTTACAGCAACATTAGGCTTGTCTTGTTGAACCAGTGCAATTGAATCATTGTAGCGTTTTTGAGCTGCAATTTCTTTGTCGCTTGGCTTGGTTATCTGTACGTATCCAATGACAACAAGTGCAATTAGCACAAATCCAATAATCGTATTTTTATCCATAAATAATTAATTCCTATTTTAAATTTTCTATAAAAAGGGCTGAACAATATATTTTGCAAATTTATTAATTTATTTCTCGATGGCGGCTTTCATAAAGCTGATGAAAAGAGGATGTGGATTTACAACAGTACTGCTGTACTCAGGATGAAATTGAACTCCGATATACCATTTGTGAGATTTTAGTTCTATAATTTCCACTAAATCAGACTCTTCATTTAGTCCACTGCAAATCATTCCGGCTTTTTCGAAATCTTCTTTGTACGCATTGTTGAACTCGTAGCGATGACGGTGGCGTTCGTTGATATTCTCTTTGTTGTAGATTTCGCGAACTTTAGAACCTTTTTTTAATTTACATTTGAAGGCTCCTAAACGCATGCTACCGCCGAGATCCAAAATATTTTTTTGTTCTTCCATGATATCCACAATTTTGTGAGTAGTATCCGGATCAATTTCTGTGCTGTTAGCATCGACATAGCCTAAGATATTTCGAGCAAATTCGATAGACATTGTTTGCATACCCATACAAATTCCTAAAGTAGGGATGTTATGTTCGCGGGTGTATTTTAATGCTGCAAATTTGCCTTCCATGCCGCGTTGTCCAAAACCCGGAGCCACAATAATTCCATTCATTTTGCCAAGCTTTTTATCGACATTTTCGTCATTTAGCTTGTCGGAGAGAATCAACTCGAGTTTTAATTTTTTATTATTGTATGCGCTGGCGTGGATTAGCGATTCGATTATAGACTTGTATGAATCAGGTAATTGTACGTATTTTCCAACAATGGCAATGTGAACTTCTTCTTTAGCATTTTCCAGTTTTTCAACAAATGCAGTCCATTTTTCCATATCGGCTTTTGGCGTTTTTTCCAAGTCAAAGCCCATTTTTGTCAAAACAACCTCATCCAGTTTTTCTTCCTGCATGTTCAACGGAACACGATAAATGGTTGGAACGTCAATAGATTGCATAACTGCACTCGTTTCAACGTTACAAAATAAAGCTACTTTCTTACGAATATCCATAGAGATATTGTGTTCGGTACGCAATACCAGAATATCGGCCTGAACGCCTTGTTCTTGCAATGCTTTTACGGAGTGTTGAGTGGGTTTTGTTTTCAATTCTTTGGCTGCAGCCAAATACGGAACGTAAGTGAGGTGAACGATTAAGCAGTTCTTGCCTAATTCCCAACGGAGCTGACGAACACTTTCGATGTAAGGTAATGATTCGATATCACCAACAGTTCCACCAATTTCGGTAATTACAAAGTCAAAGTCACCTTTGTTTCCCAGTAATTTTATATTTCGCTTTATTTCGTCGGTAATGTGAGGGATAATTTGTACCGTTTTTCCCAAGTAATCGCCACGACGTTCTTTGTTTATCACATTTTGATAAATGCGACCGGTGGTAATATTATTAGCCCGATGTGTTTCAACATTGGTAAAACGTTCGTAATGCCCTAAATCCAGGTCTGCTTCGTGTCCATCTACAGTTACGTAACATTCGCCATGTTCGTAGGGATTCAACGTTCCCGGATCAACATTGATGTAAGGATCCAACTTCTGATTTGTTACTTTAAAGCCTCTGGCTTGTAATAATTTAGCTAGTGAAGCTGCAATAATTCCTTTGCCTAATGAGGAAGTAACACCACCGGTTACAAAAATGTACTTTGTTTCTTTCACGTTTCTTTTTATCTTAAAATTACTAGATGTTGTTTGGTATTTTTAAGTCCGCAAATTTCGGAAAAAAAACTGAATAACGAAAACGTATGGAGCAAATTAAATATAAAGAACGAATAATAATTGATTGAAAACCAAATTCATTCAGTTTTATCGTGTTACCGTTGCGTTTTTGTTACGATTTAGATGCTGTTATTTTCTTGTTGTTCAATATAAATATTTGATTTTAAAAATTATCAAATAATTTAACTTTATTTCTTGTGTTGTAATGATTATTTATTAACTTTACGACCAAATATTGATAAACTTGCACGATATTAGATTTTCATTTTGCTGATAATTGACTTTATTTGAATATATTATGAATAAAAAAGTTTTTGTGAGTGGTTGTTATGATATGCTACACAGCGGGCATGTGGCATTTTTTGAAGAAGCTGCTCAATTTGGCGACTTATATGTGGGCATTGGCTCTGATAAAACAATTTATGAATTGAAAGCTCGAAGAACGATAAATTCGGATTCTGAAAGACTTTATATGGTTAAGGCGTTGAAAACCGTAAAAGATGCATGGATTAATAAAGGCAGCGGCTTACTTGACTTTTTAGATGAAATAAAGCTTCTACACCCTGATATATTTTTTGTAAATGCTGATGGACACACGCTAGCCAAAGAAAATCTTTGTAAAGAGTTTGGGATTGAGTATGTGGTAAGTAAGCGCATTCCTCATGGTAATTTACCTCCCCGTTCTACAACGTCATTACGTAAAGAGTGCAATATTCCCTACCGAATAGATTTAGCCGGAGGTTGGCTGGATCAACCTTATGTAAGTCAACATGCTGGTGGCTCTGTATTGACAATTTGCATTGAACCCGATTATGAGTTTAATGACCGGAGTGGGATGTCTACCAGTAGCAGAAAAAAGGCTGTTGAACTCTGGCAATCGGATGTTCCCGACGGAGATAAAGAAAAGCTAGCCAGAATGTTGTTTTGTTTCGAGAATCCTCCGGGTACAAAATATGTGAGTGGCTCACAGGATTCGTTAGGAATAACTATGCCGGGGTTGAATAATCTTTATTACGACGGAGGTTTCTGGCCGGCTGAGATAAAGAGCGTTTTAGATAATCATATTCTTGAGTGGATAGAGCAACGTTTGTGGATGATTCCACTTTATCCTCGTCATAAAGATTATGATGTGTTGGCTGATACACACATAAATTCATCGAATGTGAAGCAGTTAAGTGAAGCTACTGAGGCTTGCTGGAATGCATTGCTTTTGCAAGATGCAGTAGCTGTAGGTAAAGCTATGACTCAAAGTTTCGATGCTCAGATAGTGATGTTTCCAAATATGGTTTCGACTGATATATTAGCTCAGATAGAGTCTTATAAAAGTCGCGTATTGGGATGGAAAATAAGTGGAGCAGGGGGCGGTGGGTACATGATTTTTTTTAGCGAGCAGCCTCTGGAAAACGCAATCCAGATAAGAATAAGAAGATAATAAATGCAGCACACGAGAAAAAAGTGATATTTTTCTTGCGTAAATAAAATTAATTTGCAATCTTTGCACTCGAAAATAAATCAAAAAGAAAATGAACTCACTTTTGACAATAAACAAATTTTGGTGGTGGCACTTACAGATTAGCTAATCGTGAGATGTAACACCTATGTATATTATCAAAATAAAAAATATATAAAAAAGGCTTATCGGACTCACGATAAGCCTTTTTTGTTTTACCCCCAGCCCCTGAAGGGGAACTAAATTACAACTGTTTATTTAAAACAACTAGTATGAATAAAGAGAAAGATATGCAAAACGAAACTAATTCCAACTCCCCTTTAGGGGATGGGGGTCGTTTTTCAATTGACAGTAATGGTTTCTATGGTGAATTTGGCGGAGCATATATTCCCGAAATTCTGCACGGATCATTTGAGCGCCTCAAAGAAGCATATTTTGCTATCAAAGACGATGCTTCATTCAAAGCGGAGTATTATGATTTACTTAAAAATTATGTAGGTCGACCTTCACCTCTGTATTTTGCCAAGCGTTTATCTGCAGAATATGGTACGAATGTGTATCTGAAGAGGGAAGATTTGAATCACACCGGAGCGCATAAAATCAATAATGCCCTGGGACAGATTTTACTTGCTAAACGTATGGGTAAAACCCGTATTATTGCAGAAACAGGCGCCGGTCAACATGGAGTGGCCACGGCTACAGCCTGTGCTTTAATGGGATTGGAATGTATTGTGTTCATGGGCAAAACGGATGTGGAACGACAGTTTCTGAACGTACAAAAAATGCGTATGCTCGGTGCAACTGTTGAAGCGGTGACCAGTGGAAATATGACATTAAAAGATGCGACTAACGATGCATTCCGTTATTGGTGCTCTAATCCGGATTCGTTTTATATTGTAGGTTCCACGGTGGGAGCACATCCTTATCCCGATATGGTTGGATTTTTTCAGTCGGTTATCAGCGAAGAAATTAAATGGCAATTGCAAGAGCAAATCGGACGTGATTATCCTGATTATTTGATGGCTTGTGTAGGTGGCGGTAGCAATGCAATGGGCACTTATTATCATTATTTAGATGATGAGCGCGTGAAAATTATTTCGGCTGAGGCTGGTGGATTGGGAGTGGAAACAGGCGAAACTGCCGCAACAATTAGTTTGGGCACCACCGGAATAATTCACGGTTCCAAAACGCTGCTTATTCAGGATGAAGATGGACAGATTATTGAACCCTATTCCATTTCGGCAGGGTTAGATTATCCGGGAATTGGACCTGCTCATGCATTCTTTGCCAGAGCAGGACGCACTAAAGTACATGCTATAAACGATGATGAAGCACTGGATGCTGCTTTCGAACTCACCCGACTGGAAGGAATTATTCCGGCAATAGAATCGGCACACGCACTGGCACTCTTGAAAAAAGAAAAAGGAACTTTTAAACCCGACGATATTGTGGTCATCACAGTTTCTGGTAGGGGAGATAAGGATATGGATACTTACATTAAGCATTTTAAAGAATAGATATTACTTCATGATATTACTGCGTGATATTAGCCTTCGGCGATATAAGTTGAGAGTACAAATAATTAAATATCGCGACTGAAGGGAATAAATATCACGAAGTTAATATCGCCGAAGGCAAAATATCAATAATATAAAGAATTATGAAACTATTCGTTCATTCAAAAAAGATGCTGGCTGATTTGCAGACGCCGGTAGGAATTTATCTCAAAATACGCGATTTATATACTAACTCGGTGCTTTTGGAGAGTTCCGATTATCACGGTGTGGAAAACAGCTATTCCTATATCGGGTTTTGTCCGATAGGTGGCATTTCGGTAAATCGGTTCCTGATTTCGGAAGAATACCCCGATGGTAGTCGGATTGAAACGCAGGTAACCGATAAACTAACTGTTGCCGAACGTTTTGATGTGTTTCTGAAATCGGTGGAGTTGGTGCAAAATGATAATCCGGTAGGCATTAACGGGCTGTTTGGATATTCTTCTTATGAGTCGGTGCAGTATTTTGAAGACGTGAAACTGAAGGCTCGTGAAACGGTTCCGGGAAGTATGCCGGGGTTGCATTATGTGCTGTTCAAATACATCATTGCTGTAAATCATTTCAACAACGAGTTGACTATCATTGAGAATTTGCAGGAAGGTGAAAAGAGTGCCATTGCCAATGTGGAAGAGATTCTGTTGAATAATAATATTGCCACTTACGATTTTCATGCTGTAGGTGAAGAAAAATCGGATATTTCCAACGAAGATTACAAAAAAATGGTGGCGCGCGGCAAGGAGGAATGTTACAAAGGGAATGTGTTCCAGATTGTGCTTTCGCGTCGTTTTTACCAACAATATAAAGGTGACGATTTTATGCTGTATCGCACGCTGCGTTCGGTGAATCCTTCGCCTTATTTGTTTTATTTCAACTTTGGCGATTTCCGTATTTTCGGTTCATCGCCCGAAGCGCATCTGGTCGTAGATGCAAAAAAACAAAAAGCCTATATCAAACCCATTGCCGGAACATTCCGTCGTACGGGTGACGATGAAAAAGATTTTCAGTTGGCCGAAAGACTACGTGTCGATAAGAAAGAAAATGCCGAACACGTGATGCTGGTGGATTTGGCCCGGAATGATTTGAGCCGCAATACCGATCATGTGGAGGTTGAAGTGTTTCGCGAAGTGCAGTATTATTCGCATGTTCTTCACCTGGTGTCGAGTGTAAGTGGAAAGCTAAAACCCGATACGAAAGTGATTAAACTATTTGCCGATACTTTCCCTGCTGGAACACTTTCGGGAGCTCCGAAGATTAAAGCCATGCAGCTCATTGATCAGATTGAACCGCACGACCGTGGTCCGTATGGTGGCTGCCTGGGTTATATCGGCTTCGATGGAAGTATGAATCAGGCTATCACCATTCGTTCATTCGTTAGTAAAAATAATACACTTTACTATCAGGCCGGTGCGGGCATTGTAGCTAAATCGGACGAAGAAAGCGAATTGCAGGAAGTGAATAATAAACTGGCAGCGCTGAAAAAGGCGGTGGATGTGGCATCGGGGAAATGATATTTGCCTTCGGTGATATTTGTCCTTTGGACGATATTAGGTTTCGCCGATATTAATTGTTATTAGCTTTGCAATACTTAATAAAAATATACTATGATTGAAGGACTTCTGACCTTTGACTCTAGACAATAGACAGGAATTTATGAAAATACTAGTTTTTGATAATTACGACTCGTTTACCTACAACCTGGTACACGCAGTTAAGAAGTTGGGATATACCGATGTGGAAGTGCATCGCAACGACCAGATAGCATTGGAAGATATTGCACGATTTGATAAAATCATTCTTTCACCGGGACCGGGCGTTCCATCAGAATCGGGTATTTTGCTTGATGTGATTCGGACTTACGCGCCTACAAAACCAATTTTGGGAGTTTGTCTTGGCGAACAAGCCATTGCCGAAGCCTTTGGAGGAACATTAATCAATCTTACTGAAGTGCATCACGGGGTTAGTTCCATGGTGGATGTATTGGCAGAAGATGTGCTGTTTGCCGGGTTGGGTAAAAAGCTCGAAGTGGGTCGATACCATTCGTGGGCTGCCGAGAAATCGACTTTGCCGGAATGTTTGACCATCACTGCCGTTGACGAAGAGGGAATGATCATGGCATTGGCACATAAAACTTATGACGTACGCGGCGTTCAATTTCATCCAGAATCGGTACTGACTCCCGACGGGGAGAAGATGCTGAAGAATTGGTTGGAAGCTTAATTTTTATCTAACTCTTCCAAAGTGTTAAACCCTGGAAGAATTGAATAAATAGAGATTTTTGAAATAAAAGACACCATGTCTTTCCCTGAAATAGCTTGACCTAAAAAATCAAGAAAAAAAATGGAAAAACAAACATCGAATCTTACCGATAATATGGAAGGATTCAAACAAGAGTCAGTAGATTTAAAGAAATACGAAAATAG
>Ga0302286_10000162_pt1 | contig 55925 bp, 51 predicted proteins | sample III_Fen_E2_3_FD_198765 | JGI IMG/M metagenome (GOLD analysis project Ga0302286, IMG submission 198765) | Peat permafrost microbial communities from Stordalen Mire near Abisko, Sweden - III_Fen_E2_3 | ecosystem: Environmental > Terrestrial > Soil > Wetlands > Permafrost | place: Sweden: Abisko...
AATTAAAACCGGCTCCCAAAATATTCAAAGAAACCTGTGAACTGAATTTTTCATCCTCTGTTGAGAGTATCCATAATTTTGTACGAGGGCTGTCACCTTATCCTGCTGCCTGGACAGAAGTTCAATTTCCGAATCAACCGGAGAAAATGATGCTCAAGGTGTTTGAAACTGAGAAAGAAACGGAGGAGCATAACCTACCAACCGGGACGCTGGTTACCGATGGTAAAAAGTTTGCCAAAATAGCAGTGACCAATGGGTTTATTCTGTTGAAATCAGTGCAGCTAGCCGGCAAAAAGCGCATGGATATTGGCGAACTTCTTCGTGGGTTACGATAAACCTTTTGTCGTGCGAAGCACACAAAAGCGTTTCCTCCATCTAAACCTTTTGTCGTGCGAAGCACACAAAAGCGTTTTATTTAGCAAAACAGAAGCCTCATAAAGTACTGCAAATAAACGCTCAAAGAGACTTCGTATGGGTTGAGGTTTTTTTTAAGTCCTGCAAATAAACGCTCAAAGATACTTCGTATGGGTTGAGGTTTATTTTTTATTTTACCGCAATGGTTTCAATCTCTACCAATGAACCGAGTGGCAGTGCTTTTACCGCAAAAGCAGCACGGGCAGGAAATTCGTTCAGATAGTATTTCTTATACACATTATTCATTCCTGCAAAATCTGCCATGTCCGAAAGATAGACCGTCGATTTAACCACATCCCCGAAAGTATACCCCGCTTCTTCTAAAATTGCACTGATATTTTCAAAAACCTGTTCTGTCTGAGATGTTATATCCAATCCTTCAATTTTTCCAACAGCCGGATTTATCGGAATCTGTCCGGATATATACAGTGTTCCGTTTGCTTCTATTGCCTGGCTGTAAGGCCCGATAGCTGCCGGAGCCTTTGGGGTGTTGATTACTTTTTTCATGCCTTTTTTACTTTTTATATTTTGTTAATGCAAAGATAATCATATTTTTCCACCTTAGATTTGTAATGACGAATTTTGAACAACCTGTAAATGCAAGTTCACTTTTTTTCTACAAAATTGAGACTGTTTTTTGTCCTGTATTGTTCCAATTCCGGTTCTTATTTTGTTATAGGTTGATAGGGAGTTGATAGGGAGTTGATAGGGGGTTGGTAGGGGGTTGGTTGGGGGTTGGTTGGGCCCCAACCCAGTTAACCCCGAATCAACCCTCAATATACCCTCACAGATTTTCCTATGAAAATAAAAGGAAAGTAAAATAAAAACCGGAGGGATAGTGAGTGGTGTAGAAATAATATTTTTTTTAATTTTGGGGCTGGAAATATTCCCGGAGAAACGGATGATGGATGATTGCATATACCCTCCAGAGAGGTGAAAAGGAGCAAAAATATCTTATCGGTATTTAGTCTTTATCGAATGTCTTTTTTTTCTTACCTTTGCATTTCTTTTTAAGGAATGAAATCCAAAGTTAGATGCCTGAAAAACAAGAGCTGTTTCATTGAATCAGTATTCTGATTGTAAATTGTAAAAAAAAATTGTAAATATAAGATATGGAACTCGCAAGTAAATACTCTCCCAACGACATTGAGTCAAAATGGTATCAATACTGGTTAGATAATGGATTTTTCAAATCAAAACCCGACGGTCGGGAGCCTTACACCATTGTTATACCGCCTCCGAATGTGACCGGTGTGTTGCACATGGGGCATATGCTCAATAATACCATTCAGGATATATTGGTCCGCAGGGCCCGTATGTTGGGGAAAAATGCCTGTTGGGTTCCGGGAACCGATCATGCTTCTATTGCTACCGAAGCGAAAGTGGTTGGTAAACTAGCCGCTGAAGGAATAAAAAAAACCGATCTTACACGGGATGAATTTTTGGAAGAAGCGTGGAAATGGACTAACATACATGGGGGCATTATCCTGGAACAATTAAAAAAACTGGGTGCTTCCTGCGACTGGGATCGCACGGCTTTTACTATGGACGAAACACGTTCGGAAAGTGTGATCAAAGTATTCTGTGATTTGAATGACAAAGGACTGATTTACCGTGGAGTACGAATGGTGAACTGGGATCCGAAAGCATTGACGGCATTGTCGGATGAAGAAGTGATTTTTAAAGAACAACAGGGAAAGTTGTTCTATCTGAAATATAAAATTGAAGGTGAGGATGGATTTGCAGTCGTTGCAACCACCCGTCCTGAAACCATCATGGGTGACACTGCCATGTGTATCAACCCAAATGATGCGAAAAATGCTCACCTGCGGGGCAAAAAAGTGATTGTACCACTTATCAACCGGGTGATTCCGGTTATTGAAGACGAGTATGTAGATATTGAATTCGGTACGGGATGTCTGAAAGTGACTCCGGCGCATGATGTAAATGACTATATGCTGGGTGAAAAATATAATTTGCCTTCCATCGATATTTTCAATGATAATGGTACCTTGAATGAAAATGGGGCTCAGTATCAGGGAATGGATCGTTTTGATGTCCGTAAACAAATAGAAAAAGATCTGGAGGCGGCAGGTTTGCTCGAAAAGGTTGAACCGTACACCAATAAAGTGGGTTTTTCTGAACGTACCGATGCGGTGATTGAACCAAAGCTTTCGATGCAATGGTTTATGAAAATGGAAGATCTGGCTAAACCGGCACTCAAAGCAGTGATGGAAGATGACATCAAATTGTATCCACCTAAATTTAAAAATACCTACCGTCACTGGATGGAGAATGTGAAGGACTGGTGTATTTCGCGCCAACTTTGGTGGGGACACCGCATTCCGGCTTACTTCCTGCCTCAGGGTGGATATGTAGTTGCCGAATCAAAAGAAGAAGCGTATCAAAAAGCATTGTTGATTGTCACTTATCCGTTGACTATTGACGAATTGCGTCAGGACGAAGATGTACTGGATACCTGGTTCTCTTCGTGGTTATGGCCAATTTCGGTATTCGATGGAATCAATCATCCCGAAAATGAAGATATAAAATATTATTATCCTACCAATGACCTGGTTACAGGCCCTGATATTCTTTTCTTTTGGGTAGCACGTATGATCATTTCCGGATACGAATACAGGAAAGATTTGCCCTTTAAGAATGTCTACCTGACAGGAATTGTACGCGATAAACAAGGGCGCAAAATGTCCAAATCTCTGGGTAATTCACCCGATCCGCTGGAACTGATTGCACACTATGGGGCTGATGCAGTTCGGTTGGGCATGATGCTTACTTCTCCTGCAGGAAATGATTTGCCGTTTGATGACAATCTGTGCGAACAGGGTAGAAACTTCAACAATAAGATATGGAATGCTTTCCGCCTGGTAAAAGGGTGGGAGGTAACAGACACCGCTCAACCCGAATCGGCACGTCTGGCAGTAAAATGGTTTGAATCGCAACTGGGAAAGACGCTTATTGAAATTGAAGACCTGTTTGAAAAATACCGCCTCTCGGAAGCATTGATGGCGGTGTATAAACTGTTCTGGGATGAATTCTCAGCCTGGTACCTCGAAATGGCTAAGCCGGTTTATCTTCAACCGATCGATCGGACGACCTATGAAGCTACCCTTGGATTCTTCGATACACTGCTGAAAGTATTGCATCCGTTTATGCCGTTTATAACCGAAGAACTCTGGCAGGCCATGGAAGAGCGCAAAGAGGGGGAAAGTATCATGATCCAGTTGCAACCAACTGCCGGGGAGGTGGATGAAGTCTTGATTTCGCAGGTCGAATATGCAAAAGAAATTATTGCCGGAGTACGGGCAGTACGTTTACAAAAGAACATCCCGAATAAAGAGCATTTGAGTTTGCAGGTTGTCGGAGGACACAATTCCGACTTAAATGCTATCATCATAAAACTCGGAAATCTGGATTCGGTAACTCCGGTTACTGAAAAAGAACACGGTTCCATCTCTTTTCTTGTAGGTACCTCCGAATTCGCCATTCCAATGGGTAGTTTGATTAATGTGAAAGAAGAGATTGAAAAAATGGAGGCTGATATCCTTTATTATCAGGGTTTCTTGGCATCGGTTGCCAAAAAGCTCGGCAACGAACGATTTGTTGCCAATGCAAAACCCGAAGTAGTAGATGCCGAACGCAAAAAACAAGCTGATGCCGAAAGTAAGATCGTTTCACTGAAAGAAGGAATTGCAGGGCTGATGAAGTAATTCTGTCTGATAGCAGAATTACTAATTTTATATATAGAACAACCGGACAAACAGGAAGCAAAACTTCTAATGTCCGGTTTTTCTATTTGTACTTATTAATTTGATGGTAAATCAGTTGTGAATTTAATAAAAATTTATATTTTTGCAGATCTTTACTACATTAATTTATTCTATTTAAAGTTGTCAAATTCGAACTCATTAATTCTTAATTCTTAAATGACAGAATATTATGAAGAACAATAAAATCATTGTAAAGGGGTCGGAAATATCAATCTTGCATATTGAAACAGAAGATTATATTTCACTGACTGATATTGCAAAGCATAAAGATGCAGAACGTACTGATTATATAATTCAGAATTGGCTACGCAATAGAAATACAGTAGAACTGCTTGGTTATTGGGAGCAATTGTATAATCCGAATTTTAAACCCCTCGAATTCGAGGGGTTTAGAAAACAAGCAGGTTTAAATAGTTTTTTACTTAGTCCTAAGCAGTGGATAGAGAAAACGAATGCAATAGGTATTGTTTCGAAATCCGGCAGATATGGAGGGACTTACGCCCACAAAGATATTGCTTTTGAATTTGCTTCATGGATTTCTATCGAATTTAAATTATATATAACAAAAGAATTTCAGCGTCTTAAAAACGAAGAAAACGACCGGTTGAAATTGAACTGGAACCTGCAACGTACTATTTCAAAGATAAACTATAAAATTCATACAGACGCGATAAAAGAAAGTCTGATTCCTAAAGAAGTTACTAAATTTCAAACAAGTATGATTTATGCTTCAGAAGCTGATTTGTTGAATGTAGCCTTGTTTGGAATTACAGCAAAACAATGGAGGGATACCTACCCTGATGAGAAAGGTAATCTACTCGATAAGGCCTCTCTGGAACAACTTATCGTATTAAGCAATCTGGAAAGTATTAATAGTCTGTTAGTTTCACAAGAATTGTCACAACGCTACCGACTTGTTCAACTCAACAATGTTGCTATTGTACAAATGAAATCTCTGATAGGGAATACTTCCATGTTGGGGTTGAATCAAACGGATAAATAAGGAGTTAATCTTCTTATTTATCTGTTTCGAATTTAAATAGATATTTAATGTTTCCGAGGTTTCCAGATAAAACTTCCGACAGCGATGATCATAATAATACCGGTCAGTATAAATGCCCAAAGATTGGCTTTCCGCGATTGGGCTTCAATAACATAATCGGCAGGTATCATCCGGTAAGCCGTAAGATTCCAGACAAGAGTATCCCCATGTATGACGGCATTGTTTTGTACGGTGACAACACCCGGCATGATTAATCTGTAGGTTAGGTTTCTGCTAAAAAGCGGAACAAGTAAGCCATTGCTGAAGTCCTGTTCGAATTTTACCATAGGACAGTTTTCCGTTTTCCAATAATTGGAAAATATACCGGTCTTGAAATAATCATCCAGGATTTGTTCCATTTTAAAATCTTCAGCTTTATCTACTTTTGCATTGAAAATTGTATCTCTCAATGATGTAAGACGTTGTTCTGAAATTTGAATCCGGGCAATTTTATCGTAATTTTCCAACAGAACCTTATATTCGGCATCCCATAAATTTTTATTAAACCATTTATGAAAATTGTCTTCCAGTCCCCCAACATATTCTCTTATTTCAACGCCATTCATCCCTCTAAGTAAATCGGGTTTTCCTGTGAACCAGAAAAGCGCTTCATCTTTAGTCATGTATTTCTCAATCGGGATATTAAAATTGGTGATTATTTTTGGATAGGTTTCCGTATACCTGTAATATGTATAGAACCAACGAAATTTTGTATCGAGTAAATGTTTAACTTTGAAATTGTTCCATGGATCAGATTTCTTAAGCTTAAAATGCGTATCCATTTCATCTACCGATTTATAGTTCTGTCTGGCATAAACGATTAAATCCGGTGAGAATTGGCCTGTATTCCCTTTGATTTTTATTTCTTTTGTTTGACTTGTGCTTTGAAGGATAGAATCAAGCACGGATTTATTCACAGGAAATGTAGTTTGTAATTTTGAATTTTTATATTTCCAGGTAATCTTCCAGGATGAATTAATATCAACAGGAAAAGGATTCAGTTTGTCGGTTGTATCTCCTAATAAGAACCGAGGATTGGCATTTGCTGTGAATTCGCGGTAACAGGACCCGTCAGGTGAAATGACTGTCAGCATATCAGTTGGCTGTGAACAGGAAACAGCAAATAATACGGCGAAAAAAATCAATAATTTAATGGTTGAGTTCATGATCTTAGTTTTTTAATTGTTGATCAATCGTTTTATAGAGTTTGTTTTTAATAGAATTTTGCTGTAGATGGCACATGTAAAGGGCCATCATGTTGGATGCCGGACTATTTATGTTTTTGAGACACTCGGAATCAATATTAATTCTTATTTCAGGACGCCCGGATTGTTTAGGGGTTGAAGCAATTGCTGCTGTCTCGTTTTGTTGAAAAAGAAATAATCCCAACAGTAAAATCGCTGCACTACACGAGATTGCTCGTATCCATATTAAAATAGTAGGTTTCCGGGGTATAGCTTTTTCTTTTATTCTTTGCATAATCTTCTCAGTCAGCATTTGAGCATCTGTTAATCCAGGGGCAGTTTTGCTAAGTTTTTGAAGCAGCATATCCAGTCTTTCTTCTTCGTTTTCCATAACCTTCATTTTTAAAGAATCTCTAATTTCCTGCGGATGGTCTGTCGTGCCAGAAACAGGTTGCTTTTAATTCTATTTGGTGTCATTCCAGTGATTTGACTTATTTCATCAATCTCGATCTCTTCGAGATAACGCAATGTGAATACTATTTTTTGTTTCGGTGTAAGTTCAGAAGTTAGTTTGCGTATGATGTTTCCAAGTTCTGCATTGATAACGGATTGTTCCACATTATCGGTTGAAATCACATTCAGAATAGTCTCATCAATTGTATTTTCCTGAAAGGAGTGTTTTGCCGATTTTAATTTATCGAGGCACAAATTCGTTGCTATGGCATAGATCCAGGTGCTGAATTTTTTATTTGAATCATAAGTTGATAGATTCATCCATACTTTGATAAATGTTTCCTGTACTGTGTCCTTTGCTTCTTCTTCGTTACAGAGCATTCTGAAAGCCAATGAATAAATCATGGATTGGTAACCCTCTACAATTTTGCGGAATGCTTTTTGGTCATTCTGTTTACTGGATGTTATCAGATCGGATAAAGTGGATTGATTCATTTCGAAACTCTGTTTATAGATGATACGATAAAAGTTGTGTCAGGTCGAAAAATATGGCGTATTATTTGAAATTAATATTGGGTAAACAAAAGGGACAAATTCAATTGCTCGAATTTGTCCCGGATTAAGTACTTAATAACTAACTATAGTGATAAGTTAAGCAGTTTGTTATTTCTTTGTAAAGTCACCTGCATAGATTAATACGAATTTATTCATATCAAAATACTTTTTCAACATGGCATTTACTTTGTTGACATCTAACGCTTTTACTTTGTTCTCGTAATCAGTATAATCTTTAAATGTTTTACCCTGTTCCAGATATTGATTAAACTGGTAGGATAAGAAGTTGTCCATGCTCAGGTTAGTTTGCCGGCTTTGTAACCACGATTTTAAAGAACTGTCAAATTCTTCTTTCGTAAATCCTTTATCGATGGCTTTTTGAATTTCCTCTTTTATGGCACCCTCCATTTTAGTCTTAAATGTTGGGTTGAAGAATGCATAGATTCCCCAATTTCCGGTTTGATCAAAATGATTTCCCGATACCCATGTCCCGGCACCATAGCTCATTCCTTCAGCTTCACGTAACCGTTGTGGAATTCTTGAAGATAAAAAAGCCCCACCCCCCAACATTTCATTGGCCATATCAACGGCTGGATAATCCGGGTTGTTTTCACCGATCTTTAAATTCAGATTGCCTAAAACGGCAGCATTTGTCTTGTCATTGATTTGAATAGATTGCGATTGCGATTTTACATCGAAATATTGAGTAGGTATCCGTTTGTATGCTATCTGAGGAACCCAGTTGTCGAAAGTCGCATTTAAAAAGTCTTTAGCTGCAGGTTTGTCAACTCTACCTACAAAAGTGGTAAAAGTAGCAACTCCTCCATAAAACTTAGTATAAAACTCTTTGATTTCATCTAATTTCACAGTACTAAGTTCAGCAAGATTTTCATCTGTCGTTGATGAATAGTAGGGGTGTGTTTTTGGATATTTAGCAGTTACCGCAAGTAACTTTTCATTTGCAACCAGTTGTGGTTCACTTTTATTTGTTTCCAGTTCTGCTTTCATTTCTAATTTCACTTTCTCAAATTCATCAGCATTAAAGGTCGGATTTCGAAGGATATCATTCACCATATTCATTGCATCCTTGAAATTCGATTTGTCAGTACTAAAATTGACATACAATCCATCAACATTGGCATATACATTCAGATTCGTTTTATACTGGTTCAACAAGTCATTTATCTGTTGTTTGGTTTTTGTCTTAGTTCCTGTTTTAAGCATTCTGGCTGTCAGATTAGCAATAAGTGATTTTTCACTTAACGAAGATTCATTGCCCATGCGCATTAATATCCTGCCTTCGATTTTATCACCCTTTGTCGGCTTTTCTAATATTACATACTTCCCACCTGACGTTAGTTTGCCTTCTTCGGCTATTTTTAGAATATTTTCGATAGTAGCACTGAAATTTTCGGCACTTTTATCCTGTATTTTACCTTTGTAATCAGCAACCAAACCTGCTATGTCGACGACTTCGGCAACTTTTGTCCGTTGAGGATTGGTGTCGGGAATGAATTTTCCCCATGTTCTGTTTGTTGACGGGTAATAGCTTTTTGCGGCTCTTTGAATGTCAGCTAATGTCAGTTTTTCTACATTGTCACGGTATAAAAAGAATAGCCTCCAGTCACCAGCCCCTATAAATTCAGTCAAAGCAACCGTGAAGTTAACTGTTTTATTATAGGTATTTTCAATATTCTTGAGCAATTCGTTTTTAGCCCTGGTTAAGTCTTCATCGGTAATGGTCATTTCGGGCACTTTATTCATTGTCTCTAAAAAAGCTTTCTGAGCAAGATCCAATCCTTTATCTTTAGGAACTTCGCAGGCGAAATAACTAAAGCCGGGATCTTTTAATTGTTGTGTGTATCCGTAAACCGAACTTGCCAGTTTTGTATCGATCAATGCTTTGTATAATATCCCTGAAGGGTTGTTTGTTAAAATAGATATCAATGCATCATTTGCTGCAAAGTCTTTATCGGAAAAGCACGGTGTGTGATATGCCATGCCAATGTATTGGATGTCACCCGAGCGTCTTAGCTCCACATAACGTTCACCATCCTGAGGTGGTTCTACGGTATAAGTCTGTTCAATAACTGTGGTAGGTTTCGGTATGGAACCGAAATATTGTTCCACCCAGGCAAGGGTTTGTTTTTCATCGAATTTCCCGCCAATAATCAGGGTCGCATTATTCGGTTGATAATATTTCTGATAAAACTTTTTTAATCGTACTGCAGGTACCCGTTCTATATCTTCTTTGCTTCCTATCGTTGATTTCCCGTAATTATGCCATAAATAGGCTGTAGATAAAATCCGTTCCTGAAGGATGGATGATGGATTGTTTTCACCGATTTCAAATTCGTTTCGTACAACACTGAATTCTTTATCCAAATCCGATTGTAAAATAGCCGAAGTAACCATTCTGTCAGCTTCCATATCCAATGCCCATTTCAAATTCTCGTCGGTAGCCGGAAGAATTTCATAGTAATTGGTTCTGTCATACCAGGTTGTTCCGTTTGCATAAGCACCTTTATCGGCAATGGTCTTTTTGATGTCTACGAATTTAGCGGAACGTTTAAACAACATATGCTCAATTAAATGAGCCATTCCGGTTTCACCATAACCTTCGTGACGTGAACCAACATTATAAACGATGTTCACAACTACATTCGATTGAGTCTGGTCGGAGATTAAAAGGACTTTTAATCCATTGGGCAGATTGTACGATTTTACGCCTTCAACAGAAGTCTCAAAAGTGGATGTTTGAGCTTTACTTAATGATACTACGAGTATTACAAAGCAAAGAAATAGAATTTTTTTCATTTTAATGTGTTTAAATGATTTAAAATTGTTTTACAGATTTGTTTTGTTCTTTAAAAGGGAATGGAGATTTTGAAAGAAAGATTGAATTAAACGTTGAAATTAATGTGCTGTATATATACTTTAACTGGAGATAAAAAAGCAATCAGTGTATAATAAAAAACTGAACCCAAAAGTTCTGTACTACTCTTTTCTTGAAAGGTATTGCCCTGTGTAAAAGGGTGAATTTATTTATAAGAATTAATTGAACAAGGAGGTAAGTAATTAATTAATGATTAATAATTGTCAGGACACTGAAATATAAGTGTTTATATATTAACAAATTGATTACTAATATCCACAATTACTTATATATCCACAATTCTTAAATGATCTGTCTAAAACAGATATGAACAGGAAATTGTTCCCTTTTAAATTAGGAATGTTGAATTAAATTGGACGCTTTCAATTAATATTTATGTATTACGTACAAAAATAGGAGTTTTTAAGTTTAAAATATTGCAAATTAATGAAAATTATAACATGAAAGCAAAACTAATGAATATTATCGTATTTGTTTTAAACTTCTCCGGTTTTTATGTAAATAAACAGATGTTACAGGCTTCGAAAAATTGAATTCTCGCAACAGATGTTTTAAGAACGAACTGATATTTTATTGAATAGCTTTCATTGTGGAAATATATACCTTTAATATCCCTTGCCAGTTAACTTTGAAAACTCTAACTTTGCATTTGTAATAATAAATTAATGAATTATGACTCCTTCCTATCAACACCTTTGTTTGTTTACTTGCGATGTAGCACGTTCGGCCGGTAAATTTATTGCTGAAGAACGAAAGAATTTTGATGCTTCAAAGATTGAAACGAAAGGGTTGCATGATCTGGTAAGTTATGTCGACATAACTTCTGAAAAGCGCATTGTAGCCGGTTTACAGGAAGTGCTTCCCGAATCGGGGTTTATTGCCGAAGAAGGAACTTCCACCAAGAAGGGAGAACGTTTTAATTGGGTGATCGATCCATTGGATGGTACTACTAATTTTATACAGGGTGTTCCGGTTTATGCAATTAGTATCGGTTTACTGGATTATGACGTGCCGGTTTTGGGTGTAGTGTATGAAGTGGGACGTGATGAATGTTTCTATGCCTGGAAAGACGGTGGTGCTTACCTGAATCGAAAATCGATACATGTTTCCGACAGGAGTGATATTCAGGATGCTTTGCTGGCAACGGGCTTTCCTTACAATGATTTTAGTAAACTGGATGGATATGTGGAATTTTTAAAATGGACGATGAAAAATGCAAGAGGAGTGCGAAGACTTGGTTCTGCAGCAACAGATCTTGCATACGTAGCCTGTGGACGATTTGATGCTTTTTGGGAATATGATTTGAAGCCCTGGGATGTGGCTGCCGGTGCTTTGATCGTTAAAGAAGCCGGAGGAAAGGTTACCGATTATAAAGGTGGTGATGATTATTTGTTTGGACGTGAAATAGTTGCTTCGAACGGGTTGCTGGATGAATTAATATTGACTAAAATAGAAGAATTTAAGTAACTTTGAATTAAGTAAAGACTAAGATATCCGTCTTCAATTGTAAATTGTAAATTTTAAAATTGTAAATATATTTATGCTTATCAACGAACGCGACACACGACATGAACGGCTGCTTCAAGTGGCTAATGAAATGATGACTGCAGCACGTACAGCTCCAAAAGGGAAAGGAATTGATATTATCGAGGTGCTGGTGGTTACCGGTGAAACAATTGTTCAACTTTCACAAGCAATGATTGAATATTCAGAAAAAACGGGCATGAAGTTTATTACCCGTGATGCTAATAACATCCTTTTGGCTGAAGCGATCATTTTAATTGGAACAAAACAAAAGACTCAGAGTTTGAATTGCGGTTATTGCGGTTTTGATACCTGTGCTGAGAAATTGGCTTTCACAGAGGTTCCCTGTGCCATTAATACTGTTGATGTTGGAATTGCTATCGGTTCGGCCTGCTCCGTTGCTTCTGATCACCGTGTGGATAGCAGGGTTATGTTCTCGGTAGGCCGGGTTGCCCGGGAAATAAACATGATGCCCGGCTGTAGTTCGATATATGGGATCCCGATCAGCGGATCTACAAAGAATCCTTTCTTCGACAGAATTTCCACTCCCCATGCGCCTACTTCTAAATGATCCGGAAATAGATTCATTTCGACTTCTTTTACTTTTAAAATCACAATCTGTTGCAATTGAAATAATTCACGTATTATTTCCGAAAGAATTAATTCAGACCGAATGAGCTTTAATCCGAAGATTTATTCATTCATAGAATTCAGAACAAAATTGTATACATTCAATCAGCATTTGGAAATTTCTGAATGATGACTTCTCCGGTGATTCACCTGTTCTGCAGAAAAGCAGTAATTGAAGCTAATTTTAATTTATATTCCCTTTTTATGGATAAGAAAACCATTCAACCCGGTGAAAAACTCTGGACACAATCCTTTATTAGTGCCTGTATTTGTAATTTCCTCCTTTTCTTTGCCTTCTATTTATTGCTGCCCATCCTTCCTCTTTACTTAATCGAAGAATTTCATACTTCGAAGTCTTTTGTAGGTATTATTTTATCGTGTTATACATTAGCTGCCTTACTCATTCGTCCGTTTGCAGGTTTTATCCTCGATATTTTCAAACGGAAACCCATTTATTTTGTCGCCTATTTTCTCTTCGTACTTACATTTGTAGGTTATCCCCTGGCCACTATGGTCAGTATGTTTTTATTCCTGCGTATTGTTCATGGTTTTACTTTCGGAATGGTGACCACAGCCGGTAATAGCCTGATTGTGGACATAATGCCGGCTTCACGAAGAGGAGAGGGGCTGGGCTATTTTGGAGTTTCCAATAATCTGGCCATGGCAATAGGCCCAATGATAAGCCTTTTTATGCATGATTTTTACAGCTATGATATTATATTCTATACAGCCATAGGGAGTGGAATCCTTGGCTTTTTGGTTGTGTTTACAATCAAATCGGATAAAACCTACGAACGGAGTATCAAACAACCCATAGCTTTCGACAGGTTCTTTCTGCTGAAGGGTTCTTATTCAGGAATTTGTCTGTTAATGCTTGGAATTCCATATGGAATGCTGACAACTTATGTGGCTATTTATGGAAAAGAACTCGGTATTAAAAGCGGAATGGGAGTCTTTTTCTCGCTCATGGCTGTTGGATTAATCGGCTCACGTTTGTTTGCAGGTAAAATGGTCGATCGGGGAAAGTTGATTCATGTAATTTCGTCCGGTACGTTAGTATGTTTGTTGGGATTTTTTATGTTGGCCGGATTAAAAACGGTTGAAGCATTCAACGTCCGGCTTATGTATGGGCTATTTTATCTGGTTGCAATCGTGTTAGGAGTCGGTTATGGTATGATTTTTCCTGCGTACAATACCCTTTTTGTAAATTTGGCTCAAAATAACAGGCGTGCTACTGCCAGTTCAACCTATTTGACCAGTTGGGATTTAGGTGTTGGATTCGGATTGATATGCGGTGGTACTCTGGCAGATACCCATGGCGGATTATCGTTGGCTTTTCTGGCAGGAGCAATTGCCATTAGTATCTCCTTTTTGTATTTTAAACAGGTTGCCGGTCCGCATTTCGATAGGAATAAGCTCCGGTAGAGGGAGTTTAAGAGCTAAGAAATAAGAACCAAGAACCAAGAGCCAAGAACCAAGAACCAAGACTAAAGAACAAAGAACAAAGACATAAGAACCAAGAGCCAAGAACAAAGAACAAAGAACCAAGAGCCAAGAACCAAGAACCAAGACTAAAGAACAAAGAACCAAGACTAAAGAACCAAGACTAAAGACTAAAGAACAAAGAACCAAGACTAAAGACTAAAGAACAAAGACTAAAGAACAAAGACTAAAGAACAAAGAACAAAGACTAAAGAACAAAGACATAAGAACCAAGATTAAAGAGCCAAGACTAAAGACTAAAGAACAAAGAACAAAGACTAAAGAACAAGGAACAAAGACATAAGAACAAAGACATAAGAACAAAGAACCAGGATTAAAGAGCCAAGACTTAAGAACAAAGAACAAAGATTAAAGATTCAAGAACGTAGATGAGGGTCTGTAATTATTTAATTTGCCATTGATAATCAATAAATAAAGAGCAGGTTCTATCTCCTTGTTAAAGAATTACTCCTCAGAGCTATACTTTTTAGTGAATGCAACGAATTCTGCAATTTTAGTGGGTCTGGTTTCGAATATATTTCCTACGACTACAATATCTGCACCGGCATCAAATGCTTCTTTCAATTGTTGTACATTTCTAATGCCACCTCCCACAATTAATGGAAGCGATAATCCTTCTTTTACGTATTCAATCATTTCGCCGGGAACCGGATAGTTGGCTCCGCTGCCTGCTTCAAGATAGACCATTCGCATGCCTAATAATTCAGCAGCTACTGCAGTGGAGAGTGCAATTTCTTTTTTATCTCGCGGAATGGGTCGGGTGTTGCTGATGTATTCAACTGATGTTAACTTACCACCATCAATCAAAAGGTAACCGGTTGGGATGACCTCAATATCCGATTTCTTTATTGCAACAGCAGATCCTACATGTTGTCCTATAAGAAATTCAGCATTCCGGCCTGATAAAAGTGAAAGGTACAGCAAAGCATCGGCATTTGGACTAAACTGAGATGCATTCCCGGGGAATAAGACGATATTCGTGTTGACTTCGTCTTTTAAAAGGTCGATTAATGAATCAATTGAATTTAATGTATGGCTGCCTCCAACAAAAATAAAATCAGGAGTATTGGATTTCAATTCTGCAATTGTACTTGACAGTACTCCTCCATGGCATTGGTCCGGATCAAGTAATACGGCTAACATTTTACAGTTTACTTCTCTTTTTAGAAGAATAGTCTTGTAGATACTTCTCATAATGATGTGTATTTATTCTGTCAGGCAATACACTAAAGTATATTGCTCAGTTTGTTGGTAATTTAAAAGGTAGTCCGATTTGGCAGGGACATGTTGAACCCTGATTTCTCCGTGTGCTTTAACTTCAAAAGGGTATATTCTTAGTTGATTGGCAAAGTCGATCGATTCTTTTCCGATAATTTTATACAATGCCTCTTTTGCCGACCAGGCAATAAGGAGTTGATGAATATCACATCCTCCAGATAGTTCTTTCTGTTCTACAGGACTTAAAAATCGTTTGTATATCTTTTGAATTTTATCGGTCGGACATTCAATATCTATCCCTACCTTTTTGGTTGGGTGTACAATTACTGCGATCCATTTATTGCTGTGCGATATGCTGATATGAAAACTTCTATCCGAAAGATGCGGCTTTCCATCGTCATCATATTGAATGAGTATCTCTTTTCCTATGACGGTCTTTAATGCAGTCCGAATACCTAAAAATTCAAGTTTCCTTTTTTCAGAAACTATTTTATCAAACTCTGATCTGTCAGAATCAATCAGATGTAGTTGTGATCTCAGTGATTCAACGCTTTCGGTCAGTTCCCAAACCAAAATAGTGGCACCATCAATAGTCAATAATTTACTTTTCATCGTTTCCACTCAAAACTTTCCATAATATGGATCACATCTTCGCGAATGAAATTTGCCATCGGTGCAATTGAATCTTTATTGGGTACATTGTTGAAATATAATGCTCCACGGAAAAAATTACGGGTGCTGTCTGTCAGAACAAACTGTACAGACGAAGCCGTATTTCCTTTTAAATCATAGAGAATACCATGGACGTTTTTTTCGGGATGATCAAAAACTTTTTCACCAATCCCATCGGCCCGGACACTGTGTTTATATACAATTTTACGGGTGTCTTCCAATAAATCAATTAAGTTGCCTTTTACCGGTTTGTAGCTACAATAAATACTTGCATTCAGTGTCGGATAGTACAAATCAATCCAGTAGGTCTCACCAACCGTTTTGCGATTTATCAACCGAGCATTTTTAGGTAAATCGAACCGGTAAGGAAGATTGAGCGTGTCAATTGTCCTGTAGGAATGAAGTGGTAAATCCACCCTGAAATAACCATACGGACGAGGAATAGACGTCTTTTCGCACGAACTCAACAGAATAAAAATACTAATTATCAATATTGTACTAAAAAAACGATTCGAATTCATTATTTCATTTACCATTTATTTCTATAAAAAATATTTGCTCATATTTCATCATCACATCATCTCATCAACTTATCATCACATCAACCTACATCCGTTTTATTAAAATCATCCTTAATAAATAATTTTACTTTTTTGATTCTACGGTTGTCCACTGCAACGATTTCGAAAACATACCTTCCGTAATCAATACGTTCATTTTTTGCCGGAATATCACCTTTTAATTCAAGAATAAGTCCTGCCAGAGTTTCAACTTCTTCAATTACTTTTACAAAGTCTTCTTCTTCAATCTCTGCTATCTTGAAAAAGTCATTTAGTAGTATTTTGGCTTCGAAAATAAAAGTGTGGTTATCAATTTTAGTAAATAATTGTTCTTCATTATCGTATTCATCACTAATATCTCCCACAATTTCTTCAAGAATATCTTCGAGGGATATCAATCCTGAAGTCCCGCCATACTCATCAACCACCATGGCTAAATGGATTTTATTTAATTGAAATTCATTCAGCAGATCATCAATCATCTTCGTCTCAGGAACAAAATAAGCCTGACGAACTAAACTTTGCCAGCGGAAATTTATAGGTTTATCTAAATGAGGCAGCAAATCTTTGCTGTATAATATACCTTTGATGTTATCCCTGTTTTCACTATATACAGGAATCCGCGAATATCCCGATTTAATAATTATATCCAGTAATTGTTTGTAATTTGTTTTGATATCTACCACAACCATATCTAACCTGGAAGTCATAATATCAACCACCTGGATGTTCCCGAATTTAATGATGCCTTCCAGAATTTCAGTGTCTTCATCCTTGCTGTTCGAAGTCAGTTCAAGGGCATGTGATAATTCATCCATTGAAATATTGGAACGGGTATGTTTTGAAAGCCGTGTATTGACTACTGAAGTGGAATTTACCAGCAGATTAATAACAGGACCAAACATTTTCCCCAATGTCATGATCACAGGAGTGGCTTTTTCGGTAGTCTTTTTCGCATATTGGGTTGCATATACCTTAGGCATTATTTCTCCAAAAAGCAGCAGGACGAACGTTATAAAGATGGCTTGAAAAATGAACCCCAGAAAAGGGACGCTTTCAAAATTAAGTATCGTGGTTGTAAAGTTCGTCAACAACAGGATAACAGCTACATTCAAAAAATTATTTGTTATCAGGATGGTTGCCAACAGATGTTGAGGTCTCTGGAGTAATTGTACAATATTCTTGTCAGCTTTCAGTTCACTTTCTTCCAATTCATTTGTCGTTTGTGGATCAAGTGAAAAGAATGCGACCTCCGAAGCTGAAATAAGTGCTGAAAGCGAGAGTAACAGCAAGCTTACAGTCAAAGAAATGATTGCTGATATTAAAGCTGTTGTAGTTAAAGAATGAACTGAAATACCCGCAAAGGTTGAATAGAATGCGTCTGTTTCCAATGAAATCAGTATTAATGTAAATGTTTTTGCAGAATTTAATTTCCTGTATCTGCAAAAGTAGTTATTTTTTTTGATATGAAATTAAGTAATTTGAATCATATTTTAAGATTCAGGAAGTATATTAACAAGTTATCCCATCAAATTTTCAACAATTGGCAGATCAACCATCTTTCCATGTCTTTTTATCACTTCATCACATCATCACCTGCTTTTTACTGATACTATTTTATCGACTATAAATTTGTTTACACCCCGCCAGGGAAGTATGCCTAGATATTCTTTATAATGTAATTCCACCGTTTGTCCGCTGCAACGCATCAAAGAATCTGCTACCACTTTATCTTCAACCGAAAAAGGAAATTCATACGACTGAATGGTTCCGGTAGATTGTGATCGATAACCTGTTTGAATCATTTTTCCTTCGTATGTTTTGAATAAATACCCCTTGTGAACAAAATAATTTAATTCTCCCGCTTTTACGCCCTCTCCAAACACAAAATAAAATTTGAAAAAAACAAAAAACACGAACACAATAACAGCAATAACTGTTGCAATACCAAGACCCTTTTTAATTTTTAAGTTCATGTTTTCGGTTATGAATAAATATTAGTACAAATATAGATCATTTTTTTCGGTTCCCTTAAAATTTAATTTAAAAATAAACAAACTGTAATTTATTATTGGCTATCTTTACAACGTCATCGGAATAGTGAAAAGTCCATTTCCATGACTACAAATATTGATTAGAAAATCGATAAATTATTTAAAATTATGGAAGATAAATTAGTTACCCTCGCTATCCGCACTTTTAAAAGAGCACAGATGATTAAAACTGTTCTGGAAGAAAATGCAATTGAGACTGTAATTCATAACTTGAATCTGGAACATCCTGAATTAGCCGTAGGAGTGCGTGTCCGAATCAAAGAAAGTGATTTGCCCAGGGCTCTTAAAATAGTCGAAGAAATGGAAAGTGCCTGGGAACATGAACCGGTAACAGGAAGTCTATTAACCCAACGAGTATTAATACCTGTCGACTTTACTGATCAGGTACAGAAAGCTGCTGATTTTGGGTTTCATTTTGCTGATATACTTGCAGCTGAAGTTGTTTTTTTATATGTCTATTTTAGTCCGGCCTTTACCATTTCTTCAAATAACGATCTGAGTACATATAGCATCACTGATAGCGAATTACTTAAAAAAATATTAAGTTCTGCCAATTCTGAAATTGGGAGTATGACAAAACTAATCCATGCCAGGATTGCTAAAGGTGAATTACCGAATATTCCGTTTAGTTTCGAACTAAAAGAAGGAGTACCCGAAGATCAGATCCTTGATTACTGTAAAAAGAACAAACCCGCTTTAGTGGTTATGGGTACTCATGGGAGAAAGCTTACGAACGAACTGATAGGAAGTGTAACTGCCGAGGTTATGGAGTCCTGTGTGTCGCCTGTGTTTGCAGTTCCCGCACTAATGACTATGCAATCGCCTGAGGATATAAAAAGAGTTGCTTTTCTTACTAATTTTGATCAAAAGGATTTAATTGCTATTGATCGGGCTGTCTCACTCTTTGGACCTGAAAACCTCGAAATGTATTTTATTCATGCCTCAGATAAAAATGTAGCCTGGAGTGAAGTAATGCTTGTTGGAATTAAATCCTATTTTTCAAATCATTATCCACAATTAATAACAAATTATGATTTATTAAATGCTTCAGATACTCCTGAATTTCTCAATAATTATATGGACGATCATCAAATTAATGTCCTGGCATTTAATTCGCGCAGACGAAATCTTTTTGCACGTCTGTTTAATCCCGGACTGGCATATAAAATGATTCTTCATTCGGATACACCATTATTTGTAACTCATGTATAGACTTTAAAACCCGGATATCCGGGTTTTTTTTAGCCCCAATTTGATCACCGTAAAACAGATTTATTTCAAATAAACGATTACACTTCGGATCTGTATAAATTGTATTCCCGTACATGATTGTGTGTCAACTGTAAGACGTATGGAATTTGCAAAATAGATAAATGAAAGAAAACCCATGTCCTGCAATGTCTCTGATATTCAAGATTTCCAAAATAAATTGGTTGTAATATTGCTCTGCTTCAGACTGCTTTAAACTGGAACATTGGTAGTGCGAAGCTGATTTATAACCGGTTTATTTAGTAATACTTTGTGAATTAAAGTCCACTTGCCAGAATATCTGCTAAATGGATTCCTTTAATTGGAAGTTTGTTCTTTGCGCAATAACTGTTGATATTTAAAAGACAGGATGCCTCTGTACTGACAATGTATTCGGCATTGGTTGCTAATGCATTCAATACTTTCTTCTCCGCCATTGCCGATGAAATGGCATTGTTTTTTACCGCAAATGTACCTCCAAAACCACAACAGGTTTCACTTTCTTCCATTTCAATGAGTTCCAGTCCTTTTACATGCGACAACAGAATTCTTGGTTCATCTTTAATCCCGTATTCCCGAAGTGCTGAACATGAATCGTGAAATGTAACTTTATGCCGGAATTCTGATCCAAGATCAGTTACTTTTAAAATGTTGACTAGAAAATCGGATAATTCATAAATTTTATCTTTCATCTTTAAATGCTGTTCAAGTAAATCAGGTCTGTCGGCCAATACTTTTTGGTAATGATGAATTATAAAACCCGAACATGAACCCGATGGTGAAACAACGGGTAGGTCCGGTCGAAAATCATTTAGAAATTTCTCGGCTAACTGTGCGGTTTCTTTCCAGTATCCGCTATTAAAAGCCGGTTGACCGCAACAGGTTTGTTTTGGATTATAAAGTACATTACAACCTGCTTTTTCAAGGATTTTAATCGTATTAAAGCCTGTTTCGGGATAAAGTTGATCTATGTAACAAGGAATAAAAAGTTGAATATCCATAGTGTTAAATTAGTGTTCGTTAGTACCTGAAATCTACGTAAACAGGTAAATGATCAGAAAATCCATCCTGAAATTTCATACCGGCATAGGTCCTGAAAGGTTGTTTGCCAAGATAATTGCGATCGTTCTCAAGTAAAAATCCGGCTTCGAAAATATGAGCATCCTGCTTTGTGGTGAAAATCGAATTTGTTGTAGCCAGTAAATTACCTGAAATAATTATCTGATCCAGTATTCCCCATTCACCCAGATGTTTATTGGTGCCTTTACCTTCCAGTTGCATGCTGTACATCAGGTTGTATAAACAATCTGATGAGATTGAACCGGTTAAAGGTTTTGCCTTTAATACTTCCGACAAACTGGAATTCGTAGGGTAATCATTGAAATCGCCCATAATAATGATGTTGGGTCGATCAGTTGATGCAAACAGGCTATCAACCTTTATCCGAATTACTGATGATACAAATTTACGCTTTTCTTCCGACTCTTTTTCACCCTCAAGGCGCGAAGGCAAATGGCAAATAAACACATGTAAGGTATCACCTGTCGGGATTTTTCCGGATACATATAAAATGTCCCGTGTTTTAATTTCCGGCGAATGTGGAAATATAATTTGTATTGCCTTATCGCGCAGAGGGGTGAATTGTGTTGGCTGATAGAGTAATGCAACATCTATGCCTCTCGGGTCGGGTGAATCATGATGTATGTACTTATATCTAAGATTTTTTAACCCGGAATAATGTGTCAGATCATACAAACATTTATTGCTTTCAACTTCACATAAGCCGACTAAAGCAGGGGCGTCCCAACCTCCAACGGCAATAATTACTTTCCCTATATTTGCTTGCTTTTTCGCGTACCTAGTCGTATTCCATCCTCTTAAGCCGGTTGGTAAGAATTCAGTGTCATTCGAAAGTGAATCATGGACACAATCAAAGAAATTTTCAACATTGTAACACATGATTTTAAAATCCTGCTTTTCCTGTTTTTGAGCTAAAAGCGGTACGACCAATATCAGGGTTATTTGTAGAATAATTCCTTTTTTCATAAACCGGACTATTTAGCAGGCTTCCATTCATAAGCACCGGCATCGGGTGCACCATCTACCAATCGATTTTTCCCGTTTAAATCAAGTGGATACTGTGAAGCAAAATTAGGATCGGCCAGTCCACGTGCCGGTGATACGGAGTCAGGTCTGAAATCGAATCTGGTATTGTTCTCTACACTATAAGTGATGCTTTTAAAGACTGTATCTTTTTTTTCGGACCAACGGATACCTGTAAATTGTGGTAGAACCAAAGCTTCAGTTTTCTTTATGTAACAGTGGTCGAAAATCCCGTTATACTGATCCGGATAGCGTGTGGCGAGACTAAATTCATTGTCTAAACTTCCACTGATGACACAGTTCCTGAATAGTGATTGCATCGCTGAGACCCGATTGAGGTTCATTATCATTACAGCAGGTTTCTTATCCCTTGAGACGGGTTGTGCACTGGAATTATCAAAAAAATTAGCTATTGTACATTGAGTAAAACTATGTTTACCACCACTTAAATAAACACAATAACTGCTTGAATTTGATATTTCGGTATTAGCTACCTGGATATCCCCATTCTGAACAATTAAACCATAAAAATAAAAGTTCTGAATGCGACAATCCGTAATCTCTAAATTTGGAATGATATTCCTGTCAGTATTCGAAAAATAAATCCCGACATACCCGCTGTTCAGGTTAACATGCCTAAGTATATGATTCCCTGAATTTCCAAGCAGATATACTCCATCCCACTGACCGGCAACATCATTGTACGGAACCGGGGAAGCAAATTTAATATTGTCAAACCGGTCACCTCGTAAACTTATCGGATTTTCGGCTGTCCCAATGGCATTTAAATTTCCGTATACAATCAGATTTGCGTTATTGTGAAAATAGATTCTGCAACCGGGTTTTAGTGTCAGCGTCTTGTATTGCGATACGATTAAACTGTCATAAATCAAATAGGGTAAATCGGCAGTAAATACTGTGTTCTGGAGTAATCTTTTACCACGGAGTTTTACAATGTTTTGTCCAAAAGCCCGAAGCTTTATATCCTGATAAACGTTGTTTGTCTGAAAAACAAGTGAATCCTTGATGATGAACGGCGAGTTGGAATTGTTGGGATCTTTTACAGTCACCGATACAAAAATATACAGGCTGTCATGAGCCTGAATTTCGATATTGTCAAATTGATTATTTGCATTCAGGCTGCCATCTACATTGATTTTAAAAGAAGACTCCTTTCCTCCGGCAATTCCAATGTGGCTTATTTTTAATGCTGAATTATTCCGGTTATAAACCATTATTTTTGATGTCGCACTTCCAAGAGCTGTAAAGACAGTATCGAAACTCAAGGTGTCATTTGAAAACGAGAGTTTATCTTTCGGATTTGTAGAATAGATTCCATCATTACATGCCGTAAATGCAATCGAAATAAAAACCGAAATAAACACGACAAATGAGAAATATATTTTTCCTGATATTGAATTCATATTTTGATGAATAGAGTAGATAGAGTATCGGTGAATATTGATCAGTTATTTTTATGCAAAATTACAGTAAAAGATGGCATTATCACAATATTGGCTTATATTTGTAGGTATAAATTTAAAAATAGTCCAATGGCAAGTCGTAGAAAATTAAAAAAAACCATTAAATTTGTTTCGTTTGAATTGATTACTGATGTTTACTTACGGTGTCTGAAATCAAAAGATGTTGATGATCAAAAAATTGATAATATAGTTGTTCACATTATGTCGCTGAATCGTGAATATATTTTACGTGCCAACCGTCCTGATGGGAAAGATAATCCAACGCTGGTTAAAGCTTATTTCCGTAAATTATTTGCTGACTGGCAAACGGCAATGGAAGAAGTGATAAAAGAAGTTGAAAGTATTTAAATTCAAAAGAAACAATTGAGAGTTCAGTTGTTTCTTTTTTTTTTCTTTATTCGAAATTAAATGTCAGCGTTAACATCCTGGAGGCAAGTTTTGATATTACCGAAGTGAATAATTGTTGTTGCTTTGTTAAGTTAGATCGATTGTCAATGGGAACTATGATGTTATTAAAACCAATCGAATATTTTAGTTCGGGAGATAATTTAAAGAATGAAAAATAAATATCACATCCTACTCCAAATTCAGTATACACATCCAATGGCTTCAATGTGACCGGTTTGTCTGAATTTGAATTTGTGGCAAGGTCATACGAAACTCCAACTCCCCCGATCAAATAAGGTCTGTAATTCCCTTTCCGTTCAGCACTGTATTTTAAATAGATAGGAAAACAGATGGGAATAGAGGATATATTTAACGAAGAGTCATTTCCAACTTTAAATGGATAGCTTAATTGTCTTTCTCCAAAATGAAGTGAGGGTATAAACCGTAAATTCAAATACCGGTTTATCCTTAAATCGCTGATAATCCCAACGGTAAATCCAGGGTTCAGTTTTGAAACCCGTGCACTGTCATTTGGAGATACTTTGAAATCCATGGTGTTAATTCCCAGTAAAAATCCAAAATGGATTAACTTCTCATCAACAAATGGTAAATTGCCTTCAGCACGGCATGCACTACCTACTCCGGATATAAATACAATCAGCAGAATATATTTCTTAAGCATATGAACGTTCATATTTATTGTTTGTTAAGTAGAATACAAACGTACAAAAATATTGATTATTGCACAATAACAAGAAGTAATAAAATAAACCGACTGAATTTATCAAAAAATAGGTTGTCTCAATCTGAAACAACCTATGAATTTATTTTTTTTAGTGGCTAAACCAGCGCTCCAAACAGATAAAAAATAATGGCTGCTAAGGCTGCGCTAACCGGAATGGTTAATAACCATGCAATCATTAAGTTCTTTGTAACCCCCCACCTTACGGCAGAAAGACGTTTTACAGCACCAACACCAATAATGGCTCCTGTAATTGTGTGAGTAGTACTTACCGGAATCTTTAAGATTTCCGTCAAAAACAAGGTGAATGCACCTGCAGTTTCAGCAGCTACACCTTCTAGAGGAGTTACTTTTGTAATTCGTGAACCCATTGTTTTCACAATTTTCCAACCACCGGACATTGTTCCTAAAGAGATCATTGTAAAACACGAAAATGCGACCCAATCAGGTAAATCCTTTATACTGGTTATTCCCATGTCAATACCACGTCCATGTGCGGCAATCATTGCTGCGGCTATAATACCCATTACTTTTTGAGAGTCATTCAATCCATGGCCAATGCTAAATAACCCTGAGGAAACCAATTGCAGCTTTTTAAACCATAAATTTGCCCTGTGGGGATTTGCTCCTCTGCAAATATAAAATATCAGCATTGTCAACAGGGATGAAACAATCATACCGATAAGTGGTGCCAATACAATAAAAGCAGCAATTTTAATGATTACTGCACTCTGAATAGACCGGAAACCACTATGCATGATGGCTGCTCCTGCAAATCCACCAATCAGAGTGTGTGATGAGGAAGAGGGTATGCCCGACCACCAGGTTGCTAAATTCCATATAATCGCAGCAACAATACCTGCGAAAATTACGGGCAAGGTGATATATTGTTCATACACTGTTTTTGAAACTGTGTTAGCAATACCAAATTCACCAATAATATACTTGGCAATAAAAAATGCGACAAAGTTGAAAAAAGCTGCCCAAATAACGGCTTGAAAAGGTGAAAGAACCTTTGTCGAAACTATAGTTGCAATCGAGTTGGCTGCATCGTGAAATCCGTTAATGAAATCAAACAGTAATGCCAGTGCGATAATAATAATTAAAAGTGTCATTTATGAGTGTTGGAGTTATTATGCGTACTTAACTATAATGGTTTTGATAATTTTACCTACATATTCAGCAGCATCTGTCGCTTTTTCAAGCTCGTACATGATCTCTTTTAATTTAATAAGTTCAATGCCATCCTTTTCAGTTTCAAATAGCTCAATGATAAAATTTTCGTAAACATCATCTGCCCGGTTTTCAATATCATGTAGTTCAGCACAAAATTCTTTTATTTTGTTGGAATTTTTTTTCAGCACATCTAACTCATCAACTGCCTTACTAATGCATACTGCTCCTTCTCTGATTAATAGAGCCAGATCAATGGCTTCTTTAGGAAGTTGTTTTGGATTGTATAATACAATTCGTTTCGCACAACTATTGATATAGTCGGTTACATCATCCAGTCGGTTTGCCAAATGGTGAATGTCTTCCCGGTCGAAAGGAGTGATAAAAGTGGTGTTCAGTTCATCAAAAACACGGTTGTTTAAAACATCGCCTTTTTTCTCCTGGATTTTAATTTTCCTGTAATAATCTATGGCTGTATCATGATCATTATACTGTACACATTCGATTATTAAATCGGAAGCGACTAATAAAACATCAGCCATTTCTTTCAATATTGGAAAAAATTTAGGTTCTTTCGGAATAAAGTTGTTGAGAAAGGAATTGTTCATGACAAAATTAATTTTTGCTTGATTAGTGTTATAATTGTTTGTTTTTTAGTTGATTGTATTTTCTTCTTTTGGAAGCTTTCAGATTCTTAATTCAACTTAATTTCTGTTGCAAATTTACGAAAAGCGATTTATATAACAGTATTTTCTTGATAATTTAATAGATTTGTAACATGATTATAACTATCATGTAATTAAGATGTTAGATATGACTTCTTAAATCGTTGTTGCTGAATTCTGTTTTTTAAGAAAATTCAATATTGTAGAATTCTCTTAATTTAAAGTAAACTTACTTTGTCAAAGAATAACTTTTCTTTTGTTTGAATGCTCAAAAATAAGCTAAAATAATGAATATGTCATTTAATATTGAGTTAATGCTCAAAAAAAAAGGAGAAAAGATTTTTTTTGGAATAGAAAAAGATATACTTTTGTAAAACTAATTAGTACTAACAAAAAACTCTAGAAAAATGGCTTACGTTATTTCAGAAGATTGTATTGCTTGTGGTTCATGTATCAGTGAATGTCCTGTTGAAGCAATTTCAGAAGGTGATATTTATGTAATTGATGCTGATGTTTGCACAGATTGTGGCACTTGTGCCGATGTTTGTCCTTCAGAAGCAATCAGTCCTGCTAATTGAATACCTGATCAAATAACCTAGACCTGTCCGATGTCGGACGGGTCTTTTTTTTTTTTGAATACCCGCAGCCTTTTTTTTATAATAATATCACTCCTCTCAACAGTGCGTATTCTGGATTTTAAAACAGAATACATCAACCTTTCTGTATTGTATTATTTTGGTTTCCACCCTCCTTTTTAAATTTTGCTAATATTCTCTATCAGTTGTTCCTGATCCGAAATAAGTATAGCACGTTTGGCTTTGTTCTTATTGTTGCACTCCTACTGACCAGCATTGATACTTCTACAATCTCAATCAAATGGGGGACTACATTCCGGTAACTACAGAACTTTTATGAATATGATTATATACTTCAAAGAGCTCCAACCTTCATAAATTTTATAATGGTTGTTTTATAATTGTTTTTATGATTGTTGCTTTACGGTGTTCTTCAGATTAAATAAGTATTTTATTTTTAATTCATTCTTTAATGATACTCCGCAAAAGCTCCTAAATCATCAAGAAAATTAATTCTGTTATTCTATATTGGGTTACCTGATTTATTTTTTGAAGAATAACGGAATCCTGTATTTTCTTAATCTATTTGTATACTGAATACATATCTGACACTGAATGGTTTTGGTTTGGTTTTGGATTGGTTTTGGATCCGAGGCTATTTCGATATATCAATCAATTAACAATCATTTAATAACCCTATATAAGCCATATATCTATAAAGATATATGGCATATAATTTGGATATAAATGAACGTATTATCGATTACAAAACCAATCCAAAACCAATTGAAAACCAATTGAAAACCAATTAAAGAATAATAGTAAAATGAGAGAGATACAATATTCTTACGAAAAAGAATCCAAAAGTAGTTGAAATCAGAATATAAAAAAATATGAATTTTATTACATGAAACAGTTTTTCTGATTAGGTGTCTTTACGGATAATTATATATTCTTCTAACAACATAAAAATGAGTATCATATGTCACGTAATTAATTTTATTTGAACTGTCTTTTTCCGTAATCTCAATATACGCTTGTTGATTGTATTGAATAACTCCTGTATAAAATACTGCAATCTATTTTGATCGTTTCAGTAACAGATGCATATTGTAAATAAATAAGGAAAATTGAAAGTAACTGCATTTGAAATTTTTAGGTGGGTAGCACTTATAATACCATGCAAATAAAATTAAAAAATCTATTCAGGAATATTGCTCGAACAACATAAGTTATTCAATGTATTTAATGTACTGTTTTTAGTACTGAGCACCATTTTTTTAAGTGAGGTTAAGAGTGCATTAGAAGTTTAAATTTACGGATTGGTATTTTTCAAATACTGAGTCTTGAATTCCCCTTCGGGTGTTTGGGGGTCAGGAATCTAATAAACGGGAGAATACCCGAATCTTAATATAACAAGCGTACCATTGTTTAATCCGGATTACTTATTACTTTTAAAAATCAGAAAAATATTGCAATTATGTGTTTTAGTTCGTGATCATAAAAAAGGAACGTTTGTAAATTTAATTCATGTTTTATCGCGGATAAATTGCCGTTACGATATTTCTCTTTACTTTTGTAGGTGAATTTATTTAAGAATATATTTCTTTAATATTGTTGCAATGTTCTGATATATAAATAATAAGAATCGTAATTACGATATTTTTATTACCTGTTGCTCCCTTAAGTAATATAGAGTCTGAACAACTTTATGATAGAAGCAAGAATCTTTTTCAATAAAAAATAATTTTGAAAAACGATTGTGCTTGTTTCAGACTAAAATAATTATTTTATAATGAAAAAAATTAAATTGATTTTACCATTGTTGTTGCTTGCACTATTTTTGGAAGCAAAGAATCCGTTGGCTGATTTTGTCAATAATCCGGTTATGGAAAATGCCGGTATCAGTCTGCTGGTTAAAAACCTGACTACAAATAAAACTCTCTATCAGTTTCGTGCTAAAAACAGCGCCATACCTGCTTCAACAATGAAACTGATAACCACAGCGACTGCACTGGAACTTCTGGGGCCAGGATTCAGTTTCCAGACAAAGCTTGAATTTGATGGAAGCATAAACTCAAAAGGAATACTAAACGGAAATCTGTATATCCGGGGTGGGGGTGATCCGACACTGGGTTCGGAACATCTGGGAGATAAAGCCTTTTTGACTAAGTGGGTTGAAGAAGTAAAGAGAGCAGGCATTAAAAAAATCGTCGGTCAGGTTATAGCGGATGGTACTTTATTTGATAATCAGGGCGTAAATCCTAAATGGACCTGGGAAGATATTGGTAATTATTATGCTGCAGGTGCTTATGGCATTTCGTATATGGATAATACGTTTCAGCTGGTACTTCGTTCAGGGGCAGAGGGAACAACACCTGACATTCTGCGTGTCATCCCTGAAATATCAGCACTGACTTTCGAAAATCATTTGACAAGCACCGCCATAGCTTTTGACAGTGCCTACTTTTACGGAGCTCCACATTCGTATTTACGGAGTATTCATGGTGAAATTCCGGCAAACCGGGTAGAATATATTATAAAGGGAGGAATTCCGAATCCGGGATTACTGCTTGCGGAACATTTTCAGGCTAAACTGGTGGAAAGCGGCATTGTAATATCTGAATTACCTACTGATGTCGTTACAAAAAAAACGGACCGGAAAGTGATTCTTGTACAGGAATCGCCTACGTTAAGTGAAATCATTAAAGAAACAAATATCCACAGCAATAACGGTTATGCCGAGCAAATATTCCGTTATCTCGCTTTGCAAAAAAGCTCCATTGCGTCTTCAACCCGTGCTGTTGAAGTGGTGAGGGCATTCTGGAAATCAAAAGGATTGCCAATAGAACAATTGTTTAATTATGATGGATGTGGACTCTCACCAATGGATGCAGTGTCTTCGCAATTTTTAACTGATCTGCTGATTTACATGCAGACTAAAAGTCCAAATAGAACTGCCTTTTTTAATTCTTTACCCGTTTCCGGTAAAAGTGGTACCCTTACTAATTTTCTACAAAAAACTCCTCTGCAAGGAAAAGTACATGCAAAAAGTGGAACGATCTCCGGAGTAAAATCATATGCCGGATATATTGAAAGAAATAATAACACCTATGTTTTTGCTATTTTAGTTAATCATGCGAACGGTACATCGAAAGCTGTTACCCGGAAAATGGAGAAGTTCTTATTATCTATATTTCAAAAATAAATCCTCCTGTTTTATCATAATATCACATGAAAAATAGTCTTTATATTAAGCAGACAGCATCTACCAATCAGTTGGTGTGGGAGATCAACCGTGATAAGTTAGTCCCCGAAGGCTCTCTGATTTATACTGATTTCCAGTTTACCGGGAAAGGCCAGCCGGGTAATGCCTGGGAATCATCAAAAGGGAAAAACTTACTTTTCAGTATGGTTCTTCGTCCCCTTCACTTACCTATGGAAGAATTGTTTCTTCTTTCACAACTGGTGAGTGTTGCCATTAAAAAAGCGCTGGATGTTTATACTTCGAACATTACTGTGAAATGGCCGAATGACATTTACTGGAACGATAAGAAACTGGCAGGCATACTGATTGAAAATTCACTGCAGGGTGACAAAATAAAGATGGTCGTTGTTGGAGTTGGTCTGAATGTGAACCAAAAGATATTTGAAAGTAATGCTCCAAATCCGGTTTCGTTACTCCAAATTACCGGTAAACGGCAGAACAGGAAGATATTGCTTCAACTCATTTATAAAAATATAATGGAATTATATGCTGATATCGATCCTGTAAACATACGATCGGTTTATTCCGGATCATTGTATCGGAAAGATGGTTTCCATTCTTTTAAAGACGATACTGACTGTTTCAGAGCAAAAATAGCTGCTATTCATCCTGATGGACAACTTGAACTTGAAATGGAAACCGGTGAGCGGAAAGAGTATTATTTTAAAGAGGTGCAATTTGTATTTTAAAACAGTAAGAATAAAAGGCCAACGCTTACTTTCAAATGCTGACCGATACGGAGAATTCTGCTATTTATCTTCTTTTATTTCTTCAAAGTCAACATATTCACCTTCATTTTTATCAAATATCTTCGTTTTGTCACCGGACTTCTCAGATTCCTGAGAGGGAGTATCCTTACCTGTCCGGTTTTGTTTTCCAAAAGAGAAAAGTGAACGTATAAATCCAAACACGGACATTATGATGAATAAGCCGAGGAACAGTATAAAAAATAGTATGGCAAAAATAAAACTCATAACTTGCTAATTTTATTAAAAGACTTCTTTTGCTACCCGTTTTACGCTTTGGGTAGCCATCATGCTGTAAAAATGAATGCTCGGAACACCAACTGCTTTCAAGTCTTTCGCCTGCATGGTACACCACTCAACGCCAACTTCCACTGCTTCTTCATCTGTCTTGCATTTACGCAATTCTATTGCAAATGCTTCGGGAATATCGGTATGGAATAATTTGGGCAATACTGTCATTTGATTGGTCAGAGTAATCGGTTTGATGCCCGGAATAATTGGTACATTAATTCCTGCAACCTTACATCTTGCGACAAAATCGTAATATTTACTGTTGTCGAAAAACATTTGGGTCACCAGATATTCAGCACCTGCATCCACTTTCTGTTTTGCATAATAGATATCCGAGTCCAGGTTGGGTGATTCATCATGTTTCTCCGGATAACAAGCCATTCCATATGAAAATGGTGTCACAAGCGACTTCATTTTAGATCCATCCAAAAACAAGCCGTGATTGAAATTGTTCACTTGTTCCTGCAACCCGGTTGCATTTTTATGGCCTGTCGGTGTAAAAGCACGTTCGTGCTTTGCTTTGTCTCCCCGAAGCAGGAGCAGGTCGGTAATCCCCAGAAATTGCAGATCAATCAGTGCATATTCAGTTTCCTCAGGTGTAAAACCACTGCAGATGACATGAGGAACTACGGCAATGTGATATTTGTTCTGAATGGCTGCAGCAATGGCTACTGTGCCGGGACGATGACGTTCGGCAACCTGTTCGAACATACCGTGTCCATTGTCTTTAAACACCAGTTCGCTTCGATGGGTGGTGATGTTAATGTATTTCGGGTCGAATTCACGCAACGTATCTATGGTTTTGTATACTGTTTCAATGCCATTCCCTTTTAAAGGTGGCAATAGTTCGAACGAAAATGCCGTCGATTTAGCAGTCCTGATTTTTTCTACAACGCTCATTGATATTTTGCTTTTTACTTATTACAACTGAAATCTTTATTTAATTTTAATTGCAAAAGTACTAATTATTTTCAACTTGAATAACAATACGGGATAAATGTTAACAAGCTATATTAAAATGAAACACCTTTTCCCTCTATTTAAAACAGGTTTTATTTTTATAGAGATCCGTTTTATTGTTTTTGGACAATATGCCGCATTTTACGATCAGAAACTGAGTTGCCTACAATATCGAATCTGATTCCTTGACGGTGAAGCAGGTGCTTTAGATTCCTTTAAGGATGGCAATTCTTTTTGTTTCGAACTTTTTAATTGTTACATGCGATGAAAGTAGCCGGTAAAAAAGGCTGAAAGGGGAAGAATGATAATTTTTGTTTTTAATAACCGACTTGCTATCCGATGTGTTGGAAAAGTGTTCTGATTGCCAAAGTACGATATCAATTCTGATATAACAAAAAACTCAGCACAATTCATCCCTCAATTATAAAATTTAGCAATTCTTAAAAATTATCTTTCCTGGAATTTCGATAAACCGGGTAAGTTAGTTCGCTGATTTTACCGGCTACTTCCAGCCCTGCATTTCTTCCGGTATCGAGTAAAATGATATTTTGACTTTTTTTGTCATACAACTGGACATCGATCAAAGAAGTCATGCTTTCTTCAATGCGTCCATCCATTATGCCAAGGATGGGTGACGCGAGTTGTGTGGAAGTCTCGCGGTGGGCTAATATCTCCAGACGGTATTTGTTGTTTTCCATTACCAGTTTTACAACATTCCTGTCGGCATACGATTTAATCAGATGTGATCCATTGTAGGTTGTAAACTGAATGAGTCGATCGTGTAACCAGACTCCGGCAATGAACCCGATAAATGAACTGCCCAGCCAGGGTATCTTTGCTACCGAAGCCTTTACTGAAATACCCGGTTGTGAGAAATGATTGGTCTGCATCCAAAAATAAGCACTTGGGAAGGATTGTCCCCAGTCTTTTTCTATATAACCCCTTCCATTTGTAAAGTCAACAGTTTCTCCGTGTATGACGAGCTGACCTTCAATGCGATGATCCATGCTCAATATGCCATGATAACATTCCATAAAAGGCACAAACGAATAGGGTCCCATAATGCCCGGTGAATAAAAAATAGTCGGCCATGGAGTCAGGCCTGTAAATCGCAATTGTCCTTTGGAAGATGATAAATCAAGTTTAAGGGTATCATTCGAAAAGAAATTATTTTCAATTTCAATTTCAAATTTACCGGCCTGTGGTTTAAACCCTGCAACATCGAATTTGTGGTATTCCGCTGTACGTTTTTTCCCATCAATCACCTGAATAAAAGCCTGTTTTTGCCCGCTTTTGTCCATAGCAATACCGGGAATATAAGCGAGTGCTTTAGATTCATCAGCATTCACCACTTTAAAGTACCAACCTTCAAAGTAACGTTTGCTTTTTCCCCATCCCTGAAATTGATCAGGATGAAAAAGTGCTTGCAGCTTTTTGAACATAGATTAATTGATGTTAACTGTAAATGACCGAAGTCAGTTTCTCAGAAGCTTCCCATAATTTACGTGCATCTTCTTTGTTGAATGCTTTCACTTTGGGCTGGACAACTACAGGATAACCTTTCATTTGACGTTTGCCATCCGGTCCGTAGAACTCAGCAGGTTTGGCTCCCGGATCAACAGATGCACGAAGTTCAGGTAAAGCACCCATAGAAGCAGGTTGTGCCATTCGAAAGAATAAGGGCATTAAAAGTCTGAAATACCACTTCTCCATCATGTAATGTCCCAGATTGGTGTCTGAAAGACCCGGATGAGCAGCAAGGGCCAGGCAGTTTATTTTGTTCTTTTCGAAAAAGCGTTGCAGTTCATAGGTAAACAGTAGGTTTGACAGTTTTGAACGGCCATATGCTTTTAGTGGCGAATAATCTTTACCGTTTTCATAAAGTAAATTATTAAAGTCCATTTCACCGCTGCTGTGAGCCATGCTGGTTACATTCACGACCCGTGATGCCGGAGTGTTTTTCAGTACTCCCAGCAATAAACCTGTTAAGGCAAAATGTCCTAAATAATTCGTTCCCATTTGATTCTCGAATCCGTCCTTTGTTAATCCGTATGGGACCATCATTATGCCTGCATTATTCAGCAGAACATCCAGGTGAGGATATTTTTGTTTATATAAGGAAGCAAAGTTACGTATAGATTTCAAATCGGCTAAATCAAGCTCCATGACTATGATATCAGCAGTAGGTAAGATTTCTAATATTTGTTTTTTTGCTTCTTCGCCCTTTTTTATTGACCTGCAGGCCAGGATTACTCTTGCCCCATTCAATGCAAAAGCTTTGACTGATTCAAATCCAAGTCCACTGTTACCTCCTGTTACGATGACTGTTTTTCCTGTTATATCAGGAATATCCGTAGTTGTCCAGTTTTTAGTTGTCATAATGTTAGCTTGAATGATTATTAAGAAGTTCTATTGCAAAGTGCAATCTGCGTGTCAGTAATTTAGAATTCAACAAAATAGGCAAGTAATCCCAACAGAACAAGTACTACACCGGTAATTGATTTTTCGTGATGATCAAGAAAATGAGAATTTAATTTATTTACTCCCTTTAAACCAAGATACACCAGACTCACCATAATGGTCAATGTCATTATTAAGTAAACCAGTGACACCAACAGTATTCCTATCCAGCCCTGAGTTGCTGCCTGAAAATAATAGGCTTCAATTTCAATGCACGGTGAAAAAAACAGTCCAATGCATAAACTAAAAATAATTGCTGTTTTTGATTTCCTTTCTTTTGTCGGACCGTTATTGATTTCAAAATGGTGGTGGTGATGCGAAGATCTGAAATCAAGAATCAAATAGATTACTCCAATAATTACTAAGATAAGGGGTGCTGCAATTCGTGTAATGTAGCTATAACTTTCAGATAATTTTATTCCTACAAACCCTACAATAATTCCTATAATTATAGTACTCAGTGTATGTGAAAATCCTGTTATTAATGTTGCAAACAGAGTTTCTTTATTTGTCCATTTTTCAGTTTTTGAGATCGCTATTAACGGAATCCAATGATTTGGAAATAGAGGATGGATCAAACCTAAAAGCATACTCCCTAAAAATAATTGCCACATCGTTTATAATATTGTTTTTATTGATACTTAGTAAATAACTAATAACACTGCTAAAGGTGTTTTGTTTTAAATATTGAGCCCTACCGGTTCATTTCGCGGATTCGGGTGTTTGCCGTAAGTTTCTTATTTACCAGATCTGCATATTCCCAGAGTAATAAATTTACACCCTGTTTTTCTATTAATCCCGGTGATTGTCCAACTAAAAGTGCCGGATAAAAAGTACAGGCAGCAATTATGTCAAAAACAGATAAAGAAGGCAGTGCTAGTGAAAGGTGGGGCAGGAGGTTATTGATTTTATCAGGTAAGTCAGTTCCTAAATCAATAATCAATGGTTTATCTGTTAGTTTTATATTCAAAGAAAATTGATTCTCTGAAAAATCAAAATATTGATACCCATTAGTCAGTCTTGAAATGCTTTCTTCCGATGTGTTTTGCTTTAATGATACTATTCCGGATGACAAAATCCCATCATAAAACAATGTCTGCGCTGATTCTACATTTCCATCATCCAAGCTGAAAAGGTTCTTTATACAGTGCTGATCGTCCAACTCAACGACCATTCTCTGAAGGATTGTATTGGGTGAACAAAATGCAAGCTGGCTTCCTACCCGAATCATTACAACGGGTGATAAAATCTTCTGTTTATATACTTTTTGTTGTTTTGTGGCGCAACCATGTTCATCTTTTGAGGAAATAATTTCATGCCGGGGTTAGCAAGTTCAACTATTTTACGCAAACTATCCTGTTTTTTAGCATTGTATTCACGGAACAACGAAATGCTGTCAATTTCGGCATTCAATTTTCCCCTGTAAGTTTTAGCGGCTAGTAACTCTCCTGAAACCGACTTGATTTTCAATTTGCGAAAAGCTGTAAAGCGAAATGTATACCTGCGTAATAAACTGTCGTTAAAGGCTGTCCGGTAAACACTGTCGGTTTTGCCATTGGTATAATTGATTCTTAAAACGACCCTTGGTTTTGTACTCGAATCTTCCGGGGCAATCCGTTGTAAAAATTTAAACACAAATACATCTCCAAACATAAAATCTGTCCCCTGAATTTCAAAATTCAAATGTGTCCTGGTGGAATCATGAGTCAGAATATACCGGGTGCGTTTGTTCCAGATATTGGTACTCATTTTGGTAAGATCAAGCGTATCTACAGGATGGTATTTGCCGTTTTTTACGTCTTTTTGAAGGCCGGTTAAATTAATCAGCACTTTATCATACATATTATCGAATATCCTTGGATTTTTCGAATACCATACCAGTGAGGAATCAAATTGAGCTTTTGTGATTTTATATTTTTTAAATATGTATTTGTAATAAGGAGCTTTGTTGGTGTATAGACTATATGTCGGTCCTTTTTCATTCAGAACTGCATCTGTTTTATGCATCTCCGTTAATACAGAGGTCATATCCCGTTCACTTAAAATACCATTTGGCCTGCTGTTACATGAAGCAAGCAGTAAAATGAATCCTGTCAGGAAAATTATGCGGCTAAATAAGTTATTTGGAAAGTTCAACATTACTTTCTTTTTTTGATTCGAGACTGTTGTTCAGCTCTTTTCTGTAGAATAGTAGGATAATTACAACGGCAACACTTATAGCAGAATCGGCTACATTAAATACGGGACTGAAGAAGAGCGTCTCTCCGGCACTGTTCCGGATGATTGGGAAATAAATCATATCCACAACTTTACCGTAAAATAAAGAAGCATAACCTCCGCCATCAGGAAGGAATGTCGCAATATTCCCATAACTTTCATTGAATATGAGACCATAAAAAACTGAATCGATAATATTACCGGCAGCACCGGCCAGGACTAAAGAAATTGTCAGAATATATCCTGTACAAAATTGTTTCTTTATGAGTATATGAATGTAATAAGCCAATGCGGCTACTGCTACAATCCTGAAAAGAGTAAGAAATAATTTACCGATCAATTCCATCCCGAATGCCATCCCATTGTTTTCGATGAAATAAATCTGGAACCAACTGAATACATTCACGTGATCACCTAGTGCAAAATGAAGTTTTACATAAATTTTAGAAGCCTGATCTATAAATAATATCAAAAATATAAGTAAGACGGATTTTTTAGTAATTGACATGTGAACTAATTTACAGTTTAAAGATATATATAATTTACTATCGGTATGAACATCAACCTGTAAATTATAGTAAAAACAAATTCGGCAACAGACAAGTGTCCCGTTGCCGAATTAGGTATACTATTCGATTATTTTTTTTCGTTTTTTGCTTCTATGCTCAATGTTGCATGAGGAACTGCACGTAAACGTTCTTTCGGAATCAACTTGCCTGTTTCACGACAAATTCCATATGTTTTGTTTTCGATACGCATTAACGCGGATTGTAGATGTTGAATGAATTTCATTTGACGTTGGGCCATACGTCCCGATTCTTCCTTCGAAAGTGTTGCAGCGCCTTCTTCCAATACTTTAAAAGTAGGGGAAGTATCCATTACATCATTTCCATCTAAATTGGTTATGCCATTTCGTAACGCTTCATATTCCTTTTGAGCTTTCTCGAGTTTCTCAGTTATTAAATCCCGAAATTCTTCCAGTTCAGCATCTGTGTATCTTGTTTTTTCGGCCATAATCATTAATTTTAAATGGTTTTGTAGGATATTTATTCTAAAAAAAATCAATTTCCGGATTCGTTTTTTTAATAGCCTGCGAAAATAGCTAATTAGTTTCAGTTTGACAATTATTTTGGACTTTATTTTGAACTAGTTTTATTGAACTTTTTTTACAGATACTTTTACTGTATAATCGTCAAATTCAAGTTCTGTGGCATTGGATATTTCTGTGGTCAGTAACACCGAGTTTGCTAAAGTCTGAGTAGCAATATAACCTGAATATTCTTTTACTGCTTCGTCAATTTCGTCACGACTTTCAATTTCAACAAGGATCTTGTCGATAATCTCATAACCATTTGATTTACGGATGTTCTGTATCCTGTTTACCAACTCACGGGCAATCCCTTCACGCAACAATTCGTCTGTCACAGTGATATCCAATGCTACTGTTAGTTTTCCTTCGTTTGCGACTAACCAACCCGGCATATCTTCGGTTATGATTTCGACATCTTCCAATGCCAATTGAACATCTCCAGAAGGCAAAGACAACAACAGAGTACCATTATTTTCAATTTCACTGATCTCATGTTTCCCGAAAGTGTTCATTACCTGAGCAATTTCTTTCATTTGCTTACCATATTTCTTACCCAGTGTTTTAAAATTGGGCTTAATTCTCTTTACAAGATTTTCCATGTCGGTGTCAGCAGGAAGAATTTCAAGTTCTTTTATATTCACTTCGGCTTTTATCAGATTGGCAATATATGTCAATTGATTAAAGGTTGCTTCATCATGAGCCGGTACAACGGCTTTCGATAACGGTTGGCGAACTTTCTTTTCTGCTTTCCGGCGTAATGCCAGTATCATGGAGGAGGTCTGTTGAGCCAGCTTCATACATGCTTCCAAATGAATATCGATGAGTTCTTCTTTCCAGGTTGGAAAATCAGTTAAATGAACCGATTCATTCTTGTCTTTTCCGGTAACAGCATTTAAATCAAGAAAAAGCTTGTCGGCGAAGAATGGTGCTATCGGAGACATTAGTTGTGCTACTGTTTCCAAACAGGTGTATAATGTCTGATAGGCGGAGATTTTGTCGTTATCATATTCACCACCCCAGTATCGTTTCCGGTTTAACCGTACGTACCAGTTGCTGAGGTTCTCGCCTACAAAATCCGAAATCGCCCGTCCTGCACGTGTAGGTTCGTAAGTTTCGTAATATTCTGTCACGTCTTTTACTAAAGTGTTCAACAATGAAATGATCCAACGGTCAATCTCCGGACGGTTTTCCATTGGGATTTCGTCTTCGGCATATGTGAATTTATCTACATTGGCATACAAAGTGAAGAATGAGTAGGTGTTGTAAAGTGTCCCGAAGAATTTACGACGAACTTCTTCAATACCATCAATATCAAATTTTAAATTATCCCAGGGAGAGGCATTGGTCATCATGTACCAACGCAATGGATCGGAACCGTATTTTTCAATCGTTGAAAACGGATCTACACCATTTCCCAACCTTTTAGACATTTTGTTCCCGTTTTTATCCAGCACCAGTCCGTTGGAAATAACATTTTTGAATGCCACCGATCCACGAACCATAGTACTTATCGCATGTAGGGTAAAGAACCATCCCCGGGTCTGATCGACGCCTTCGGAGATGAAATCGGCAGGGAAAAACCCGCCTTTATCTATTAAATCAGCATTTTCAAACGGATAATGCAATTGTGCATAAGGCATAGAGCCTGAGTCGAACCAGACATCGATCAGGTCAAGTTCACGGGACATAGGTTTGCCACTCGCTGAAACAAGAATGATTCCATCGACATAGGGACGATGTAAATCTATGTTTTTCACTCCGTAATTATCGGCTGTATAAACACCGACTTTGAAGTTCTTATATGGGTTTTCGGTCATAAAACCGGCAGCCATTGATTTTTCAATCTCTGCCATTAATTCTTCGACAGAGCCAATGCATATCTCTTCGGTACCATCTTCACTCCGCCAGATAGGAAGCGGTGTCCCCCAATAGCGACTGCGTGACAAGTTCCAGTCCTGAAGGTTTTCAAGCCATTTACCGAATCGTCCGCTTCCAGTTGATTGAGGTTTCCAATTGATGGTTTCATTCAATTCCATCATCTTCTCACGGCATTCGGTGCTTTTGATAAACCAACTGTCAAGGGGATAATACAATACCGGCTTATCTGTCCTCCAGCAATGCGGATAACTGTGTATGTGTTTCTCAATCTTGAAAGCAAGTCCCTCTTGTTTCAACATCACGCACAGATCGATATCCAGGGTGGCATCATTTTCGGTCAGACTTTCGTCATATTCGTTTTTGACATACCGGCCTGCATATTCGCTGTATAATGCAGCATTCATATTTGAAGCTACATAATCAACGCCTAGATCTTCCAGTTTGAAGAATTTTCCGGTACGATCAACCATTGGTTGACGGTTGCCATCTTTGTCTATCATCAACAGTGGGGGGACATTGTTTTGTTTTGCCACGCGGTCATCGTCAGCTCCAAAAGTAGGAGCGATATGGACAATTCCCGTACCATCTTCAGTAGTAACAAAATCGCCTGTAATTACACGGAAAGCACCTTCGCCTGGATTTACCCAGGGAATGAGTTGTTCGTAACGGATACCGGACAGATCGGTGCCTTTACATTCTCCCAATACTTTGAAAGGAATGTGTTTATCACCCGGTTTATAATCTTCAAAAAGCAATTCTGCATTTTTGGGACTAAAATGAGTGTTTAAAAGGTCTTTGGCTAATATCAGGGATACAGGTTCACCGGTATACGGGTTAAAAGTTTTAACCACTACATAGGTAATGCCGGGTCCCACACAAAGTGCGGTATTCGAAGGCAAAGTCCAGGGTGTAGTTGTCCAGGCAATAAAATAACAATTACCTTCTACAGCTACCCGGAAGGGTAATTGCTTGTTGTCGCATACTTTAAACTGAGCAATACAGGTGGTGTCTTTCACATCACGGTAACATCCCGGTTGGTTCAGTTCGTGTGTGCTGAGGCCGGTACCTGCTGCCGGGGAATAAGGTTGTATGGTGTAACCTTTATAAAGTAAATTCTTAGTATATAGTTGTTTGAGTAACCACCACAATGTTTCAATATATCGGTTGTCATATGTGATGTATGGATTTTTCATGTCCACCCAATATCCCATTTTGGTAGTGAGGTCTTCCCATTCTTTGGTATACTTCAGTACATCGTGGCGACAGGCTTCATTGTAATCGTCGACACTGATTTTTTTGCCAATGTCTTCTTTTGTGATTCCAAGCGCTTTTTCGACGGCAAGTTCCACGGGTAGACCGTGAGTATCCCAGCCGGCTTTTCGTTGAACCTGGAAGCCCTGCATGGTCTTATACCTGCAAAAAACATCTTTAATGGTACGACCCATCACGTGGTGTATACCCGGCAAGCCGTTGGCAGAAGGTGGCCCTTCATAAAATACAAAAGATGGTTTTCCCTCACGGGTTGTAATACTTTTATGGAATATGTCCTGATCGCTCCAGCGAGTCAGCATCTCTTTGTTAATGTCCGATAAATTCAGATTGGTATATTCGGCAAATTTTTTCATCTATAAAAACTATTTTCTCAGATTTATAACAAATTAAAGGAATTTGGAATCATCCAATATCCTGTGTTCTGTTATTTTATTCAATCAATTCGTAAATGACTGATTCAGGGGTGCAAAATTACAAAAAAAAATCGTAATCAGGAACAAGTTGTTGTTTGTGTTTGATATGTTTTAAAACTACGAAGTTTATTCATGGAATTTTAAAGAAAAGTGATAATTTGTGTGTCTTAGTTTAACAAATATCCCGATAGATGCTGATTTTATACTTAAATGACTATATTTGCAGCAAATATCATGGTTGTAGCATTACACCCAATTTAAAAACTAAAAAAATATTCGAAAATGGAAGAATTAGTAAACAAGATTAAAGCTGAATATGAAGCTTTTGCTACCGATGCAAATTTACAAATTGAAAAAGCTAACAAAGCTGCTGGTACCCGTGCACGTAAAAGTTCTCTTGATCTGGAAAAACTGTTGAAAGAATTCAGAAAAGTTTCAGTAGAAGAATCAAAGAAATAAAAAGAAATTTTATTTCAAAAAACAAAAGCTATCCCTGTTTTGGGATAGCTTTTGTTTTTTTACAACATTTCGGGATGCATGAAATAAATCAGGATAGGCATAAAAATTAAATGAATATCCGCAAAACGTCCTATTCCTTAAAAAATAGATGTTGGTACTTCATGAAAGTCGATATGTTCAATTATGCCCTTTCTAACAAAATGTCGGAGCTTTTTCCGCCAGGTCGGAATGTACCATCCGACAGGTCGGAATTTACCATCCGCCATGTCGGAATGTACCGTCTGCAATGTCGTTATGTACCAATCAGTCCTTCTATCACTTAAAGAATTAAAATTAATTTTTTCATGGACTTTGAAGATAATCAATCTAAATTATCTGTGTAATCTGTGGACAATCTCTTTCTTAATTTCTTTCAATAAAAAATAGTCTGTGGAAATCAGCTTCTATAGGACAGCATGCGAAAAATCTTAAAAATGAATGTTGCTTTTGTCATAAGCTTTCATTTTGACAAATTCAGAAAGAGTTTAAAACATACGGATAACAATGATTGTATCCTGAAATTCCGGACCCTCTTTTCTGTTGTGTACTTTCCTGTTTTTGTGTCCTGTTGTGCCTGTCGCAGATTCCGACTTGTCGGAGTTGTGATTTAATTTTTATGTCTTTGATCTTTGCTCTTGATTCTTACGATCTATTTTACCGTATCCATGTGGGTGATCAGATCCAGAACTTTCGTAGAAAACCCATATTCATTATCATACCAGCTGATTAATTTCACAAAAGTCGGATTCAATGAGATTCCTGCTTTGGAATCAAATACCGATGTTCGGGTTTTTTCAATCATATCGGTTTAAACATCATCATCTTCGGTATATCCAATAATTCCCTTCATTTCATTTTCAGAAGCCTCTTTTACGGCATTGCATATTTCGGCATAAGTAGCCGGCGTAGCAAGATGACAGGTTAAATCAACTGCTGAGACATCGGCTACCGGAACGCGGAATGACATACCCGTTATTTTTCCTGCAAGGTCGGGTATCACTTTCCCTACGGCTTTTGCAGCTCCTGTCGACGAAGGGATAATATTGCCTAATATGGACCGTCCGCCACGCCAGTCTTTCAGGGATGGAGCATCTACGGTTCGTTGGGAAGCTGTAGTTGCATGTATGGCAGTCATTAGAGCTTCTATCACTCCGAATTTATCATGAATTACTTTCACCAGAGGTGCCACACAATTGGTAGTACAGGAAGCATTGGATACAAAAACCTCTCCGTTGTATTTTTTTTCATTAACCCCCATTACAAACATGGGTGTGTCATCTTTTGGAGGTCCCGACATGACTACCCTTTTTGCCCCTGCTTTGATATGGGATTCCGCTTTTTCTTTTGTCAAAAAAATGCCTGTCGATTCCACAATATATTCTGCTTCTATTTCATCCCATTTCAAATTTGCAGGATCCTTCTCTGCGGTTATACGGATTGTATTCCCGTTTACTTTTCAACAGTTACCGTACCTTTAAAATGACCATGAACAGAATCATATTGAAGCATATAGGCCATATACGCTGCATCCAGTAAATCGTTGATTCCAACGACCTGAATCTGATCGTTGTTTTGTGCAGCTCGAAATACCAGGCGCCCTATTCGTCCAAATCCATTAATCCCGATTTTAATTGTTTTCATATCGAATTGTTTTATGAAATAATATTGAAAAATATTTCCTGTCTATTTTGATAATATTTAATTTCAATTATAAGATTGAAATATAAAAAACAAAATTACAATCGAAAATTCAAGTAAAAAGCTAAATTAAAATGCATTTATCAAATGAAAATATTTTATAAAACGAAACAAATCAAAATATTGTTCTGACTGTTTTTCAAAATTTCACTTTTTGAGGACCCATCCGAATAGATTAGTCAGTTTCTAACCTCTGTTGACGACTATAGAAGAATATGTAAAGAGAAAGTACTAAATAGTTGGCTCAGTTTTTTTTTACTTTACCGGATAGGAACCATTTTCTTGGAATTTTTTTTGGAATGTTGTTAGAAGAACAAGGAGGGAGTCATTAAAATAATGAAGCTAATCTATGGTGCTAATCTATGGTGGTTTATCAGATATTTAATTAATCTTCCAGTTTAATATTTTAAACAAAAAACGTCCACAAAATCATTGATTTTGTGGACGTTTAGAACATTGTTACAAGTCTTTTTGCGGAGAGGAAGGGATTCGAACCCCCGGAACCCTTTAGGAGTTCATACGCTTTCCAAGCGTACCTCTTCAGCCACTCGAGCACCTCTCCATTTGCTCTGCAAAGTTAAACAATTTTTTTAATTTTGCAGCAATTTTCTTTACAGGTTATTTATTGTCTGATTCACATGAGTATAGAATGATTATTTACCTCCAATCACCCTGTTTTGCCACTTTTCACCTGTATATTTCTCCTGTCATCAGTCTTTTATCTTGACTCCCGGTTCTCTTGTCTCTTGTCTTGGTTCTTGTCTTTGATCTTTGATCTTTTGTCTTTTGTCTTGGTTCTAGGCTCTTGGTTCTCGACTAATCAAGCTTCGTAAACAGCTCCCGTGCATTTCTTGTGGTTGCTTCATCAATCTCCCTGACGGATACCCGGTATATGGCAGCAAGTTTCTCGCAAACCAGGCTTACATAGGCGCTCTCATTTCGTTTTCCACGGTGTGGGGCAGGAGTAAGGTAAGGCGAATCGGTTTCAAGCAACAGATGCTTCAGGTCGATCTTTTCGACCACTGCCGCCAGTCCTGAATTCTTAAAGGTTACAATGCCATTGATTCCTAATTTAAACCCACCGAATGCAATGATTTCCTGAGCTTCTTCGAGTGTCCCGGTGAAGCTGTGAAAAATACCTGTCAATCCGCTGTTTTTAAAACCGGACAAGACATTCATGCTTTCCCTGAACGAATCGCGGACATGAATGATAATAGGTAAGTGATATTCCAGCGCCCATTCAATCTGTTGTCTGAAGACAATGGTTTGTTCGGTCAGCAATGTTTTATCCCAATACAGGTCAATGCCTATTTCGCCGATGGCCATGTAATCCCGTCGTTCCAGTTCCGATTTTATGATGGCAAGTTCTTCGGCATAATCTGCTTTTACGCTGGTGGGGTGCAATCCGATTGCTGCATGACAATAACCGGGATAGGCAGTTTCCAACTCCAGCATACGAGGCAACGTATCGCTGTCACAATTGGGCAGAATAATCTGACTCACACCTATCGATTGAGCCCTTTGTATGACTTCAGTACGGTCGGCATCAAATTCAACGGAGTAGATATGCGAATGGGTATCAATCAAATTATTTACTATTTATTCATTTACTATTTCTTGATTCACTTACCAAACAAACCTTTTGGCATTCGAAGTATCAATTAAAACATTTACTATTTATTCATTTACTATTTACTATTCCTTGATTCCAATCAAACCTTTTGGCATTCGAAGTATCAATTAAAACATTTACTATTTATTCATTTACTATTTACTATTCCTTGATTCCAATCAAACCTTTTGGCATACGAAGTATCAATTAAAACATTTACTATTTATTCATTTACTATTTACTATTCCTTGATTCCAATCAAACCTTTTGGCATACGAAGTATCCAAAAGCGTTTATTTCGAGCAAAGAGCAAAGAGCAAAGAGCAAAGACAAAAGATCTTTCAAACTTCAAACTTTTCAAACTTCTAACTCTTCAAACGCGAAACGCGGAACACGGAACGCTGAACGCTGAACACGGAACATCTTCTCTCTATTCCCACTCAATCGTAGCAGGCGGTTTGGAGCTGATATCATACACTACCCGGTTCACACCTTTTACTTTATTGATAATTTCATTCGACATTTTAGCCAGAAAATCATAAGGCAGTTGAGCCCAGTCGGCTGTCATGGCATCGGTGGAGGTAACTGCCCGCAATGCTACAGCATTTTCGTAGGTGCGTTCATCGCCCATAACCCCGACGGATTGTACGGGCAACAGGATAACACCTGCCTGCCACACTTTATCGTAGAGGTTCCAGTCACGAAGTCCGGTAATGAAAATATCATCGGCGTCCTGGAGCATTTGTACCTTTTCGGGTGTGATATCTCCCAGGATACGTACTGCCAGTCCCGGTCCGGGGAATGGCTGACGTTTTATCAGATGATGCATCATGCCCAACTGGGTACCAACGCGCCGCACTTCGTCTTTGAAAAGCAAGCGCAACGGTTCGCACAATTTGAGATTCATCTTCTCGGGAAGTCCGCCTACATTGTGATGTGATTTGATCACCGTTCCAGTGATGGACAGTGATTCAATAATATCGGGATAAATGGTGCCCTGGGCGAGCCATTTTACATTTTTTATTTTGTGGGCTTCTTCATCAAAGACATCGATAAAGCCGCTTCCAATGATTTTACGCTTTTGTTCCGGATCGGAGACCCCTTTTAACGCTTCATAGAACCGGTCCTTTACATTGACCCCGATCACATTCAGCCCTAGATGTTCGTAATCTTTCATTACGTTTTCAAACTCGTTCTTACGGAGCAGTCCGTGATCCACAAAGATACAGGTCAGATTCTTGCCGATGGCTTTGTTCAGAAGTACAGCTGCCACTGATGAGTCGACACCTCCCGAAAGTCCAAGGATTACTTTATCCTTACCCAGTTTCTTTTTCAGGTCTGCCACTGTCGATTCAACAAACGAAGCAGGTGACCAGTCACGGGCACAGCCACAAATGTTCAGAAAATTTTCGAGAATCAATGTGCCGTCGAGAGTGTGAAATACTTCCGGGTGAAACTGTACGCCCCATGTTTTTTCGCCTTCCACTTTATAGGCTGCCAGTTCCACATCGTCGGTACTGGCTATTTTGTTGAAATTATCAGGAATCCGGGTAATGCTGTCACCGTGTGACATCCATATTTGAGAACCCGAACGGACTTCTTTCATTAAATCATCATCGGGACTAATAAACGATAGGTTCGCACGGCCATATTCGCTCGATCCGGCCGATTCTACGGTTCCGTTGGAAGTATAGGCCATTAATTGTGCTCCGTAACAAATTCCAAGTATCGGAAATTTTCCCCGTATAGAACTTAAATCGGTCTTAAATGCCGTTGGGTCATATACCGAATAGGGACTTCCCGACAGGATCACTCCTTTGATATCGTCGGTTTGTTCAGGAAATTTGTTATAAGGAACTATTTCGCAGTATTCGTTCAGTTCGCGAATGCGGCGACCAATCAACTGGGTGGTTTGAGAACCAAAATCGAGGATAATTATTTTTTCGAGCATACCATTAATTTACAAGTTACAGATGTACAATTTTCTATTGCTTTAAAAAGTTGCGCAAAAGTACGAAAAATGTGTGGTTTATAAAACAGATAAATCAGGTTTCTGTGTTAACACATGCACCTGAAATCCAATTAAATATCAATATATTAAATGTTTACTGTTATTTAATGCTATGAAGAAATTCTGAACCGGTTTGATTAAAAAAAAATTTCATTTAAAACCAGAATGTTTTCTTAGTTTTTATTTAGACATTCCACTTTAAATTCATAATTTTATAAAGTAAAAAGGAAATAACACAGTCAAAATTTATTTATATTTTAAATAATCGCTTTGAATTTTTTTGATCTTATTTCTTTAAAATAAAATTCAAAAATTTATGAAATTATTGCTTTCTATTATTTCCTTCCATATTATAGACACACTTTGTTGCTTTTTGCCAATACTTACCTATCTGTACACTTCCCCTTTACTACCCCTTTGAGTCCCCTTTGCTACCCGTTTTCTACCCGTTTGCAAACAAAATGTACCTAAAACAACTTTAAAACAAGGATAATACATGCATAAATAAATATGAATATCTATGTTTTATCTTCGTTTTATCCTTGTTTTATTCCTGTTTTATCTGTAAATGGGTAGCAAAGGGGACTCAAAGGGGTAGAAAATGGGTAGCAAACGGGTAGCGGATTTAAAGTGCAGAATCGAAAATTATTTTATTAGGGAAAAAAAACTAAGAAGCCGATAATGAGCATGCTAATTGAGAGACGTAATAAAAAACGGGAAGACGTTTAAGTTTCAACTATTTTTTTTTACAAAAACAGAATATTTTGTTTTAATTTGAAAGAAAAAAACATTTTTATTTCAAAGAAATAAAGAATTCCAATATTCTTTCCCATTCTTTAAAGAGTTGATGAATGCTCAATCGGATTAACAAAAATTCAAAATCAAGAAAATCAAGAAAATACAGATAAAATTATAATTCTGATAGCAATAGAATTTAAAAACTCCTCCCACTCATTATTTTATGAGTAGGAGGAGTTTAACTTTCAGATCTATAAAGTGACTCTGTTTTTATTCGGATTTTATTCCGATATTTCAATTTTAAGGATCTTATCACCCTGACGAATCAGGTCGATTACATCCAAACCTTCAACAACTTTACCAAAACAGGTATGCTGACGATCCAGATGAGAAGTGTTTTTTCTGGAATGGCAGATAAAAAACTGCGAACCGCCTGTATTACGTCCGGCATGAGCCATGGACAATACACCCCGGTCGTGGAACTGGTTGCCACCGTCTAATTCACAAGGAATGGTATAACCGGGACCACCGGCACCTGTGCCATCAGGACATCCGCCCTGAATTACGAAATCAGGTATCACGCGGTGGAAAGTCAATCCATCGTAAAAGCCGCTTTCAGCCAGTTTGATAAAGTTTGCTACGGTTTTTGGGGCGTCTTTTTCAAAGAACTCAACCTGCATATCTCCTTTTTCGGTACTAATTTTTGCCGTTTTCATATATCTGTGTTTTTAATTTTGTTGTTTGTTTATCCTGTGCAAAGTTCGTGATGTTTTTCGTCATTTCCAAATCCATTTTTAAAGAACCTGTTTCTTGACCGGATTGAAGGGCGTATTCTAGAAATCCGGAGATAAAAGGGATGATTATGTCTAAAGAATAAAAAAAAGGAATAGGCTGATGTTTAACTTGATACTTGACTAATGACGTCAATAAACAGAAAAACGAATACTCTCATCTCCATTTATAACATTGGATCTTAATAGTTCAGAAAAGATGTTGAAATGAAAATGATTATTGGCTTATCCACCTATAGTTCGTTTTTTGTCATGATCAGTTCATTGAATCTTCATTAAAATAAACATTTTATCGATAATTACTCCGAAGGAGTATTCTGTACATATGGTACATTCCGATTGATCGGAACCCCCAGTTCCGCAGGCTCCACTGGGGGTTATTCACAGGGTACACCTACGGTGTAATCTATTGATGATTTATCGCAACAACAACGAACTGTCCCCGTAACTCAAAAACCTGAAATCGTTGGCCAGTGCGTAATCGTACAGGTCGGTCCAGTGTCCATCAACAAAAGCCGAGACGAGTAGGAGCAGGGTGCTTTTCGGTTGATGAAAGTTGGTAATCATGCCATTTATCACATGGAATGTATATCCGGGTTTGATCAATATCTGCGTATCGGCATGCAATGTGGTGAGATGATTCCTTTTCAGGTAATCGACAATGGCTTGCAGGGCATCAGTTGTTGACAGTGTTTCTTCCGTTTCGTAGGGCATCCATTGAGGAATGTGTAAATCGACGGTGGACGGGTTCAGATGGATTTTTAGTCCGATATAATACAGACTCTCGAGCGTACGAACCGATGTGGTCCCTACAGCAATGATATTCCCGGTTTTTCTGATTAAATGATCAATGGTGGATAGCTGAACCGAGATTACTTCGGTATGCATGTGATGCTCCTCGATAGTCACTGATTTGACAGGTTGAAAGGTTCCGGCTCCCACATGCAGTGTCAGCTCTTCTGTTTCGATGTTCCTCGATTTCAGGCTCTCGAATACTTCGGGAGTAAAGTGCAACCCGGCAGTAGGTGCAGCCACCGATCCCTTTATTTTTGAATAGACGGTCTGGTAAGTCGTCAGGTCACTCTCTTCCGTTTTCCGGTGTAGGTATGGCGGAATGGGTAATTCTCCGGTTTTATCAAGAATCCCGGCAAAATGAATCTCCGGATTATCCCAGGTAAAATGAATGGTGTGCGTATTATACTTGGTGCTAAGTAGTTTGGCGCTTAATGTCCCTGTTTTACCATTCATTTCAAAAGTCTTGGAAAGAATCCCTTCCCTCCACTTTTTTACATTCCCGACCATGCATTTCCAGGTACATCCGGTGGTAGCACCGAGTGATTGGGCATAATCGGTAGGGGTAATTGGTTCGAGACAAAATACTTCGACACGGGCTCCGGTTTCTTTATGAAAGACTATACGGGCCTGGATAACGCGGGTGTTGTTATACACCAATAGGCTATCCTGCGGAATGTAATCTGCCAGTTTGGAAAATACGGTTTCGGTTATGGCTTTGTTTTTGTAGATCAGCAATTTTGAGGCATCGCGGCGCGACAATGGAAATTTGGCAATGCGTTCGTCGGGCAATGGATAATCGAAACTATCAATGAAGATGGGTTGGCTTTCTTTATGTTGGTTCACGGGAGATTTGGAAAAAATGTTGTAAATTTGCACAAAAGTAAAGAAAAAAATTGCCTTTTGCGATAATTGCTTCATGATAATCCCGGAAATTTGCCTTTGGTGAATGGCGGGTATGATGGAAAAAAGCACACAGGCGAGAATAGATACTCAAGATTATGATAAAAAAAGGTGATAATGTGCGTTTTTTGAACGCAGTAGACGGAGGAATAGTAACCCGGGTCGATGAAGGTAAGAAAATAGTTTATGTGGAAGATGCCGATGGCTTTGAAGTACCGATGCCGGAACGCGAATGTCTGGTGATTGTAGCAATCAACAGCGAAACCAATTTTCCGATAAAAGATTTCAGGACAAAAACGGGGTCACAGGTTCCTGAACCTCTAACTCCAAACCTCAAACCTCAAACCTCAAACATACAACCTCAAACTCCGACTGAGGAACCAATCATTGAGACTCCCGAAGGTGAAAAACTGATAGCGTTGCTGGCATTCTTTCCTGTGGACATCAAACTAATGCAAACCACCTCCTACGAATGCTATCTGGTGAACGACAGCAATTATTTCCTGTATTACAACGTTGTCAATGGCGAAAATAATGTTTGGCAGAGCGTCGCCAACGGGATTATCGAACCGAATACCCAGGAACTACTGACGGAGATTTCGAAGGACCAGCTGAGTGCCTGGGAACGTATCCGCGTACAACTTCTCCCATTTAAAAAAGGGAAAAGCTATACTCCGCAAACGGTGATCGATGCCAGCCTGAGAATCAATGCCGTGAAATTCTATAAACTTCACAGTTTTACAACGAATGATTATTTTGATGAACCTGCCTTGTTGATCGATATTACTTCTGAAAACGAAAAAGAAGAAGAAAATAAAAAACTGGCGGATGTTTCGCCCGAAGAAATTAAACAGGCTATGTTTCAGAAGGAAGATACCGGCCGTCCACGAATCGTAAAAAGGAAAGAAACTCAGGATGTGATTGAAGTAGATTTGCACATCGACGAATTACTTGACTCTACAGCGGGCATGTCAAACAGTGAAATGCTGCAATGCCAGCTTGATAAATTCCATGCGGTCATTGATGAAAACAAAAATAAAAAAGGACAAAAGATCGTCTTTATTCATGGAAAAGGCGAAGGCGTTCTCAGGAATGAAATAGAAAAATTACTCAAAACTCAATATAAAGCCTATTATTTTCAGGATGCTTCGTTCAGGGAATACGGGTTTGGTGCAACTATGGTTACGATTAAGTAATCGTTTGCGTTCCGTGTTTCACGTTCCGCGTTCCGTGTTCCACGTTTCGCGTTCCGTCCATAATTTATTGGTTTAAAAAGAATGAAGGTTATTCCTCTTCCGGAATAACCTTCATTCTTTTTAACCTTTAAATATAGCTGGCATCACGATACCTAAAATCTACCACCATCTCATTAAAACCCTCAAATCATATTCCTTTGTCGCCCTCCCACTTGCTGTTCAACCTGATAACCTGTAAATTATACAGTGGGAGTGCAACTTTTTAGCCAACCGTTATTGACCACTGAATCTGCCACCATCTCATTAAAATCCTCAAATCATATTCCGGGACTCGCGATTTCCATATCGCGAAACAAACAGAGTTTTTTTAGGAATGTATAAAATCGCGATATGGAAACAGGCTATTCCGAAATAATATTATCACATTAGCCAACTGTTATGGAACGCGGAACAATGTTGTTTTAGGAATGTATAAAATCGCGATATGGAAACAGGCTATTCCGGAATAATATTATCACATTAGCCAACCGTTGAGGAACACAGAATATAGAATCTACCACCATCTCATTTAAACCATCAAATCATATTCCGGGACTCGCGATTTCCATATCGCGAAACAAACAGAGTTTTTTTAGGAATGAATAGAAAAACGCGATATGGAAATCGCGTGTCCCGAAATAATATTATCTCGTTAGCCAACCGTTGTGGAACATAGAATATTGAATCTACCACCATCTCATTTAAACCCTCAAATCATATTTTGGGACTCGCGATTTCCATATCGCGAAACAAACAGAGTTGTTTTAGGAATGTGTAAAAAACGCGATATGGAAATCGCGTGTCCCGGAATAATATTATCACATTAGCCAACCGTTGAGGAACACAGAATATTGAATCTACCACCATCTCATTTAAACCCTCAAATCATATTTCGGGACTCGCGATTTCCATATCGCGAAACAAACAGAGTTGTTTTAGGAATGTGTAAAATACGCGATATGGAAACAGGTTATTCCGGAATAATATTATCACATTTGCCAACTGTTATGGAACGCGGAATATAGAATCTACCACCGTTTCTTTTAAAACCATCAAATCATATTTTGGAACTCGCGATTTCCATATCGCGAAACAAACAGAGTTTTTTTAGGAATGAATAGAAAAACGCGATATGGAAATCGCGTGTCCCGGAATAATATTATCACATTTGCCAACTGTTGTGGGACATAGAATCTGCCACCATCTCATTTAAACCATCAAATCCTATTTCGGGATTCGCGATTTCCATATCGCGAAACAAACAATGTTATTTCAGGAATGTGTAAAAAACGCGATATGGAAACAGGTTATTCCGGAATAATGTTATCACATTTGCCAACTGTTGTGGATCACGGAATATTGAATCTACTACCATGACATTTATACCCTCAAATCATATTCCGGGACTCGCGATTTCCATATCGCGAAACAAACAATGTTTTGATAGGAATGTGTAAAATACGCGATATGGAAACAGGCTATTCCGGAATAATATTATCACATTAGCCAACTGTTGTGGATCACGGAATATTGAATCTACTACCATGACATTTATACCCTCAAATCATATTCCGGGACTCGCGATTTCCATATCGCGAAACAAACAATGTTTTGATAGGAATGTGTAAAATACGCGATATGGAAACAGGCTATTCCGGAATAATATTATCACATTAGCCAACCATTGAGGAACATAGAATATTGAATCTACCACCATCTCATTTAAACCCTCAAATCATATTTTGGGACTCGCGATTTCCATATCGCGAAACAAACAGAGTTTTTTTAGGATGAATAGAAAAACGCGATATGGAAATCGCGTGTCCCGGAATAATATTATCACATTTGCCAACCGTTGAGGAACACAGAATATTGAATCTACAACCATTTCATTTAAACCCTCAAATTATATTTCGGGACTCGCGATTTCCATATCGCGAAACAAACAGAGTTGTTATAGGAATGAATAAAAAACGCGATATGGAAACAGGCTATTCCGGAATAATTTTATCACATTAGCCAATTGTTGTGGAACACGGAATATTGAATCTACCACCATCTCATTAAAATCCTCAAATCATATTCAGGGACTCGCGATTTCCATATCGCGAAGCAAACAGAGTTTTTTTAGGAATGAATAGAAAACGCAATATGGAAATCGCGTGTCCCGGAATAATATTATCACATTAGCCAACTGTTATGGAACGCGGAATAATGTTGTTTTAGGAATGAATAAAATACGCGATATGGAAACAGGTTATTTCGGAATAATGTTATCACATTAGCCAACCGTTATGGGACACGGAACATTGAACGCTGAACGCACTATTCCGTCAGAAATAGTATCATTCGTTCAACCGCCTGCTGACAAACAGGACAGAACTCGGGAGCCTCGTTGGTGCGCATCCGGCAATCGAACATGGAGCGGTACATTCCTTTTGACAGGTATCCTCCTCCTTCGAAAACCCCGGGTTTACTTTTGTATTCTTTCTTGACCGGGGTTGGTACTGGCGTTCCCTCCGGCAGTAATGATTTCCATTTACGATCGAAGCTGACCAGGGAAGTGATATTAGGTTCCCACGGTTCAATTTTAATGTCGTACATTCCATCCAACGCATCCTGTCTGTCATAAAAATATTCGTCGGCAAGTCCTGCAAACGAATGTCCAAATTCATGAACTGTAACCTGTTTGGAGAGTTTATTACCGGCAGCGGTCAGGGCATAAAAGTTGAAAATGCCTCCACCACCGTAGACAGTGGTATTTGCTAACACATAAATGGCATCATATGGAACCAATGCGGCCAGGTCACGAACTTTAAAGACGTCCGGAGTGGTCAGGTAACGCGACTCATAGAACGTATAGAAATGAGAGCCTGCTGCGGTATTCTTCCAGGTTGAATCGTCGGAAAGTGAGATCCCCGATTCGTCGGAAGGTGCTGCGATGGCATAGATATTAATTCTGTTTTTATATTTGGTGAAAGGTTCGTGTGTCAGCAGATTTTCAGCCAACAGTTCAGCATCATGATAGAATTTCTTTTCATCCTTAGCAGTATATCCCTCTGCTATAACAGCAATGTCTATGGCATTTTCGGATGCTGCGGTTTTAGATATGATCTTTACGGGTACCTTTTTAGGTTGAATGATTTGAATTAATTTATCGGTCGGAGAAAGTGCATACCGGAACATTTCTGTCCAGTGATCCAGATCAATGCGTTTTTCTATAATCAGGGTGACAGCTTCTTTTGGAAATGGAAACTGAATGGATTGCTCAAAACTCTTACTGGTGATTGCTGCTTCCGGAGTGGTTAACCATTCACGATACAGTGCACTGAACCCATCCATGTAAATCTGTTTGTTGCTGATGCTGTCAAACACCCTGAACCGAAAATCTCCCAGGTTTAAATCACCCGACAGATGAGACCGTCGTCCTCCCCAGAATGGCTCTTGTTTTATGTTGTTCAGAAAGATCGTTGTCTGATGTACGTTGCCGCAAAAATGGAAGTCAACCCGGCAGGCTTTATCAGTGAAATATTCGTTGTAGTGTTGCCCAAAAACAGAAGAACAACAAAAAATAGTGAGTATAAATGCACCGGCTAATTTATTCATAGAATCCATTTGTTTAATTTTTCTGCAAAATTAAATTAAAAAACAACAGGGAAGCTCTATGTTTTGAAAAATAATACTGATTATTCTTTGGAATACAATATTTAACCATAAATATTGCTGTTCAATAAAAATAGATATAAAAAGAAAGGATGACCTCAGGCCATCCTTTCTTTCAATAAAATTTTAAATTTAGCGTTGAGCTGTTTGGTTGTTAGTTTCAGTAGTTGATTTCTTTGCTGTTACAACAACGCTTTTCTCAGGTTTCTCGGTCATAACGACAACTTTCTCAATAACCCGGTTTTGGCCTTTGTTTACCACTATTTTTTGTGTTTCAGCTTTTTCATACCCGATCATTTTTGTCGAGAGTTCGTATTCTCCTGGTTCGATATTCTCGATTACATATTCTCCTCTGTAATTACAAACGGTACCGGTAACGAACTTATTTGTATTCGCATTTTTTAATACAGTTGTTGCATATTCAACGGGTTGATTTTTTTCGTCGATAACCCGGCCTTTGATAACTCCTGAACCTTCAGCAAAAAGCATAAATGAAAAGAATGCCATAACAGATAAAAC